>Ga0209013_10000382_pt1 | contig 39349 bp, 30 predicted proteins | sample Cruoilmetagenom2_FD_187291 | JGI IMG/M metagenome (GOLD analysis project Ga0209013, IMG submission 187291) | Oil polluted marine microbial communities from Coal Oil Point, Santa Barbara, California, USA - Sample 2 (SPAdes) (version 2) | ecosystem: Environmental > Aquatic > Marine > Oil seeps ...
GCTCGTATTTGTCCTGTTGCATTCCAGTCAAGTGCCTATTTCATAGACATGGGGGTTCCGGAAGATTACGAACGCGCCCAGCGTGAAATTGGCGGTGTGGAATGCTGAATCCATGATTTAAACTCCTCGAAAAAGCCAACAGCTCCATGCACAAGAAAGATAATCTTCGTCTATTGATGATCACAGAATTATTCCTGCCCACAAAAGGCGGTACTGCGGTCTCTTTTAATGATGATTTCCGGCGACTCGGTGGCAAGGAAGTACATATCATTACTGCTGACGTACCCGGCGCAAAGGATTTTGACCGGGAACATCCCAACAGCATACACCGGCTGACGTTAAGGCGACGGCAATGGATCAAGCCGGAGTCCCTGTTTATTTACAGCAAATTGTTTCTAAAGTCATTCTGGCTGGCATTAACGCAACGTGTAGTTGCGATCTTTGCCGGAAGAGCGTTGCCTGAGGGGCTTATCGCCCTGATCACCGGTCGTCTGACGGGACGGCCGGTGCTGATATATGCTCATGGGGAGGAACTGACCAGTTGGGGAAGGGGCCGGAAATTTCAGGCGATGTGTTTCGCCATGCGTCGGGCAGACTGGATACTTTCCAACAGTGACCACACTCGCGATACCCTGATCAATCTGCTCGGTGTAGAGTCGCAACGCATTGTCCTGACATACCCTACAGTTGACGAAAACAGGTTCAGGTCAGGTCTGCCGGTTGCCGATTTGCTTGATAGTATAGGTCTGACAGAGAAGACAAAATTTATTCTGTCAGTTGGGCGTCTGCAGCGACGCAAGGGTTTTGACAATGTGATTCGCGCATTGCCTGAACTTCTTGAGCAGGGCCTGGATATTCATTACGCCCTGATTGGCATCGGCGATGACTTCGATTACCTGCAGATGCTGGCCAGAGACCTCGGTGTGGAAGATCGTGTCCACCTGCTTGGTCATGTCAGTTATGAAGATTTGCCCCGTTGGTATAATGCCTGTGATGTATTTGCCATGCCCAACCGGGATATTAACGGTGATACGGAGGGCTTCGGTCTGGTTTTCCTGGAGGCGGCGGCGAGTGGCAAGCCGGCCATTGCCGGTATAGCGGGGGGCACGGGCTCTGCGGTTGTGGACGGGGAGACGGGGTTGCGCGTTAATGGTGAACAAGGGGATGAGATTGTACAGGCACTGACGCACCTGTTGTGTAACCCGGAAGAGGCAGCAGCAATGGGCCGGAAGGCACGGTTACGGGTGATTGATAATTTCACCCATGTCCGGAGGGTGGACCAACTGCGCGAACTGGTCTTGCCGGGAAGCTGAAGCCTGCAGTGTGATGCTCCGCGAACCGGTGAGACCCTGCGCTGTCCATTGGGAAGACCTGAATGCTATTTAATTCCTACGAGTTCATACTACTCTTTCTGCCGGTCACGTTTTTCGTCTTTTTTGCCATCGCACGGTTAGGTCGTGAGGCGGCTATTGCATGGCTGGTTGTCGCCTCTCTCTTTTTTTACGGTTGGTGGAATCCGTCTTACCTGATTCTGATTTTACTCTCCATGGTTGTCAATTTTGGTTTTGGAGAGTTCATAAGCCGGGCGCATGAACAGCGCCGTTCAACAAGGGCGAAGACCGGTCTTGTGCTGGGGTTGATGTTAAATCTGGGTGTTCTCGCCTACTTCAAATACGCTGGTTTCTTTATCGGAAATATAAATGCATTGACAGGCAGCAGCGTCGATCTCGGTCGCATTGTACTGCCGCTGGCTATCTCCTTCTTTACCTTCCAGCAAATAGCTTACCTGGTGGATGCCTACAAGGGGATAACCCAGGAATATCGTTTTTCCCACTATGCACTCTTCGTCACATTTTTCCCGCAGTTGATTGCAGGTCCCATCGTGCATCACAAGGAGATGCTGCCGCAGTTTATGTCTCGCGATACCCTGAGACCAAAACTTGATAACGTTTCCATCGGCTTGTCGATATTTTTCATGGGTCTGTTCAAAAAAGCGGTTCTTGCCGATGGTGTAGCGCCTTATGGCAGTTCTGTGTTTGACGCCGCCGCGGCCGGGGAAACCCTGTCTCTTTTTGAAGCCTGGGGAGGGGCACTGGCCTATACGATGCAGCTGTATTTTGACTTCTCCGGCTATTCTGACATGGCTATCGGGGGTGCCAGGCTGTTCGGCATTCGCCTGCCACTCAATTTCCATTCACCTTACAAGGCCACAAGTATCATAGAGTTCTGGCGGCGCTGGCATATGACCCTCTCCCGCTTCCTGCGGGATTACCTCTATATCCCCCTGGGTGGAAGCCGACATGGCAAGGCGCGTCGGTATTTCAACCTGATGGTGACCATGTTCCTGGGTGGCTTGTGGCACGGTGCTGGCTGGACCTTTGTAGTCTGGGGCGGATTGCATGGTCTCTATCTGGTAGTCAATCATGCCTGGCACAGGTTTCGCCAGATTTTGGGGCGTACCGGCACTGAAAGTTCCCGGGCGGGTAAACTGGTGGCCTGGTTGATAACCTTTATGGCGGTGGTGACAGGCTGGGTGTTTTTTCGCGCAACTGATTTTCACAGCGCCATTACTATTCTGGAGGGAATGGCGGGAATGAATGGCGTGGCCCTGCCCAATGCCGTCATTGCCAGACTGGGTGACGCGGGTATGTGGCTGCAAGGTGCGGGTGTTGGTGTCTATCTGGGCGGGGGCTCTGATTTTTTCTTTACCTGGCTCTGGATAATGGCATTGTTGGCCGTGGTATTGATGATGCCCAATACTCAACAGATTATGTCCTCTTTTGCGCCAGCGCTGAGGGTTTATCAATCCGATAAAAAATACCAAATACGTTTTGGCGAGCGGCTGGCCTCTCGTATAACATGGCAGCCCAAAACGGGCTGGGCAGTGGTGATCGGCCTGGTGGCGGCTACGGGTCTGCTGGCCCTTACCAGTGTTTCTGAATTTCTCTACTTCCAGTTCTGATGGCAGAATCAAAACAACCCTACCGGCGGTACTTGCAACTGTGGTTGGTTGTTGTCTTGACGTTTCTATGTCTCATGGCAATACTAAACTACCTGGTAGATCCCTATGGAATGTTTGGCACAGATCGTGTCAATGGCTTGAATGCCAGTAAACCGGCTGCCAATACTCATGTCAGGCTGGCCAAACCCTACCAGGTAACTGGCTATGCGCCACACGCCATTATCAGCGGTAATTCCCGGCCCGAGATGGGGCTGAATCCGGCTAATGCATGCTGGCCTGCAGACCTTCGTCCTGTTTTTAATCTGGCACTGCCCGGGGCTAATGTGTATATGCAGGCGAGGGTACTGCAACATGCAATTTCCGGAACCGATACCAGGTTTGTATTCTGGGGTCTTGATTTCCTCGATTTTCTGAACAGGCATGCAAGTACCCGTCATCCTTTGCAATGGCCACCCGGGCACACGGAGTTCGAGGATCGTCTGAAGGTGAATGCTGATGGCAGCGAGAATCGTGCCTACAGCAGGAAAAGGCTGCAGGATTACCTCCATACCCTGTTTTCCCTGGATACCGTGAAGGACAGTCTGAAGACCCTGTCTGGACAGTCAGACCGGTATTCCTCATCCATACGACGTGACGGCTTTAATCCTGCCCTGGATTACCTTGAGATCATTGCGTGGGAGGGGCAGGGTGTACTCTTCCAGCAGAAGAATCATGAAATTTCCAGGATGTTCTCCCGTCCAGGTCTGAATATATTTCAGGGAGAGAGCCGCTGGTCCCCGGATTTCGAAAGCATACGCAGGCTTCTGCAGTTTGCCCGTAAACACAGTGTGAAAGTGGTCCTTTTCATTAATCCTTACCACGCGGACTATTTACTAACCCTTGAACTGGCGGGGCGGTGGTCACAGTTTGAATCATGGAAAAGACAACTGGCGATCCTGGCCGATGAATTCAGCGTTGAGCTCTGGGATTTCAGTGGTTTCAATCTTCTTTCTACCGAGCAGGCACCCGTGCCGGGAGAAAAAGACAGGATACTGAAGTGGTTTTGGGAACCAGCGCATTACCGGATGGAGTATGGAGATTTGATGCTCAGTAGCATGCTGCAACGCACTTGTGAAGAAGAGAATATCAGCCCGGTGGGCACTGTGGTAACGATTGGAAATATTGAGGCGCATATTCTGCGATTACGTACCGATATGTTGCGTTACAAAGAGCAGCACGGCCCGGCAATTGAACGCCTGGGCGTGTTGCACTGACTGGTTGAACCCGGACGGCAGCCTGGTGGTTTAATTCGGGGTGACGTGATGTTGTTACCGGTGAAGATGAGCCTTATTTGTCGAATACGTCGACGAAAAAATCTACCCGGTCCTGGTTCAGGTTGCTGAATCTGTACAAGTAATCTTTCCGAAGTTTCAGCACACACGTCACATCTAGCCGGTCCATCTTTTCCTTGAGCAGGTGTCCGAAGCGCGGGTGATGTATATAGTCCGTTCCGTGTGTAATTACTTTCAAAGGTTTGTCGGCCTGCGAGTAGTACAGCATAACCGGAACATCATCCCTCGTCAGGTGATTAATCGGTGATGCATCAATAAACAGGGGATGGTAATTCGGGTCATCGACATCGGCTGCACTGTGCATACCGAAAAAAGGGATCAGTGGCTCATCAACATGGGTCGTGTTGAACAGTTCCATGATCGTTCGTGGATCATAGGTCGTTTGGGTTTCATATACCACGGCCGCGCTAATTCGCGTCGATAACCTGGCTATCGGGTCTTTACTGGCCGGATCTGCCATATCTTCATGAAAGGCGAGCCAAAGAGAGATCCCTCCACCCGCTGAAACACCGGTTGCGCCGATTCGGGCCGGATCAATATTGTACCTGACGGCATTATGGCGGAGAAATTGCACTGCGCGGGCAGCGTCTTGCATCTGTGCCGGATAGGGTGCGGTATTAGAGAGGCGGTAATTTACAGCAGCGACAGAAATGCCTGCCGCAAGCAGTGAACCGAGTAATCGCTGCTTGATCGAGTCTTTGTTTCCCCCGCGGAATCCCCCCCCGTGAAAATAGACAACAAGTGGTGTTGGGGCTTCATTGCCGGCCAGCCAGATGTCCAGCGTGTTTTGTTCATGTGGGCCATAAAGTACATTGGCATAATCAGGTTGTTCCCGTTGCTTTTCTGTCGGGTTATGCATTGTATCGTCTGCACATGTTGTGACACACACGCCTGTGGATAACAGAACGGTAATGCCGAACAGGACTAACCACCTGAATGTTTCCTTACCCATCCGGCAATTCTCCGGCCACCGCCGGAACCGGTATCCCGGATGCGTTTATTTGCCAGTGGTTGAAATTACCATGGTGAATAGCAGAATGCTTCTCTTGACAATAGCTACGCAAGTGCATAATTTGTGGGAGCTTATCAGTAAAATTTTGTTAACATAGTCAAGAAACAGCATGATAGCAAATATTTCCTGATTTCCATGTTTTGATCGGCACAAAGAAATATACATTAAATACAAAGAGATACCTAAAGTTAAAAGCACACTCAGCCGATCACGTTGCACATTCACTGATCATTCAGAGCAGCACAAGTAACGCCTCTCTCCATCAGCGACGAAAAAGGAGTTTGGTGGCCTGATGCCCTCGTTCAGCCTGCATGGTTTTGATTCAACCTCGGACTATAAATCAGTGACGGGCTTGTCTCGGCTCTGATTATGGGACTAATTAATGTTTAGACAGAAGAGCGATAGTTCGAACGGCACCACGGCGGATCAATGGGAAACAGGCGGGCTGGCCGCAGTCAGTAAAATCACGGCAATCGCAGTTCAGTTAGGGTTTCTGATTCTGCTGGTGAAAAGCTTCTCTCTCCTTGATGAGGCATACCTGGATGTTGCTGTTCTTGTCTTCTTTGGATTCCTGATTCATGCATCATTACCGCTGCGTTACCGGCTTGCTTTTTTTACGCTGCTCTCGTTTGCAAGCATTTTTGTTATTCTGGGTGTCTTCAATGGACTATGGTTGATCGGACTGGGCCTGGGTCTGATCGGTATATGCCACCTTCCGCTTCCGTTCCGTGCACGTGTGCTCCTGATCCTTGGAGTCGGTCTTCTTCTCAGTTATCTTCGATTTGACTGGAGTCTTTACCCGAACGTGGGGCAGACGCTGGGTGGATGGATCGGCATGGACCGGATTTCGGTACCGTGGTCGGCTGGAGTCTGGCCCATTCTGGGCTCCATGTTTGTGTTCCGGCTGATCGTCTATCTACACGACTTGCGGTACAGCAAGGAGCGTCCGGATATCTGGCGTACTTTAAGCTATTTTTTTATGCTGCCAAATATCTGTTTTCCTCTTTTCCCTGTGGTCGATTATTCAAGATTTACCCAGGACTACTACAACGAAGACCAGTATCGTATTTATCAGCGCGGGATATCCTGGATATTTCGCGGTATTACTCACCTTATATTTTACCGTCTGGTATACCTTTATCTGGCAGTTGATCCTTTTGAGGTCAATGGTCTTGCAGATGTTCTCCAGTTCAGTATTTCGACCTTTTTACTCTACCTGCAGGTATCCGGTCAATTCCATTTGATCATCGGGATGTTGCTGCTGTTTGGTTTCAATCTCCCTGAAACCAACCACCTGTATTATCTTGCATCGAGCTTCAATAATCACTGGCGCCGGATCAATATTTACTGGAAAGACTTCATGATGAAGGTGCTCTACTACCCACTCTATTTCCGGTTGCGCAAGCTGGGTAACAAGAATGCAATAGTCATATCGACCTTAATTGTTTTCTTTGCGACATGGACACTGCATGCGTATCAGTGGTTCTGGTTGCGTGGCTCGCTATTGCTTGAATGGCATGATGCCTTGTTCTGGGGGATTCTCGGCGTCTTTGTGGTTATTAACTCATTGTATGAGACCACGCATGGCAGAGAAAGGTCACTGGGGAAACGGAAGCGCACTGTGTATGAAATCGCTGCCGTAGCGCTCAGTACGGCAGGAACCTTTCTGACCATAGCCATGCTGTGGGGGATGTGGGGCAGTGAATCCCTTGCCCAGTGGGTTACCATGTGGCGGACTACAGGCATGGGCTGGCTGGTTATCCTGCTGCTCATCCCGTCCCTGTTTGCAGCATCTCTGTTACTAAGTCGTTACGCCAGGCAAAGACTAGCCATAGAACCGGTTTCCATATCATCGACTTCAGTGTCATCTGTACAACCAAAAGGATTCTGGCAACTCGCTACTTCGTCTGGCCTGATTATCATTGTTTTGTACGTTTTCGGGCATGAATCGGTGTATTCAATGATGCCATTGAAAATAAGCAGCGTCATGGAAGATATTCAGACCCCGGGGAAACTCAATGACCGTGCAAAAGCGCGGATGCGGCTGGGGTATTATGAAAATCTGGTTGGTGGTGTCAGACAAAATCCTGAATTAATGAGGATTTACAAGGAACAACCGGCAGGCTGGTCAGTTTGGCAACGAGGAACAAAACATGCCACTGGTAACATGCTTGAATATGAAATGGCAGCGAATATTGATACCACCTTCAAAAACAGGCGGGTTACAACAAATCGCTGGGGCATGCGTGACAGGAACTACGATCTGACTGTTCCAGCAGGTACGCACAGAATTGCGATTCTGGGTGCTTCTGCTGTGTTCGGATCGGGCGTTGCAGATGACGAGGTTTTCGAGGCCGTGCTGGAGGATATGTTTGAAAACGATCAAACCGATAAGGAAAGGGCCGAATTTGAAATTCTTAATTTCAGCAAGTTTGCACGAGTTGCTCTTCAACAGGTGATGGTTCTGGATAGCAAGGTTGTTCGTTTCAAACCGGATACCTTGATGTTGTTTGTTCATCACAATGAAGCACGGCGTGGCCTGGAGACGCTTGCAAGGCTGGTCAAGAATGACGTCGATCTTCCGTATCCGTTTATCCAGTCAGTAATTGGTCACGCGGGCGTCAATAATGAGATGAGTATCTATGAAATTGAAAAGCGCCTGTTGCCATATACGGATGAATTGCTTGCCGGTACCTATCAGGCAATAGCCGATATTTGCCGTGATCATGGAATTGTACCGGTGTGGGTCTTCATGCCAATAACAAATGAGCGCCTGGATAATACGGATATTACCGGGCATATGGCGACTGCCGAGGCGGCCGGATTCGTTGTGCTTAGTCTGAGAGATGTCTACGATGAGTATGAACCAGACGATTTATATGTTGCTGCCTGGGATGATCATCCGAATACCTTTGCACACAAACTTATCGCCGATCGACTTTATATGATGATAACAAAGGAACTCTTCGAGGAGACGAACCGGTAAGTATCTGTCCTCATGCAAAGAGATAAAGCTGCTCAGCCATCACCAGGCTGGAGCAGTTCATGTGTTCCCATTTGCTCGTACAATTTGTCTGTGATCAGCTTGTGCCCCCATGCGTTGGGATGCTTGTCCCAGGGTGCCAGTTGAATCAGGTCCGGGTCATGTTCGCTGAAGCTGCCTGTAAGTGTAATAGTAATAAACCCTGCCTCTTCGGCCAGTTGCGTAATCTTTACCTCGTCTTCAGGGTGTTCTTCCTCGGTTTTGGGAAGAAAGATCCAGACCGGTAGTGCGTCACGATTACGCGCACAGGAGACAATTGCTTCGTAGCCATAGCGGATAATATCCTCATCGTATGGCTGCAGGCGTTTGTTCATCTCTGTCCAGGACATCCCGTGCTCAATGCCGGCCTTTTCCTTGATGCTAACGAGGTAAGGTAAGGTGATATCCAGTTGTTCCTGGATAAGCTTGATCAGATGGTTTCTTGCCCATTTGATTTCCGATGTGTTCGAGATAAGGAAAATTGCATCCGGCGAGAAGTCCTGTACTTTTTGATTGCACAGGGCAGCTTTCTGGGACACTGTATATCCACCTACAGAGAAATTCAGGATTTCATAGGCGGTGCTATCCATGCCGGAATGGTCCTGATTCAATTTCTCCTCAAGCAGGGCTTCGAAAGTCTGGTTGTTTTCTACACCTTCACCCATGCCATACGAGGCGCCGAGGAGTGCGATGCGGAATACGCCTGCCGGCTTTTCCTGATAGTACTCCTTGTCGCGCATGCCCCAGCTGTTTGTATGCAGCATCGCACGCTTGAATATTGCTTTATACGAAGGTACCAGTTCATAAAGAAGTATGTCATTTGTGTCTGTAGTCACATCTGATTCCCTGGTATTTACCCAGTCATCAGGTGTTTTTGCCTGGACTGTCCATAATACGGATGTGAAACTGCTCGGGGCGAGCAGACCCTCGTAATATCCCATCTCTAATCGTTCGGCATCCTGCTTGTTGAGCCGGTTGTTTCTTACTGAAGCTACGATTTCGGCTGCCTCCGGACCCAGAGCCGTACCGACCTCCGGCATGCCAACGAGGAACAGCAAGAGTGCAAGCACACTGGATGGGACCGCTGAACCGGCAATATTGTACTTTTTCTCCGAGGAGGCCGATCGTGAGCGGCTCAGCAGAAATTGGGCAATTACCCCCACTATGACAACGAAGAGCAAAAGAAGCAGAAAAATCAGATAATCCATGACGGGACTGTTGCCTGCTGCAGATACCAGCGTGATCCAGTCATTAAAGGATGTGCTGCCCCAGAAAGACCACAGCACGCACATAAACAGAAACATGCCCAGGATGCGCATGGAGCGGAGCAGTGCGGTGGTAAAGGACCAGGCAGGGCCGGTTAAACTGCGTTTTTTCCTGCGCCGGGTCTCGAACCAGGCGTTAACTGCTACCAGTGCACCCAGCAGGCCCCAGAAGATACCGTCTACGACAGTCACCGGGAACGTTCCGTGTAACCAGAACCACTGGTACGAGTGCAGCATCCAGGTACAAAGGAATACGAGCGGTATTGATATCAGAATCGCACTGGTCTTTCCCCACTTCTGCAACCGGAAGTAGATGGGGTAATAGAACATGCTCATCATGAAGTCTTTCCAGTAGATGTTTATACGCCGCCAGTAGTCATTAAAACCATTCGCGAGAAAATACAAATGATTCGTTTGAGGCAGGTTGAAGCCAAACAGGCAGAGTACCCCGATGATTAAATGGAACAACCCGGAAATTTGCAGGTAGAGTAAATAGGTGGAGACCATGAATAACACAACACTTCCGAGATCTTGCACATTATCCGGTGCCGGAAGGAGATAGTAGTAAACCAGCCGGTAGAGAAGAAGATGGGTGATACCCCTCAGCATCCAGTGGATACCTTTTTGATAAATCAGGTATGGCCTGTCATCGTAATAAGTTCGCAGATATGTTTTGTAATCAATGACCGGGAAGAAAAGAAAGCAGACGTTGGGCAGCATAAAGAAATAGCAAAGACGCTGCCATAGAGAAGCGGGTGAATCCTCGTAGCGAAGATTATGAATATAGAGTATCAGCCGGAACATAAACATGGAGGCAAGAATTGGCATGATCAGTGAGGACCATGGGGTATGTACCCAGCCTCTTAGAATCGCCAGACAAACGCCGGCGAACAGCAGTAAAATAATACGTTTCGAAAATGCAACAGGCAGGTGGCAGATCCCTATCAGAAGCAGGCCCAGGGCAACCAGTAAAATGCCGGACGTAGTGTCCAGCAACAGGAAAATTCCAGCAAGCGTAAGAATAAAAAAGAAAGGCAGACGCAGTGAGCGGGGCAGCCACGCGTGAATCACGAAACCGGTAAATACAAGCGGTGCAATCTTGACGAAGCCTGTTATTTCCCCGATCTTGAATTGCTGGATGATTGCAACAAGCAGGCCGAGTTGCGCGGCCACAAGAATAAAATAGCCGAATCCTATATCACCAGGGCGTGACATTTCCGGGTTGGCATCTGAAGTTCCGGGATTGATCATAGTCAGGGTCTCTTTACGGGCTAATTTATTTCTCTGGCCTGGTAAAGACCTGGCCCTGAATGGGAGGTGATAATCTCCCCGTTTAGAAGGGCATCATAGAGCTGCTCGGCAATCAACTGGTGCCCGAGTACGTTCGGGTGGTCATCCCAGGGAGCGATTGCCAGCTCGTCCGGAGCCGCCGAATTGTAAACATCTTTCAGGGAAATAATCGTGAATCCCGCTGCCTTCGCGGCGGCAACATGCTGCGCAATATCACTATCCTCAAGTCGCTCATAGGTCATGGGGAGGAGCACCCATACAGGGGTTATTCCATTTTGCCGGCAGATACTTGTGATCCGGCCGTAGGCCCACTCCAGTAAATCGTACTTATAGGGCATTAATGCCCTCTCCATGGTAAAACGCTTCATGTCCCTGTTAATTCCTGCTTGTTCCAGAATCGATTTGACGTATGGATAAGGAATGGCGTGGTCTTGATAGACCTGACGCGCGAGAACCTGAACCAGTCGACGCGGATCCTTGGGATGTGTGACATAGATAATGGAGTCTGGCTGGAATGCAAGGGCTTCCTGTTCCAGAATGATGATCTGGTGAAGCGCTGTTCTCCCTTGCCGGCCAAAATTAAGAATCTCGTACGTGCTCCTGGAATCACTGGAGTTCTCGTTGTTGAGACGGTTCTCGATAATTGCCTCAAAGGTATCATCATTCTTGACGCCGGAACCGAACACATGAGACGCACCCAGGAGGGCTATTCTCCGGGTGTCGGGAGGAGGCGTCTGTTCGTAGTCCTTGTCCCGTATGCCCCAGCGGTTAATCGTTACCCTTGCACCGCCGGACACCCCTTCACTATTCGGAACATACTTCGTTTCCAGGAAATCATCTGTTTGCAGGACTGTTCCGGTCTGGTCATTCCAGTTTTCCGGCTTCGGATTGTAAACGTTCCATAGATCGCGATTTTGCCGGTTTACAGCAACCAGGTCCTCGTAGTAACCGCGTTCCCGTCGGGCAAGATCTCCTTCATTGAGTAAAAAGCGGGTCTCCTGTAAGGCGTTTGCAAGAGACGAAGGTAACAGACTGTACACGGTCTTCTGCCCCAGTGAATAGACCGCGAGAATACCCAGGATGGACGGGATGGCCAGCCTCCAGAAACTCACGGGTCCTTTTTCAGGAGCAGGTGCCAGTGGCACTTTCTTTTGTCTCTTGGATAAACGGCTGAAAAGGTATGAAGCAAGAAAGAGTGTGGGTACCAGGGTGAATACACCTATCCAGCCCTTGCCGGTGGTTCCCCAGAGGGATATCCATTGGGATAATGAATCACTGCTCCACATGCCCCATAAGATGCACATTGTTAAAAAGGTGCCAGCCGTACTCATCACCGTTGCAGTCAGGTCATACACATTACGTTTGTGTTTTCCCAGTGACCGGTCCCGGCCGTGCTTGATCTCGTACAGGGAGTTTATGATGACGAGCGTTCCCAATATCGCCCAGAACAGACCGTCATGCCATTCAAGCAATACTGTTCCCCTTAGCCAGAACCACTGATATGCGTGCAGTGACCATGTCGCAAAGAAAACGATTATGGTGGAAAGGACTATTGCATTGGTGTTACCCAGCTTGCGCAACCGGAAATAGAGTGGATAGTAGAGCACCTTCATCATGAAGTCTTTCCAGTAAATATTGATCCGGCGCCAGTGATTGTTGAAGCTTGATGCAAGGTAATACAGGTGATTGGTTTCCGGAAGATTAAAGCCAAACAGCAACAGTATCCCGACAATCAGATGGAATTGTCCTGATACCTGCAGATATAAAAGAAATGCCGAAAGACTGTACTGCAGCATGTCGGCCAGTCCGCCGACTTCTACGGGATCAAGCGTCATATGCATGTAGATAAATTGATACACAATGAGATGTGTTACACCGCGGAATATCCATGAGATACCGCGCTGGTAAATGCGGACAGCCTCTTCATTGTAGTAGTCCCGGGAAAATCTGGCGTAATCGACGACCGGGAACAGCGGAAAACAGACGTTGGGTATCATGAAAAAATATCCCAGGCTGCACCAGATATTACGGCGACCTTTCTCGTAATGAATGTCATGAAGATAGATAATCAGGCGGAAAATGAACATGGAGCTGAGAATTGGCCAGATTACAGGAGACCATTGTTCAGAAAACTCGAGCAGGGATAAAAATGGCGCCAGTTGCTGTTTTAAACCGGGAAACTGGTTCCAGTCAGATCTTATTGCGGCCAGCAGGAGGCCCGTCATAATCAGGAGGCCTACACGCACCCTGATTGAAACAGGAAGGTGGCAAATGAAGATCAGGATCAGACCAAGTGCAATGAGCCACGTTCCGGTAACCAGACCAAGGATAGCGTAGATGCTGGCAAAGGATAATAGTGTGAAAAAGGGCAGGCGGAAGCGCAGCGGCAGATGAGCATGAATCAGAAATCCGAGCAATATAAGCAGGAATATGTCGAGAAACGCTTCATTCAGGAGATTAAATGTCCTGATAGTCAGGATGAGCACACCGAGTTGTGCCGCGATTGTGATGATCTTCCCTGCAAAGGCCAGGTTCCAGCTTTCCTGCTGTTCAGACATGCTCAATTTCTCCAGCTCCAACGGTAATCTTCAATACATCCGGTGATCCACGGATTTCCACAACTCAGCAGCATCGGCCAGACGATAAGTGCTGGAATAAAATATACGGCCAGTAAATTTACAACCATTTAATAAATCGGCTCTTGAGAGGGGGCCTTGAATGGAGCATAAACGGATATCAGATACGAAGATCCACAGCGTTCATGAATGCACGATTCAGGAGTCATGAGCCTGAAGCCATTGCTCCAGCATCAGGATAACCCACACCATTTTACCGAAATACGTTGGATGAATCTCCCTGTGTTGCCGCTGGAGCTCAAGAATATAACTCTGCCGAAGTATGCCGCGTTGGGCAAACTGTCCCAGGCTGTCGTTCACCAGTTCCCTTAGCGGTGGATGGGAGAGGGACCATTCACCGAAGGGCAGGCCGAAGCCGTGTTTACTCTTGTTGATGATTTCCCGGGGCAGCAAGTCATGGAGAGCACGCTTGAAAAACCATCTTAGTTGCTGGCCCTTGACCTTGTACTCCGGTGGCAGTTCACCCGAAAACTCCACCAGCCGGTCATCCAGCAAGGGATAGCGAACCTCCACGCCAGCTGCCTCGCACATGCCGGAGACCTTGCGCAGATCATTATCTGCAAGGGTGAATTTGAGATCCAGGTGCATCATCCGGTTTACAGGGTCAGCGGAGGCCGTGCGAAAATAGACCTCACGGAGCAAGGTGTCGGGTGTGGATGGGTCGACTTGCTCCAGGAAACCGGGCTCAAAGGCTTCCTCCAGTGACTGGCGAAACAGGAAATTGTAGGATTCCATTCTTTCCGGTAACGGGATATTGGCCTGCTTGATGTAACTTATAGCCTTGCGCAGTAACGGCAGACGCTCATTGCCGGGTATGTGGAACAGCAGCGGTTCAATCATGCCCCTGCGTAAAATGGCTGGCACCTTACCGTAAATTTCGAAGATTTTCTGCTTGGCATAGCGAACGTTGCCGCCAAAGACCTCGTCACCACCGTCTCCGGCAAGCAAGACAGCTATGCCATCGTTTGCAGCCTGTTTTGCGCAGACGTAGACGGGTACCGCCGAGTCGTTGCCGAAAGGTTCATCGTAGTACCCGGTTATAACCGGAATGGCGGTCATAACATCATCCGGTTCGAGGTAATATTCGTGCGGCTTGCAGTGAAACTGCTCCACAGCCATTCTGGCGTAAACCATTTCGTCGAATTCCTCGGCCGCATAACCGATCGAATAGCTCTCGACTGTGTTGTTGCTGTTTTCTGACAGAACTCCGCAAATGGTGGAGCTGTCAGTGCCGCCGGACAAAAAGGCCCCCAGCCGTTCACCGTGCGAAGTAGATGCTACCGACTTGTTCAGCAATTGCCGAAAGCGCCGGGCGTGTGTGTCGTAGGGTGTGGAATCCTGGTCACTGAACGGCAAAGTCCAGTAGAAACCCTTTTCAATTTGGCCATTCCGGAAGCTCAGGTATTGCGCAGGCATGAGTTTCTCGACATCCCGATAGATGGTACCCGGGCTGGGGATATGGTGAAAATAAAAATAGTTATAAATGGCCTGTGGATCAATGTCCCGATCTACCAGTGGGTGGGCACTGGTGGATCGCGTCTGCGTGGAAAATATCAACAGACCCTGCCGTTGGGCGCAGGAAAGCGTGTGGATGCCCATTCGATCAATTGCCAGGAGCGCGGTATCCCTGTCGAGGATGGCCAGTGAGAAGGGGCCGTGCAGCAGCGGTAGAAAATCCCTGCCCATACGCCGGTAGGCGGCGATGAGCGCCGCAGCGGGATTGACGCTCTCAGCGATCCCGGCCAGAGTGGAGTCAGCCCAGTGGGGTGTGCCAAGCAGCAGGGACAAGATGCCGTCCTCTTCATGGAGGCTGATCGGGTAGAGCCCGGCAGATGCAGCTGCCGCAGCGGTTTCACGCAACACACTCCGGTCCTGTGTGCCTGCCGGGTTGCCGAGCTCGCGTGACATGTCTTCAAGAGCCTGCTGCGATGCTGTGCGATCAAGGCCGTTGCCGACCCACCCGCAAAAACCACTCATCTGGATCTCCTGCTGTTCGATTTGGAATAAGCTGAAATGATGTGTGCTGCCAGGGCGGGTTAATTCGCCAATTCTTCCGCTTTCGAAAAAACCACTACCCCGGTGCCATCTATCACTCCGACACTGGCGGGGTGTGGCCAGGCAGGATTTGTAGCCGCGTATTCCAGTGCTTCCGGGGTCGCGTTGTCAGCCTCGGTAAAAGAAACATCATCCCGCACAAGATTGGCCAGATACTGCATATGAATGGCATCCATAAAGCTGACCGCAACACCTGTGGCGCTCTTGAACGGATAATCTGAACTCATTTTGTACTTGCCGACGACCACAATATTCTTACCGTTCCAGCCCTCTCCGGGGAGTGATCTTATCCGGGCAAGCACCTGGGTCAGAGTTGAATAATGGGCCAGTGTGTTGAGGTAGTTGACAGTCGAAATCCAGTTGCACTGCATGACATAGCCGGCAATCAGAATGAACGACAGGACGATTGATAGATTTCTTATCGCCGTGTGTGCGGCACGATGGATAATCATAATCGCACCGGCAATCACGACCCCATATGCCGTTAGTGTGAGGTTGTGATAAACCCCTTCCGGGTGGAGAACCTGCAGCAGACGCGGGGACAGGCTGGCAACCACCAGCATTGTTACGGCACCGATCTTTCCGCCGGGGCTTCGTGGTAGCCAGAGGCATACGATCCCGGCACCGGCGAGTAGAAGCAGTTGAAGTTTTTTCAGATAATCGGGAAAGTAATTTTCCGGCCAGAAGAAAAAACTCCGCGTACCCTGTGCGATTTCCGAGGCGGCAAGGGAGAGATTGAGGCCGTCACTCAGACTGAATGCCTTGTCTGCGGCATGTGTCGAGTCAAAACTGATTCCGATGAACGATACAATGGCCAGGTAGATCAAACCACCGGTGACAACGGCCAGCAGTGCTGCAATGGTTGATCTCACCATTGCCTTTGAAAAAAATCGATGATCTTCCTTGCAGAACAGGAGACTGGCAAGGGCATAGAAGATAAAGATGGTTGCAGCGTTTGCAATGACGCTTTGATAGATGGAAAAGGCAAACATGTACAGGATAGCGGCAGCCGCCACAGGGACAAGTGTTGCCCTGGTGGACAGGTAGACTGCCAGTGCAGACAAAAGATGGGCCATCGAGTAGGTGGCCATGCTGGTGTTGTACTGGTATACCTGCGCCATATAGGGGAACACGCAGACAATGGAGCCGATCAGCACCATATCCATGGTTTTCCGGGCGCCCCAGAGATGAGCGATGACAATGCCGTAGATGCTCATGAGCACGATCCCTGCGAGCATCTGAAAAAATGGCATGAAATAACCATTCTGTCCGTAATAATGCAGCTTCCCGACACCGAAACGTCCCAGGTAGTAGCCCAGGATGTCATCCTGGATGAAGATCTGATACAAGTCGTCATGATGAAGCGTCAGGTTCGTCATCTCGAAACCAAAGGCGAGGAGGTTGACACCTGCGACAAAGAAAAACGCCTTCCTGTATGAAAGGTCTATGCTGTTCCACCATTCAGTCAGGATCTGATCCAGGGGGGTGCTGTACAGAGAGTTCATGGGTGCAATCAGGTGTCGTTATTGTGCCTGTCGATTCCCAGGCTGTTTTCGACCAGGTAGGAGGGGCGACGCTTTATTTCATCATAAATTTTGGCAATGTATTCACCGATGATCCCCAGGCTGATCATGATGAAACTTCCCAGTATGAGCAGGGTGATGATCGTTGTCGTAAAACCGGAGACCGCTCCGCCCCGGGACCAGCCAATCAGGGCTTCGATAGCGACAATAAATCCGAACAGCATGGTAGCAAAACCCAGGAGCGTCACGATGCGCAACGGCGCACTGGTAAACGAGACAATCGCCGTCGTGGCGAGGCTCATCAGCCCCCAGATTGTCCACTTGCCTTCACCATTAATGCGAGCATCGACGTCAAACGGGATAGTGACGTGGCTGTAACCAACCCAGTCAGACAAGCCGCGATAGAAGCGCTGGCTCTCGGGAAGGTCCCTGGCAATTGTGTTGACGATAACACGGTCTATGAGCTTGAAATCGGAAGAATTCTGCAGATTGATTCCGCCCAGTCTCGATAGCAGGGAGTTGAAAAGTCGTGCCCGTGCCCTGGTGAGGACGCCATCGTTCTTGCGATGCCGTTTCACGGCATCGACCACCCTGGCGCCGTTTTGCCATGCTTCGATCATTGCGGGGATCAGGATTGGCGGGTGCTGCAGATCTGCATCCATTGTTACAACCGCATCTCCCTTTGCAGCCCTCAGGCCGGCCAGCAATGCCGCCTCTTTCCCGAAATTGCGGCTCAGCTGCAGGCCCTTGATGCGTGTGTCTGCAAGGGACAATTCACGCAGCCGGGCAAACGTCCTGTCGTGGCTGCCATCATCGACCACAATGATTTCCCAGTTCATGCCGCAGGAGAGCAGGGTGGTCTTGATGGTATCCAGAGCGTTCGTAATACTCGACTCTTCGTTGTGGGCAGGGATCACAACACTCAGCAGACTGTTCTTGTTAGTTGTCATTTTTCTCATCAGGCTGGCACAATCAGGCGTGTCCCCTGTATTTCCAGATGTCGATAGCCAATCAGACGAATTCCGCAATCTTCCAGAATGTCTTTTACTTCCGGATTTGTCAATGTCTCGCGTTCTCCGTTCCAGTCGTGGTACTGCAGAAGCCGGGGGTCACTGACCTCACTGTTGTCGGCAAAGCCGGGATGACACATGAGTTCATAAACGCTACCAGGCTTGAGCTTTGGCAACCGTTGCTGTAAATACTCCACGCTCAGTTTGCCGCTGCTGGCCATCCCCAGAAAACGTGCTGCCGGTTCCCTGCGGTGGCGGTGGTTATATAGGCCCGCAACCTTCATCGCAACGTCACGAATAACTGTACCGATTGACAGGTCCTGAAGCAGTTCGGATGCGGAAAAGCGAACGTGAGGAATACTGTATTCTGCAGCCAGTTCCTGTATCACCATGAACAGGGGCGGCAACATGTGGATGTGTTCATGGGAATTGAGGAAGTCCAGGTCGAGTCCCAGTTCCAGACAGCGCTCGATTTGCGCCTGCCACTCGAGCTTCACGTCCCGGGCACTGATCGCGCCCGACAACACGGCCCTGGCAACGGTGTACTTGTCCGGGAACTGTCCCGCCCAGCGGGAAAGTTTCTTCTGCATGGCGGCTGTCAGCGGCGCCTGATCCGTGATATTGAGATGTACCCCGGTATCCAGCGTATCGACGTTCGCCAACCAACCGGTGTGTTCCTTGAGGTTGACGCTGGTGGCAAAAATACCGGTGGCGGTCACGATCCCGTTTCGGGCTGCTTCCAGAATCCCGCGGCTGACGCAATCAAAGTACCCATAGTCATCTGCATTGACTATCAAATACGCCGGCTGCCGATCTGATGCGGAAATCATGCTAGGGCTTGCTGCGGGTGAAAAGATGATTGCGCAGTTGACGCCCCCCCATGCAAACCGCCCACGTCAGCAGCGCAAACCAGAACGGATATCGCAATACCTTCTTGCCCGTTAATGCACCGGAAAGAATCCTGGTAGCCAGATTGCGTCGTGATGCAAACAGGAGTTTGCTGACACTTTTTTGTTCCATCATGCCGGACGCGAATATTCCTGGTTCGACGATCATGATGTTGCAGCCGTGGTTGCCGGCGAGTTGCAGCTCCATTTCGAGGCTTTCGCCCCAAATACTCAGGGCTGCCTTGGAGGCATTGTAACCACAGCTGGAGTGCATGCCATGCCAGCGGCCAATGCTGGATATGAGAACCAGTGTCGATTGGTGACCAGGTCTGCACAGCCAGTTGGCCAGATCTACGCTGGAGAAGTAATTTACTTCAAATGTTTCTCGCAGTGAGGACTGGTCCGTTATAGAGGCATCGGCATGCTTTATACCGGCGCACGCAATCGCAATATCGATCGAGTCGGCAGCAATTTCGCCGGCTTCGAGTGTCTTTGACAAGCCTCCGGGTACAGACAGGTCTGCAACAAGCAGTTGTACTGCCGCTGCCTTGGGAAGCTGTGACATGAGTTCATCATATGCTTCACGGTTTCTAACCGTGGCGATTACCTCTGCCCCCTGCTGCAGACCCTGCAACATCAGTTCCCGGCCCAGCCCCCGGCTTGCACCGGTGATCAGGATCCGCTTTCCCGTCAGGTCTACCTTCGGCCGCAGTGGTTTGCCGGCAATATAAGTAACGAGGTTCCAGCCTAGCCAGCCGGAGGTGATGGCAATAGACACGACCAGACTGATTCCCCAACCCGGCAGTGCAAACGCGACTGCACGGCCGGTGGGTGCAGCAGACAGCTCCCTGTATCCCTCACCATCGCATTCGTGCAAGGCAATAACGCCGCCGAGGATATGCCGAATCGGGTGATTCGGGAAAAACAGCTTGCTCGCCAGGTCCAGGCGGGCGATCCGGAACCGCGTCAGTGCGGGCTTTGCCAGGTACAGGGAAAACCCGTCCGGCCGAGGGAAACGGAACGGTGCATTGGCGAGATACCCGGTCAGTTTCCTGTAGAGATGTTCCCTGGGAGTAATCTCCAGGTAGGCGCAGATTGCATCGTATTCCCGGCGATCGGGTTGCCATATCGGGAACAAGGGGCTTTCCATGATCATCTATAACTTTGCGTGTGTTGCAACCCGGGTGGCGTGGGCGGCCAGGGACATGGTGATCGACTTGCTGGGCAGGGATGGAAAGGCCGCGCCATCGGCAATATACAGGTTGGAAAACAGGTTGGAGCGCCCCCGGGGGTCGCATCTTTTCGGCCCATCGCCCATGGGTATTGTCCCGGCGTAGTGTATGCCGCCCCCCGGGGGTGACTGAATAACACCCTTGGGGATGCAGCCCAGTCGCCAAAGTGCCGCACGTACGTTGTTGACCGATTGCCGGATGTAGCGTTGCCGCTCATCGGTTTCCCGGTAATTCAGCAAGGTCTTCTCCCGCGGATCCCCGTTATCTGGCAGCACCTGCCGGTTGCCGGCCGTGATCCTGTCCGGGAAAAACAGACTTACCGTACCGAGGGCTGACTTCAGGGTAAAGAAAAGTTTTTTCGAGAGTCTGCTGTCCAGGGGCATCGACTCGATCAGGGGGTGGTAGAGCAAGCTGGTCAGGTGGAGCAGTTCCCCGTGCAGGTAGCGAGGCCATTTGCCATCGCCGTTGGCATCGACAATGCCCATAATCAGCCGGTTGAACTGGAATGACCTTGCCTCGGCAGTACGTCCGATATTGCGCAGAGCCACATAGGGAAGCTTGACTACGCTGGTGTCCATCAGGCCTTCTGTTTCGGGGGAAATGCCGGGGTGGTTTTCCTTGAGGGTTCGCAGGAAAACACTGCCACTTGCCAGGGCGCCGGCAGCAAGGAAGACGTTGTCACACGGTTCCTGCTGGATCTGCCGGGTCTTTGTATCCAGATAGCGAATGCCGGTGATCCTGTTGTCACTGGAAAGAAAGGACAGAACATACCGCCCGGGTACATAGCGGAAGTCCTTGTAAGCATTGCAGGCCCTGAGCGTACTCAGGACGGGATTATAGATGGCTCCTTTCGGGCAACCCCACAGACAACGGTCACAGTAATCACACGCATCCTCCCTTTGCCGGTCTGTCACCACCGCCAGCCGTGCCTTTCCGATATGCACGCCCAGCCCCGACAGGACATCCTTCTTTTTATAGTAGGCCTGCAGAAATCTTTCGTCAGCGGCGGTCAGCTGTACGGGAGGTTGCGATGGATAAACGCCGGGCAACCAGGGTGCCAGCTCATCGTCAGCCGGACCGGCGACGGGAATGCGATTGTAGACAGTTCTGTATGCTGCTTCCATGTCCGCAAAGGATATCGGCCAGTCGGCAAGATCATTGTCGTCAAAGGCCAGGGCATTGGCGCCCCAGCCGTTTGCCAGGCCGCCCTTGTTGCAGGAGCCAAAGGGGAAGAAACTGTTTGACTGGAAGCCCCAAAGGTCGTCCTCACGTGATGTCAGGTAGTTTCGGGAGGGTGGGTAGCGGAGCAATTCCTCACTGCCCGGTGGTATCAGGGTAGAAAGGTCAGAACCAAGGAGGTAGGTGACGGGATCATCCAGGGATTTTTTCAAATCGTGGAAGGTCGTCCCTTTCTCCGGGAATGGATCCTCCTCACGACCCACGTCCCATAGCTCAACACTGAAGTTGCGTTCCAGTAAGGTGAGTGCTGCATGAGCACCTGATACACCGCCACCGACAACGACAATCTTCATCGCATGGTCTCAGAAATTCAGCTTGTTCAAGGTTGAAGGTTTCAACTCATTATCAGGTAGATCGACACCGCCCCCAGCAGCAAGCCAAGTGCGTGCCGGCCATCAATAACTTCGCCGATATAGAGTCCAAATAATGTTATGAGAATAATCTGGCCGACTGTCATTGCCGGATAGATTTTATTGATAGGATAGTATTTGAGAACGCGGGAATACAATATAAACGAAAAGCCGTATGAGACTGCACTTATTCCCATATAAATTATCCAGGGAGATGTCTTGATGTCGAAGTAAGAGGCCTTTTTCAGCAGAACCTGCGCGAACGCTGTAGCAAATATGGCGATTATGACAAGCAGTGGCGGTGGCATTGTAGATGTCTTCATATCGTTGGATAGTATGAGATGGCTTGCACTGTCTTCAGCGCAGACCGGCTTGTACCTTAATCAGTCGGCGGGATGCAAGACTTTTTGACTGTATATTTCACATGAAGTCTTTTTCCAGCCGAGACGGTAGTGTTGCCAGATCTACGGGCTCATCCGAAATACAGAGGTATGCTGTTGGTGGATGGTTTGCTCAATGCGCCGACGGATCATAACTGTATGAATAGTATATAATATTTATCCACCTTGTGATACTGTCAGTTATTCGATCGCAAAGCTATTACCTGTGTGTTTGGGTATCCTGCCAAAATACATGATAATCATTTCGAACTAAATGCCTCGATTCCTCCGGGAGATTTTCAAGGGGCTCTTTGTTTTTTTATGATCAGGCCGAGAACAGACTAAATGGGTTGGCAACAGAAAGTAGACGTGCGTTTTAGATATTTGGGGGCGGCTTCGAGTGTTGTCTTTCTATGTGGGATCTGCTGGTTCATCGGGCGTACACTGATAAGATTTATTTATGAAGGACGATCTGTCGAGATTCTTAATGCCTTAATAAGTGGACAATCGGAGCATCCGCTCGAAGCATATTATGCTGCATTTGATCACATGGCCCTGCTTGCTTGCCTGTTTATTGCTGCACCCGTGGTACTGGTGCTGCTCTTCCGGGGGGTTGCACCAGCAGCTGTTCGCCAAGGCACAACCGCGCGCTTTCGAGAATTCACGGCTCTAGTGCGACGAAACTGGCAGTTGATTTATTTCGCCGCAGCCAGTCTGTTCATCGCATTCAGCCTTGGTATGGCCGTAGGGGCTTTCCAGTATTTTCCGTACAAGACACTGGCAGAAGCCGGTGACGCTGCGCAGGACTGGGCTGAAAATTGGAGGCACAACCTGCGCATCAGGCCAGAGCAGTACCTCAAACCATCACGTTATGAGGGCCAGGGAGTCGTCCTGCATGATGCTCAAAAGGCATCTGAAGGTGTCACCTTCCTTACCAGCTTGTTCGACGGGAAGCTGGGTATGAGGTTGGTGGACATGAAAGGATCCGAGATCCACAAATGGCAGGTCCCCTTCCAGGATATATGGCCGGACGAGAGTAAACGGCCACATGACTGGGATTCGGAGATTCATGGCGCTATCCTCTATCCGAATGGTGATGTCGTATTTAACATTGAGCACAAGGCGCTGGTAAGGATAGATAGATGTTCCAATCTTCTTTGGCAGAATAAGAACCTTGATCCGCACCATTCCGTTCATGAGGATAAAGAAGGAAACTTGTGGGTTCCAGGACGAAGGTGGCGTAATGAATCGCTGGACAAATTGCCTTATATCTTGTCCCCGTTCCTGGAAGAATACATTCTCAAGTTTTCACCTGACGGTGAACTTTTGAAAAAGATATCGATTATCGATGTCATTTTTGGTTCGAAATATGAAGCGGTTATGTTTGCTGACCGTGATTTCAAGTTGGAGCATACAGGCAGGGAAATTACGCATATTAATGACATAGAAGTACTTGATCAGTCTATGGCAGATGCTTTTGAGTATTTCGATACAGGGGATATCCTGGTATCAATGCGTGATTTGAACTTGTTGGCCGTAATTGATCCTGAATCGGAAAAGATTAAATGGTCGATGACAGGTCCGCATCTTCGTCAGCATGATCCTGACTTCCTCGCAAGCGGGAGAATCTCGATTTTCGATAATCGACAGCCTCATGACGACGGAAAGGTTTATAGTCGAATCCTTGAGCTGGATCCCGTCACACAAAATGTTTTGGTGCTTTACGAGGGTGACGACGAGAATCCATTTCTTTCGGTTATTATGGGTAAACAGCAACGTTTGCACAACGAAAACATCTTGATTACGGAGGCTATTGGCGGCAGGGCTTTTGAGGTGACAGCGGAGGGCGAAATTGTATGGTCGTTTATAAACCGGTGGGACAGTGAAAGAGTGATCGTCATCAGTGAAGCTATCCGCTATCCCGTTTCGTATGCATTATTTGCCGGGGAGCGTTGCCAATAATAGAGTTGGCAGGCGCTACCCAACAGATATGATTGAATAATTTTACACTGATTAGATGATTTATCCCGCTTTACAAGAAAATGGAGGCACCACCCTTGAAGACAAGTTTTCATGATTCGATGGCAATACTTGTTATTGCCATCACCCTTTTCCTGCCTGCTACAGCAGCAGCATACGTAGGACCCGGAGCCGGGCTATCAGCAATTGGCTCTCTTCTGGCGCTCATCGTAGCGGTCGTTCTGGCGATTGTTGGATTCATATGGTATCCACTCAAGCGAATAATGAATAAGAAAAAAAACAATGTGATGGAAGATGACAGCGAATGATGACATTTGTCGGTGTGACGATTCTTGTCGCAGGCTTTGTTGTGCTGGTAAGAATATTTGGCCTTGTTGAGAAATCAGGCGAGGTCTTCAAAATCTCAAAACTCGCATTATCTGATATACAGAATCCGGGTTTGGACGATGATGCTAAAGAAGTGGCATTGCAACAACATGCCAAAAGACTGTTCAGTCTTTTTTTTCTGCTGACTGTCGGGGGTGCTGCTGCGCTGGCACTACCCGCAGGGTTGCTCTTCCTGCTTGAGAAAATGGACTTGTTGTCATTAAATGCTGTTATGACAGTGACTCTATCATGGGAGTTTTTGCTGGCAAGTAGTGTGCTGATTATCGCTATTATCTTGCGTGCAAAAAAGCAGTGACGATGGCTTTTGAGAACCGCTATTCGAAACTGGATCGTGCGTTACATCAGGTCGCTTTCAACAGTTACTCTTTTCAGGTGGCTGTATCCACATTCGAAGACCGTTGGTTTGCAAAACGCCTGTCCACAATTGATATAAAAAGGCCTGTCTTTATTACCGCACTCCCGAGGGCAGGTACAACGCTTCTTCTGGAGATTTGTGCGGCAATGGACGAGTTCGCGTCACATAGCTACCGTGATATGCCATTTATCCTTACCCCTATGTTCTGGAATTATTTTTCCGGGAAATTCCAGCAGGAGGTACCTCCGCAGGTCAGGGCGCACAACGATGGTATGCTGGTTGACGTCGACAGCCCTGAAGCATTTGAAGAGGTTGTATGGAAGTCATTCTGGGAGCAACAGTACAAAAAGGGTCGCATTATTCCCTGGAAAAAAGCGGATGACCCTGAATTCAATAGTTTCCTGCGAAACCACATGCGTAAAATCATTGCGCTTCGCGTCAATGAATCCGACGCCACACACCGGTATGTTTCCAAAAATAATCTCAACATTGCTCGGGTGGAGTTATTACACCGTCTTTTCCCTGATGCCATAATAGTAATACCCTTTCGTCAACCACTGCAGCACGCCGCCTCGCTGTTACGTCAGCATCTTAATTTTATTGAAATTCACAGCCATGACAAATTCGCCCGCGATTATATGGCGGCAATCGGACATTATGATTTCGGAGAGAATTTTCGACCGATTGACTTTGATGGATGGCTTGGATCTGCACAGTATACAGATCCTCTGACGCTGCCATTTTGGGTTGAGTACTGGACGGCGGCTTATGGATATTTACTTGAATCAGCCAATGATTGTGTCCATTTTATTTCCTACGAGAGATTATGTGAAAATCCGGAACAGGGATTGACTCGCGTGGCTGATATCATCGGTATCAGGGAGCACACTGCCTTTCTCAATCAGGCATCCAGGGTCCGTACCCCAAAACCGCACCTGATCAATACGGATGATATATCGTCATCTCTTCTAAACAAGATGGATGTTCTTTATACGGATCTGGTACAGGCCTCGATAAACTGATGGCATGGTACTTTCAGTTGTATGGGTCATAACCCAGTTCATGCATCATCGGCACGATGCGGTTCAGAATTCGTTTGATGGCCTCCGGATTGCGGCTCCGCCATTTTTGTTGTGCGGGCAGGCCGCTCACAATGCTGGTTGGACGTGAGCCAAGACTTTCACATTGCCTGCGCACATGAGCATCAAACGGGATATTCAGTTTCCTGAATGCCGGCTCGAACATCTCTACCGGTTGATCAAATATGTCTTCGTATCGCAACTGGATCCACTGCCGGTCGGGAATGATATGTTTGGCTTCCAGTGCCAGCCGGTTTGCAGTAATCCACTGCCAGGCGCAGACCTCTTCCAGTGATGCCTGGTTGTAGTCGCGCCAGCCGGGAGGCAGGAAAAAAGACCATTCCTGAAATTCGCCGTTGTTGATAGCGACCGGCTCTGGTGAGTTGCCAAGAAACTGCTCAAGCCCGAAATGCCGGTCGTGCCGCCAGCCGTCCATCATGGAACTGATGTTGTCACGACCGTCACGGTGGATATAGATGAACATGGCCTGGGGAAAAAGCCGGTATAAATACGGCAGACGCATGACGTTGATACAGGTCTTGTCCAGTACCCATCCGGTTCCAAGTCGCTGGTAGAAGAAACGCAGCGCGGAATCACGATGTTCCGGTACCGCATTTTCTGCCACTGCCGCTTCCGATGCCCAGTGATTATGCTGTGGCCCCCACAGGCTGTCCCAGAACTCCGGGATCTCGTAGCCGAAAGACAGCAGCCGCGGTGAAGTTGCGAAGGTCTCGTAGGTAACCGTGGTTCCCGATCGGGAGCAGCCGATGATGAATACCGGATCGGGTACCTGCGGGTGTCTCATGTCCCAGTAGAGTCCCCGTAGCTGGTATTTCAAATGCTGCAGATTCTTTGCCCTGATTGCGGGGTCGAGGATTTTATGCAGGTTACGCAGTTTAGGCATGATTAACCGGTCTCAATGCCGTTTTTTGTCCATAGTCCCTGAAGGTTCGGCTTGCTGCCTGTGACCTTTCATCTCTCCCAGGGCCGCCGCTGTTCGTACGAGGTAAAATCGGCGACGGTCTGCTCGTACACTCAGCAAGGCCGAGAACAGGTACCTGGCGAGCTTGCGGTAGAGGTAGCGGGGGACATGGCCGTTTGTGGGATTCTTTATTCCGACGGTGGCGCCTGAACGTTTGAAGGCTTTTTTCAGCAGGTAGTGTAGTTTCAGCCGGTCGAGATCCACGTAGTGGTATTGCACCACGGAGGGTACATATTGCAACCGGGCACCAAGTTTTTGTGCACGGATGATCCAGTCCAGGTCTTCGGATCCCCCCAGATCGTGTCTCGTGGGACCCAGACTGGTGGAAAAGAGGCCCGTCCGGGCAAGCCATGCGCCCTTGAGAAAGAGGTTTCCACCACCGGGAATGGCGATTTCCGGTGTCAGGTGCAGCGGTGTCTCACCCTGATCAAAGCGTGGTACGGGCAAGGGATAGATGCGGTAGGTACCGGTGTCGTGGACCCAGTGTGGTTCTGTGCCATCCCAGTCCGGCAGGATTCGTCCGCAGAACAGATCCATATCGGGATATTTTTCGGCAGCGGCACAGACATTGGCAAGGTAGTCTGTGTCAACCCTGTGATCGTCATCGACAAAGGCAACCAGACTGGAATCGATGCGGGGGATGGCACGATTGAGTGCATGGGATTTGCCCGGTATCGGTTCCTCGATCCATTCAAGGGGCAAGTCATCCGGGTTTTGCTTCTGAAGCCGGCAAAGATTCTCCCGGCTGGTATCGCTGCAGGCGTTCAGCACCACCAGGATCTGTAGCTGCCAGCCCCGGGGACGCCGTGCAGCATTGAGGTAATGCAATGTGCGTAGCAGGAGTTTGGCACGGTTGTGCGTGCAGATCAGCACCGTGAGGGAGTGATGGTCAGTGTTCATGAGTGAGATCCGCCAGGTCTTGTGATCTTGTTGCTGCCCGGTTCCGACTCACCAGTCCTTCCGGCTAGTCACACTTTCCCGGCGTTATAATATTGTAAATCCCATACACGCTAGTCAAGTTCACGGTGATCAGTGAAACGCCGTGCTTTCAGATCAAATCTTGGCAGCGTGCCATAGGGTACCGGTATCACACTTATGCGAATTCCAAGGCCGTTACGGAGATCATCGGCTACCAGACTGGCCAGTGCCTCGGGATCAGTATCTTTAATCTCGATTTTTACTTCCATCTCATCGAGAGTCTTCTTGCGATATATATCGACGTAAAATTCCCCAACTTCCGGGAATCGTCGTACGATATTCTCAATCGCGCTCGGGAATACATTGATTCCTCTGACAGTGTAGACCTGATCAATCCGGCCTATGACGCCTCCTTCAAGACGATGGAAGCTGCGACCGCATTCACAGGGTTCTTTCAGCAGTTTTACACGGTCTCCGGTCCGGTAGCGGATGATCGGCATGCCAACCCTGCCAAGATTGGTTATTACAAGTTCACCTTCATCAGCAGGGGCACCGCTCTCGGGGTCAATCACCTCACAAATAAACTCGCCTTCATTGATGTGCAGTCCATGTTGCGCACTGCATTCAAATCCCCAGGCACCGACTTCGGTGGCGCCGGCATGATCATAGCACTTGGCGCCCCATGCTTCTTCAATCCGCGCCTTGGTTCCAGGCAGACTTGCACCGGGTTCGCCGGCCTGTATGGTTATGCGAACACTGGAATTCAGGATGTCCATATCCTGTTCACTGGCGACCTCGGCCAGGTGCAATGCATAGGTCGGTGTGCAGACCAGCACGGAGATATCATGGGTGAGTATGGCATTGACCCGCTGGTAGGATGACATGCCGCCCCCCGGTATGCTCATCGCCCCGATATGGTGGGCGCCCTCATAGGCACTCCAGAAACCTATAAAAGGACCAAAAGAGAAGGCGAAGAAGACCTTGTCATCAGACCTGACACCTGCTGCCTTGTATACTGATGCCCAGCATCTTGCCCACCATTTCCAGCTTTCTTCAGTATCCAGCCAGCGCAAGGGTTCTCCTGTAGTGCCCGAGGTTTGATGGATTCTGGTGTATTTTTCCCTGGGGAATGTCAGGTTGGTGCCATAGGGAGGTGATGCCACCTGGTCTGAAGACAGCTCCAGTTTGGTCGTAAACGGTAGTTTGCGCAGGTCATCAAGGGTGCTGATGTCACCGGAGCTGTTGATACCGGCCTGGTTGAATTTGTGTTTATAGAAGGGGTTTGACTCAAGAACCTGGTCAAGCATCAGCTGGAACTTTTTAAGCTGGATTTCCAGCAGGGCATCCCGCCCGATTGTTTCAATAAAGCTGTCCAGGTACCAGTTGTTTGCTCCATTCATCGATCTGCCTCTTGCTGATTCCCAGGTCCTTGCATAAGGACGTTGTTTAGTAAATAGCCGTATTATTCAATGGTGACTCGGGAGTGCATCAGTGATAACAGGAAAGCGTTCGTTAATCATCACAATAGGTTTGCCTCCCGTTATGATCCTGTAGGAACGGCTGATAAATTCGCCATTGCATGCACTTGATATCTCCCGTGGCAGATCTGAAACTTTCTCCCTGCCGAACCAGAGTACTTCACGCCGTGTTTCCATGCGGTAATCATTCAGAATACGTCCGATTCCTTCACCCTGTACCTCAAGTCGTTCCCTGATATCCGGTGGTAAACGCTCTGGCACAATCCAGGACACGCCGTAAACATACAGGTTACGGCTGTAGATGCCACGAATCGCTACTTCCCTGAGCATGACATCTGAATTCTTCTCTGCCTCGAGCCAGGGATGGTTGTCATCAAGCGGGTAACGTTCCTGGCTCAGCCTGATAATTTCGACCGGATCAAGTGTATATGCCTCGATAAACTTGGTTACTGTTCCATCTGATACCATGAGCGCGCGCTGAAAGGGTGTAAGCGCGCGGAAGTTAAGCTTGCTTAGTTGCTCAGGCATGGCAGAAGCTGCCATCTGGATATTTTTCAGCGGATCAAAGGCGTTACTCTGGGTGCCCATATCTCTGTCCTGTATTCAAGATAGGATTTGATGTCCCGTTTTCAGGGAAATCATGTGCTGACCTGTTAGCTCTATTCGGCCAATGCAGCAAGTTCACCATCGAGATACAACTCCCTGTAAAAACGATGACGGCGTTTGCCGCTAGATGTTTTTGTCATTGTCCCCTGTGACAGGAGAAGCACTTCATCAACCTTGATTCCAATATGGGTTGCTACCTGTTCTCGCACATCATCCATCACGGATTCAAGAGAGCGGTTATTCGAATCCCGGATTTCAGAAACAATGACCAGTCGCTGGGTTCCGATTTTTTCATCATCGATTCCAAATGCCGCAAAACATCCCGGCCTCAGGCCATCGATTCGTACCAGCACGCCCTCAAAGTCACTCGGATCAAATTTCTTTCCATGCAGATTAATTCGCTCCCTGACCCTGCCGGTCCAGAAAACCTCATCACCGCGCATGTAACCATAGTCTCCGGTGTGAAGATACTTGCCACGGATTGCATACCTGGTGTCTTCCTCATTGCCGAGATATCCTTTCATGCGGGATGGTGTGTCAAGTGCGATCTCACCAACATGGCCGTCTGGCAGCGGGTTGCAATCAGTATCCTGGATCTGAATGGACATGCCCGGGTAAGGCCGGCCAACACCCACTATTGCGACAGTATCCGCATTTCCATTCGTTGCGGTCTCGGGAACAGCGATCCCTTCCTCGAAAAGCCGGTGCTTGTTGACATGTTCCACAACAAAACTGCCATCCGCATCACTGAACGTGGCTCCACCTACATTTTCAGCACAGCCAAAATTGGTCTTCATTGCAGACAACTTGACCCCGAACGGCTCGAATTTCTTCTGGAAAGCAAGCATTGTGTCAAGGTGTATGCGCTCGGCAGCATTCCAGAATGCCTTGATCTTGCTCAGGTTTATGTCCTTGAGATGGTGGTCCCTCACTCTCTGCGCTGTAAAGGTATAACCGAAATTGGGTGACCAGGTGACCGTGGCACCGGTTGATGACAATGCTTGCAGCCACAGTACCGGTTTTTTCAGGAAATTGATGGTCTCAAGCATTACCAGCGGTATGCCTTTTGTCATGCAGAGCATGAAATTGTTGATAAGTCCCATATCATGGTACAGGGGAGTCCAGTTGACACAGACATCATCCTTGCCCAGTTTCATCGCCAGTTCCATACCATCCAGTGTCCGCAAAACAGCATTCTGGTCCCATACACAAACGCGTGGAAAACCGGTCGTGCCGGATGTCAGCTGCAAGGCTGCGAGATCATCAGATTCCGGAAATGCCAGCGGTGCAGCATCAGGGTCGCCACCTTTCTGAAAGGCCGATACGTATAACACACAGGTTTCCGGATGAGACTTTTGCAGGGCATCTCCCAGGGCTTTCTCATTGTCTCCGAGAACGACCATACGTGCCGATGTGGTGTTCACCACATGCTCCAGTACATCCTTCAGATTTGAATGCAAGCCCCTGACAACAGGGGGTGCAACCATTAAGGGTATTGCGCCAATCAGTAACGAACCAAAAAGTGCATTTGCCGAAATCTCATCAGACGGAAGCATGAATACGCATACCTTGCCGCACGATAGCCCGTTTTCGGACAGGACTGAACCATAGCGGGCCCCCGTATCATGAAATTCCCTGAATGTCCTCCAGGTATATGTGCCATCCGGATTAAAAAATGTGAGAGCATTACCCTCCGGGTCCCTTTCCAGCCTTTCCCTGAACATTGCCTGTAACGATGTACTGCTGTCATGCGTCATAATTTCTTGCCTTAATCCAAATCGATAGTTGCCTTGATGGTTGCCGACTGAACAGCTTTATGTCAGATGTACTGCAGCAATCCAGCCGGGATCCGGTTATTCATAAACCTATCCCTGCTTCGAGACTACAAAACTGGCGATTTCATCAATGGTATTCATATGATCCACACCTACCTCATGTGCGGCAACCTTGATGCCGTAGGTTTCTTCAAGAAATGAAACCAGGTCCAGTGTTGCAAGGGAGTCAAGAATTCCCGTTGTTACCAGTGCGGTGGTAAAGGACAGGTTCTCCGGGGACTCATCCGGTAAAAATTCCTTCAATATGAATTCCTTCACTGCTTCTTTGATATTTTCTGACGCCATGCTCAATATTCCTCCTGAGATTTAACTGAATTCTTGTTTACCATGCGTGTAAAACGGCAAAATCATACCTTTCTTTATATAAATAGAGTATTTTTTTCATACAGGCGCCAGAACCCCGGAAAACCATGCGTATTAACCGGCAGGAGTTGAGGGAGGGCTAAATTCGTAACCGAACAAGCGGATGTCGTTTTTATGTGCTTCAGCAACAATTGCCTGGCTCTCTTCATCGAAATAGTCAGAATAATGATAACGTTGTTTTCTTAATCCGGATTTAAGGCGAGGTAGCGTACAAGCCTCTAGTCCAATTGTCTTGCAGACCTCGCTGAAATCCTCTAAAAGGTTTTCATAGCGGATGACGTGGTCTACGCAAAGCTGATTATCAATAATGTAAAATCGATCATTGTTACTCCATTTGCTGCTCTGCAAGAACCCGGAGAATAGTCCTTTTAACTGGTCCAGTTCATTGAATGGAACCCCGAGATAATGATAGAAATGCTTGCGTGGGTTAATCGCGGGGTCCTGTCTTTTTTTCCAGAAAAAGTCAGAGATGACTTTATCCCAGGGATTTCTTGTAATACTGAACTTGAAATAACTATCCCATATCTCTGCCGGGACCTTGCTCCTTATTGTGAGCGCGTCAACATGTTGCAGGTTGGGCAAGTTAAGTTGAATAAACTCATCGGCATTCATGGATTGATGTATGAACTCGCCTTTCTCGTTACGGTTGTGTTGATAATCGTTGATCGGTGTTACCACGTCATCGCCGCTGCAATACCTTGAGAGAGCAGCTTCAATGCTGGTGCCTGCCGTCTTCTCCGACTTTATGAATATAAATTTGTGAGTATGTGAAATAATCATGTCTGTAAAGCTTGCCTGATCCAGTGTAATTTAATTCAAGTGCAAAGGAAGATAAAATGTTTATACACTATCGGTCAGTTTGTCTTTCCCCACAGCCAATCGCGCGATGGGACGCTCAGAGATGAACTGTCTCCAGGTGGAGCTGCAGGTTGACCATTGGGGCTTATCCATGACAATGTGTACTTTGTATTCTCTTCCCATGCCAGTTTCAAATCGGTATCAGCACTGTTTACGATCAGGAATTCTTTATTGTCACCACAGCTCAAGTTGGCGACTCGAAGGCGAGCATCAGTGGGAGAAGGGCAGGGTAACCGCTGCTTTATCTTGACAGCCTCATGGTCAGAGCCCAGTAGCGAGGGCGGCAGACCTAATCCGGCATCCTCCGCGATCATGATTGCTTCAGCCAGGTAGCGGCGATATGCCGGTTCCCTGCTCAAATTACACATATTATATAATGCTTCGACCCATACCACTACTGCAAACTGTTGAGGGTTTCCGGCTTTCACCTCGGCCCAGTATTTCATTATGCTGGTATCAGTGACAGCCTTGATTGCATTGTTCAGGATATCAGCGAGGTCTTCTTCAGGGAAGCAACGCCAGTACCTTGCCAGATCCATAACATTGACAGCCGGATAATTAAAATCGCAGTGTGGCATGGACAGGTGTCGCTCAATAAGTCCACCTGGCATCACAAATCGCGGAAATATCCGTTTGAGCCTGTACAGTTGTGGCGTGATGTACATCCATGTCAGGCGTTTTATGGCTCGTGGCAAGAAGGGTAACCGCTCGGCTTCCGATGCCGGTAGCAGGGTGAGTCCTATGGCGCGATACACAAGGCGATAAAGTAGTTCAGCCGGCTGCAGCCCAAGTACAGCACGGGTTGCTGCGCGTGCGGAGGCGACAAACTCGTTGTACTGATTATCGCCGGTGACTTTGCTGTAGCGGTCCAGGGCGACAATGCTGTCCAGGTGCGTGTTTAAAATCAGCTTGTTGGTCGGTGATTTCCCAAAAATATGATTTGGAATCCACCTGGAACCGGTTTGCTTGCTTAATTCGTCCATCATTTCAGCACTGTTTTCCAGTGAATCATGCAGAAACCATAATCCATAATCGGTTTTATCTGTCTGGCGTGATATGAAGGAAGCCCCCTTTTCCAGGGCCTCGCGTATGCTGTCCTCAGGCCATTCCTCCAGACCCGCTTCCAGTAGCAGCAGGGCACCATTATGGAATCGGTAATGAGATTCCATCAGGTCTGTCCATTCTCCGTGATACCAGCCGCCATCCCTGGCTTGCCGTGTGATAACAGAGAATAGAAGTTGTCGCTTCAACAGGCTGTAAAGTTTTTTATTGGTGGCAAGCTCCAGCCCATCCAGTGTGACATAAAGTGTATATGCATCCAGCTCAGAGCATATCTTCCACATGTGTGGCCATATGAACCGATTCGTATACACGTGGCCATGGACAAGATACAGGTATACGTCTGCAAGAGCCTTGTAACCGGTTTGCGAATTCCACAAGTAGATCGATTGTGTTTCCAGGACCAGTGGTCTTTCAAGTGCCTCTAGAATATAGGTTGCTTCGGGTAGAAAACGCCATACTGTGATATCCAGATGCATGTTTCCGGGGGTTTCTATGTCGACAGTGAGTTCACTTGATGAAGCCATGAATCCTGCAAGCGAAACAGAATTCTCTGAAAGTATACGATCACTTGAATCGAACGTGCGTAATACCGGTGCCTGAGGTATCCAGTATGATGGAAGGGTGGCTTCGACGGGTTTAAGCAGCCAGCCTCCCGACAGGCAGGCGACTGCCTGGTAACCCCCTTTTACGATGAATCGTATCATCTGCTCATCACCTGGCGGTATACGCAGGAAACAGCAAGATGCGCCCGTTTCATCAGGGAATCTGTCCAGGATCAGTGTGGCCTTGTTAAAGGAATCCCATTGTATTCTTTCGAAGCAGGCAGAGTTCACTGCATGTTCGGGCTCAGTGTCTGCTGGAGGCTCAAGCAGCTGTTGTAATTCATAGGCGCCATGCACAGACGGGTCTATTTTATGGTTACTCATAGAATTTGGTCCAAATTCGGTGTTACTGTGCCCGTAAAGGATTTTGGGCGTTGCCAATAAGGTCAAGAAACTCCTTCATCCGAGCACCCATCCCTGAATGTAGCCCAGAAAGTAGACCACATTCATTTCCAAACGCAAGGAACTGTTTTTCCCTTGAGTAAAACGGTGCTGCAAGGCACTTTTCAATGCTCGCACCAACTGGCCCAGCAAATACAGGGGGGGGAGACGAGAGCGATTACCTCGCTTGTGCGAGCCTTCTGCCATGCCCTGTCTGTAGTGCAGTTCGAGGAAATAGTTACGGCGCAGCTTGTTCGCACGGATGCGATGGAAAATTGTAGCCTCTGATACCCAGCGTACCGAACAGCCATTGTCAATGAGGCGTCGATAAAATTCTGTGTCTTCACCGCCCGTGTTAATCCGGCCCTTGCGTCCGAGTTCGGAATCAAATTCACCGACCTGATTGAAGATGTCTTTTCGTATCGCGAAGTTTCCTCCGTAGAATGTAGTGGCTGGATCGGTCAGCCATCGTCCTTCACCATGATCCAGATGGCCCAGAAAACCCAGTAATTCATCCTGCAGCCAGGGAGGTCTGTCGCCATATTCGAAAATTACCTCAATCGGTCCACCAAGGGCGTCAGGTGTATAAAGCAGCATGTCCCGTTCGTATGAGACAAGCCATTGGGGGGCAGGTGTTTCGTCATCGTCTATAAAGACAAGATACTTGCCGCGTGCAACTTTCAGGGCGCGATTGCGTGCATTTGACAGACCGAGATTTTCCTCCTGTACGATTCGTACCGGTACGTTGGCTGGCCGCCAGGCAGTATCCGCGAGCAGACCTGGTGTCCCGTCTGTGCAGCCATTATCCACTATGATGATCTCCCATGGCCGGGAGGGATATGCCAGTTTCCCCAGATCGGTGAGTGTTCTCTGCAGCCGCTCAGCGTGATTGTGGGTGCAGAGGGCAACAGTAATGAGAAGTGGTTCTTTCTTGTCCATCACAGTTTTATCAATCACTCAGTGTCGCAATCCAAACTTGTCGGCAAGGCGTCGCCCGTAATACCGGGCTGTTTGGCGCCAGGAACCGTCGTTACTGCCATAATGAATCTTGCGAACAAGCATGCCAGGACTGTCAGTCCCTGCGATATCCAGTCGACGAATGCGGAAGGGGTCTATATCCTGACGGTTAAAGCCCGGTTGTGTGGAGAAGGCCGCCTCATAACCGGCAGCAACAGCGGCATTGATTACATTATCATTCAATTGCCCATAAGGATAAGCAAGGTAACGCATCTCTTCGTCGAGCAAATCTTTCAGTTCCTGGCGTGAACCAGCAAGTTCATTCACCAGTCCATCGTCCGACAGGGTCGTAAGATCGGGATGCAGACGTGTGTGAGAATGGAATGAAAATCCCATTTGGCGCATTGCATTGATGTGTTCCATTGCGAGAAGGGGATAGCTGGCACCATTGGGGTTTTCAGTTTGGCACCACACATCCCGTCCATTGATATGCTGGCTGACCAGAAACACAGTGGCAGGCCACCCCAATTCATGCAGGACAGGCGCAGCGTGTTTGTAAACGCCCAGGAAGCCATCGTCAAAGGTGATTAGAAAGCTGCCTTCGGGCAGTACCTTTTTTCCTCCGATCCAGGCGAAGAAATCTGTCAGGGAGCATGCATGCATACCTTGTTCAGCCAGTCGGTGCATGTGTTTGGTGAATTGCCCAGGGGCAATGCAATAGCGGCTTTCCCATTTGTTGTGAGCTGTTCCTATCCGGTGATACATGAGTACCGGAATGCGCTTTATTCCTTCCATTACTGACCGATACCTCGTGGTTTGTCTAACAAGCCAACAAGTCCCTGAAAAATCCTGGTGGGTAGAATAGCAGGTAGCAGATATTTAAGATCCCTGGTACGCCAGGCACGGGCTGTAAATGCAGCACGAAATAATTTCTGTGCATTTGCAAGATCCCGTTTCCAGTAGGCTCGATAAGCCTCCTTGAGCAGCTGCCCGTCTACCAGTTCGTATATTGTTTCAGATGACAGGTGGGTTACCATCCCGGGGAAGCGTGTTATGAAATCCCGTCTCACTTGTACTGCATCCAGTACCTGCCGCCATTTTGCAGCAGAGATCTGGTCACTGCCATGCCAGCGGTAAAAGGCCAGTACCTCGGGTACCAGCAGGATATTAGTGGTGTGTGCCAGTATGCGTAACCAAAGATCATAGTCCATCGAGGAAAAACGTCGTTCAGAGAACCCCTCTACGGCTTCGATTACGGTCCTCCTTATTAACGCAGCATGGATAGGCCAGGGGCAGCCCCTGAGAAAAGCGGCTGCCGGATCACCTGACTCATAGGCCGGTGGAATGTAGGGTTCCTCACTTGCTGCGTGCTTTCCGATATTTTGCCAGCCGCAGTAGGTGAGATCAGCATTATTGTGCTGCAGCGTATGCAGCAATTTTTCCAGGCAGTCCTCTCGCCACCAGTCATCTGCATCCAGGAAGGCCACAAATTCACCCCTGGCGTGGTGCAGTCCCAGGTTTCTGGCCGGGTAGGGCCCAAGGTGATTCTGGTGTTTCAACTGGATGCGGCCGGGATGGGCCTTCACCAGGTCACCCACAATGTCGGGTGAAGTATCACGGGAGCCATCATCTATAACGATGATCTCGGTGTCCGGGTATGTTTGTCGCAGCACGCTCGCAATCGCTTCTTCCACGTATGGAGCGGCGTTATAGCAGGGCATGATTACTGATATTAATTGTTGCCTGGTGTTTGTCATGATTCCGAAGGGAGGTTTCCGGCCATAGAAATACTGCTGGCTTTACCCAAATATCCCATAAAAATATTATCCTGTAACGGTGTCAGCTGTCATTAGGTTCTGGCCTTTATGCGACGGAAAAATACTGCAAGTATTTAGCAGTAACAGAAGGCAAGACGGCCCTTTTTTGATGGTATAGTGCGGTGTGTCATACCAGTGCAAGACCGCGGCAAAAGAGGCCATATCATGGGGATTCCTGAGTGGGTAAATCATGCAACGCATCCATAAATTCACTCATATTGTTTCCGCGAAAATCAAAAAAACAGGTAAAACGCTAGCGAATGAGCTAAGAATCGGGGCCAGGCATCTATTCCTCCTGTCTCCCCCCCTTTCTGGCTCTACAGCGATCATGCAGCTTATCAAAACATCACCTAATGTATCAGTTTTTTCGGGGAGTGGAGAAGGCCAGTGCTTGCCGAAAGCAAAGGAGATTCTCTTCGTTGACGAAAGGTGGAATCCCGGGTTACCAGTGGACTGGGTGAAAGTGAGGAAGGTATTCTTTCAAAACTGGTCGCCATTAAAACCCATCAGGTTTGAGAAATCACCTCCCAATATTGTCAGGGCGGTTGAATTGGAGCGCGTGTTCAGGAATTCCCATTTCCTTATAACCTTACGGAACCCTTATGCACAAATCGAAGGTTTGTTGCGCAGGCAATGGCCTTTCAGTGAATACGGGCCGCAATCATCACCCTCAGTGCCTCTGACACCTGCGGTCGCTGCTGAATTCTGGATAAAGACGGCGAGATTCCAGTTGAATAATCTGGAACATCTTGGGAATACCTGTTTTTTTAGTTACGAAGAGCTAACGGAAAGACCGGACGACACGGTCCGAAAAATCACTGATTTCCTTCCCGGCCTGGGTACTCTGGATACGGAATCGGAGCTTACAGCCCATAATATTACGGGTAAACCAATCAAGGGGTTTAAAAACCTTAACCAGGAAAAAATTGAAAAGCTTACCAGTCAACAAATTGAGGAAATTAACCTGGTTCTGAATCGCCACGAGGATCTCCTTGAATATTTCCAATATCAGCTAATCAATCAGGACTGAAAACGCATTGGACAGAGGGTATTGCAGGCGCCCGGTGTACCGGGCTGCGAACACTCTGCGAATTTCAGGTCAGGGACTGCCCGGATGTCATGGCGTCCCTTTGATGATGATTGAATTCCTGTTTAACTTTGACGCTTTTTTTGCAACATACGCATCTGTAATCATAAGCAAGGTAACTTCTTTATCCGTATTCAGCGCAAGCTTTTTGACAAAGCCCGCAGGATCGAGGTTATTCCGGTAGTACTCGATCACTCTGGCTTTCATCTCGGCTACCTGCTCTTTTTCCAGATTTAACACATGGTCAATTTTCCTGATCAAGTCAGCTTTATCATCAAACACTACGCAGTTTACCATGTCTGTGAGACCGGGATTCAGCCACTCGGGATAGTTGATGACTGGAATGGTACCTACGGACATGGCTTCGATCACATTGTGGCACATTGGCATAACATATCCTGGCGGGCA
>Ga0209013_10000383_pt1 | contig 39291 bp, 29 predicted proteins | sample Cruoilmetagenom2_FD_187291 | JGI IMG/M metagenome (GOLD analysis project Ga0209013, IMG submission 187291) | Oil polluted marine microbial communities from Coal Oil Point, Santa Barbara, California, USA - Sample 2 (SPAdes) (version 2) | ecosystem: Environmental > Aquatic > Marine > Oil seeps ...
GCACCTGTCATTATTCGCGAAATCAGGAGTCAGCTGGATTCCATTATGGCCTCTGATGCGGCCTGGTGCCGCAAGCGCCTGCATGCGATTCAACGGCGCCAGAAAGAACACAAACCGGTCGATCAACTACTGGGCCAGGTAGTGCTCCGGGTTGATGAATCCCGCCGGAAAGTCCTGCACAGGCAAGCGGGGTTACCCGTGCCTTCCTATGATGATGCCCTGCCCATTACGGCGCACTGTGAGGAAATTTTAAAGGCGCTGGAACAAAACCCGGTAATCGTGGTGGCGGGTGAAACCGGCTCCGGTAAAACCACCCAGCTGCCGAAGCTTTGTCTCGAGGCCGGCAGGGGAACGCGGGGAATGATTGCCTGCACGCAGCCTAGGCGAATCGCGGCCCGTGCCATGGCGGAGCGGGTCTCCGAGGAACTCGGTGTCGAACTCGGCGGAGTCGTGGGTTACCAGGTCCGCTTCCGGGACAGAAGCAGCCAGGATGGATACATCAAGTTCATGACGGACGGCATCCTGCTGGCCGAAACCCTGCACGACCGGTTCCTGGATGCCTATGACACCATCATCATAGACGAGGCGCACGAGCGCAGCCTGAACATTGATTTCCTGCTGGGATACCTCAAGCGCCTGCTGCTCCGCCGCCAGGACCTGCGACTCATCATTACCTCGGCGACCATTGATACGGCAAAATTTTCAGCACATTTCGACCAGGCCCCGATCATCGAAGTGTCCGGCAGAAATTACCCGGTCGATCTGATATATCAGCCCCTGGCAGCAGATGATGACAAGCGGGAGCATGCAGACCCCCACCTTGGCCGTGACCTTTACCGCGGCATTGCGGACGCGGTCGGCCGGCTCAGCCGCAAGGACCCCAGAGGCGATATACTCGTGTTCCTGTCCGGAGAACGCGAGATTCGGGAAGCGGCTGATTACCTGGCCCGTCATAGCGTGGCGCACACCGAGATACTGCCCCTGTATTCCCGCCTGTCCTCGGCCGAACAGAGGCGGGTATTTCATCCAGGAAAATTACGCCGGATCATTCTCAGCACCAATGTGGCCGAGACTTCCCTGACGGTTCCCGGGATTCGTTTCGTGATTGATTCCGGCCTCGCCCGGATCAGCCGTTATTCGCACCGGAGCCGGATCCAGCGACTGCCCATTGAGGCCATTTCGCAGGCCAGCGCCAACCAGCGTTCGGGGCGTTGCGGGCGCCTGGGTCCCGGTATTTGTGTCCGCCTGTACAGCGAAGAGGACTTGCTTTCGCGGCCTGAATACACCGAGCCTGAAATCCTGCGCACCTCGCTGGCCACCGTCATCCTGCGCATGTTGACGACGGGCCTGGGGGTGGTTGAAGAGTTTCCTTTTGTCGATGCGCCGGCGCCTCGTATGATCAACGACGCGTACCAACTGCTGTTTGAACTGGGTGCGGTGGATGAAGCGCGCTCACCGACAAAACTCGGCCATTCCCTGGTGCGCTGGCCCATGGATGTGCGCCTCGCCCGCATGGTGGTGGAGGGTTCCAAACAAGGTTGCCTGGAAGACATGATGGTGCTTGCAGCTGCCCTCAGTATCCAGGATCCACGGGAGCGGCCCCTGGACGCCCAGGCCGCAGCGGATGAAGCGCATAGCCGTTTCAGTGACACAAAATCTGATTTCGTCACTTTCCTCAGGCTTTGGCAGTATCTGCGCGAGCAACGCAGAAAAGTTTCCGGCAACCAGTTCCGCAAATTATGCCGCAGGGAGTTCCTCAACTGGCAGCGGGTGCTGGAGTGGTTCGATCTGTACCAGCAGTTGCGGGACCAGGCCCGCCAATCCCGCTTGAAACTGAGTGGGAAGCACGGTGACTACGATCAGGTTCACCGGGCTCTTCTGTCCGGCCTGTTGAGTCATGTCGGCCTGAAGCATCCGGAAGACAGGAGTTACCAGGGGACCCGTTCCAGGAGCTTTCACATCTTCCCGGGTTCCGGACTGTTTGGCCGTTCGCCCAAGTGGCTGATGGCGGCCGAGATTGTTGAAACCACAAAAACCTGGGCACGCATCAATGCGGTCATCAAGCCGGAGTGGATCGAACAACAGGGAGGGCATTTACTCAAGAGGCATTATTTTGATCCGCACTGGTCCCGCCGCCGGGGCGCTGTGATGGCCTGGGAGCAGGTGTCATTATTTGGCCTGGTGATCGTCGAAAAACGCCGGGTTCACTATGCGCCGTTTGATCCCGCGGAGGCGAGGAATATTTTTATCACCGAAGCACTGGTTCGCAGCCGCCTCGACACGCGCGCCGCGTTCATGCAACACAATGAAACCATCCGGGCGGAGGTAGAGGAACTCGAGCATAAACGCAGAAAAAGGGACGTGCTGGCAGATGAACATGCTCAGTTCGAGTTTTTCGATGCCCGCATCCCCGATGATGTGAACAGCGCTGCCACCTTCGAGAAATGGCTGGTGGGTCTGGGTGATGAAGGCAGGGAATTGCTGTACCTGGGACACGATGTGCTGATGCGGGAAGGTGCCGGCCTGGCTCCGCAAGAGCTGTTTCCGGACAAGCTTGACGTGGGTGGGCAGCTGTTTCCGCTGGAGTACCATTTCGAACCGGGGCATGAAGAAGACGGGGTCACCGTGACGGTACCGCTGGAATTGCTGAACACACTGGATCCGCGACGGCTGCAGTGGCTGGTTCCGGGCTTGCTGCGGGACAAACTCATCGCCTTGATAAGACAACTGCCAAAACCGCAGCGGCGCTCCCTGACACCGGTGCCAAGCTATGCGGATGCCTTGCTTGAAGCTCTGCAAGGCCAGCAGCGGCGGTCATTGCTAGAGGAGTGCGCCAACGGCTTGAAGAAGATGACCGGCATGGAGATCAAGTCGCAGGATCTGGATGAGGAAGCAATTGCAGACTACTTCCGGTTTCATATCTGTGTAACGGATCGGGATGGTGGGGTGATTGCGCAGGGGCGAGATCTTCAATCTCTGCAGGATGAACTGGGCAAAAAAGCCCAACGCCGGTTTATGGATCGCCAGGGTCAAAGCTTCAACCGGGACGGCGCCACATCATGGGATTTTGGCAAGCTGGAAAGTTATATTACAACGGACGATGGTGCGCGGGCCTGGCCTGCGCTGGTGGATCAGGAAACCGCGGTGGGTTTGCGCCTGTTTGATACCCCGGCCGAGGCAGCCTTGTCGCACATTGATGGCATCCGGCGTTTGCTTGCGCTCGAGTTGGCAGACAAGCTCAATTACCTGCATAAGCACCATGGCCTGACGCAGGACGCAATGCTGGACTGGAGCTCCCTGGGCAGTTCCACGGGTCTCATACATGAGCTGGCCTGGAAAAGCCTGTGTGAAACTGCGGGCGATGTCAGCGCTATCCGGGATGAAACCGCTTTTGAAGCGCTGTGTCACCGGGTGCGTAACGAAATGGGCCGCAGTTGCCTGCGGCTTGCCGGCCTGTTGAATGAATTGTTGCCGCTTTGTGGCGGGGTGTACAGAAGGCTTTCCGGTGATACCGGATCCCGCTGGCCGGATGTCAGCGCGGAAATCAGCAGCCAGATGGAGGACCTGGTTTATCCGGGTTTCCTGGCCGATCTCGAACCCGGTCGTCTTTCTCATTATCCCCGTTACCTGAGGGGTATCATGGAAAGGCTGGATCTACTGGAGCAGAATCCGCAAAGGGACCGGCAGCGAATGACCCTGGTCGAGCCCTGGTGGCAGGCTTATCTTGGAGTCCTGGAAGAGGGTGCCCCGTACGATGAGGCTCTGGATACTTTCCGCTGGTTGCTCGAGGAGTACAGGATTTCATTGTTCGCGCAACGCCTGGGCACCGACGGCAAGGTATCTGAAAAACGGCTGGCCGAGGTTTGGAAAAAAACGGGCCTGGGGCAATGATCTTCAGCATCAGGCTTGTAATAGCATGCGGGTGGTCTCCATCTAATTAACTGTGCAATTTGTGAACAACGTAAAATCCATGGCATTGCCATAAAACAAATCAATGAACAGCAGCGACAGCGAACAGGCACCCAGGCACAGCAAGGACGGGCTCAAAGCACTTGAGCTGTGGGTCGGTGCGTACCGGGATTCCGTGGGGCCTGCTGCAGAAGATTGCGTTGTTCTGCTGCAAGGCCTGCTGGCACAAAAGATACTGAAGCCGTCTTCGGGTGAACTGCTGGTCGAGTTGCTGGAAATTCTTGAAGGCCTCTCCGCTGACCCCATCACCGTCAGCTGCGCCCTGCTTCACGTCGCGGGGGAAGGGGGGAGTGAGCTCAACGGGGTTGTGCAAGACCGTCCGGGAAATGTCCGCAAGCAGTATGCGGAACTGAAAAAGCTGAAACTGTACGAGTCTGACTCCTCGCTGAGCGTCACCAAACGCAACGCGGAGGGACTCAGGCGCCTGTTGCTGGCGCTGGTGAATGATGTCCGTGTGGTGATGATCGACCTTGCCTGGCAGTTGGTGTTGCTGCGCCATGCCAGGGCCGATGACGAGTTGGCAAAGGAACTGGCGAGGGAAACCATGCTGATTCACGCTCCATTGGCCAACCGGCTGGGTATCTGGCAGCTGAAATGGGAGCTGGAGGACCTGGCATTCCGTTACCAGGACCCCGTGCAATACCGGCGCATTGCGAAGCTGGTTGCGGAGCATCGCACCGAGCGTGAACAGTTCATCCGGGGATTCATGGATAAACTTTCGTCTGCACTGGAAGAAGCCGGCATCCCGGCTGAAGTGAAGGGGCGGCCAAAGCACATATTCAGCATCTGGAGGAAGATGCAGCGCAAGGGGGTCGACTTTCACGAATTGTTCGATATCAGGGCAGTGCGGGTGCTGGTCGGCGATCTGCCTGCCTGTTACAGCGCATTGGGGCTGGTGCACACGTTCTGGCAGCCGATACCGGGTGAATTCGACGACTACATCACCATGCCCAAGGGAAATAATTACCAGTCACTGCACACCGCCGTGGCTGATACCGAGGGCAGGGCGGTGGAAATCCAGATTCGGACCCACCAGATGCATGAGCATGCGGAACTTGGTGTGGCCGCACACTGGCGCTACAAGGAGGGTGGCCCAACCGACCCGGCCTTCGACAACAAAATCGCGGTCATGCGCCAGTTGCTGGATTCCACCGATGAAGACCTGGATGACCAAAGCCTGCTCGACAGCTTCCAATCTGCGACCACTGAAGACCGCGTCTACGTGCTGACGCCAACAGGCCAGGTGGTGGACCTGGCGGCCGGTTCAACCCCGCTGGATTTTGCCTATCACGTACACACAGAGGTTGGACACCGTTGCCGCGGCGCCAAGGTCAATGGCCGTATCGTACCCCTGACCCATGTTGTTAAGACCGGCGACCGCGTGGAAATCCTGACCGCGAAACAGGCAAGGCCCAGCCGCGACTGGCTAAACCCGAGGCTGGGTTACATAAACGGGGCGCGAGGACGCGCCAAGGTAAGGCAATGGTTCAAGCGCGAGAGCCGTGATGAGAATTTGCGGGCGGGTAAGGAGGCTGTTGAAAATGAAGCCTCCCGGATCGGATTTTCCCTCGCGGACTTCCCGCATGTGGTGGAACGCTTCAGCCTGGGAAACACAGACGACCTGTATGTTGCTGTTGGCAATGGAGACCTGACTCTCGGCCAGGTGGTCAATGCCTTCGACCGCCTGCGAGCCGAGCAGCTTGAGCCGCAGGCTGAGGACCTGGTCACACGTAAACCCAACCGTCAGCGCAGCGAGCAGTATAAAAGCACAGACGATGTGACTATCGAGGGCGTGGGCAACCTGATGACTACGGTGGCCAAGTGCTGCCAGCCGATTCCCGGCGATCCGGTTGTTGGTTACATCACGCGGGGGAGGGGTGTGACCATCCACCGTGATGACTGCCGGCAAGTGCTGCGCTGGCGAAGTGAGAACAACCCTCGCCTGTTACAAGTCAGCTGGGGTGAAAAGCCCAGGACGAACTATTCAGTCCAAATCCAGGTCAGGGCCTATGATCGCAGGGACCTGATCAGGGATATTTCCAATATCTTCGCGGCTTCGGATACGCAGGTGACGGATATCAGCAGCCGGCTGGATGAATTGCTGGACGAAGTGACGATCCGTCTGCAGGTGCGGGTCAGGGACTACGAACAGCTAAGTGAACTGTTGAACCGACTGGGGAAAGTGATAAACGTGATTGAGGCCCGTAGGCTGAAGGACGGAGGGTGATGCCGGAGCGCTTGCTGTAAGAGCGTCCAGCAGTACTTGTAAGAGCGTCCTTGGGCGCGAACCGAGCTTGTTAATTGGGTGCAAGTGGTTGTCGAACCAGTCGGCCCCAAGGGACCTCTTACGGAACCAGTCGGCCGCAAGCGACCTCTTACAGAACCGGTCGGCCCCAAGGGACCCTTACAGGGATTTTAGCAAGCTTTGCAGGCTTAGCTGCGCGGTTTCTACGGAGAAATATTTTCGGACATTTTCCAGGCCTGCGATGGATATCCGGTTCCACAATTTTTCGTCCTGGTAGAGACGGACGATCTGGGCGGCAAATTCCTGCTCGCTTTCCGCCACCAGGATGTCTTCACCGGGCTTGGCAAACAGTCCCTCAACTGCTGCGGGAGTGGCCACCACCGGTTGTCCACGGCTCATGCTCATATTGACCTTGCCCTTGACGCCCGCACCGTATCGCAGGGGTGCGACGGCCAGGCGGCAGCCGTCCAGCCAGGGGTCCAGGCTCTTGACGAAACCATGGAACTGCACGCCGTTGCCGTTTAATGAGCTGATCTGTTCGGTGGCCTTGCTGCCAATCAGGTGAAACTGGATTTCGGGCAATTGTTCCCGCACCAGGGGCCAGATGCTGCTGACGAACCAGATTGCCGCATCTACATTTGGCGGGTGCTGGTAGCCGCCGACGAAAAAGATATCCTTGCGCTCCGGCCAGGGCCGCTGGCTTCCGAGCACCTCGTGAACATTGGTGATGACGTGAACCTTTGCCTCCGGTGCAGCGCACTCCAGCACGGACTTTTCCACCGGACTGACAACCAGCGTTGCATCCGCGGCGGCGATCACTGCAAGTTCAGAACGGCGGGTTTGTGCCGCCACGCGTTTCAGGGGCAGGCTGTTTTCCAGTTCAGCCAGCCTTTCTTCCCTGAGATAATGAAGATCCACGGTATCAAAAATAAACTTCGCGTCAGGACAATACCGTCCCAGCAGGGAAATGTAGTTGGCCGCAACGTAATGGCGGCTGATCATGACGAAATCGAATTCTGCGCCACGCTGGCTGAAAAAATCATGCAGGGAATCGAGCCAGGGTTTGTAAATGACTTCGACGCCTGCCTGCTGCAAATCCGTGGTATAGCTGCCGGCATGCCCCCGGTTGTCTGCGAAAAAGGTGACACCGTAACCCAGGCTGCCAAAACAGCCCAGCAGATAACGCAGGCGGAGGCTGCCTGAATCCTGGTCCGGCTCCGGTGTGTACGCGTCGATGACCAGTATCCGACCTTGCAGACGGTGGTCCCGTGCTTTGTTTAATGCCTGGGTATCATTGGGAGCGGACAGGGGCGGCGGTTGCAATGCCAGTTCTTCCTGCCAGCGCTCGAGGAATTTTTTCCGGTTGATCTCCTGGTATCGCTTGGCGCCACTGTTGATATCTGTGCCTGATGTAATTCCCTCGTGGTGCACGATAGTTGCCGCGGGTTGTACACGGACTTTCAGGCCCTTCGCACGCACGCGGAACGCCAGGTCTGTGTCTTCGTAATAGGCCGGCGAGTAAAGCGTATCGAAGCCACCTAGTTCATGAAACAGTTCTGTTTTAAGCATGATGCAGGCGCCGGAACAATAGTCCACCTCCCTGCTATACAGGTATTCAGGTTTTTCCGTGTTGTCTCCGCGGCCATAGTTCCAGCCGGAGCCATCATTGAAAATAATGCCGCCAGACTCTTGCAGGCTGCCGTCCGGATAGATCAGGCGGGTGCCGGCCAGGCCGGTGTCTGGAAATCGCTCGAACGTATCGAGTAAAGTGTCGAGCCATCCATCCAGCACCTGCGTGTCGTTGTTGAGCAGGACGATGTATTTTCCCCTTGCCTGCTCGCTGCCCCGGTTGCAGCTACCAATAAAACCGAGGTTTTTCCTGTTATGGATGCTGATCAATCCCTCCACGGTTGCCAGGCGTTCTGCTGTTTCATCAGAAGACTGATCATCTACAATGGTTACCTCGTATGGGGTCCGGCAAACCGTTTCAGCCAGTGAGCGAAGACAGGCGGCCGTATAGGCCCACTTGTTGAATACCGGGATGATGATCGAGACTTCAGGATTGTCCGAAACCGGCAGGCGGCCGGGTGGCTCGGGATTGCCTGGTTTCTCAAGCTGTTTTGTTTCGACACCCACCGGTACGAAGGTTTGATGATGCGCCAACTGGGAACGCATCAGTGTACCGCGCAGCCCTTGTGTCTTGAGTGTGCGGACCAGTTGGGACAGGAGCAACGGCCAGCGCAGTGGGTTCCAGGCGCGCGCCTGCATGAAACTATGCAACATTCGCCGGCCGACCCGCATCGGCCGGGTGATCCGCCATGATGAACTTGCGAGCACCTGTTCATGTGTTGAACGAAGTTGTTCAAACGAAACATGGGTCTGCTCATGCGCGGCCTGTTCGTGCTCGAGGGATTTTCTGCTTGCTTCCAGCTCGTCTTCAAGACTCCTGACCCACTTGACTTTCTGTTTCTGTTCCTCCTTCCGGGCGCGTTCACGTTCTTCCGCCCAGGCTGTCCGGTTTTCTACTTCCTGTTGCAGTTTGACTACCTGGTGTCCCAGCTGCCTGTTTCGTGCCGCCAGACCTGTCAGTTGGAATGCCCGCGATGTAGCCTGCAGCCAACTTGTGTCGGGCCTGTTGTCGTCGGAAATGGCAACAGGTTTCTGTCTGACCGGGCGGGGAAGACAGAGTGTTTCATAGCGCTGTACCATCTGGCCGGTTCCAGGCAATTGGTAGTCGCAAAGCCGGTTCCTCACGGCTTCAATTTCTTCCCGGTGCTTAAAAAGGAAGTGGATTTTTTCCACCAGTGAAGCCGCGTCGGCTTCGATCAGCCACCCCGTATCGCCTTCGGCTATCCGCTCTGCCAGGCTGCCGACGCGAGTAGCAACCACCGGCACATTCAAATGCTGCATTTCGGACAGGGTATAGCTAAAGGTTTCCGGCACGACGGACAACAACCCGGCCACGTGGGGGCCGATGTCCGCGAGAAGGGCCGGCAATTCATCCCGGCGGTACTGAATGATGACATTGACGCCGCTGCGGCCAAAAAAGTCTTCCCCCTCTTTACCGGCTCCGAGCAGGTATACCTGGGCGTACTGAATCAGTTCATCGAGCGCCTCCAGCAACAGGGTTTTGCCTTTTCCTTCCTGTATCCTTCCCGGGATCACCAGCCTCAGTTTCCTGTCCACCCTGTCACGGGGTAGCACTTCGCAGTCACCAGGCAGCAGTGGCAAACCGTGCGGAATAATGTCGATGTCGATGTCATTCCAGCCCGGGTCCAGTTCGCGCATCAGGTCAGCGGTCGAGCGGCTGGGCGCGGCGACCTTGATTCCCCGCGTGACGATGGTCTCCCGCCAGTGGTCGCCCAGCGTCTGCCATGCCTGTGTATCCCGGTCGCGGAGATCCGGCAACAGGGCGTTCTCCGACAAGGCCAGCTCCAGTCCCTTAGTCTCATCGCCATCAGATTCACGATTGACCAGATAGGGTCCAGGGTGGATGCCCAGCAGCGGCCAACGAGGGTAGAAATCGTGTAGAACCTGCACGGTGGGAAGGCCTGTTCCCAGTGCGTCCAGGCTGTGACCGACCAGGGAAGAAACGATGATCCGCCCGACACCGTATCGCCTGGTGATCTCCCGCAGGATTACCCTGTATTGATCATTCGATTTAGCGGTGGAACGGATTGGTAGTTGTAACCACCAGCTGGCGATGGCTGCGCCGGTTTTATTGCCGTAATAGAGGGATAGCCGCTGGCCTGCGCCCTCGCCGGTTTGCGGACCCTCCGAGCGCAGTTGGAAATTCAGGCCGGTCCCGTCGGCTTCGATGAAGGAGTGGACCCATTGCGTAACACCACCCCCCCAGCTGTGGGTGATGTGAAGTGTTAATGGTTTTTCATCAGCCAGGAATTCATCGCCCGGGAATTCATCGCTGCCGGCGGGATCATATCTCAGCCAGGCATCGAGCCGTTGTACCAGGCTGCCCCAGGCCGGCGGTCGCCGCTCTTCATGCGGATCCAGCCGTGACTGTTCAAACAGTCCCCGGCGAGGATCGTGCACAAAACAATGGTCCGCCACCAGCAGGCGGCCGTCTTGTGAAACCAGCCGGGGCAGGGCATTTGCCGGATGAATATCCACCTGTGCCAAAATCTCGATGGCCCCGGACGAAAAATACAGCAGGTGCCCCGGCCAGTGTTGGTGATCAAATATCCTGCCCTGCCCCAGAAGGGCGACCAGGGACGCCCAGTTACCGGCCGGCGCTCCATCCTTGCTTGACGCGTCGAGGCCAGCATAGGGATTCAGACTCGCTTCAGCGTTGCTGAGCGCGGTGAGAACTACGGCATTGTCACCATTTGACGCCAGTTCTTCCATCAGCTCGGTGATTGTTGTTACAGCTGCCGCCGTGATGGAAAGTTCTGCATCGATTAACAGTAAAGCCTGGCCGGGAAATCGTCGATCATGTTCAATCAGCAACTGGCCAGTCTGATCTGGTCCGGCCTCGCCCGCTTGTTCAATCACCAGGCTCCAGCCCTGCCAGCCCAGTTTGCTGAAGAAGTCGAGCGTGCGCTGTTCCGCTGTGCGGTCACCCTTTGAAAAAACACAGACAACAGGCGCCCGGCCGCTGTTTGCCGGCGACCCGGAATCGATCTTATTATCTGGTGTTCTGCTGCTCATGAGGCTGCTTTTTGTAGGTTTTCCCCGGGATTTTAACGCTATCGTGGCGCTTAGTGTGCCTGGGTGGATAGAATGTCCTTTCAGGGATGGTATAGCCGGGATGATTTAGCCGGAATATAAACCCGCTATTATGGTCAAAGGACCGGGTGATGTCACCCGTTGGCAGGACATTTTCGTCGATGAAAAAAGGCAGAAAAACAATAAAAGCAAAAAAAAAGACGGCGCGTAAAAAGACAGCCAGGAAAAAGACAGCCAATAAGAAGAATAGCGCCCGGCGAAATCGTTCCGGTAAAAAAACAGGCATGCGCTGGATCGGCAGGATCTGGCGTCTCGCACTGCTGTTTGCCGGGATATGCCTGGGCTTGCTGATACCCTGGACCGCTTACCTTAACCACCAGGTGACCACTGAATTCGAAGGGCGCAAATGGGATCTGCCTAGTCGGGTCTACGCGCGTGCGCTTGACCTGTACCCCAATGCGCCGATCACACTCAAAGATCTCGAACTCGAATTGAGTATTGCAGGATACCGGCGCAAGGCGAATGCCAGCAGACCGGGCCTTTACAGCGTCTCCGGCAGCACGCTGGAAATATACCGGCGCTCGTTTCGTTTCCATGACGGAGTCGAGGACGCCCTGCGTTTTTCGATTTCTTTGCAGTCCGCTAAAGTCGGCAGGCTGCGCGATGTGGAATCCAGGAAAACTCTGGACCTGGTCCGGCTGGAGCCTGCGGAAATTGCCGCCATTTACCCCCTGCAGAAAGAAGACCGCACACTGGTCAAGATCAAAGATGTACCCCCTTTGTTGCTGACCGGCCTGCAAGCAGTGGAAGACAGAAATTTCAAGCATCATCCCGGGGTGGATGTCAAGGGCATCGCCAGGGCGGCGCTGGCCAATCTCCAGGCGGGCCGGGCCGTTCAGGGCGGCAGTACGCTCACGCAGCAACTGGTCAAGAACTATTTCCTGTCGGACGAGCGGACCATCGCGCGCAAGGTCAACGAGGCGATCATGGCCCTGTTGCTGGAATTTCATTATGACAAATCGGAAATCCTGGAGGCTTACCTCAATGAGGTATTCCTCGGCCAGCAGGGCGCTTACGCAGTGCACGGATTCGGTCGCGCCAGCCTGTACTATTTTGACCGGCCACTGGATCGGCTCGAGCCGCAGCACATCGCCTTGCTAATCGGTATGGTTCGCGGAGCGTCCTACTACAACCCCCGCAGGCACCCCGAACGGGCTCTGAAACGGCGCAACCAGGTATTGTCAGCCTTCGAAACCACTGGTTTGCTGTCAATTGCAGACGCCCGGGCCGCTGTAGCCAGTCCGCTTGATGTCACCGAACAGGCACGCAGCCGGGGAACCCGGTACCACGCTTTTGTTGACCTGGTCAGGCGGCAACTGGCGCAGGTTTACCGTGAAGAAGACCTGAAAACCGAGGGCTTGAGTATTTTCACTACGCTTTCCCCTGTGGATCAGGAGAAAGCACAAAAGGCTGTCAGTGATGGCCTCAAGCGCCTTCAAGACCGTGGCCTGCCAGCCGGCCTGCAGGCAGCGATGGTTCTGGCGGATACGGACAGCGGTGAAATCAGGGCGCTGGTGGGTGACCGGAATGCAAACCGGGCGGGCTTTAACCGGGCACTGGACGCACGCCGCCAGATCGGATCAGTGATCAAACCTCTGGTCTACCTGCTGGCGCTCGAACATGAAGCAGACTACCATCTGTTGACCCGCATCGCGGACCGGCCGCTGTCACTGAAACTGCCTGATGGCAGCTTATGGACGCCGGCCAACTACGGCAAGGTATCTCACGGTGAAGTCACTCTCCTGGAAGCGCTGACCCGGTCCTATAACCAGGCCACGGTCCGCCTGGGCGTGAATATTGGCATCAGTCATCTTTTGCAGAAGCTTGAACAACTGGGCGTGCGGGCGGATGTGCAGGCCGTGCCTTCCATCTTCCTTGGCGCCGTTGAACTTACCCCGCTGGAAGTCACTCAGATTTATCAATCGCTGGCGGCAGGAGGCTACACTGTGCCCTTGCGGTCCGTGATTGCCGTGCAGACAGCGGATGGGAGTGAGTTGGTTCGTTACCCTTTGCGCATGATGCCGCTGGCCCGGCGTGAAGTGATCGGCGTGCTCAATTATGCGATGACCCAGGTTGTGCAGCAGGGCACCGCCAAAGCCCTGCCGGGACTGCTGGGCAAACAAACCGTAATTGCCGGCAAGACGGGCACTACAAATGATCGCCGCGACAGCTGGTTTGTCGGATATACTCGTAACCGCATTGCCGTGGCCTGGGTTGGGAAGGATGACAACCGGCCTGCCGGCGTCACCGGCAGCAATGCCGCGATGCGTCTCTGGGCCGGCCTGTTCCGCGAACTGCCGATCGAGTCGCTTGACCTGCGTTTGCCCGACGGCGCCACGTGGTTGTGGGTGGACCGGGACAGTGGCGCTCTGACTGCGGAGAATTGTCACGGCGCGTTCCGGGTTCCTTTCGTGGACGGCTCAGGGCCCGGGGAGTTGACAGATTGCCTGGCAAAGACGCGCGACGATGAACAGGAATCGTTCTGGAGGAAGTGGTTTGGAAAGAAAAATCAGGATTAAGAGGCGCTCTTTAGTGTTGAATATGATTAAATTTAACTGGTTACCGGTCAACTTTCATGCAGTTTGCGGGCTAACAAGTCTTGCGCTGGTTTTGTCGGCATGCGCCGGGTACACTCCTGCGCCTGTTTCAGACCGGGAGGTTGAAACACGGGTTCGCGAACCGGCCAGCACGGATAGCGAGGGAGTCCAGGTGTTTCCCTTGCAGAATCCAGCGGTAAAAGAATTACTGGCGGATGCCGGCAGTGCAGAAACTGCGGGCGAATACAACCAGGCCGCGGTGCTGTTGGAACGCGCCCTCAGGATACAGCCCAGGGATCCGGAAATACTGCAGCAGATGGCGGAAGTCCAGTTGCGGAAACAGGACTATGAACAGGCTTTGAATTTTGCCGTGCGCTCCTATGACATTGGCCCGCGCGTGGGCGAAATCTGCGCCCGTAACTGGCGTACCATAAGCGTGTCGCGTGAACACTTAGGAGACCGTAATGGATCTGTACTGGCGGAACAACGCGCAACCACTTGCATGAATACCAAGCCCCGGAGCCTCTGACCGAACGTGAATCAAAGCCTAGTCTGCACATTTCGCACTTCTTATCAAATCTGAGTTACTCTTGCATGTCTTTGAAATTACTAAAAATAAATTAATGCCCAGCGAAACTCGTGCAATATGCAGGCTGGATTTGCTGGGCGCCGATGGGCCCTTTGCTGATGCTCTGCCGGGATTTGCGCCCCGCGAGACGCAGATCCGCATGGCGGAGGCGGTGGAAGAAGCACTGGCGCAAAAAAAGTCCCTGGTCGTCGAGGCCGGAACCGGAATTGGCAAGACCCTTGCTTACCTCGTTCCCGCGATTCTCAGCGGCGAACGAGTCATCATTTCCACCGGCACCAAGAACCTGCAGGATCAGCTTTTTTTCCGTGACCTTCCCCTGGTCAGGGAAGCCCTGGGCGTGTCTATCAAGACCGCCCTGCTGAAAGGGCGGGCCAATTATCTCTGCTTGCACCGGATGATGATGGCGCGTGCGGATGGGCGCCTGCCCAGCAAGGAAGCCGTGGCGGAACTGGAAGCCGTTATCGACTGGAGCGCGAAAACCGTTGACGGTGACCTGTCAATCTCGTCGGCAGTTACCGAAGAAAGCGGTCTGCTGCCATTGGTCTCCTCTACAGCGGACAACTGTCTCGGTTCGGAATGCCCCCAGTTTGAGGAATGTCACGTGGCCATGGCCAGACGGGAGGCGCAGGACGCCCACATTGTCGTGGTCAATCACCACCTGTTGTTCGCCGACATGGCGATCAAGCAGAGTGGTTTCGGTGAGGTTCTGCCGGGAGCATCCGCATTCATCGTCGACGAAGCGCACCAGGCGCCCGAGACTGCGTCCCGGTTTTTTAGCGTGTCGCTGTCTGCCCGTCAGGTCAATGAACTGTGCCGTGATTTTCTTGCTGAATCCGCAGAAGTGTCTGGGGCGATGGGCATTCTCCGTGAACCAGTGGCCGATTGCCTGCAGAAATTGAAGGAAATCCAGTTGGCAATCTCCGACCGGATGCTGGAGCGTGGCTCCTGGCAAGAGTTGATGCGGGATGAGCAGGTGCGAACGGCTCTGCAGGAACTGGACCGCTCGGTCCACGGCCTGGCCGATGTAGTCGAGGACATGCACGGAAGGGCGCGTGGCATGGATGGCTGCATTGACCGTCTGCAGGAGTTGCAACTCCATTTGGACCGTTTCGATGCCGAACAGTCAGCCGGGGAAGTACGTTGGTTTGAAAAGCGTGGCCGTGGTTTTGCCATTCACATCACACCGCTCGAGGTTTCAACACCGTTCAATGCGTTCAGAGAGAAAATGGATGCCGCCTGGTTGTTTACCTCTGCCACCCTTGCCGTTGGGGACGATTTCCAGCATTTCACCCAGCAAATGGGCCTGGACGATGCACAGACCCTGTTGCTGGATTCACCGTTCGATTATCCGAATAATGCCCTGATGTGGCTTCCGGAACACCTGCCTGAGCCCAGGGACACCGGGTTCGTTCCCGCCTTGCTGGAAATTGTTATTCCCTTGCTGGAGGCCAGTCGTGGCAGGGCTTTCCTGTTGTTCACTTCGCACCGCAACCTGCGGCGTGCGGCGGATTTGCTGGCGGATCGTGTTTCTTTTCCGCTGTTTGTCCAGGGAGAACAACCACGTAGTGTGCTGCTGGAACAATTCAGGGATTCCGGTGAGGGCGTGTTGCTCGGGTCGTCGAGTTTCTGGGAGGGTGTGGACGTGATCGGGGATGCGCTTTCGCTGGTTGTGATTGACAAGCTGCCGTTTGCCGCCCCGGATGATCCAGTGATGGAAGCCAGGAGTGATGTGCTGCGAAGGTCCGGTGGAAATCCCTTTACGCAGTTATACCTGCCGCAGGCCATTATTGCTCTCAAACAGGGTGCGGGCCGGCTGATCCGGGACGTCAATGATCGTGGTGCGCTGGTAATATGCGATCCGAGAATCCGGACCAAGTCGTACGGAAGCAAGTTTCGTAAAAGCCTGCCTCCCATGCGCCAGGCAGGCAGCCAGTCCGAAGTTGAGGACTTTTTGAGTGAATAAGCTTTTATCGATTGAGACCTCCGCTGAAAGTTGCTCCGTGGCATTGAGTGTCTTTGATAACACCCGGGAAAAATTCGAGCATGCACCCAGGCGTCATGCGGAGTTGATTCTGCCGATGGTGAGTTCACTGTTGGCCGAAGCGGAGTTGGAGCCTGGCCAGTTGGATGGTATCGCTTTCGGGCGCGGGCCAGGCAGTTTCACCAGCCTGAGAATCGGCATCGGCGTGGTCCAGGGTCTGGCCTGGGGCGCAGATTTGCCAGTTGTGCCGGTATCTTCCCTGGCTGCCGTAGCCCAGGCTGCGCTCGAGCGGGGCTTGCCCCCAGGGGTTCGGCGTATCTGTGTTGCCATGGACGCCCGGATGCAGGAGGTGTACACCGCTGATTTCGAGGTAAACGTGGACGGTTTTGTCATTCTTTCAGGTGAGGAGCGAGTCTGTCCTCCGGGTGATGTCCAGGCTCAAGGTACGGTCGATGTCTGCGCGGCAGGCAATGGTTTTGAGGTTTACCCGGAGCTCAGAAAACTGACCAGGGAACTGGGGCACTGCTTACCGGATTGCTGGCCCCGTGCCGGCGTCGTCAGCCGCCTGGCGGCCAGGTGGTTGGAAAGCAACAAGCCGTTGCCGGCGGCCCAGGCTCAACCCGTCTACATCCGCAATAAGGTGGCAAATAAGCCCACCTGACCTGGCGCAATCTGCGGGCCGGGTCAGGGCAGCGTGGCGTAGAGGGATATATATTTTTCTGCGATTGTTTTCCAGTCCATGCTTTCAGCGAGCGCCCGGCCTTCCCGGGCCAGGGCTTGTGCTTTGGCCGGGGTTTCCCAGCAATCACGAATGGCTTCGATCATGGATTCCCAGTTGTCGATCACCAGCGCATGCTGTCCCGGAACCACCGGAATCCCTTCGATTCCCTTGCTGGTGCTGATCAGCGGCAGGCCGGCGGCGAAACAGTCGACGATTTTCATCCTTGTGCCGCCCCCGTCGGTCAGGGGGATTACAGCCAGGTCAGCTGACTTGAGCCAGGGTGCGACACGCTCGACACTGCCGGTCAGGTGAATGCGCGGGTGAGGGCTGTTTGCCGGAGGGTTCTTACCCACCGCCAGCAGGTGGGCTTTGAGGCCCTGCCGTTCTAATCCGGGCAGCAGGATTTCGGCAAATATACGCAGCGCCTCGCGATTGGGTGGGTAGGAAAATGTTCCGTGGTAGACCAGCACCGGTTCGTGTTCTGCGATACCAAAATGCGCCCTGGCATCCTCGACCGGAAGTTTGTCATATTGCCCCAGGTCAACACCGTGCGGGATAGTTTGCATCAGTTCCGGCCTGGCGCCGTCCAGTTCCAGTTTGCGGCGATCATTATTGGAGACGCAAACCACCGCATCCGAATCATTGCACAGCGTGATCTCAATGGACCTGAGGTTTTCATACTGGGCCGGCGTAAGTTCATCAACCTGGGCCCTGATGCGGTCGTATTCAACGTTGTGTTCTACCAGCACCACGCCGCAATCCAAGGCTTCCCTGAGCTTGAGGCAGGGCAGGGCATAGGCGGGAAACTCGGCCTGCAGAACCCCGGTGCGAAGCTGTTTCGCCGCTGCGACAATACGCCATTGGAAGCTTCGATCGGTCAGGGGCATGTACAGGAAACTGTTGCTGAAAGGGATGTCCTTGGAATAATGCAGCAGCTTGACCAGCGGGGCAGGTACACTCAGCAACTTTACCCACCAGGGAAATTTTTCCTGCTCCACCCTGCCATCGGTGAACCGGTGCCAGAATTTTCTCTCCTCGGTCACGATACCTACCCGCAGACCGCTTTTCGAAAGCGCCTTTGCGGTTTCCACTGTGCGTACCGCTGCACCGTGATCGGGAGGGAACAGGTCGCCCCGCGTCACCAACAGCACACCGTTGCCTTTGCGCTGGCCATAGAGGCGGCCAATAAAAACTTGCCGGATCAGTTTGAACTGGCGTTTCATCCGCTGGCCAAGCGGCGGAACACCCAATACGGGTTCTCCTTTCGCGCGGTCGGGGTATTCGGGTAAACGTGCCGCTTTCGTTGCTGATTCCAGCCACTCCAGCAGGGGCCGGACTGAGCGTTCGGGACGAAGCTCCCCGGTAACCAGTTTCAGGGCATTTTCAGATTTTTTCCGCCATTCATCTGGCCGGGACACGATTTCCGGCAGCAGTTTTGCCAGCGAACCGGGTTCATCAACGGCCCAGCCAGCGTCATATTTCTCGATCAGCGGGGCGATGGGCAGGTAGCGATTGCACAGCAATGGCAGACCATGGCGCAGAAATTCCAGCGAGCGGAAGGACTGGCTGTACTGGCGTTCGACATTCCATTCCGCCAGTTCCACGCCAATGTGTGCGTGTTCGGTCAGGTAGTTGCTGAAATGACGGTAGGATTCCAGGTCGCGGCGGCTCACCGCAGTTACGTCGGATTTTGCGGTTGTGGGGCGGGGAGTCGCGGGGTCCGGTATTGTTATCCCGTTACTGTCTGCTTGTTCGTGCCACCGGTAGCGGCCGCCGAAAAGCACCAGGCGCAGGGCCGGCCGCATTTCATTCGCAATACGTTCCAATTCGGCCGTGTAGGATTCGGATTTTCTCCACGGCCAGCTCACCCCTCCGGCGACGAGCAGCCAACCGCTTTTCACAGGGTCCGAGTGCGGTGAGCCGACCACCTCGGCGCCCAGTGGTACGATCAGAACAGGGTTCGAATCACGCAAATCAAATCCGGCCTCGATCATCGTGTTGAGCAGCAAATGCCGCTGCTTTGCGTTGCCGACCATCACGGCATCGCAGTGGCGCAGGTTCAGGCGAAGCCTACGCATGCTGCTCTTCACTGTATCCGGCGATTCGTACATTTCCTCCAGGGAACGGGGTGCGACGTAGTCGAGAATCACGGGCTGTTGGAGGTTGTAGGGAAGCAGTCCGAGCAATTCCCAGTAACTGACGATTATGGCGCCAGGCGCCTGCTTCATCAGGATGCCCTGCAATTCGTCCCGGTTGTGAAATGCCCCTTTTACACGCTTACGATCTGTGGACAGCCAGGCTTGTACCACCTCGTGACCTGCACCGGCCAGCGCCTGGCTAATCTGCCGGGTACGTACCGCATTGCCGCTGACCACCACTTCACTCAGCAAGGGCGGTTCCTGTGTGATGAGCAGAATCTTCATCGGACTGACAGGGAGACTAATTTCCAATCAGGATGAAGGTGGCCAGGCCGATAAACGCCAGGATGCCTACGACGTCGGTAACCGTGGTCAGGACGACTCCGCCCGCCAGGGCCGGATCAATGGACATGCGTTTGAGAATGACGGGAACCACTGCGCCAGCTAGTGCACCGGCCAGCAGATTGAGCAAAATGGCAGCCCCAATCACCAGGCCCAGCACAATATTGTCATACCAGAATATGGCAACGGCGCCGACCAGGAAGGAAAACAGGATGCCGTTGAGCAGGCCGACCGCCAGTTCTTTGCGTAACAGATCGGGCGTGTTACCCGCGCTGATCTGGCCGGTCGCCATACCCCTGATCATCAGTGTCAGTGTCTGCGTTCCTGCGATACCGCCCATGCTCATTACGATCGGAAACAGCACGGCGGTGGCGACAATCTGGTCAAGCGTCGCTTCGAAGGCGTACAGCACCATGGCAGCGAGGAGCGCTGTCACCAGGTTGACGCCCAGCCAGACCCAGCGCCTGCGAGCGGAATGGAAGACCGGCGCGAACATGTCCTCTTCTTCGTCCAGGCCGGCCATGGTCAGAACCGTGTGTTCCGCTTCGTCCCTGATGACGTCCACAACGTCATCAATCGTAATACGCCCCAGCAGGCGACTGTCCTCTCCGAGAACCGGCGCCGAGACCAGGTCGTGATGCTCAAATTCCATCGCCACCTGGCTTTCGTGCATATCGACCGGGATTGTCCTGGCCGAGGTATCCATCAAATCACCCACCGCATCTGTGACTTTCTGAGTCAGCAGGTCAGAAATTTTAAGGCTGCCCAGGAAGCTCCCGTTGCGGTCAGTCACGAACAGGAGATCAAATACCTCGGGCAATTCGCCACGCGCTCTCAGGTAACGCAGGATTACATCCAGGCTGACGTCCGGACGGATGGTGATAACGTCCGGGTCCATCAAGCCGCCGGCTGAATCCTCGGGGTAGGACAGAACCTGGGCCAGGCGCTCCCGTTCCTGCCGATCCATGCTGCGCAGCACTTCACTGATAACCGCGTCTGGCAGGTCATCGAGAATGTCAGCGAGATCATCCAGGTCGAGATCATCGACCGCCGCCACCAGGTCTTCGGGAGAAGTACCGCGAATCAGTCCGGCGCGAACTTCGTCGTTCACGTCTACCAGGACGTCACCTTCGAGTTCGGGTTCCGTCATCTCCCAGACGACCAGTCGTTTTGCCGGTGGCAGAGATTCGAGGAGATCACCGATCTCGGCGGCAGACAGGTTCTTCAGCAGGTGACGTACCTGGTGCTGCGTACCGGAATCCAGCGCCTCGGACAAGTGGTCGAGGTGACGTGCGGTCTTGTCTTCACGTATTTTTTCTGCCATGACGTCCTCCTCGCGCGGTCCGGTCAACAGAGCCGTTCGTCAACCGCCCGCATTATAAGGGAAAAGTGTCCCTGAAGGCGGGCTAGTGAGTTTGCTGTGACTGATCGAGCAATTGAAGCAGGGAAATATCGCGTTTGATTTCGGTGCTGTTGAGCCATTGTGTCAATGCTGCCGTAGCCCGGGGAATATCGGTTTTGGTGATCACCAGTTTGACTTCCAACAGCCGTGAAGGGTGCATGCTGAATTCACGCAGGCCCAGTGCCAGCAACAGCCGGGTATAACGCCGGTCACCCGCAACTTCTCCACACACTGTGACGGGGATCCGTGACACCTCTGCGCTGCGGAAAATTTGCTGCAGTAGCCGTACCACGCCGGGGTGCTGCAGATCATACAGGTGCGCTACCTGTTCATCAGCACGGTCAGCGGCCAGCAAGTATTGCAGGAGGTCATTGGTGCCCACGGAAATGAAGTCCAGGTTTTGGCTGAATTCCTCGATGGCCAGGGCAGCGGCAGGCACCTCAATCATTCCCCCGAGTTGAAGGTTCGGGTCATAAGCCAATCCACTTTCATCCAGTTCCTCCCGGGCTTCATCCAGCAAGGAACGAACCATCACGACTTCACGTGCACTGGTCAGCATAGGAATCAGGCACCTCACGGGGCCCGCTGCGCTGGCTCTGAGTATCGCCCTTAATTGCCTCTTAAACTGGTCCGTGTCCCTCAGGCACAATCGGATTGCCCGCAGCCCCAGCGCTGGATTGGCAGAGCGAGATAGCTGTTCGAAAGCAGCAGAATCAATGGGTTTATCTGCGCCCTGGTCCAGGGTTCGAATGGTCAGCGGCAAGCCGTCCAGTGTTTTAACGGCAGCGAGGTATTCGGTCAGTTGGGTTTCTTCGTCCGACGCCAAGCCGCGAAGATGCAGAAATTCTGTGCGATACAGGCCAATGCCTGTCACGCCCAGGTCAATTGCCTGGAGCAGATCCTCCAGGCGTTCTCCGTTGGCCTGCAGGCTGATCGATTCGCTGTCAATACTGTGGCAGGGGAGTTCACGCACTATCTCGAGCGATTTCCTGAAACGGACCGTATCGCGCTGAACCTGGTGGTAATGGTCCAGGATCGCTTCATCCGGATCTGCGTAGACCACGCCCAGGTCACCATCAAGAACCAGGGTTTCCCCTTCCTTGAGCAGGCTTCGCGCAAGCCGGACACCAAGTACAGCGGGAATACCCAGGCTGTTGGCGAGGATGGCTGTGTGGCTGTGGGGCCCGCCATGCTCGGTAACGATACCAGCCACGCCGCGTTCGTGAAGAATGGCGAGTTCACCGGGTGTCAACTCGGTGGCGATGACCATCGTTTCAGCAAGGCGGTCGGGGATGTTTTCGAAAGGTTTTCCTGCCGATTTTTCGTTGAGCTTGCCCTGGACCAGGCGGACGACCTGGGTGATATCTTCACCACGCGAGCGAATATAGGGATCATCCATAGTGCGGAATTCAAAAAGGATGAGTTCAAGCTGCGACTGGAGCGCCCATTCCGCGTTGCATAGCTCACTTCTGATCTGGTTTTCAGTCGCTTCCCTGATGCTGTCGTCACCCAGCATCAGTACATGTGTCTGGATGATTTCACCTGCAGGAATACCCACATTCCCGCTTATTCGCTTCGCCAGTTCACCGAGTTGTTTCCGGGCTGCATCCACTGCCAGGCGGTAGCGCTTGATTTCCGTTTCTACGTCCTTCCGCTCGATACGGTATTCCTCGATCTCGAGTTCACTGCGCTCGGCCAGGTGTGTCTGGCCAATCGCAATGCCGCTTGTCACAGCGTGTCCGGTCAGGGCCAGTGTCATGTCGAGGCCACCATTTAACCCGCATATTGCACGAAGGATCCGGAATTTGCAGTGTAGCTGGCAATACAGTTTGGTCGATCGTTCGAACAAGCATAGCTATAGCTATGGTTTTCGAAGGATCGGCCGAAATGTGAAGCCAGATGCATTGCAAAACCGGATAGGACAAACTTTATTTTTTGCATAACAATTATTCTAGCCGTAATTACTTAAAATATTAATTATTAGTCAGTTATTCGTCCGCCTTTGTGCAATATGCGGGTTTGCTACTCATCTTCACCGAAGCGGTCATTGATCAACTCACAGACTGCCTGCAAGGCGTCTTCCCGGTCAGCGCCATCTGCTTCAATCACCAACACAGTTCCTTTGCTGGCTGCCAGTGTCAGCACGCCCATGATGGACTTGCCGTTGATGGTTTTTTCACCGTTTTTGATCCACAGTTCGGCTTCAAACATCGATGCACAGTTGACCAGGTGTGTTGCCGCACGGGCGTGAAGGCCGAGCTTGTTTACGATGGTGGCCGATCTGGAAATCATGGCTTTTTGTCTTTAAATGGATGAAATGCCTCGACACCCCGTTTTCCACCCCGCATGGCTTTGTGTGTAAGCGATTCCAGCGGAGTGTCGCGGTAATTCCAGACCCGGATAAGCATGGCCAGGTTGATGCCCGTTACCATGGCCGCTTGAAACTCCCCGAGCAGGCCGGTTACCAGGTTTGCGGGGCTGGCGCCGACCAGGTCGGTTAGAACCAGGACGCCTTCACCATGATCACTCTGGGCGATGAATTGCTTTAATTCATCGTCTCCGATTGACTGGCCCCGGGACTGGTTGAACGCGATACAGCGGATGCTTCTGAGCGACTGCCCCAGGATGAATTCCGCGTCATTGACCAGGGACTGACCGGTCTGGCCGTGCGTCACGATGACGATGCCCACGCTCAAGACTGCAGTTCCCTGTGGTGAATGAGTATCCTTCCAAAATCGGAACGAAGACGTTTTGCCAGGCGATCAACCAGGTAGACGGAACGATGTTTCCCGCCTGTGCACCCGACACCCACAGTGACATAGCTGCGCTGGTCGTCACGGAAATCCGGCAGCCAGGCGAGCAGGAATTGTTCGATATCCGCGTACATCCGGTCCACTGTTTCGTGCGACTCCAGCCACTCGCTCACCGTGCTGTCCAGTCCACTGAAATCACGCAGATCTTCAACCCAATAAGGGTTCGGGAGGTTCCTTGCATCAAAAACAAAATCCACGTCCTGCGGTATGCCTCGTTTGTATGCGAATGACTCCAGAACCACCATCATGGAATCACGCTCTCCGCCCAGGCAATTCCAGACCTGGCGCTTGAGCTGATGGATATTGGTATCGCTGGTGTCAATAATCCAGTCCGCCCTGCGCTTCAATGGTTCAAGCAGCTTTTTTTCCTTTCCGATGGCTTGCGGCAGCGCGTGCTGATCGCTGGTCAGCGGGTGCCGCCGCCGGGTTTCACTGAACCGCTTGATGATTGTCTTTGAGTCCGCCGTCAGAAACAGTAACTGGCAATGGAGACCGGCTTCGTTCCTTTCGTCCAGCCAATCCGGAATCGCCTCCAGTTCCGGGTCGCGCGAACGCGCATCAATGCCCAACGCGACCGTTGCATAGAGCGCCGGATTTTTGCCAATCTGTTGCGCAAACTTTTTTAACAGTGCGGCTGGCAGGTTATCCACGCAATAACAACCCTGGTCTTCCAGCGCTCTCAGCGCGGTGGATTTCCCGCTACCGGACAGGCCGCTGACCAGGATCAAACGTTGTGCCAGCCGGTCGTCAGAGTAGGGTTGGCTCAATCTTTCAGGCCTCGTTGATTGCGTCTCATAATTCGTGTGTGTCTCTCGATAAAAGCAGAAGCCGCATCATAACCCTTCATTTTCAGCATGAAATCACGCACAGCAGCCTCGGTCATCACGGCCATGTTTCTTCCGGCCAGAACCGGTAGCGTAATGCGGGGAACATCAAGCTCAAGTACCTTCTGGGTGCTGATATCACCATGCAGGCGATCCGTGATTTCAGGCCCGGTAGTATCCTCCGGGATTTCCAGGTGAATGATGAGGCGAAGAAATTTGTTCAGCTTTATGGCTGCATCACCGAACATCCGGCGCACATTGAGCACTCCGAGCCCGCGAACTTCCAGACAGTCCTGAAGAGCTTCCGGGCAGGTTCCATCAATGATTTCCGGGGAGATCTGTGTGAATTCAGGTGCGTCATCCGCGATTAGCCGGTGCCCCCTGTTCAGCAGGTCCAGGGCCAGTTCACTCTTGCCGCTGCCCGGGTCCCCGCTTATCTGCACCCCGATCGTGAATACTTCCATGAATACTCCGTGCAGGGTTGTACGCCGGGCGAGCTTGCGGGCAATGTGGTACTGGAGATAGTTCACCAGCTCCCAGGCCGGATAATTTGTTCTCATCAGCGCTGTTCCGCTGCCTGCTGCTGCAGTGACGATGGAGGATGGTATGTCCAGGCCGTCACCAATGACAATCGCCAGGGGTTTGCTGCGGAGAATGTGCTCCAGCGTCATGACCAGTTCAGCGGGTTGTTGGGAATCGAGGTAGCGTATTTCCGTTTCGCCGAGCACCTGGACCTTGTTGGGATGGATCAGGTTCAGGAAACCGGCCAGGTCGGGCCTGGCGGACAGATCGCCAGCAGAAATAGAGTACGGTTTGTTTTCACCGGTTCCTGCAGCCCAATGCAGATTCAGCCTGTCGTGCAGGTCATCGAAAAGGTTCCGGGCTGTGAGCGAGCGCGCCACTTAGTGCTCCTTCAACGTGATAGCTACGGGTTCAGCGAGTTGGGAAGTGGTTGATCGTAAGGCGCGCCTCGCGGGTAATGGCCTGGTCCTTGCCAAGAGGTGCAACACCACGGACGACCGCTTCCCAGCTCGCCCGAAGGGAGGTTCCCAGATGTCCCAGTACGGTGTTGCAGCCCTTGAAAAGGACATGCCATTCTCTGCGGTCTGCGCCTTGTCCTGAAACATCTGGGAACCTCTGAATCCGTAGTTATCACGTTGAAGGAGCACTAGTGTGTTCTGTGCTGGGAGGAGGACAGCAGTTGCAAAAGCATGCTGGGGCTTGCCGCTTCACGCAATTCTTTGAGCAGGTCTGGGTCACTGAAAAGTTCTGCTACCTGGGCCAGCAGGTTCAAGTGGTCTTCATTGCAGCTTTCCGGGACTGTCATCGCGAACAGCAGGTCCACGGGTTTGCCGTCAGCGGCATCAAAAGGAATGGGTTTTTTCAGACAGATGAATGTAGCGTGGATCTCATCGCTGCCCTTGACCCGGCCATGTGGAATAGCGACACCATTGCCAAGGCCGGTACTGCCCAGACGTTCCCGGGCGCAGAGACTTTCAAAAATTTCTCTCTGGCTCAGATCGTCACTGTTACGGGCGAGTTCTTTGCTGATGATTTCCAGCAGGCGTTTTTTACTGCTGCTGTGTACATGGCAGCGGATTCGTTCCGGACTAAGCAGGTCACTTAATAACATTTCTATTGAAACCGCCCTGGAGGATTTTAATTATCGGAGTTTACGCTGCCCGGACGGGTTCCGGATCAATCGTTGGCAGCCGCACGCCTGACGTGACGGCTTCTCGTTCGATCCTTGTATCGCCTGACCTGCTTGTCCAGCTTGTCAACAAGGCCATCAATCGCAGCGTACATGTCACTATCAATATCCTGGGCAAACAGGGCTTTGCCAGCAGTGTTGACTGTTGCTTCAGCCTGCTGCTGGTGGTTTTCAACTTTAAGAATGACATTGGTCGAAATCACGTGATCGAAATGGCGGGAAATGCGTTGCATTTTCTCGGTCACATACGCTCTGAGTGCGGATGTTACTTCTACGTGATGTCCGGTAATGTTAATTTGCATATTGTTTTCCTTTGTAAAAAAAATCAGTCCTGTACATCAATAATCTTATACCCGATTTCCACCATTGCCTAGTACTCCGATCATCAATCAAACTTTAGGTTCCGGTGGGTTTTCGTTTGTACAGGCGGCGTCGTTCGTTAGATGAACCTATGCCCAGGGATTCGCGGTATTTCGCAACTGTTCTGCGTGCCGCACAGATACCGGCCTGGTTGAGAAGGGCAGACAAATCCTGATCGCTCAGCGGACTTTGCCTTGGTTCATTCTGCAGCAATACCTGTAGATGTGCCTTCACTGACGTGGCGCTGACCATGCCGCCACGGTCTGTCCGTACGTGGCTCGAAAAGAAATACTTCAGTTCGTACAACCCCCTGGGCGTGAGCATATATTTTCGTGTGGTGGCGCGCGAAACGGTTGATTCGTGAACACCCACACCATCAGCAATGTCCTTTAATACCAGGGGTTTCATCGCAATATCCCCCTGTTCCAGGAAACCCTGCTGGGAGTCAACAATGGCCTGTGAAACTCTCAACAGGGTGCGGTTGCGCATTTCCAGGCTGGACATCAGCCACCGCGCCTCCTGCAAGCGGCCGCTCAGATACTTCGCGTCTTTTCCGCCTGACTTGCGTAGCAGGTCAATGTAATAATTGTTTAGACGCAGGCCCGGTTCATTTTCCGGGTTCAGCGTGACTCTCCATTCGTTGTCCGCGCGTGTAACGTAGACATCGGGAATCAGGTACTCATCCTGGCGGTTATCGTAGCGGGCACCGGGTCTTGGCTCGAGTGACTGTATCAGGTCCAGTGCCTGGGACAGGGATTCCTCATTGGCACGGGTGCTTCTCTTCAGTTCGTCGTATTCATGTCGGGCAACGAGTTCAAGAAAATCACGTGCAATCCGCAGAGCCAGTTCTTTCGCAGGTGTATCAGAGGGCAGTGCGGATAACTGAACAAGGATGCATTCGGCGGCATCCCTGGTTGCGACACCCACCGGTTCCATGCGCTGCACCCTGTGTAGTACGGCCAGTACTTCGTCCTCGTCAACCAGCAATTCCGGCGCCAGGCTGGCGCGTATGTCCCCGATGCTGTCGTGGAGGAAACCATCATCATCCAGCTCGTATACGATCGCCGTAGCAATCGCAGTATCCACGGGGCTGAAATGTGAAAGGTTTACCTGCCACAGCAAGTGATCCCGCAGGGAATCCGCGCTGGTATCGGCAATCTGAGGCTCCATGCCGTAGCTCTCGAAGGAGCTGCGTTCTGTCCACTGCTCCTCGCCTGGCCCGGCGACCTCCCAGTCAGCGTTGTCTCTTTCATCCGGGCTGTCAAATTCGCCTGCGCCGGTTTCCTGCTCTGAATCGCCGGAATCCTGGTCCTGGTTTGCGTCGGATTCATCTCTTTCCAGCAGTGGATTGGAGTCCAGGGCATCCTGGATATATTCACGGAGTTCGATCCGGTTGAGTTGCAACAGGCGGATGGCCTGTTGCAACTGTGGCGACAAGGCGAGCTTTTGGGTGAGCTTGAGTTGTAGTGACTGATTGGCCATCTTTTTTTACAGACTGAATTCTCTGCCAAGGTATACATTGCGCACCTCGTCGTTGGCAAGAATCTCTTCGGGTTTGCCTTCGGCGAGCACCTGGCCGTCATTCAGGATGTAGGCGTGGTCACAGATGCCCAGGGTTTCCCTGACATTGTGATCCGTAATAAGGACTCCGATGCCCATTTCAGTCAGGTGTTTTACGAGTTTCTGAATTTCAACTACGGAAATGGGGTCGATGCCCGCGAACGGTTCATCCAGCAAAATAAACCTCGGGCCGGCAGCCAAAGCCCTGGCGATTTCTGCGCGCCGGCGTTCCCCGCCTGAAAGACTAATTCCCATTTGGTCAGCAAGGTGCGAGATGCCGAGGTCGTCCATCAATTGTTGCACCATTTTTTTCCGGCCCGACTCTCCAAGTTCGGAGCGCATTTCGAGTATGGCCATGATGTTGTCTGCAACGCTCAGTTTGCGGAATATTGATGCATCCTGTGGCAGATAACCCACACCGAGTCCGGCGCGGACGTTGACCGGTTCATGTGTGACATCGATTTCATCAACAAAGATTTGGCCGTCGCCAACAGAAATCAGGCCTACAATCATGTAAAAACAGGTTGTTTTGCCTGCCCCGTTGGGCCCCAGCAAACCAACGATTCTACCGGGCTCGACCTGTACGGTCACGCCACGCACGATGTGCCTTTTGCCGAACGATTTATGCAGGTTTACCGCTTTGAGCATGTTGCTGATTTGTCCTTAATGATTAGGCTCTTGCCCGGAATCTGACTCTTGCCCGGGATCTGACTCTCGCCCGGGATCTGACTCTTGCCCGGATTCTGACTCAGGCTGTTGTTTTTCTTTGTTGCCGGGCCGCTTGTCCATGTCTGGAACGACTTCCGGGGCCAGTTCGATGCGCATCCGCCCATTGTCGTCACCCCCGCTACCCTGGAAGTGCTGCAGATTCATATCATATTTCAGCATTTCTCCGCTGACATGATATTGGGGATGAATGACAGTGGCCTCACCGGTCAATGTAATAATGCCGGTGGCGACCTCGTACTCGATCTTCAGTGCATCTGCCTGGACCAGGCCTTCCTCTTCAATTTCCTGTTCAAGGTGAACGGGCTTGCCGGTCAAAACGACACTGCGTACACGGCCGTCCACTTTTTCAATTTCTGCGATATCGGCCATGACCAGCATAGAGCCCTGGCGAATCACCACGTTGCCGGAGAGTACGGCCATGCCGTCACCGAGGGTGCCTTCTGTTGAATCGGCACTGACTTCCAGTGCTTGCTTCCGGTCGGATTCCAGAGCCGTTAGCTGGCCGGACAGAAGAAGCAGGGCCAGGCCCGCCAGCATCTTCCTAACGAACATCATAATGGGCTCGCACGTCGTTAAGCAGTTCAAAGCTGTTATTGATCATGTCCAGGTTCATGCCCACGGCATCAAGCCGGTCGTCGTACTGGACCAAGGTGACAAGCGATTCTGTACTCGCCGTCCGCGGCGTAACTCTTAACATGACGTCCCTGGTTGTAATTTTGAGTGTTTCATTACTGATTTCGTTCCGTCTCAATATGGTTACATCGCCAATCAGCGAGACATATTCCCTGTCAGGGGTGATGATTGCAGACTCGGAGGTGATGTGCCACTGCTGATCATCCTGTTTGATCCGGATCTGGGGGCTTTTTATGGTGCCCACTTCACTTTGGGCGACTTTCCTGAGAAGTGGCGATGAGATTTGCAGTTTGATGTTGCCCTGCTTGTCGAGTATTTTGCCGTTGAAATCCCGCAACGAAAAATTCAGCCGGGTGTCGAGTCGCTCCGGAGGTTCGTCAACCGGGTCGGAAGAACTCTTTGGCAATAGCCAGATAATAATTGACAGGGCGGTCAGGAAAAAAATTCCATGCCTGGTTTTGCGCTTGATCATGGCTTGAGTCCTGGCCCAATATTCTGCTCGAGAATCTCATCAAGTACTTTCTTATCCAGTCCCTGTGCGGCAAGTACCAGGTTACATATTTCGCGTACAGCACCCTTTCCGCCACTGTTGGATGTTACCCAGTGAACACCGTCTTTCACGATTTTATCGGCATCGGGCACGGTGACAGCCAGGCCGACCCGCTGCAGTACCGGAAGATCGATCCAGTCATCACCGGCATAACAGACTTGTTGTTCTTCGATGCCTGTTTTCTCCATCAAATGAATGAATGCATCCAGTTTGTCATTACGCCCCTGGTACACGTGTTTGATGCCGAGTTGCTCGGCCCGCCGGTCAACAATTTCCGACTGCCGACCGGTAATCAAGGCCAATTCAATCCCGCAAAGTTGCAAGCATCTCAAGCCCAGACCGTCCCGGGTTGAAAAAGCCTTCATTTCGTTGCCGTTGTTGTCGAAATAAAGGTTTCCATCGGTCAGTACACCATCGACGTCAAGAACCAGCATCCTGATCGATGCCGCTCTTTCGAGCAATAAGGGGTCATAAGCACTTTTGTCAATTACCATTGAAATCACCTGGACCACTCCGGCTTATAAAAGGTCCTGAAAATTGAGCGCACCGACGTGATATGGTCTATTTTACCTGCCGGAGTACGGCTTAGGAAATAACCCGCGTGGCTGTTATCCAGACCAGAACCTGGTAGCAAACATAAATGGCCAGAAGCAGGCCACCCGAGTTCCGGCTGATCCTGCCTGGACCGCTGATACCGTAGGCCATGAAGAATAACAGCACAGTCAGCAGAAACATGACCGGGAAGTCCTGCTTGAGCATGAGTTCTTCGACATGAACCGGACTGATGGTTGCCGCGATACCCAGCACCCCCAGGATATTGAACATATTGGAACCGATAACGGTGCCGATCGCCAGGTCATCTTCCTTGCGCAGAGCGCTGGTCAACGCTGCTGCCAGTTCCGGCAAACTGGTTCCGAAAGCGATAATCGTCAGCCCGATCACGGCATCGGAAACTGACAGCGACTTTGCAATGCTGACGGCTCCTTCCACCAGAAAATGTGAGCTCAACGGCAGGATCACCATGCCGACCAGCAACCACATGACGGCTATCCGCATCGGCATGTCGCTTGGGATCTCGGCGGCGAACTCCACGGCCAGGGGATCCTGTGGACCCCGCCTCAAGCCGAATCGAACCATCCAAATGACCAGGGCAGTCAGGCCGCAGAGCATCAGCCAGCCCTCCGTGCGATTGAATATCAGGTCAGCTGCCATGATAAAACTGCCGATCATGATGAGCATCAGCAAGGGATATTCCCGTTTGAGAATTTCGGACTCGACCCTGAGCGGATAGATCAGTGCCGTTAAACCCAGGATTAGCCCGATATTCGCAATATTTGACCCGATTGCATTGCCGACCGCGAGTCCGGGATTGCCCTGGAAGGCGGCCATTGCGGAAACGATCAGTTCCGGTGCGGAAGTGCCGAAAGCGACTATGGTCAGCCCGATGATCAGGGGAGAGACGCCGAGATTCCTGGCTGTCGCCGAGGCGCCCGCAACCAGGCGATCCGCACCCCAGACCAGCAAGATAAAGCCGCCAATGATTTGCGCGATGGGAATCAGCATCAGGTGGATAATTCCCCGTCAACCCGCAGATTGCACCGGTGGTGGCAATTATTTTTTAATATCAGTACTGTTTCCATTATGATGACCGGCCTTGGGGATGGTAAAGCCGATAAATTAAAATACGAGGTTGCATAGTCTATGGATAGCACAACTATAGAGCAAATGATCCGTGAAGGATTACCGGGTGCGGAAGTTAGCGTCAGTGGTAATGATGGCGTACATTTTGAAGCACGTGTCGTTTGCGAGTCATTCCGTGGCAAAGCTACGCTGCAGCGTCACCGGATGGTGTATGCAACCCTGGGCGAATTGATGGGAAATGAAATTCACGCCCTGGGCTTGCACACAGAAGTTCCCGCAGCGGGTTAGAACTCCGCTATGCTCGCGGCGGTTATCTGCACCCGGATCCGGCGCTCCAGGTCGCTGGCGTTTTCCAGTTTGATACCGGTCTTAACCCGGTCCTGTTCCCCGCCCTTCAAGGGACCCCGGTAGCTTATCTTGCGATGACGGGTACGGCCCTGTTCATCCAGCCAGGCATAACTGATTTCAATATTTGTCATCGGCACGCGAGTCAGGTTTCCAAGCCGGATCCAGATCATGTTGTTTGCATCAATCTCCGCCCTTGAGCCAACATATCGGGCCGGATTACTTGCCAGGTCCCGGATCAGCAATTCCCGGCCGGCTTTCTGACCGGATTCCGAATCGGACTGGGCGGCTATCCTGAAGTGATCATTGGCACTGTCCAGCTTGCCTTCGTCCTTGTCCATTTTTCCCAGCAGGTAGTGCGCTTCTGCTGTGGGCATCAACTCCACGCTCCTGTAAAGGTCTGACCGTGCGGCCTGGAGTCTGTCCTGTTTGTATTCCACTTGACCCTTGCGAAGATAAGCATAGAAAAAGCCGGGGTTGGCGTTAACGGCCTTCTGGTAAGAGGCCAGGGCCCGTTTTGGCTTCTCTTGCAGCACGTAAATGTCTCCCTGCACGGAGTGGAACAGTGATTCGCGCGGTTCGATTGCCATCGCTTCGTTCAGTTTGCGTTGGGCGCGTTTCAGTTCATCGTTGCTGAGCGCCTTGTTGGCCTCATTAAAAGCGTCATAGGCTGGCTGTACTCTTCTCAGGAATTGCGTTTTTTCCGTATATATAGCCCGACCGAAACTACCCTCTCCAGGCAGCTCTCTGGCCAGTTTTTTATTGCGTTCGAGACGTTCGCGCGATGGCGGATGAGTTGCGAACAGGCCGCTCATCCAATCTTCATTGCGGCCTTCGGAAAGCTCGACGAAAGTCTCCTGCAGTTCGACAGCTCCCAGCGGATTGTAGCCTGCCTCGGACATATACAGCATCCCGTACTCATCTGCTTCGCGCTCTGCGTCCCTGCTGTATTTCTGGGTGAGGAGTTGGGCGCCCACTGCCGGAACCATCATCGCGACCTCACGCGTTGTTTGAGAATCCACGCTGCCCAGAATGACCATGCTGACCACTGCGCCGATTTGTGTCAGCATGCCTTTCGACTGAGCGCGGGCTCCGTGAGCGGCATCGGCGTGGACAATTTCGTGGCCGAGCACGGCGGCGAGTTCTGCTTCGGAATTGAGTTCCGTTAAAAGACCCCGGTTGATTGCAATTTTGCCCCCCGGCAGCGCCCATGCATTGGGGGTAGAGTCATTCAGTATGGCGAATTCGAAGTCCAGCTGGTCTTTTCTGCGTGCCTTATCCGCGAGTTGCTGGCCCACATGCCGGACATATTCTGTCAATTCCGGATCGAGGATGAACTCACCGCCCTGGGATTGCTTCATGGGTGCGTACATCTGTGCCCCCGCTTGCTGTTCCCACTCGTCACCGTAGACCTGGAAATGCCGTTTGCCGGTTACCTCATTTACAGCACAAGCTGAAACGCCCGTGACAACAATCAGGGCTGCCAGGATCAGCTCCAGCCCGCATATTGCACGAAGGCGAAGCTGTAAATATTCAGATTGAATCATATTGAAAAACTTATGGGTAATTGGTCCACAGATTACTCAGATTTCACAGATTAAAGAGCAAAGATCACATTTTTAGTGTCTCAGTTTTCAAGTCTGAATTCCGCATTATAGAACTCCAACTTAAAAAGTACATTTTGTTCTAGTCATACAATATGCAAGCTAGGAGAGAGTTTCGTCATGCAGCAGCAGGGGCTGTTGCAGCTTGCTTCCATCAACGAAAACTTCACTATCGCCGCTTTCCACATTATGTTGCGTGAAAAATTTAATTGTGGATACGAACAGTTTGTGTTCCATTGGCGCGAGCCTGGCTGCCAGCGTGTGCTTGTTGTCACCGGCCAGCACCGGGATTCGGACCTGGGAAATCACCGGCCCGCCATCCAGTTCCCCGGTAACAAAATGTATGCTGGCGCCATGTTCCCGGTCTCCGGCGTCCAGCGCGCGCTGATAGGTGTCGGTGCCCCGGTATTGTGGCAGTAAGGAGGGGTGGAGATTGATGATGCGTCCATTGAAAGGGTCCAGAACCCCGGGTCCTATAATGCGCATGAAGCCCGCCAGTATGACCAGTTGGGGATTGCCTGCGCTGATCAGCACGGCAAGTGCGCGATCAAATTCGTTCCGGTCTGCAAAGCCCTGGTGATCGAGAATGCTTGTGGGGATGCCCGCCTTGTTCGCCCTTTCCAGACCCCTGGCGTCTACCCGGTTGCTGATGACGCTGACGATGTCAATGTCGATCCGCTTTTCATCCCGCGCATCGATCAGTGCTTGCAGATTACTGCCGCTGCCAGAAATCAGTACGCATACTTTCATGATTTACAGATACTTTACTTGTTGTGAGCCGCTGCCGTCTGTCACTTCTCCAATGACAAGACAATCAATATCATGGCCGGCCGCTGCCGATATCAGGCCCTCGACGTTTTCCTTTCTTGCCAGCATCACCATGCCGATACCGCAATTGAAAGTGCGCAGCATGTCCTGCTCGTCAATACCGCCGTTTTGCTGCAACCAGTTGAATACTGCGGGGCGGCGCCAGCTACGGGTATCGATGGCCAGGCCCAGGTTTACGGGCAGAACCCGCACGATGTTTTCCGTCAATCCGCCGCCGGTGATGTGCGCCAATCCGTCAATGTGCCCGGACTTCAGCATTTCCAGGACCGGTTTGACGTAAATCCGGGTCGGAGCCAGCAGCGCATTACCCAGCCTGGCGCCACCCACCCCATCTGCCGGCAGCTTGTCGTCCAGCCCGGCGCCGGAGACTTGGATGACTTTCCTGATCAATGAATAACCGTTGGAATGGGGCCCGCTGGACGCCATGCCAATGAGTTGATGGCCCGTTTCAATACGGCTGCCGTCCAGCACTTGTGAGCGCTCGACCGCACCGACGGTAAAACCGGCCAGGTCATAGTCGCCGTCACGATACATGCCCGGCATCTCCGCCGTTTCGCCGCCGATCAGGGCGCAACCGGCCTGGCGGCAACCTTCGGCGATTCCCGCTATGACCGACTCGGCCTCGTCCAGCAGCAATTTCCCGGTTGCAAAGTAATCCAGGAAGAACAGGGGTTCGGCCCCGCTGGTGAGAATGTCATTGACACACATGGCAACCAGGTCGATTCCGATCGTGTCGTGTCGGCCCAGTTGGCGCGCCAGCATCAACTTGGTGCCGACACCGTCTGTGCCGGAAACCAGCAGTGGATTTTTCCACTTCTTCAAATCCAGCTCAAACAACGCGCCAAAGCCACCCAGACCGGTCAGGACTTCAGGACGCATGGTATTTTTTACTGCCGGCCTGATCCGCTCGACCAGTTCATTCCCAGCATCGATGTCGACTCCCGCATCGCGGTAGGAGAGGCTGTTTTCCGGTATTTTTGTGTCGTTCAACGAGGTGTCCAGTAGATAGCAGATTCGTTATGGAGCCCTAGTACTCCTTGAAGGAGCACTAGTATATGGTATCTTATTTGTCCGGTCAGGCTCCTTTATTTCTACTTTCCTGTAACCATTGAAACCATGCGAATAGTTTTATTGATATTACTGCTGATCCTGTTGCCCGCTGGTAACGCCTTTTCGGCGCCCGCAGGGCTCTACACGGGTGAAGTGCTGGTGGAAAGCCAGCAAAAGTCAGAACGCAATCGCGCTCTGCCCCTGGCTTTGAAACAGGTACTGCAAAAACTCAGTGGCAAGGGTAGTTTTGATGATTATCCCCTGGTGGACCCGGTGCTGGACAGCGCTGCTTCGATTGTCGTTTCCTTCCATTACCGGAGTGTGGAAACCATTCTGGCGGACAACAGTGTATCCAATCGATTACTCCTGGTTGCGCGGTTCGCGGAAGCGGAAGTCAATGAATTGCTGAAAAAACTGCAGTTGCCCTTGTGGCCTGCAGAACGTCGGCCCTTGGAAATCTGGGTGGTCGTGGACGACGGTACGGGGCGGCGTATCATGCCCCTCGAATACGCCTATGCCTGGGTGTCAATGAACGACATTGCAGCAGCAAGGGGGCAACCGGTGTCATGGCCGGAAGCGGATGAGGAGGGTATCTTTCCGGTCGAAGCGCAATTGCTCTGGGGAGGGTATACGGAAGATATTACCGGGGACGACGGCGTTGTCATGATAGCCGCAGCGCGGCGTGAAGGAGCGGAATGGAGCGTTCGGCTAAATTTGGACTACGGCGGGCAAAACTGGGCCTGGCGTATTCATGATGTTGATCTGCAACAAGCACTCGGTAATAGTATGCACGAGGCGGTGAATCTCATTGCGGAGGCGAACACAATTGCCGCAATTGACCAGGGGAAATGGCTGCATGAACTGACGGTTACCGGTATCGGGAATGTAGATGATTACCGTCGTTGCCTGGACTATTTGCAGAGTGTCAGCATCGTGGACCGTGTTTCCGTCACCGCTGCAAGCCGGGGAGTCGTCCGTTTCAGCCTGGAGCTCAATGCCATGTCACTTTACCTGGATGAGACCCTGTCTTCCGGTCCCGTTCTTGAATTTTCCGACACTGAAAACAGTTGGTCATTGCGCAAATGATTCCGCGGGAGAATGATCATGACAGCTGATTCACGGCAGTGGTTTTTGCTCGCCCTTGCAGTTGTATTTTTCTGGCTGATTTACCTGCTCGCCCCGGTCATTACTCCCTTTGCGATTTCCGCTGCACTGGCGTACCTGGGCGACCCCTTCGTAGACCGGCTTGAAAGATTCAGCATCGGCAAGTGGCGCATCAACAGGACCCTGGCTGTCTCTGTCGTGTTTGTCCTGATGACGGGGGGATTGATCCTCCTTTTTCTAATTGTTTTTCCGCTGCTGCAGGAACAAGTGGAGCACCTCGTGCAGAGCGTTCCCGAATCACTGGAATGGTTCGCGGGGACCGCGCTTCCCTGGCTCCAGGCCAAGCTCGGCCTGAGCAGTTTGGCCCTGGATACTGAGACCATTACCAATGCGCTTAAGTCCTATTGGAAAGAGCTCAGTACTGCCGCGCTGAGTGTACTGAGCACCGTTTCGAGGAGCGGCCAGGCTGTGCTGGGGTGGTTGATGAACCTGATACTGATTCCCGTGGTCACTTTTTACCTGTTGCGGGACTGGGATCTGCTTATCAAGGGAATTCGTGAGTTGTTGCCCCGGAAAATCGAGCCGACTGTCTGTACTCTTGCCAGTGAAATAGATGAAGTCCTGGGGGCCTTTGTTCGCGGGCAGTTGATGGTCATGTTCGCGCTTGGTGCCATCTACACGGCGGGCTTGTGGCTGATTGGTCTGGACTTGGCTTTTATCATTGGCATGGGCGCCGGCCTGCTCAGCGTTGTTCCTTACCTGGGGACAGTGGTCGGCCTGGTTGCCGCGGTCCTGGCCGCTGTTTTTCAGTTCCAGGACCTGTTCCACACGACCATGGTCCTGTTGGTTTTTGGCGCCGGACAAGCACTGGAAGGAATGGTGCTGACGCCAAAACTGGTCGGGGACCGGATTGGCCTGCACCCGGTTGCTGTCATATTCGCAGTACTGGCCGGTGGTCAGCTATTTGGTTTCCTGGGAATTCTGCTTGCTTTGCCGGTGGCTTCGGCGCTGAACGTACTGGTCCGGCACTTTCGGGATGAATATACAAATAGTACTCTCTACCATGAAGAAGCGGAAAGTGAGTCTTAGCACTCCGCCCATGTGATTTAGCCATGTTGTTCTCACCTCAAATTCCGCTGCAACTGGAACCCCGGAGGCCGGATCGTTTCGATGATTTTGTCCCCGGCCCGAACCAGAATGTCCTGCTGGCGACCCGGCAATTACTGGATGAACCGGGTAGCAGCCTTTTTCTATCCGGGCCGCAAGGCTCCGGAAAATCACATTTGCTTAATGCGCTGTGTCATGCCGCCCGGGAAAAGGGGCTGGGAGCTTTTTACATCGCTTTGCAGCATTTGCCGGATGAGGCCGCCGCCGGTCTTGATGGCCTCCAGGGCCTGGACCTGGTCTGCGTGGACGACCTGGACAGCGTGGCCGGCAAGCCCCTGTGGGAGCAGGCGCTGTTTCGCTGCTTCAATGAAGTGCGCGCCGCGAACGGCCGCCTGGTGGTCAGTAGCCGGATGAGCCTGTCATCCTTGCAATTTGACCTTCCCGACCTGCAGTCCAGGCTGGCGTGGGGGCTGACGATGAATCTGCGGCTGCCCGATGACGAGGGTAAGCTGCAAGTGCTGCAACAGCGCGCCCGGGCACTGGGTATTGAACTGCCCCGGGATGTGCAGCGTTATTTGATCAAACACAGCAAAAGGGACATGGGTTCCTTGCTTACGATGCTTGAACAACTCAAGGACGCGGCATTCGTCGCCAAGCGCAGAATAACGGTTCCGCTGGCCAGGGAAATTTTGTCCTCCAGACGTTAACCTGCATATAGCATTAGTAGCCGATTCTTTAAAAACCATAGCTAAAAGTAACAGCGTCCTTGGGCGCGACTGGCGTTTCGGCCGCAAGCGCCCTCTTACAGCTTGATGCAATATGCATTCTGGCTGGCACGGTTGCTATACTGGTTTGAACCCGGGAAAGGAAAACAAGCAGACATGGAATGGCTGAACAAGCTGGAAATCGCCCGCAATTGGTTACCCAGGTATACGGGCATGCCGCTGAATCTTTTTGGTGACTATATTCTGTTGACCAATTTCGGCAACTACGTCCGGCATTTCGCCGAGCAATTCAACTGCAAAATTTATGGTGAGGATCGCACAATGCAGGCTTCCACCAATGATGACGGGCTGACCATCATCAATTTTGGAATGGGTTCGAGCAATGCGGCGACCATCATGGACCTGCTGTCTGCGGTTGCGCCCAAAGGCGTGTTATTTCTTGGTAAATGCGGTGGCCTGAAGAAATCCACCGAAATTGGACACTTCATTCTGCCCATTGCTGCGATCCGGGGAGAGGGGACGAGCGATGATTACTTCCCACCCGCGGTTCCGGCCCTGCCGTCATTCAAACTGCACAAGTTCGTTTCCGACAAGATCCTGGAGCATGATGTCGACTACCGGTCAGGTGTGATCTACACAACCAACCGCCGGGTCTGGGAGCACGATGAAGAATTTCACAACAGGCTCCATCAAATGACCTGTATCGGGATTGACATGGAAACAGCCACCTTGTTTATCGTTGGGCATGCCAATGAAATTGCCCGTGGCGCCCTGTTGCTGGTTTCCGACGTACCGGTCACGCCGGATGGTGTGAAAACTGAGGAATCAGACAGGAAAGTCACACGGGACTGGGTTGATCTTCATCTCCAGATCGGCATCGAAGCCATGACTGATCTGGGCCACAAAGGTGAACAAATCAAACACTTCCGTTACTAAGCTAGTGCTCTGTCAAGCCTGAATTGATGGGTTCAGAGCCATCCAGATGTTCCAAGACAAGGCGCAGACCGCAAAGAATGGCCTGGTCCTTCTTAAGGGCTGTA
>Ga0209013_10000384_pt1 | contig 39269 bp, 37 predicted proteins | sample Cruoilmetagenom2_FD_187291 | JGI IMG/M metagenome (GOLD analysis project Ga0209013, IMG submission 187291) | Oil polluted marine microbial communities from Coal Oil Point, Santa Barbara, California, USA - Sample 2 (SPAdes) (version 2) | ecosystem: Environmental > Aquatic > Marine > Oil seeps ...
TACTGGAGAGTACGCCTCCGCGCCCCTCGGGTCGAAAACACCACTGTGCACGGCGCCTCGCCGCCCTCGCGACGAAACCTGGTGAGATATGCGGGCTAGAGGCTCGGTCGGAGGCCCCAGCGCCGTCCGCCGAGGGGGCTTGTGAGCCGAGGTCAAGGCGCGAGGAGGAAGTCGATGCCCGAGCATCATCGACGACGAGCAACGAAGAGATCGGCCACAACCCCCATCGGCCCGAAGGGTTGCGGCGCCATGGCCCCGGCTTCGTCGTTGCCGCTTCTCGGCGATGGAGCGACATCGCCGTCGTCGCGGCGCCTAGAATCCGGTACCATGGCGCACGCAACGGACGGCGCTGGGGGCTCCGACCGGGCCTCTCGAGGGCGCGGAGGCGTACTCTAAAGTACGTCGAGCACCCCGAGGCGAGAAAGCGCCGCTGGGTGCAGTGCATCGTCGGCCGCAGCAGGGAACTGGTGAGATAGGCGGCCAAAGGGGGCTCAACGGCTGGGCGTGTTGCTCCGTAGACCTACCGGAGAAGCGATGCCGAAGGAGAAGCTGTGTGTGCTGCTTGGTGGAGCGGGGAACCAGGACGGCGCGGCCATGAATGACCGTGATTGGGTCCAGTCCGCGCGCGAGGGTGACGAGGAAGCCTTCGCTCAGCTGGTCCGGCGGCACTCCGGAGGTCTCCACCGAGCGGTTGCGCGAATTCTCGCCGACGACGCCGAGGCCTGGGACATCGTGCAGATGGCCTTCATGCGGGCCTGGCAACGTCTCGACCGCTACGATCCGCGCTACAGCTTCGCAACCTGGCTGTACCGGATCGGCACCAATCTGGCCATCGACCTCCTGCGTTCCCGCGGCAGCCGCGAGCGGGCGCACAAGGCGGGGACTGAGCACCGTCTGCGTCTGGTGGGAAAGGGCGAGGGAGCAAATGCGCGTGTCGACAGCCTCGAGGCCGACGGCATCCTCCGGCAGCTCGTGGAGGTCCTGACTCCCCAGCAGCGCAGCGCATTTGTGCTGCGCGAGATGGAGGGGTTGGAGACGGCCGAGGTTGCCGAAGTGCTCGGGTGCACCGCGACTACGGTGCGCAACCACATCTTCCAGGCGCGAAAGGCGCTGCGCCAGGAACTCAAGCGGCGTTTTCCGGAGTACCTGCCCGTTTCCGAGAGGGGATGAAATGAGCTGTGACGAGTATCGCGGAATGCTGGATCCTTATCTTGACGAGTCGCTCGAGGAAGAACCAAGACGGGATTTTCGGCGCCACCTGCGTGAGTGTGCCTCATGCCGACAGTGGGCGGTGGCTTCGGAGCCGAGCCTCTTCTTCGCGCTGGCCGGGCAGGGGAAGGCGGATCCAGCGCGGGTGGAGGCATGCGCCGAGGCGGTCACCGCCGGGATCCGTCAGGCGCGTCTCGCCCGCCGGATGGAGGGACGCCGACGCCCCTGGCTGGCCGCCGCCGCCGCCCTGGTGGTGGTGGTCGGGGGCGGCCTCACCTGGCGGATGACCCACGGTGGTGGGGAGGCCCTGCCGGCTCCTGAGATGGAGGCCCGCACAGAGGCGGCCGCACGTTCGGCGCCGCCGACGGTGGAGGTCGACATGACGGGCCAGGACGTTCGCGTATATCAGTTTGCCACCGACGAAGACGCGGACACTGCCGTCTACTTCGTCGTCAACCCGGCCATGGAGCTCTAGGCCCATGTGGAGGCGGCGTGCGCTGATCCTGTCGTTCGTGGCGCTGGCGGCCCTGACCGCGGCAGCTGCATCGGAGACCGTGGTCCACGTGTTTCAGCTTCGATATGCTTCGGTTCAGGAAGTCTCCGCTGCCGTACAGCAGCTGCTGTCGGAGCGCGGGAGCATCACCGTCCAGCCCAGGCAAAGCCGGATCACAGTTCAGGACCTGCCGGAGGTGGTGGAGCGGGTGGCCGAATTGATCGGGGAGATGGACCGGATCCCCGGAAGCTATCGAATTCAGATGGAACTCCTGGAGGGCACGTCCAAACCCCTCGGCGCCGAGCAGCAGGTTCAGGTGGATCGGCGGATGAAGGGCATGTTCAAGTTTCCCTCCTTCCGCCAGCTGGGCACCGCAACATTCGAGGGCGATCTGGGAACCCCATCCTCGGCCGAGCTCGGCGACGGCTTCAGGGTCTCATTCCTTGCCGAGTCCACTGGTTTCGCCCAGGATTCGCCGTGGGGGAGTCCCGATCCGGGCAACCGCATCCACCTGCGTTGGCTGACTCTCGAGCAGGTGAAGGTGGCCGATGGCGGCGGCGGGGAAACGAACGAGGTGTTGCGAACCAGCATCTTCCTAGCCCCCAAACAGAAGGTCTTCATCGGCGCCGGTCATTCCGAGGACTCGAAGGAGGGTCTGGTGCTGATCGTTCAAGCTCAGGAGAGCGGGGGGAGCTGAGTGCCCGAGTTCGTTTGTCGGCTGGGAGCGCCGGACGGCGCGCTGGTGGAGCAGCGGCGGGTGGCGGCGTCGATAGATGTTCTGCGCCGCGAGCTCGAGGGCGAAGGATTCCACGTATTCAGCTTGTCCGGCGCCCGTTCGCGCCTCCGTGTGCCCTTCCTCTCCCGCTCCGAAAAGGTCGGCGGCCAGGACTTCCTGCTCTTCAACACCCAGCTCAAGACCCTCCTGCACGCAGGCATGCCCCTTGCCCAGTCGCTGGAGCTGCTCAAGGACCAGCAGACCAGCCCCCACTTCAGCGCCCTCCTCGAGAAGGTCCACCAGCAGGTCACCACGGGAATCGCTCTGTCTGATGCGTTCCTCGCCCTTGGCGACACCTTCCCTCGCCTCTACGGAAACTCGCTGCGGGCCGGCGAACGTACCGGTGAGCTCGAGCAGGTCCTGGAGCGGTACGTGGAGTACCAGAGGCTGGTAGAGGCAGTGCGGAAGAAGATCATCGCTGCACTCACCTACCCCCTGGTTTTGGTGACCCTTTCGGTAGGATTGATGGTAGTGCTGATGACCTATGTGATTCCCAGCTTCACGGAGTTCTACGTCCAGTTCGAGACCGAGCTGCCGCTGCCGACCCGGATGGTGATCGGACTGGCGAACGTGGTCCGCGATCACGTGCTCCTGATCGCGGTTGGAGCTGTGGCGACGTGGTATGCCTTCCGCCTCTGGCGCTCCTCGTCGAAAGGGCTAATGGTCACCGATCGGCTCGTGCTGCGCGTTCCCCTCCTCGGGCGTTTGGCCCACCTCTTCGCTCTGTCTCAGTTCAGTCGTTCGATGGCGATCCTCCTCGGGGGCGGTACCCCCATGGTGCCGGCCCTGGAAACCGCCGCCGACTCGGTGAGCAACGCCCACATCTCAAAGCTCTTCGCCGACTGTGTGCAGGAGGTACAGGAGGGACGCCCTCTCTCCGATTCCCTGGCCGACACGGACAAGGCTCCGGACATGGCGCTGGCCATGATTCGCGTCGGAGAGTCCACCGGTGCCCTGCCCGAGATGCTGGAACACACCTCGGATTTCTTTGATGAGGAGATTGAGTTCACCCTGGGGCGGATCGTCACGCTGATCGAGCCCCTGATCCTGGTGGTCATGGGCCTCGTCGTTGCAGGGCTGCTGCTGGCGGTCTATTATCCGCTGCTCACGATAGTGAGTAGAATCGCGTGAGGTTGTTATGGCCACCGATCCGAACATAGAGCAACAGCTCGTCATCCTCGATCAGGAAGGTGAAGGCCGGGAGGAGGAAAGGGCTGCGGCGGCGCTCGCCCAGCATCTCGGTCTGCCCTTCGATCCGCTGGATGAGTTTCACGTCGATGCCGACCTCTTCCGGACCATTCCGGTGGAGGTGATGCTGCGCTACCATTTTCTCCCGCTGCGATCCGACGGAGAGACCCTGCACGTGGTGATGGCGGATCCCTCCGATGTCGTCAAGCTCAACGAAGTGGAGCTGGCTCTTGCCCGACCGCTGGAGGTGACGGTGAGCCCGGGAAGCCGCATCGCCGACATCCTCGAGAAATCCGAATCGACCCAGCGGGTGCTGGATGAAGCAACCGAGGGCTTCAGCATGCAGCTGGTGCAGGAAGCGGAGGACGGCGAAGAGGTCCTTTCGATCGATAGCATCACCGCCGACTCATCGCCCATCATCCGTCTTGTCGACTCGATCCTATTCAACGCCATCCAACGGAGAGCCTCGGACATCCACATCGAGACCCAGGACCGCGAGGTCGTGGTGAAGTACCGCATCGACGGAGTGCTCTACCAGGCAATGAAATCCATCGATAAGCGGCATCACTCCACCATCATCAGCCGCATCAAGGTGATGTCCGAGCTCGACATCGCTGAGAAGAGGATTCCCCAGGACGGACGGTTCAAGGTCCGCTTCTCGGGGCGCACCATCGACTTCCGCGTCTCGATCATGCCCACGGTGCACGGAGAGGACGCGGTGGTCCGGATTCTCGACAAAGAAAGCACCAACGCCGAGTTCCACACCCTCAACCTGGAGGTACTCGGGCTCGAGGAGGATACCAAGCGGCAGCTGCGGAAGTTCATCAACGAGCCTTACGGCATGGTGCTCGTGACCGGCCCCACCGGCTCAGGGAAAACCACCACCCTCTACGCCTGCCTGTCCGAGATCCGTTCCTCGGAGGACAAGATCGTCACCATCGAGGACCCTGTGGAGTACCAGCTCAAGGGAATCACCCAGATTCCGGTGAACGAGAAAAAGGGCCTCACTTTCGCACGCGGGCTGCGTTCCATCCTCCGCCACGATCCCGATAAGGTGATGGTGGGGGAAATCCGCGACGAGGAGACCGCCCAGATTGCCGTCCAGTCCGCCCTCACCGGGCACCTGGTCTTCACCACGGTCCACGCCAACAACGTGGTCGACGTCATCGGTCGTATCCTGAACATGAACGTGGACCTTCACAACTTCGTGTCCGCGCTGAACTGCGTGCTCGCCCAGCGCCTGGTGCGCCAGATCTGCCCGCACTGCAAGCGACGGGCGCAGACCTCGGACACCCTGCTCGAGGACTCCGGCCTCGAACCCGACCGCTACCGCGACTTCAGTTTCTTCGATGGAGCGGGCTGCATCGAGTGCAACGGTACCGGGTACCGCGGCCGCCTCGCCATCGCCGAGCTGCTCAATCTATCGGACAACATTCGCCAGCTCATCCTCGATCGACGCTCAGCCGCCGAGATCAAGCGCGCCGCCAAGGCCGAGGGGATGCGCTTCCTCCGCGAGTCGGCCCTGCAGAAGGTGTTCGCGGGCGAAACCACGCTGCACGACATCAACAAGGTGACCTTCGTCGAATGAACTGGAAGCAGCTCCTCACCAGTCCGCCGCCCAACACCGGATGGTTGTTGGATTCCGATACGGCGGCGGTGTTGCACCGGGACGGCAAGGGGGAGCTCCATTGCGCCTCCGAAGCGATGCCGGAGGGCGTCTTCGAGGTGGGCCCCGTAGGTCTGCAGGGCGTCGACTCGATGGCGGTCGGACCGGTCCTGGCGAGGCTCAAGGGCGCGGCAGAGGGTGCAGAGACAGCCGCGGTGGTCGTGCCCACCGGCTGGTTTCGCAGCTTCGTGATCGAGGCGGATCGCCTTCCTCGCAAGCAGAAGGAGCTTGAGGACGTCGTCCGTTGGCGGCTGAAAAAGCTGCTGCCGATTCCGCCCACAGACCTGCGGCTGTCGGTCGTACGGCTTCCGGAGAGCGATGGGCGCCGGCAAATTCTGTGCCTGGCCGGCATCGAGCGCGCGCTGGGAACTCTCGAAACGTGCATTCGGGGGGTCGGTGTGGAGCCCGGTTTGATCACCACCCGGCTCTTCGCCCTGGCCTCACTCCACACGAACGCCGACCGGCCGACCCTGCTGATCCAGCACGAAGCTGCGTTCCTGTCCCTCCTCCTGATCGAGGACAAGATGCCGAAGCTCTTGCGCACCAAACCTCTAGCGGCCGGCGACGCCACTGCCTCCACGGTGCTCCGCGAGGTTGGGCTCACCCTGGCTTTCATCCGCGAAGGCCTTGGCATCGACCCTGAGGTCGAGGTGCACCTCACGATCGAGGACCCCGGAGTCGAGTCGGAGCTGCGCAGGTGGTTGGCCGAACAGCCCGGCCTCGTTCCCGGCGAGGGGCCGGCTGCACCCCCGTGCGCGCCGGCGACGGTGGTCGGCCGCCTTGGTGCGGCGCGCCTGGCGCCTGCGGTGGCGGTGGTTACAGGGGGGTTGCGGTGATCATGCCCAACCTCGCCTCACGACCTTTTTTGAACACCCGACCGGTGTGGCTGGTGGCTGGGGCAGCCGGCCTTGTGGCAGTGATTCTGGCGGCGCTGAACCTGCGCTTCTACCTCGCGACCAACAGCGAGATGGAGGCGGAGCTTGACCGACGGGACGAGCTCCAGGTGCGACACGGCGTTGTTGAGACCGAGGTGCGCGCCGACGTGGATGCCCTGCGCAAGGTCCCGTGGCGCACGCTCGAGGGAAAGGTGGTGGCGACCAACCTCATCCTCCACGAACACGCGTTCTCCTGGCTGCAGATGCTCGATGACATCGAGCAGGTCATGCCCTGGGACGTGCGCATGACCAAGATCGCTCCTGCCGTGAGCCCGGAGGAGGTTATCCTGTCGCTGGAGGTGGTGGCGCAGACCCGGGAAGCTCTGCTGACCTTCCTCGACAACTTGCTCGCAACCCCGAGATTCTCCGATCCCACCCCGATCAGCGAGAGGACCCCGGAGCAGGCGACGGCCGCAGGCTACTTTATGACCTTGCGGGTGACATACCATCCCCCGGGGGAGGCGCCGTGACTGTTGATCTGAGGCCGTGGAAGCGCCTTCTGCCGGTCTGGCTGCCGGCGGTCGTGCTCTGCGTCGCGGCTGCAGGCCTCTTCGCTTGGCAGACCTCGGAATCCGGCGGGCGCAGGTCCCAGGTTCGGGACCGGGTGGCCGAGCTCGAGACGGGGCTTTCGCGTCTCGAGGACTTGCGAGAAGCCACCGAAACCGATCGCGAGCGTGTGAAAGAGCTCGACGGCCAGTTCGCAATTCTCTACGGCGGGGTCTTCGGCGATCTCGAGGATCGCCTCATCGGGATCCTCAGGGCGGTCGGCTCGGCGACGCATAGCGCCGGTCTGCTGCCGGGGGCGTACTCCTACTCGGCGAGGGACGACCGGAAGACCGGTTTCATTCGTTTCGGCATTACGTTCCAGGTGGAGGGGGAGTACTCTCAGATTCGCCGGATGCTGGCCGAGCTACAGTCCAGCCCCGAGTTTCTGGTAGTCGGAGGGCTCAGCCTCACCGGCGACGACGACATCGTGAGCCGCGACCTGCGCATCGCGGTGAGCATCGCCACCTTCCTCGCCGAGGCGGATGAGATGCAGCTCAGGCGCCTCACCGGCGGTTTCGGCAGCGCCTCGGACGGCGACGATGGCTGAGTCGAAACCCGACTCCGAACGCATCCGAACGGTGGTGCTGCTGGTGATTCTCGCAGTCGTCGCCGTAGTGGCCGGAGTGCGCTTCTGGGGCGGTGGCGGGATTACCGGCGGAGGCGCCAAGACCGGGGAACTCGACTACGTGGCCCGCGACCTGCCGCCGCTCGAACTCGAGGCGCTGGAGCGCGAAGCGGTTGGTGCTGCCGAGTCGGCCCGCAACCCGTTCGCTTTTGGACCGCCCCCGACTCCCACCCCTAACTTGACTCCTAAGCCCACCCGTCCGCCCCTCCCGACGCGACCTCCGCGGGCGACCCCGACTCCGCGGCTGGCCCTCGGCGCCGACGGCCAGCCGAAACCGCCGCCGCCGCCGTTCGACCGCGAGTTCTTCGGCTACTTCGGGCCGGCGCATCTGCAGGTAGCGGCCTTCCGCAAGAGCGACGGGGATCCTGATCTGACCGAGATCGAGGTGGCAGTGGTGGGCGATGTTTTAGATGAGATCTTCATCGTTCGTGAAATAGGATTGGAATCGGTCGTGATCGGGTTCGTCGGTTACGATCCCTCGGAGGACACCCGTGTACCGTTGGCAGAAAAGTAGATTACTGATCCTCGCCGCCGCAGCCGGAACGGTGCTCCTGATCACGGCCGTGGGTTGTTCCACCGCGACAAAGACCGGGAACGAAGGGGAAAAGGCGTTCGAGCACCAGAACTGGGACGCCGCCGTATACCACTATTTGCAGGCGCTTTCCGAGGATCCGAACAACGTCGAGTACAAGATGCAGCTGACCTTCGCGCGGCAAAAGGCCGCCCAGAAACATTTCCAGAATGGTCTCGCCCTACGTAAGCTGGGACGGTTGCTCGCAGCGCGCAACGAGCTGCAGATGGCGGTTCAGCTGGATCCCACCAACCAGTACGCCGAGCAGGTGCTCGAAGACGTGCAGCAGGAGATGGAAATCCTGTCCATGCCCGACGGCGCCCAAAAGCTCGAGGATCTCAAGAGGGAGGCGCAGGAGGCCAAGGTCCAGCCGCCGGTTCTCAACCCGAGGTCGGCCGAGGCAATCACCCTGACCTTTCCCAAACCGAAGCCCGTGAAGGAGATTTACGAGGCGATCGCCAAGGCGTACGGGTTCAACGTGATCTTCGACCCCAAGCTCAAGGACGACCGGCTGGCGGTGGAGCTGCGCGAACTCACCGCCGAGCGCTCGTTGGAGATGGTGATGAAGGCGGCCGGGCATTTTTACAAGGTTCAGGACGAACGCACGATCATCATCGCCGACGACACGCCGCAGAATCGTCGCGAGTACGAGGATCTGGTCATCAAGACCTTTTTCCTTTCCAACGCCGAGGTCAAGGACATCGACAAGCTGCTGCGCTCGCTCATCGAAGCGCGGCGGCTGTCCACCAACGAGCAGCTCAACTCGATCACCCTGCGCGACACCGCGGACAAGGTGGCGATCGCCGAGAAGCTCATCCGGATCAACGACAAGGCGAAGGCCGAGGTGCTGATTGACGTGGAGATCCTGATCATGGCCTCCACCAAGAACTCCAACATCGGCACCGCCCTGTCAACCTACAGCTTCAACCTCGGGCTCGACCTTGCGGCGATTAACCCCGACGCTCCCGACGGCACGCTCAGCCTCGACGATTTCTCGAGTATTACGCGCGGCGACTGGTTCATCAACGTCCCCTCGGTCCTCATCAACCTCGCCAAATCCTCCGGCGAGGCCGAGGTGCTGGCGCAGCCGCAGCTGCGGGTCACCGATGGGGAAAAGGCCACCCTGCTCATCGGTGACGAGGTGCCGATTCCGGTCACCAGCTTCAATAGCCAGAACGTGGGAGGAATTGGCGGTATCACGCCCATCACCTCATTCCAGTACAAGAACGTCGGAATCCAGATCGATGTCGAGCCGCGAGTCCACCACAACCGCGAGATCACCCTCGACCTCAAGGTCGAGATCTCTAACATCGGTGAGACCGTGACGGTGGGTCCCGGCCAGGAGGCCATCACCATCGGCAACCGCACCATCACGTCGGTGATTCGCCTGAAGAGCGGTGAGTCGAGCCTGCTGGCGGGTCTCATCCGCCGCGACAAAACCAAAGGTGTCACCAAGACGCCTCTGCTCGGGGACATCCCGCTGCTCGGCAGGCTCTTCAGAAACGAGACCGCGACGGACAAGGACATCGACTTGGTGCTCACTCTCACCCCCCAGATCATCCGCTTCCCCGACATCGTGGCTGAGGACCTGGCGCCGGTCTGGGTGGGGACCGAGAGCCGCATCTCTTTCTCCGGCACCTCGCCCCGGGTGCAGTCAGGCCGCGCCACCCGAGGGCCTTTTGACGATCGTGCCAGGGAACGGACGGAGAGAAAGACCGACGAGCAGAAGACGGCCGCCGAGACTCCGTCCAGCCGCCGCCCGACCACCCCGCGCCGCGTCACCCCACCCGACGAGACCCAAGGGGGCGTCGAGCTGGTTCCCTCGGGAGGCGACAAGAGCCTCCTGAATAGCAAGGCGACGGGAGATGTGGGGTGGCAGGACGTTCCCGAGTTCGAGCCGGTCTCCGAGGAGATCGACCCCTCGTTGCCACCGTTGCTGGTCGGACTGGAGCCTTCGGTGGTCTCCCTGCGTCCCGGTCAGGAAACGGTGCTGCAAATCGTGGTCCGGGGTGGGTCCGGTTCCTACCGGCTGCCGGTCGGTCTCTCCTTCGACCCCCGCCGCCTATTGATCGAAGAGGTGGAGGCGGCACCGGGTGTCGAATTCCTGCGTCGGGAGGTGGACTCGGGCAACGGTTGGGTCGATCTCGACCTCGTGATCTCGAACGGTATCGAGAGCGGTCAGGCGGTGGCGGTGCTGCAGGTGCGGGCCCTGGAGGAGGGGCCGGTGCCGTTGGTCTTCACCTCAGCCGGTGCGGTGACCTCGAACGGATCACCGGTGCCGGTGGCCGCCAGCGATGGCGCCCTCTTCGTCAATCCCTACGGTCAGGTGAGAGAGGATCCTTGAGATGATGGTCAGAATTCGCGGCCAGAAGGGCTTCACGCTGGCAGAGCTGGTGATGGTTGTGGCCCTGATCGCCGTTCTCTCGACCATCGCGCTTCCGGTGGCCAAGTTCACCGTCAAGCGCCGCAAGGAGGCCGAGCTGCGGCTCGCGTTGCGGCAGGTGCGCACGGCCATCGACGAGTACAAGAGGCTTTCCGACCAGGGTCTGATCCCGGTCAAGCTCGGCGGGGAGGGCTACCCCGAGGAGCTCGAGGAGCTGGTGGAGGGGGTCGAGATCGTGGGCCAGGTGACGAAGCGAAAGTTCCTGCGCCGCATCCCAGTCGACCCGATGACGAAGGACGAGTGGGTGCTGCGCTCCTATCAGGACTCTTGGGACTCCACCAGCTGGGGGGGGGAGAACATTTACGACCTCCACACCAGCTCAGAGGGTGTGGCGATCGATGGAACAAAGTACAGCGATTGGTAGGACAGCGATGAGGAAGGAATTAGGAAATAGGAATGAGGAATTAGGAATGACGGCCCCATTCCCATCCGCGCCTCGATCTTCGCAGGGTCGGGTGCCGGAAACTCAAAACTCAAAACTCAAAACTCAAAACTCCTACCGGGGTTTCACCCTCATCGAGCTGATCGTCGTGGTGGCGATTATCGGCATCCTCGCCACCATCGCCCTGCCCGCGATGAGGAACGCCCCGATCAGGGCGCGCGAGGCGGTGATCCGGGCCGATCTGTACCAGATGCGTTCGTGCATCGACCAGCACCTTGCGGACAAGGGTGTCTACCCGGATTCGCTCCAGGGGCTGGTGGACGCGGGGTACCTGCGATTCCTGCCCGCTGATCCCTTCAGCGGATCTGCGGAGGGGGCGTGGGAGGAGCTCTACGCCGAGGTGAGCGAGCTCGAGGAGCTCGAGCCTTTCGAGGACGAGTTCGGGAGCGGGACCCAGGTGATCGACGTCCGGTATGCCGATCCCGACCGCGTGGCTCTCGACGGGTCCCTGATCTCGGAGTGGTAAAACGGTGACGAATTTCGAATTTCGAATTTCGAATTTCGAATTTGAAGACGGTCTGCGGTCGCAACGACCTGCCGAGGGATTCCGGCCGCAAGCCGCGTTCATCGGCGCGTTCTCAGTTGCCCACCCGCATTTTCACCGAGAGGACCGCGGAAATTCGAAATCTTCTGAAGCCGGCTACACCCTGGTCATTTTCGTCATGGTGATCGCCGTTATGGCGATCATGATGGCGGTGGCGGTGCAGACGGTGAGCTTCCAGATGCAGCGTGAACGGGAGGCGGAGCTGATCTTCCGAGGCGAGCAGTACGTCGAGGGGATCCGCCTGTACAAGCAGAAGTACGGGCGCTACCCGATGCGGCTCAAAGAGATTTGGGAGGCGAACCCGAAGGTCCTGCGCCAGAAGTGGACGGATCCGATCACCGGTTCCGAGCAATGGGGCCTGGTCTTTCTCGGCGAGGAGGGGCGCGATGTCGGTGGCTCGGGCGGCCCCGGGCGGCAAAGGCCGGCTCCGACGCCCACCCGAACCCCCGTCTTCGAACGCGACCGCGAGCCCGGCCTCGGCGGCGGCGAGAAGGTGGGACCTATCATCGGCGTCTATTCCCTCGCCGATGAGGCCAGCATCAAGGTTTACGAGGGCCGCACCAACTACCGGGATTGGCGTTTCATTTATAAGGAGCAGGAGGCCAGAGGCGGGCGGGGTGGAGGCAAACCCCCTGGCGGTGGCGGTCCCGGCGACCGGCCTCCCGGCCGAACCCCGCCTCCGCAGCCCCAGAAGACCGGGACGCCGCGGTACTGAGGAGCTCGTTGCATAACCGAGCAGCCCATCGCCCCCTTCGACTCAAAACTCAAAACTCAAAACTCAGAACTGAGAACTCATCCCCTCTTCACCTCTTGACCCTTCACCCGTTAAACGTTCACTTTCTTGCCGGGCACGGGCACGGGCACGGGCACGGGCACGGGCACGGGCACGGGTAGGGGTAGGGGTAGGGGTAGGGGTAGGGGTAGGAGTTTATGGTGTAGTACACTTCCCCGCCGTGCGAGGCTCCGATCACTCCATCCCGCCTGCGTTGCTGACGCTGCCCATGGCCGGTCGCCGGACGGTGGCCGCAGGCGTTTGGATCACCCGCGGTGCGGCCCACGATCCGGCGCCGATAGCCGGCGCAACCCACATGGTGGAGCACCTCACCCTCCGTCGTTGCGGAGAGCATGACCGTCGCTCGCTGGCTTTGGCGGTGGACCGTCTCGGTGGTGAGGTCGACGCGTGGACCAGCTCCGAGCTCATGGGTGTCAGCATCAACACCACCGTGGATGCGCTGGGCGATGCCCTCGACCTGCTGGCGGAGGCGGCCCTCACTCCCACTTTCGAGCCGGAGGATGTGGAGCTCGAGCGTCGGGTGACCCACGCCGAGCTGGACCTGGTTGCGGACGACCCTGCCGAACGAGTGGAGGAGGCCCTGTTGTCCGCGGCGTGGGGCGAGCACCCGCTGGCGCGTCCGGTGATCGGCACCAAGGAGACCCTGGACGCCCTGAGCCCCGATGTCCTGAGACGCCACCATGACGCACTCATTCAGCCGGGCGGGATGCTGGCGGCGGTGGTCGGGGATGTGGCGCCGTCCGTGGTGGCCTCCCACCTCGCGCGCCTTCCTCTCGGGCTCGCGCCTGGCGTTCCCTCTCTACCACCTCTCAGTTGGCGCGGCGAACACCTGGACCTCAGTCGCGAGGGCACCGATCAGGTCCATGCACGGTTGGGATTCGAGGCCCCGCCTGTCGGTGATCCGGCGGTGCCCGCGCTCATCATTCTCAATCGAATGCTCGGCGACGGCGCTTCGAGTCGGCTCTTCCAGCGCTTGCGCGAGGACGAGGGGCTGACGTACGACATCTGGTCAGGTCCTGTGTTGAGGCGTCTCGGCGGGATCCTCGAGGTGGGTTGGGCCTGCGCGCCGCAGGCCTTTCCAGATGCATGGAGGCTGGTGGTGGAGGAGCTCGGCCGGGTAGCCAACGACCTGGGTGGCGAAGAGGTCGAGGTGGCCAAGGAGGGCCTGCTCCGAGGATTGCAGATGGATATCGAGTCGCCGGCTGGGCTGTGCTCTCTGGACGTCGGCGAAGTGCTCGAGCGTGGGCGACGATTCGATCCCGCCGATGCTCGACTCGAGTTCGAGGCGGTCACTGCGGAGAAGGTGCGGGCGATGGCCTCCGAAATCCTGCGTACCGACCGAATGGCCTCGGCAATCTGTGGCCCCGAAGGCGCTGCCACGCGCGTGGCGTAGCGCCCATTTCCGCGCCCGCGTCCGCGTCCGATGTTCAGAAGGGCGCTTCCAATTTCAGCGGGTCCTTTCTATCGGCAGTTTGCCCGAGAGGATGCCAGGCACGCCGTCTCGCGGGAGCGCGTGGAACGATTGATGAGCGTTCAAGCGAGGCGGGATGCCGGGCACCTCCGAACAGGCGCGCCCAAACGCGGGCAATTGGATCAAGCTACTCGACCGTCCCACCCGCCGATAATTCCTAATTCCTAATTCCTAATTCTGAATTCGTACTGTCGTATCATCCCCCCATGACGATCAATGTCCGCGTCCTCCGTCTCGCCCACGCCGAAGGGCTGCCCCTGCCGGAATACGCCACCGAAGGTGCGGCTGGGGCCGATTTGCGCGCGGCTGTGTCCGATCCGGTGGTCATCAAACCGGGGCACCGGCTGGCGGTCGAGACCGGGCTGGTGCTGGAGATCCCCGACGGTTTCGAGGGTCAGGTGCGCCCGCGCTCGGGGTTAGCTCGGCGCTGCGGCGTGACGCTGGTCAACGCTCCCGGCACCATCGACAGTGATTATCGCGGCGAGGTACAGGTGCTACTGATCAACCTGGGATCCGAGCCTGTGACCATTGCCCGCGGCGACCGCATCGCCCAGCTCATCATCGCGCCGGTGACTCACGCGCGCTTCACCGGGGCGGCCGAGCTCGGATCCTCGCAGCGAGGTGACGGCGGATTCGGGTCAACGGGCCGTAGCTGATGGAGATACTGGTCATAGCCTCTGGTTCCTCGGGCAATGCGGCCCTGATTCGTTCCGGCGAGACGTCCCTGCTCGTGGATGTGGGCGTGTCGGCCCGCCAAGTATGTCGACGCCTCGAGGCGTTCGGACATTCGCCCGAAGAGGTTGATGCCGTGCTGCTCACCCACGAGCACTCGGACCACGTGCGCGGTCTGGATGTCTTCCTGCGCCGCGACCGGGCTGCGCCGGTTTGGACCACGGCCGGCACCTGGGCGCAGCTCCGGGTGCGTTGTGATGCCGGTGGCGAGCTGGTGTCGGGGAAAACAGTCCTCTTCGGCTCTCTGCGGGTGACCCCCGTCGCCACCTCCCACGACGCCGCCGAGCCGGTCGCCCTGGTCTTCGACGACGGCCGGCACTGCGCCGCGTTGTGCACCGACACGGGCGTGTTCACCGCGTTGCTCGAGCAACGGCTGCAGGGTTGTGAGCTGCTCCTCCTCGAAGCCAACCACGATTCCGACATGCTCCGGCATGGTCCCTACCCGTGGCCTCTGAAGCAGCGCATCAACTCGCGGGTCGGCCACCTGTCCAACCAGCAGAGCGAGGAGGCTGTCGGACGGTTGCGCTCGACCGTCCTGCGTGCTGTCGTGGGTCTACATCTCTCGGCGGAAAACAACCGCCCGGATCTGGTCTGCGACACCCTCCGCGGAGTGGCAGGGGAGGGGCTGCCGGTGGCGGCGGTGACCCGGAACGGAATGCTGCGCGTCACGCTCGACGGAAACGGCGCCCGCCTCGAACCCCGGGATCTGCCGTCACATCCCGACAGGTAAAAAGTGAAGGGTAAGGGGTAAAGGGAGGGGGGAGGAGTCCACCACCTTCGGCGGGTTGCGGCGGATAACTCAACACTAAAAACTCAAAACTTAAAACTAAAAACTGAGAATTCAAAATTGAGAATTGAGAATTGAGAATTGAGAATTTCCCCTCACCCGGCCTCGCACCACTCCCTCGCGTTCTGGAACATCCGCAGCCACGGCGAGGCCTCGAGATCGCGGCGCCACCCCTGCGGCATCCACCCCCAGTGCCAATTCAGGAAGGTGCGTTCGGGGTGCGGCATCATCGCCAGGTGGCGGCCGTCCGGGGAGCAAAGCCCGGCGATCCCGGTGGGAGATCCGTTGGGGTTATGAGGGTAGGTCTCGGTGACTGCGCCGGAATCGTCCGCAAACCGTACCGGCGCGAGCTTCTCGGCCTCCACCCGAGCCAGAGTCCCGACATCCGGGAAGAAGGCGCGGCCCTCGCCGTGGGCTGACCAGATTCCGAGTGTGGATCCCTCCATACCGCGCAGCATGATGGCCGGGCTTCCGAGTATCTTGACGGTTGCGAACCGCGACTCGAACCGGCCCGAAGCGTTGCGGACGAACCGCGGCTGGGCCTCGCCGTCGAGACCCCTCCAGGGGACCCAGCCGAGCAGGGCGAGCAGCTGGCAACCGTTGCAAACTCCGAGGCTGAAGGTGTCCGGGCGGGCGAGGAAGGCCTCAAACTGCGACCAGAGGTCCCGATTGAACCGGATCACTCCGGCCCAGCCTTTTGACGAGTCGAGGACATCGGCGTAGCTGAATCCTCCAACCGCCGCCACTCCGCGGAACCTCTCGAGCGTGACGCGGCCTGCCAGTAGATCGGACATCACGACATCCCAGGGTTCGAAACCTGCGGTGAGAAATGCCGCAGCCATCTCGCGGTCACCGTTGGAGCCCTCCTCGCGGAGGATCGCCACCGGGATTTTTTGAGGGCGCCCGAGGATTTCCGGCGGGGTGGGCCGCGGGGTGAAGCTCAGCTCGAAAGCGGGGGCCGAGCGATCACGGAGCCCGTCGCGCTCGGCTGCCACACACCCGGGGTCGGCCTGCTCCAGCTCGAGCCGGAAGGAGGTCGCCTCCCAGAGGTCGCGAAGGGAGCGCATGTCTGCTCGCAGCACCTCCCGGCCGCCGACGGCGATGCGGACCTCGGGCTCGGCCAGGGAGCGGCCGATAAGCCGGTGCGGGACCTCGGCACGGCGGAGAGTTTCCAGGGCCGCCTCGAGATCGGCCTCGTCCACTTCCATCACCAGACCAAGCTCCTCGGCGAAGAGCTGGGTGACGGGGTCGGCGTCATCGGCGGCTTCAAGTTCGACCTCGATCCCGCAATCGCCTGCGAATGCCATCTCCAGGAGGGTGGTGATGAGCCCGCCGTCCGAGCGGTCGTGACCAGCGGTGGGGACGCGGGCTGCAACGAGCTCCTGGACAGCCTCGAAAGCCCGCCCGAGAAGGGCCGCGTCCTCCACGTCCGGGGATTGGTCACCCAGCTGGGAGAAGACCTGCGCCAGGGCCGAGCCGCCGAGCCGGTTGCTGCCGCCGCCGAGGTCGATCAGGAGGAGACGTCCGCTTCCCGGCAGCTCGAGATCCGGAGTTACGGTCCGGGTGACGTCGGGGCATGTGACGTAGGCCGAGATCACCAGCGCACCCGGCGCCTTGACCGTTTCCTCGCCACCCTGGGGAAGCGGTGCCAGGGCGGCCATTGAGAGGCTGTCCTTACCGCCGTCCACGGCGATGCCGAGATCGAGCATGAGATCGCTCATCGCGACCGCTGCGTCGTGGAGGGTAGCGCCCTCGCCCGGAAGCTTGGCGGCCCACATCCAGTTTGCCGAGCAGCGCACATCCTCGAGCGCTGTCACCTGTGCCCACACGAGGTTGGTGAGGGCTTCGCCAACCGCCATGCGGGCCATTGCGGCCGGATTCACCAGCCCCTTCAGCGGCTGCTCGCCGACGGCGGTGGCGGCGCCGGTGGTCGCGAAGTGGCTCTGCACGATCACAGCGACGTCGGAGACGGTGAGCTGGAGGGGGCCGGCGCACTGCTGCCGGGCCACGAGGCCCGTCACGCTGCGGTCCACTTTTGTTGTCAGAAAACGCTTGGAGCCCACAGACAGCAGGCGCAGCACCCGATCGAGAGCCTCTGGGACATCAAGGTCGCGAGGAAGCTCGAGGGGCGCGAGACGCGGCCGGATCCGTTCGAGCTCGAAGGTTTTCTGCGGCACGTCGCCAAGGACATCATCGAGGACGAAATCGACCGGTGTCGAGTCGTCGGTTGCGTCGTGCAGAATCACCCGGCCGTCGCCCGTAACCCTGCCCACGAAGGCCACCGGAACCTCCTCGCGCGCACACAGGGCGCGGAAGAGGGTCTCGTGAGCCGGCCTGATGAGCAGTGCGTTGTTCTCCTGGTACTCGGCGCCCCAGATTTCCAGCACCGACAGGCTGTCGTCCCCCACCGGAATATCCCGCACTTCGAGGCGTGCCCCGGCCGGTTCGACGATCTCCTTGAGCACGTTGCAATTGCCGCCGGCACCCTGGTCGTGGATGCTGACGATGGGATTGCTCTCGCCGAGCTCGGAGCATGCACGGATGACGCGGTTGACCTTCTGCTCCATCTCGGCGTCGCCGCGCTGCACCGCGTTGAAGTCGAGCTCCTCGGGGTTCTCACCCTGGACCATGCTGGAGGCGGCGCCACCACCCAGGCCGATGCGGTAGGCGGGCCCTCCGATCTTGACGACCCACATCTCCTTTTCAGGCTCGCCCTTGGTGGTGTGCCGGGCGTCGATCTGGCCGATGCCTCCCGAGAACATGATCGGCTTGATCCACTCGCGACGGCCGCCGTCGGGCAGCCGCAGACCCGCCGAACGGGTGAAGCCCTGGATCACCGGTTCGCCGAACTTGTTGCCGTAATCGGAGGCGCCGTTGGAGGCCTCGATTTCGATCGCCAGAGGGGAGGCCAGGTTGCTCGGGTAGAGGAAGCTTCCTTCCTCCCAGGGCAGGTCGTACCCCGGAAGGCGAAGGTTGCCGACGCAGTACGCGGCGGTTCCCGCAACCACCAGCGCTCCACGGCCGGTGGCGTGGACGTCGCGGATTCGGCCTCCGGTGCCAGTCTCGGCGCCGGGGAAGGGAGCGACTCCGGAGGGGAAGTTGTGGGTCTCGGCGGTGAAGATGACGTCGAGGTCGAGATCGCGGACCGCCAACGGAGTGGGTTCGCCCGGGCTCGCGCTGACCAGGGCGGGCACGCGGAAGCCTCCGATGGCGCTGGAGTTGTCGTGGAAGGCGATGACGCTGTTGTTGGGGTTCGCCTCCCAGGGCCGACGCACCACCGCAAAGAGATGCCGCGGCGCGGCCTCTCCGTCGATCACTAGACGGCCCTTGAAAAACCAGTGGCGCGAGTGCTCGCTGTTGGACTGGGCGATGTCGAAGCACTCGACGTCGGTGGGGTTGCGGCCAAGCCGGTCGCGGAAGAGGTCAGTGTAGTAATTGAGGTCCCAGTCGTCGAAGGCGAGACCGAGCTCGCGGTTGATCCTCTCCAGGGCGGCCCGGCCCTCAGCCATCACCGGCACCACGGACACCGGCGCCGGTCTGACTCCGGTGGTGAAGCTGGTGAGGGGCTCGGGGTAGGGGCACTCGGTCATGCGATCGTGGACTCGAGCCAGGAACGCGACCCTCGCTTCCTCGGCCGGCGCGCCCCGGAGGCGCAGAAGATAGCGGCGTGAGCGCTCGATCCGTTGGATGGCGCTCAAGCCGCAGGCGTGGCAGACCGAGACGGCGTTTGTGGACCACGCGGTGGTGAAGCTCATGCGTGGCCCCACCTCCAGCACCGTGCCCTCATGGCCGTCGAGGAAGCTGACCGGGCCGAAAAACTGTGGCTCGAAGGTCTCGGTGAGCAGCCAGTCCAGCACCCGCAGCTTCTCGGGCTCGAGATCGCGGGCGGTCTCGACGTAGAAGCAGTACTCGGTGTCGATCCCGACCTCGGAGCCGAGGTGATGCCGGACGGTTTCGAGGAGGACTTGGTGGCGGGCGGCGGGCAGGTCGTACGCTCGATAGCGTCGGAGAAGCGTCATGGAGAGGTTGTAGCAGGAACCGCGTCCCGGCACCAGTACAATACCTACTCAAATTCCGCCGGCCGAGGCCGGAGGCCACGGGCCGCGAAATTTGAAAAGGAGTTCAACGATGATCACCTACCGCGACGCAGGCGTCGACATCGATGCTCAGGACCGAGCGCTGGCCCAGGTCAAGAAGATGGTGCGCAACACCTACACCGACGACGTGCTCTCGGATCAGGGCGCCTTCGGGGGGCTCTTTAGGATGCCGATCAAAGGGCTCCAGGAGCCGGTGTTGGTGGCCTCTGCAGACGGCGTCGGCACCAAGCTCAAGGTGGCCATTGCCAGCGGGCGCCACACTTCGGTGGGCCGCGACCTGGTTCACCACTGCATCAACGATATCCTGGTGCAGGGCGCGCGCCCGCTCTTCTTTCTCGACTACCTTGCCACAGGGAAATTGGACCCGGACGTGGTGACGGACGTCATCGGCGGGGTGGCGGCGGCCTGCGGCGAGCACGGGCTGGCTCTACTGGGGGGCGAGACCGCGGAGATGCCGGGCTTCTACGGGGATGGCGAGTACGATCTCGCGGGTTTCATCGTCGGGGTGGTGGACCGAAAGCGGATCGTTGACGGCTCCGCGGTGTGTCACGGCGATGTTCTCGTCGGGCTGCCGTCCAGCGGATTGCACACCAACGGCTACTCCCTGGCCCGCCGGGTCTTTTTCGAGCAGTTGGCGCTGGGCCCGCAAGACTCGGTCGAGGAGCTCGGTCGAACTGTGGCCGACGAGCTGCTCGAGGTGCACCGCTGCTACCTGGAGCCGGTGCGGCCGCTGCTCGACGAGTGCCTGGTGCATGCCATGGCGCACATCACCGGCGGCGGAATCACCGACAACCTGCCGCGGGTCCTGCCCGAAGGCCTGCGGGCGGTAATCAAGGTAGGCGCATGGGAGATCCCGCCCGTATTCCGTCTCCTTGCGGAGAAGGGCCAGGTGCCGGAGGATGACATGTGGCGCACCTTCAACCTTGGCGTCGGGATGATCCTGGTGGTGCCTCCCAAGCAGCTCGAAAAAGTCCTGCGGAGCCTCCGCGAGTCGGGCTACCCCGGCTTCCCGATGGGTAACGTGGTCGAGGGTGAGCGAGGCGTCGAGTACGACCATCCACCGGAGGGATTTCCGAGCGGCCTGCGCTAGCTTTTTGCGTGCCCGAGCCCGTGTTCCCGGGAGGCGCTAACGAATTCCACGCGTCCCGTTTCTCAAAGCGCTTCCCGAGAGGATGCCAGGCACGCCGATTCGCGGCGAATCGGGATGCCAGGCACCTCCAGTGAACGCGCCCTTACCCGCAGTCAACGCTCAAAACTAAGAACTCGGCCGGCATCAGTAGTCATGAGTGCCCATGTGCACTGGCACCCCGAATTTTTCCTCCAGGACGGTCGTGGCTCCCTCCACGTTCATGGGACAGTTCATCAGCTTCGTCGCCTTCTGGACACAGGTGCCGAAGTAGAGAAGATCCACGCCCACGTTGAGCGAGTCGAGCACGGTCATCTGCAGATCGACCCGCGGTATGACAAGCCCTGGGCAGTCGCCGCATCCACACTTGAAGACCACCCGCACGTCGCCCTGGTCTTCGAAGGCGAAGGTGTTCTCGTTGACCGACTTGTAGCACTTGGCGCAGCCTACGCAGCTCGCGTCCTGGATGCGCTCGCAGTAGATGATGCCGATACGTGTTGCCATGGGAGCCTCCTCTTCTCAGAATACTTTGTCACATAAGTGTTTCAATATCAGCAATAAGCTGCTCATCTGATCACAACGCCAATTACGCTTATGAGGTGTCGGACCTGGAGCCCGAAAACTCAAAACTAAGAACTAAAAACTCAAAACTATGCTTGAGCGCTTGCTTTCTGGCCGAAAACGCATAAAATGTGCAGTCCCGGACCGTCCGGGACAAATAACTCCTTGCCCCGGACCGGGTTTCGGGGCCGAAGGCCGAGAGGAGAAACCCATGTCCCTGTATGAGTTGGGGGTCATCATCGACCCCGAGGTTCCGCCCGAGGACGAGACAGCCGCCCTGGAGCGTCTGGAGGGAATCATCAACGAGGCCGGCGGCGAGGTTTTTGAAAAAGACGCATGGGGCCGCCGCCAGCTCGCCTATCCGATCCGAAAGAAGAACTACGGCGTCTATCACTTCTGGAAGGTCAACGTAGGCGGTGAGGTGCTCGAGAAGCTCAACTTCGAGATGCGCACCAACGACGCAGTGATGCGATCGCTGATCCTCAACATGGATCGCGAGCTTCGTCGCAAGCGCAAGATGGATGCCAAGCAAGAGGCACGGGCCGCCAAGAAGGCGGCCAAGGCTGCAGCGGCGGTCGTGACCGCGGACGTTGAGGACTGAGGAGGTTGCCATGAGACCACACCAGAAGAGACGTTTCCGTCGCCGCGTCAAGGTCTGCCGCTTCACGGTCGAGAAAATCAACTACATCGACTACAAGGACATCGACCTGCTGCGCGAGTACACGCCCACGAACGGCAAGATCCTGCCGCGCAGGGTGACCGGGACCCGCCCCGCCTTCCAGCACAAGCTGACTCGGGCGATCAAACGGGCTCGATTCATGGCTCTGTTGCCCTATTCGGGCAGCTGAAGTCGGCCCACCGTCGGAAGACTTTTTTCGTCGGGCGATCGAGCCCGTCGGTTCACTAATGACCAGCCTGCATATCTCACCGGGTGCATCGCCGGCAGCAGCAGGAAGCTGGTGAGATATGCAGGCTAGCGACCAATCGGCGCCTGCGCCAGACCTGCAGAAATCACCTCCGCGGATTCCGCGCCTCGGTGCGGCCGCCTCGGGCCTGGTGGCCTTTTTGTTGGTGGGTGGGCTCTTTGCGGTGCCGATCCTGGGTCTGCTCATCGCACCACTGGGACTGATCCCGGTGCTTCATTTTCAGGCCGGGGGCAGCCCGGGGGTTCGCGCATGGGGCCCGGTCGTGGTGCTGCTGGCGATGGCGGCAGCGGTTGGGGCCGCCGGCTTGGCCCTTCCACTTCTCGCCGCCTACTTCCTGATCATCGTGCTGCCGGCGGTGACGGCCCAGGCATGGGTGCGATGGAGCTGGAGCGACGATCGTTGGGTGGCGGTAACAACCTTGGCCGTGGCCTTTACCACCCTGGCGATGGTGGCGGTGGTTGCCCAGCCATTGTCTCCGGTTGAGGCCGTCTCCGTTTGGTTGCGTGCTGCAGCGGCGGACGCGCAGGACCTGTATGCGGCCTGGGGGCTGGCGAAGGGGGAGATGGAGCTTGCCCTCGACGCTGCCGAACGGATGGCGTCGTGGTTGCTGCCGAGCATACCCGTCGCCTACCTCGTGGCGGTGCTGTTCTGGGTCCGGCCTCGCCTGCCGGTGCTCGGACTGCCGCGAGAAGTGGTGCCCTTCGAGGAGTATCGAAACGACGAGTGGCTGCTGGTCGTGTTCGCGGCGGCCGGGATCGGCACGCTGCTCCTGGAAGGTACGGCCCGCTGGCTGGCGCTCAACACCCTGATCGCTGTGCTTATCTTGTATTTTGTCCAGGGGTTGGCTATCATTCGAGCCCACCTCGCGCGTTTCATCGGGCGAGGATGGCTCGTGCGCTGGGGCGTCGCTTTGCTCTGTCTGCAAATGCCTTTGCCGCTGCTGGTTGCGGTGCTCGGCGTCGCAGACAACTTCCATTCTCTCCGGCCCCGGGCCAACGACGACGGAGGAACGCAATGAAGGTGATTCTGAACGACTACATCGAGCATCTCGGGGAGAGGGGCGACTCGGTGACGGTGAAGCCGGGTTTTGCCCGGAACTACCTCCTTCCCAAGGGCCTGGCCTACCCGGATACGGCGGGCAATCGGAAGCGATTCAACGAAGATCAGAACAACTGGGAGGAGATGGACCTCCAGCGACGATCGGGCGCCGAAAAGCTGGCCGCTGATCTCGACGGAACCAGGCTCCTCTTCGAGCGGCGGGCCGGCGAGAGGGACGTGCTCTTCGGCTCGGTGAACGTGGCGGACATAGCTCGCGAGCTGGCCGCACGCGGATTCGACATCGATCGCGGGCGCATTCGCCTCGAGCATGCGATCAAGGAGCTGGGCCACTCTGAATTGGTGGTCCACATCCACCGTGACATCGATGTCACGATCCCGGTTCAGGTCGTGCGCCCCGGCGAGGAGCCGGATGCCGCCGTCCCGGAGTTCGTGGCCGAGGGAGCGCTGGAGATGCCGGACGAGCCCGAGGTTGACCAACCAGGCGAAGCTGCGGAGGTCTCCGAGGCCCCTGAGGCCCCCGAGGTCCCCGAAACTCCCGAGCCCGAGAGTGGCCCGCCGGAGACCGATGGGCTCGTCGAAACCGGGAAGGTCGCCGAGTAGACTCCATGAGCGGCGACGACCGCTCCGCCTCCAATGACCAGCCGTCGCAAGGCGGGCAGCAAGAAAGTCTTCTCCGACGCTGGGGGAAGGTGCTGTACTCGTTGACGCCGAGGGGCGTCGAACGCCTCCGCGCAGGCTTCGAGGACCGTTTCAACGGGATCGAAGACGCCATCCGCACCCTCCAAGACGAATTGGCTGAGATCCGCGACAAGAGGCTCGGACCGGTGGAGACGCGTGTCGACGCCGTGGAGAGAGCCCTGGGAGCGGTTTCGGACGAGACCGGGCGACTTCGAGATGAGGTGTTTCCGGCCTCGGTGGCTCGATCCGACGCCCTCCTTGAGCGCCTGGCCGTTGAGCTGGAGGAGGTCGCCTCCCTGGTCGAGCGGTCGCTGCTAGGGGAGCCGTTGCCGATCTCCGGCGCCGGCGCCATTGACGAGGGCCGCCTGGCCGGCGCCCTCGATGAGGTGCAGCCGCTGCTCCTCGAGACTTTCCGCGGGAGCGAGGAGGAGATCCGCCACCGCCTGGACCGGTATCTCCCGGACCTTCGGCGTTCGACGCCGGTGCTCGACCTGGGATGCGGCCGCGGCGAGCTTCTGCTGCTGCTGCGCGAGGCCGGGATCAAGGCGACCGGCGTCGAAGGCGATATGGCGCTTGTCCAGGCGGCAACACGCCGGGGGCTGAAGGTCATCAAGGGCGACGTACTCGAGGTCCTGCGCGCTCAGGAGAGCGATTCCCAGGGGGCGGTGACCGCCATCCATCTTTTCGAACACCTGACCTCGGCGACCCTGGCGGCGGTCCTGGCCGAGATCCGGCGCGTGCTGCGCCCGGGCGGGCTGGTCATTGCTGAATGTCCCAACCCGCACACCCTGAGGGTCGGCGCCGCGTTTTTTTGGCAGGACCCGACCCATTCGAGACCCCTGCTACCGGAAACCCTGGAGCTCTTCATCAAAGCGGCGGGCCTCGCTGTCCAGCGGCGCGAGCTGCTGCACCCGTTTCCCGAGGATCAGTTGCTGGCGGACGACGAGGGCGGCACTCAAGCGCTGACCAATCCGGAAGTGACGGCGTTGGCCGATCGCCTCGATCGGCTCCGCCGCCGGCTCGACGAGATCCTCAACGGCCCCCGCGACTTCGCGGTGTGGGCCTCGAAAGCCGAAGAAGAAAAAGCGATCTAATCCCGGAGGTGGACGATGTGGCGAGTTGGAGTGGTGTTCTTGGTGTGTGGCCTGACGGTGCTCGGCTGCGCCCCGCGTGAGGAGGCCCGATCGACGGAAGAGCTAACTGTCGTGCCGGACATCGTAGAACGGCGAGCGCAGTTTGTTCCACAGCCGTTGAGCGCGGATGTTTCCCACCTTTCCGAGGGTGATCGCGAGGCGCTCGGGCACCTGGTGGCGGCGGCACGGGCGATGGATGAGATCTTCAAGGCGCAGGCGTGGGCTGGGAACAGCCTATTCTCACGCGAGGTGGCGGATCTCGAGCCCTCGCTGGGAGAGGAGGCGGGCCAGGCGGCGAAGGATTACTACCGCATCATGTACGGGCCCTGGGACCGTTTGGTCCACTTCGAAGTTTTTCTCGGCGTGGCGGTCCATCCCGACGGTGCCGGCTTCTATCCCGAGGACATGACCAAAGAGGAGTTCGAGGCATGGCTCGAGGCCCACCCGGAAGATCGCGAGGCCTTTTCATCGCTGCACACGATCATTCGCCGTGACGTCGATGGATTGGTTGCCGTCCCCTACTCCAAGGCGTACCGGGGCCTGCTAAAGGAGGCGGCCAGGGAGCTACGCTTGGCGGCCGAGGCCACCGATAACGAGAGCCTGCGGCGTTTTCTCGAGCTGCGCGCCGAGGCCTTCCTGAGTGACGACTACTACGCTTCGGACATGGCGTGGATGGACCTGGACTCGGCAATCGAGGTGGTGATCGGACCCTACGAGACTTACGAGGACCAGCTCTTCGGCTACAAGGCGGCAGTCGAGGCCTTCATCTGCGTGACCCAGCCCGAGGACTCGGCTCGGCTCGAGATCTTCAAGAGCCAGTTGCCGTTCCTCGAGCGCAACCTGCCCATCCCGGACGAGTACAAGAACTTCGACCGTGGCGCCGAGTCGCCGATTAGAGTTGTTGATGAGATGTTCGCCGCCGGTGACACCCGCGCCGGGGTGCAGACGATCGCTTTCAACCTGCCCAACGACGAGCGCGTGCGCGAGGCGAAGGGCTCGAAGAAGGTCCTGCTCAAGAACGTGATGCGCGCAAAGTATGACGGCATCCTCACCCGCATCGCCGAACGCGTCCTTCCGGCGGACGAGGTAGACCGGATCGACTTCGAGGCCTTCTTCCAGTTCACCCTCCACCACGAGCTCTCGCACGGGATTGGTCCCGGCAAGATCACCCTCGAAGGGCGTGACACCGAGGTGCGGCTCGAGCTCAAGGAGCTGTACTCTGCTTTTGAAGAGGCGAAAGCCGACGTGCTCGGCGTCTACGACATCTACGCGCTGGTCGAGGCCGGGGTAATGGAGCGGGAAATCCTCGACAGTTTGCCGTGGACCTACACCGCGGGGATGTTTCGTACCACCCGCTTTGGGGTGGCCGAGGCGCACGGCCTGGGGATGGTGCTGCAGACCAACTTTCTGATCGAGAAGGGCGCCGTCGAGATCACCGATGACGGCAGATTCCGACCCGTGCCCGAGCTCTTCCAGAGTGCTTTCGAGGAGCTTGCCCACGAGCTGTTGACGATCCAGGCCCTTGGTGACTACGGGGCCGCGATCGAGATGGTCGAGCGTTACGGAACCGTGCACCCCGCCATGGCGGTAGCGCTCGAGGGTCTTGCTGATCTCCCGGTGGACATCGATCCGGTCTACCCCCTCCAGGGGTTGCAGTAATGGCCGGCGTCAGCGGTCGTACGGCGATCGTCGGCGGGTCCTCCTCGGGCCTCGGCTATGCGGTGGCCGAGAATCTGGCGCGCTCCGGAGCGCGGGTGCTGGTGGTATCGCGCTCCGAGGAGCGGGTCTCGCGTGCCGTCGAGAGCATCCGAGCCGCCGGCGGCGCTGCGGTCGAGGGTATGGCCGCCGATTTTACCCACGAGGACGCCCCGCGAGCGGTGGTCGAGGCGGCGCGAGAGGCCTTCGGGCCGCCCGAAATCGTCATCGCCAACGGCGGAGGACCGCCTGGAATGGCCGCGGTCTCCGCGACTGCTGAAGACCTCGCGTCCGCCTGCGATCTCCTGCTGTTGCCGGTGCAGCGGCTCGTTGAGTTGACTCTTCCGGGCATGCGCGAAGGGGGATGGGGGCGGTTCGTGGCCATCACCTCCATCGCCGTTCGCCAACCGCAACCCGGGTTGGTGCTCTCGAACGCCTTGCGCGCCGCCGTGACGGGGTATCTGAAGAGCGTCGCCGACGAAGTGGCTGCTGACGGTGTCACGGTCAACACCGTCTGCCCCGGCTACACCGCCACCGAACGACTCGAGGTCCTGGCTGCAGGCAAGGCGGCGGGCGAAGACACGACGGTGGAGGAGGTCTTCGCCGCCTGGGCGCGGCAGACCCCTGTGGGCCGGTTGCTGCGACCGGAGGAGGTGGCGGCGGCCGTCGGTTTTCTTTGCTCGGAGGAGGCCTCGGGAATCACCGGCGTAGCCTTGCCGGTGGACGGTGGATTGGGGCGTTCGCTCCTATGAATGCTTCTGTGAAGATTGATTCTACGCCTCATAATGAATATCAATTCACCCGGTAGACTTTTTGTGTGAAGGGGTTCACAATCCCTTCACGCGGGTGCGCACCCGCAGAGGGAGGAACTCGAGTATGCCGAGACGGGATCTGACGATCGCAATGGTCGGTTCCGGTGGTGACGGCGTCGTCACCATGGGGGACATGGTGGCCCAGGCCGGAGCCGCCGAGGGTCTGCACGTCATGAAGGTGGAGGCTTACGGGCCGCAGATCCGTGGCGGCGAGTCGTCGTGCACGGTCCGCGTCAGCGCCGACCCGATCTTCGCCCAAGGTGACGAGGTGCAGGTGCTTGTGGTCTTCAACTGGGCCGACTTTGCCCGCTTCCGGGGTGAGATTATATGCTCCGAGGACGCGGTGGTCCTGTACGAGGCCACGGACGAGACGCCCCACGAGGAGATCGACCTCGGGCCTGTGCAGGAGGTGCGCTGGGTGCCGGTGCCCTTCATTCAGCTCGCCAAGGAGTCGGCGGGTACGACCCTGGCGAAGAATATTGTCACTCTCGGCCTTCTCACTGAGCTCTTCAGCCTCCCCAAAGAGCCCATCGAGCGCGCGATCACACAGAAGTTCTCGGTCAAGAAGGCGGCGGTGCTGGAGGCAAACCTCAAGGGCTTTGCGGCGGGCGTTGAGCACGCCGCCCAGATCGAGGAAGAGGCGTCCGGCAAGAGGCTCCAGTACGCCGCCGGCGAGCCGATGCTTTTGATGTCGGGCAACGAGGCGTCTGCAGTCGGGGCCTTGCATGCAGGGTGTCGCTTCTTCGCTGGCTACCCCATCACCCCGTCTTCGGAGATCCTCCACTTCCTCTCCGAGTGGATGCCGAAGATGGGCGGCTACCTGGTGCAGACCGAGGACGAGCTGTCGGCCATCGGTGCGGTGATCGGCGGCTCGTTCGCCGGCGTTAAGTCGATGACCGCAACCTCCGGCCCGGGTCTCGCCCTGATGACCGAAATGCTCGGGCTGGCCTCGCTGGCCGAAATTCCGGTGGTGATCATTGATGTCCAGCGCGGCGGGCCCTCCACGGGCCTTCCCACCAAGAGCGAGCAGTCGGACCTCTGGCAGGCGCTTTGGGGATCGCACGGAGACGCACCGCGCGTGGTCCTGGCGCCGTCAGACGTGGAAGACTGCTTCCACGCCACGGTGGCGGCCTTCAACATCGCCGAAGAGTCGCAGATGCCGGTCATCGTGCTCTCCGATCAGTTCATCGCCCAGCGCAGCGAGACCCTTTCGATGATCGACCTCGACCACGAGGTGGTCGGCCGCCAGGTTCCGTCGGCCGGCGATCTCCGCGGTTACAAGCGGTACAAGGAAACCAAGTCGGGGGTATCCCCCATGTCCTGGCCCGGGATGAAAGGCGGCGAGTACCAGACCAATGGCCTCGAGCACACCGAGGACGGGTCTCCTACATCGATGTACCTGGTGCACGAGAAAATGAACGCCAAGCGGTACCGCAAGCTCCGCGTAGTCCGCGACAAGTACAGCACCTTCAAACGTTACGGGGCGGAAAATGCGGACCTGGGAGTGATTTGCTGGGGATCGTCGAAGGGGCCGGTCAAGGAAGCTGTGCTGCGTGCCAACGGGCGTGGCGATCGGGTTGCCGCCTTCGTGCCGCAGCTTCTCTACCCCTTCCCGTACTACGAATTCCAGGAGTTCCTCAAGAGCGTGCATGAGGTCATCGTGGTGGAGCTCTCGTACTCAGCCCAGTTCTACAAGTACCTCCGGACCTTCCTCGACCTGCCCGAGGGCCACACCTATGTGTACAAACGCTCGGGCGGCAAGAACCTGACGGTCGGTGAGGTGGAGGACAAGATCAACAAGGTGCTGGAGATGAGTGCTCTCCGGCGGGAGGTTCTGGTATGAGCGCGGCACCGGCCAACGTGGAGTTCAAACCCGGCAGCTACAAGACCGACCTCAAGCCGGTCTGGTGTCCAGGCTGTGGGGATTTTGGTGTCCTCAACGCGCTTTACCGGGCGATGGCCAAGCTGCAGATCGAACCCTGGAACACCGTCATCCTGTCTGGAATCGGTTGCTCCTCGCGGCTGCCCGGCTACGTGACGACCTATGGATTCAACGGCGTCCACGGTCGTGCGCTGACGCTGGCGACCGGCGTCAAGGTCGCTCGCCCGGAGCTGACCGTGATCGCGGTGGGTGGCGACGGCGACGGCCTGGCGATCGGCGGCAACCACTTCTTCCACTCCTGCCGGCGCAACCTCGACGTCACCTACATCCTGATGGACAACGAGATCTACGGCCTGACCAAGGGTCAGGTGGCGCCGACAACTCCCACGGGCGACAAGACGAAGTCCACCTACTGGGGCAATCCCGAGCCGTGTGTGGACCCCTGCGAGCTCGCGATCTCCAATGGCGCCACCTGGGTGGGTCGCGGATTTGCCGGCGACATGAAGACCCTTGCTGAGCTCACTGCCGCGGCGCTCAGCCATCACGGATTCTCATTTCTCAACGTGATGTCGCCCTGCGTCACCTTCCGTGGGGACGGCCAGTTCAAGGAGCTCAAGGAGAAGCTGCAGTACGTGCCCGAGGACCACGATCCCACCAAGCGAGCGTCAGCCATCGCCTACACCCGGGAGAAGGATGTCCTCACCACCGGCGTGCTCTACAAGGTCGAGACGCCCTCGATGGTGGACCGCCTCGACTCGATTAAGGAGCGGGCCGCCGCCGAGGGACCTACCCCTTCGATCCAGGAGATCCTGACCACGTTCTTCCCGTCGTTCTGACCCGTACCGAAAATTCGATCGCGAGAGCCCCTGGGAGATCCGGGGGCTTTTTTTCATTCCGGGGTCCGGAAGGGTACTCCTGATTTTGAGGCGACCTATCTTCCGTCACTCTGCCCGAGAGGATGCCAGGCACCGATTCGCGGGAACACGCTGCCTGCCCGCGGCGGGCTGCTGCGAATCGAAGCCAGGCACCTCCGAACGAGCGCGCCCAGACGCGGGCAAGACGTCTCGATCCCCCCGATTGCCTCCCCGCGCCGATAATTCCGAATTCCGAATTCCGAATTCCGAATTCGTTCCTGCGTATCGCCTCCAACCTGCGAAGCCCTGCTATTTTCGATCTAGCGCATCAGTCTCATTCACAATTCAATATTGGTGCTTGACGTCTGTGCTTAACGGTATAAATTGTTAACGGAGTAAAAATTTTGCTAGGTGAATGATGCCAGCCGGTAATGGACGCGCCGACTCCGCCGGGCGGTTCGAAGACCTCGATCTCCCGGAAGAGAATTTCTACCGTTTCTTACGGTATGGCCACGTCCTCAGCTCCCTCCTGCGCGAGTTCCTCGAGGAGAGCTTCCTCCACCAGGTCTGTCCGCACAGGCTGACCCGCTCGCAGTTCTGCTTTCTCAAGCTGATCTCCGCCAACGCAGATCTCCAGATGGGAGAGCTTGCCCGCAGTCTCGGGGTCTCGGCGGCGGCGAGCAGCAAGAACGTGGACAAGCTCGAGCGGCTCGGACTGGTCAATCGCGGGTCCTCAGCTGAGGACCGTCGCGCCACGCTGATCACCGCGAGCGCCGAGGGTGAACGGTTGGTCCACGATTACGAGCTTCTCAAACAGGCCCGGCTCGAGCCGGTCATCGGCGCGCTGGGAAGGGAGAAAACCGACCAGCTGTGCGATCTCCTGGAGGAGGTGTGCCTCGGCCTCCTGGCGCGGGACACCGTGCCCCAGACGACCTGCCTGCGCTGCGCCGGTTATTACCGGGCGGGATGTTCGGTCGAGAAGCTGCAGGGCGAGTGCGCCCTCCGACCGAGGCGGCGGGACGGAGAGCATCAGGTGGACGAGATGGAGGCGTAATCTTGAATTCTCAATTTTCAATTCTCAATTTTGGTCAGCGGAGCGAGCGCTCGGGGACGGTGAGCGGAATTCCGAATTCCGAATTCCGAATTCCGAACTTCTTTCCCGCCCAAAGGAGACGGAAATGAGGTACTGGCGAAAGCCTCTCGACATGGACCAGGTGACGATCCCGCACGGGCGCGTGGTCATCATCGCCGACCGCTGCAAGGGATGTGGCTTCTGCGTGGAGTACTGCCCCAAGGCGGTCCTCGTTATGTCCGAGGAGTTCAACCGAAAGGGCTATCACCCGCCCGAGGTGGTCACCGAAGGCGAGTGCGTCAACTGCAACCTCTGCGAGATGATCTGTCCCGACTTCGCAATCTTCTGTGTGGCGGAGGGTGACGAGGCGGCGGCGGCGGCGATCGAAGCCGAGAACGCTCCAGAGCCGATGGAAAATGGAGGCCCCAATTGAAGGCCGACCCAGCAGGTGTCCTGACGGGCGCGCACTATCTTGACGGTGACTTCGCTTGCGGCGAGGGCGCCATGGCGGCTGGTTGCCGGTTCGTAGCCGGCTACCCGATCACGCCCAGCACAGAGGTGGTCGAGCGCATTTCGCGCCGGTTCCCGATGATGGGGGGGACCTTCATCCAGATGGAGGACGAGCTCGCGAGCATGGCTGCCGTCGCGGGGGGATCGTGGACCGGCACCAAGACGATGACCGTCACATCGGGACCGGGATTCAGCCTGATGATGGAGAACATCGGTCTCGCCGCCATGATGGAGACCCCGTGCGTGGTGGTCAACGTGCAGCGCGGCGGACCCTCCACCGGGTTGCCGACGATGGTGGGACAGGGGGACATGATGCAGGCGCGGTGGGGCTCGCACGGTGATTACGAGCTCATCGCCCTTTGTCCCCAGTCGCCGCAGGAAGCATTCGACCTCTGCATCGATGCCTTCAACCTCGCGGAGACCTATCGAGTGCCGGTGCTTTTCATGATGGACGAGTGTGTGGGCCACATGACCGAAAAGGTCGTGATCCCGACCGCGGACGAGATCGAGCTGGTGCCGCGGACTCTCACCGAAAAGCCTCCGGGGGAGTTCCTGCCTTACGCCACCAACGGCAACCCGGTGCCCGAGTTCGCCCGCGCCGGAGACGGCTACCGCTTCCACACCACCGGTCTTACGCATGATGAGCGCGGCTACCCCGTGATGTCGGTCGAATGCCAGGAGCAGAACGTTCGCCGTCTCATGGACAAGATCCTTCTCAACGTCGACGACATCATCCGCTACGAGGAGGAGGACATCGAGGGCGCCGAGGTAGTGGTGATGGCCTACGGCATTACCGCCCGGGTGGCGCGGATGGGCATCGACATGGCCCGCGCCGAGGGGGTCAAGGTGGGCTTCCTGCGCTTGATCGTGGTCTGGCCGTTCCCCGAACAGCGGATCCGCGAGCTCGCCGGCGCGATCAAGGCCTTCGTTGTTCCGGAGATTAACTACGGACAGATGGTGCTCGAGGTCGAGCGCTGCGCGGCCGGCAAGGCCCCCGCCATTCTGGTGCCGCACGGCGGCGGCAGCGTGCACGACCCGGCGGACATCTGCAAGGCGATTGTGGAGGCAGCCCGATGAGCACCCCAAGCGAACCGCCCCGCCCCGAAGAGCACCCGATCGCGCCCTTCCTGCGCATGGATCGAATGCCCCACATCTGGTGTCCCACGTGTGGCATCGGGACTGTCGTCAAGTGTTTCGCCACCGCGCTCGAGGAGTCGGATCTGGATCTCGACAAGGTGGCGATCTGCTCCGGCATCGGCTGTACCGGACGGGTCGCCGGTTACATGAACATGGACGCTTTCCACACCACCCACGGCCGCGCCATACCCTTCGCCACGGGGCTCAAGCTTGGCAGGCCGGAGCTCGAGGTGGTGGTCTTCTCCGGAGATGGCGATCTTTCGGGCATTGGAGGAAACCATTTCATCCACGCAGCCCGCCGCAACATGGATCTGCTGGTGATCCTGGTTAACAACTTTATCTATGGCATGACCGGCGGCCAAAATGCTCCCACGACGCCAACCACCGCGCGCTCCTCAACCATGCCCTTCGGTAACTTCGAGCGGCCCTTCAACCTGCCTCACCTGGCGGCCAGCTGCGGCGCCACCTTTGTCGCGCGTTGGACCTGCCTGCACATCCGCCGGCTCACCAAGTGCATCCGCATGGCCCTGCGACACCGCGGCTTCCGCTTTATCGAGGTGATCGCGCCGTGCTCGACCCTGTACTCGCGGCTTAACAAGCTGGGGAGCGGACTCGATCTGATGCGGTTCTACCACGACAACGCCGAGATCCGGCACGGCGCCGATACCCGCGACATCGACATTGGTTTCCAGGACACGATCGTCTGCGGCAACTTCGTGGACGAGGAGCAGCCAACCTACCTCGATATGATGCACGCCCACTATGAAAAGGTGCTGGGCGGCTATTACCAGCCGATGCCTCCGGAGGGGGGATGGATCCATGAGTAAGACCACTCGTACCGAGATCCGCATCACCGGCTTCGGCGGCCAGGGCGTGGTTCTCGCCGGCCACATCATCGGGCACGCCTGTGCGGTCAACGCCGGCAAGCACGCCACGATGATCCAGAGCTTCGGTCCGGAGGCACGAGGCTCCGCCTGTTCGACCACCCTCGCGGTTTCGGACACCGAGGTGCTCTACCCCTATATCGGGCGCCCGGACATCTTCGTGGTGATGTCCGCCGAGGGCTACGAGAAGTACCGGGATGAGCTCAAGGAAAAAGGCACCTTGATCTTTGAGAAGGACCTGGTGAAGGTCGACCTCAAGAAGGGGCAGCCGTCATTCGGGGTTTCGTCAACCCGCCTCGCCGAGGAGATCGGGCGTGCCATCGTCCAGAACATTGTCATGCTCGGGTTCTTCGCCGCTGTCACCAAGATCGTGCCACTCGAGGCGATGCGCACGGCGGTCGAACAGTCGGTGCCGGAGGGTACCCAGGAGCTCAACCTGCGGGCCTTCGACGCGGGCTGGGCGTCGTACGAAGAGGACTACGGAGAGGGCGCCGGAGCGAGAAAGGAGAAGGAAGAAGAACTCGTCAGCTCTTAATTTTGAATTCTCAGTTTTGAATTCTCAATTAAGAATTAAAAATTAAGAATTAAGAATTCCCGTAAGGGGTCTTGAATGGATGAGTTGATCGACACGACAGGTGAGGAAACCGGAAACGCCAAGCAGCTGCGTGCGCTGGTCATCGGGGGGGGGATTGCCGGCATCCAGGCCGCCCTCGACCTGGCCAACGCCCGCATCCCGGTGACTGTGGTGGAGAAGTCGCCGTCGTTGGGCGGCCGCATGGCCCAGCTCGACAAGACCTTCCCCACCATGGACTGCGCGATATGAATCCTCGGGCCTAAGGCCATGGATGCCGGTCGGCATCCACTCATCGAGGTCATATCCAACGCCGAGGTGATCGGCTGCGAGGGCGAGCCGGGCGACTTCACGGTCACGGTGCGCAAAAACCCGCGCTATGTCGACGAGGACAAATGCGTCGCGTGCGGTCTGTGCGTCGAGCACTGTCCGCAGGTCGGCGGCAACGAGTTCGACATGGGGCTCATGGCGCGCAAGGCGATCTACCGTCCTTTCCCGCAATCGGTGCCGGCCGCCTACGTCATCGACCCCGAGGCCTGCCTCAACTTCCTCGGCCACCTCACCGAACGTCAGAAGCGGCGGGTGAAGAAAATCGAGGCCGTCAAACGCAAGGCGCGACCCGACTATCCGCCCAACATTCTGGTCTGCGGCCACTGCACCTCCGCCTGCGATGTCGATGCCATCGATTTCGACATGATGCCCGCCGAGGTCGAGCTCGACGTGGGCTCGATTCTGGTGGCGGTGGGTTTTCAGGAGTTCGACGCGCGCAAGCTCGGCGCGTACGGTTACGGCCGCCTGCCCAACGTGGTCACCAGCCTCGAGCTCGAGCGCATGCTCAACGCATCGGGGGTAACACGCGGCCACGTGGTGCGGCCCTCCGACATGGAGACGCCGCGCCGGATTGCCTTCATCCAGTGTGTCGGCGCCCGTGGCGAGGGCGGCCGTCCATACTGCAGCCGTTTCTGCTGCATGAACGCTGTCAAGGACTCGATGTTGATTCGCCAGCACGACCCGGAGGTGGAGGAAATCTCGATCCTCTACACGGATCTTCGCGCCTTTGGAAAGGGCTTCGACGACTTCCTCGAGCGCTCCAAGGAGCAGGAGAGCGCGGTCTATCTGCGTGGCCGTCCGGCCAAGGTCGCGCACAACCCCGACGACGACAGCCTGGAGATTTTCGTCGAGGACACCCTCGTCCACGAGCAGACCCGCATCCCGGCCGATCTGGTGGTGCTGTCGGTGGCGGCGGCGCCCAACGACGGCGCCATCAAGCTCGCCGAGATCCTCGGCATCGAGACCGACCGAAACGGCTTCATCGCCCGCCGCGACCCCGCCATCTCGGCGGTGGAGACCTCCCGCGAGGGAGTCTATGTCTGCGGCAGCGCGGTGGGACCGCAGGTGATCCCCGACTGCGTTGCGCAGGCCTCGGCGACCGCGGCCCGCGCCCAGCTCTTCCTTGCCGGCCACCGTGTCGAGGAGGAGAAGAAGCGGGTGGAGCCCATGGACATCTCCGGACCGCCGCGCATCGGGGTCATGGTCTGCCACTGCGGGGTCAATATCGCCGGCGTCCTCGATGTCGACGCTCTGGCGAAGTACGCGGAGGGGCTGCCCGGAGTGGAGGTGGCGCGCACCGACCTCTTCGCCTGTTCCTCCACCGGTCAGGACGAGCTGATGGAGACCATACGCGAGCACCGTCTCAACCGAGTGGTGGTGGCGGCCTGTACGCCGCGTACCCACGAGCCGGTCTTCCGCGATGCCCTCGATCGAATCGGCTTCAACCCCTATCTCCTCGAGATGGTCAACATCCGCGACCAGTGCTCGTGGGTGCATGCAGGCTCTCGTGAGGCGGCGCAGGAGAAGGCGCTGACGCTGATTCGCATGGGCGTCGCCCGGGCCCGCCACCTAGAGCCCCTCGAGGAGGGGTCCGCCCCGATGACCCGCTCGGCGTTGGTGATCGGAGGCGGAATCGGCGGCATCCAGGCCGCCACCGATCTCGCGGTCCAGGGATTCCCGGTGACCCTGGTAGAGAAATCGGATAGTCTCGGCGGCCGCCTCGCCGACCCCAACCTCAAGCTGTTGTACCCGAATATGCGGCCTGCCGGCGAGGTGTTGGCCGAGAAGATCGAACGGCTGAAGGCAAGCGGCGCGCGGGTGTTGTTCGAGACGGAAGTCAGCGACATCAGTGGTTTCGTGGGTAGTTTCGAAGCGACGTTGAAAGGGGGCGTCGACGAAGTGTTGCCGGTCGGTGCGGTTATTCTCGCCACCGGCGCCGATCTCTACGATCCCGGTTCGGAGTATCGCTTCGACGAGCTCGAAAACGTGGTCACTTCCGGGGATCTCGAGCGTGCTTTCTGTTCGGACAGCGGGATCGGCTTCGGCGGCGTCGAGCCTCGGAGCGCCGCCTTCATCCTCTGCGTCGGCTCGCGCAACCCGGACGGCTTCACCGGCTGCTCGCGCTACTGCTGCCCGACCGCCATAAAGCAGGCTCTGGAGCTCAACGCCCGCGGCATCGACACCACGGTCTTCTACCGCGACATCCGCACCATCTCCACGGGTGCGGAGGAGATGTATCGCGAGGCGCGCGGGAAGGGTGTTCTCTTCGTGCGCATCCCGCCGGGCACGACACCGGAGGTGCTGGGCGAGGACCGAGCCGAGGTGGTGCGCAGCTTCGACGAGCTCCTGAATCGGCGGATCGAGGTGTCTGCAGACCTCGTGGTTCTGTCGGTCGGCATGCGCCCCCGACAGCCCGAAACCGCTCACTTCCACGAGATGCTCAAGACCAGCCTCGGCCTCGACGGTTTCTTCCTCGAGCGCCACCCCGAGCTGGCGCCGGTGGAAACCGCGGTGGAAGGGGTGCTGCTCGCGGGTACGGTACAGGGGCCGAAGGACATCGTCGACACCGTCGCGCAGGCGTCGGCGGCAGCAGCCAAGGCTGCGGTCTTCCTCGCCCACGACCAGGTCCGCCTCGACCCGGCCGTGGCGGTTGTCGATCCCGAGGCATGCCGCGGCTGCGGCCAGTGCGTGGACATCTGCGACTTCCAGGCGCCGTCACTGATGGAGCTCCGTCCGGACGAATTTGTGGCGGAGATCAACGCGTCTCTGTGCAAGGGTTGCGGCACCTGCGCCAGCTGGTGCCCGTCGGGCGCCATCGTCGCCCGTCACTTCACCGACCGCCAGGTCCTGGCTCAGATCGACGCCTTCTTCGACGAGCCCTGGGAGGTGCGCCCGTGACGCAGTCGCCTGTTTCTCAATCTCCGAACAGGGCGAAGACGAAGGCCCGCCGAAAGACCCCCTCCTGGGACCCGCGCATCGTCGTCTTCGCCTGTAACTGGTGCTCCTACGCCGGCGCCGACACCGCCGGTGTCTCGCGGATCCAGCACCAACCCCACTTTCGCATGATCCGCGTTATGTGCTCCGGCCGCATCCAACCCGCGTTCGTCCTGCGCGCCTTCGAGAAGGGGGCGGACGGGGTGCTGGTTTCGGGCTGCCACTTCGGGGACTGTCACTACATATTCGGCAACGAGCGCGCGGTCGAACAGTTCGAGAAGACCATGAACGTGGTCAAGCTGCTCGGAATCGAGGAGGGTCGGCTGCGGCTGGAGTGGATCTCGGCCGCCGAGGGAGCCCGCTTCGCCGAGGTGATCGACGAGTTCACCGATCAGGTGCGTTCGTTGGGCCCGAGTCCATTTGCGGTGACCGACAACATCTATGCGATCGAGGTGCCGGAGATGGAAGTAGGCACGGAGACGGAGACGGGGGGGAATTAATTTTGAATTCTCAATTCTCAATTCTCAATTTCTTCCCGCCCCCGGAGGATCTGCGATTGCCGCGACGCAAATTCGAAATTCCGCCGGGCGTGGAAGTGGAGGCATGACCATGCAGGACCTCGTACGGGAAACCAACGCATGGGCCTGCTATGACTGCGGCAAGTGCACCGCCACCTGTCCGGTGGCGCGGGTCGGCGGCACCCTCAGCCCGAGGCGCCACGTTCTCGCGGCCAATCTGGGCGCAGAGGACGGCGTCACCCGGGATGACACGCTCTTCGCCTGCCTGACCTGCAGCCTCTGTGAGGTCCGCTGCCCGGCGGAGGTCGGTTACACGGCTCTGGTGCAGCGGCTGCGCGAGAAGGCCTTCGATGCCAAGATGGAGCCGGAGTGTCCGCACGGCGGCGCCCTGCAGTCGGTGATGCGGATGATGGCCAAGGGCGGCACCCAGCAGGATCGGCTGTCGTGGCTCTCGGACGAGCTGGACACCGCGCCGGCCGAGGGAGAGGTCTTTCTGTGGACCGGCTGCACAGTCTACTACGACGCCTTCTTCCCCGAGTTCGAAATGAAGACGGTGGAAGGCACCAAGGCGACCGTTCAGCTGCTCAACCGGCTCGGAATCACCCCGGTGGTGTCGCCGGACGAACGTTGCTGCGGCCATGATCTGCTATGGAACGGCGACCGTCCGAGCTTCGAGGCGCTGGCCCGCCACAATGTGGAATTGGTGCGTTCAAGCGGCGCCCACACCGTGGTGACCCCCTGTGCGGAGTGCGCGCGCACCTGGAAGTTGGACTACGAGCCGTTCTTCGAGGGTTCCGCTCCCCAGGTACAGCACCTCTCGGAGTATCTCGCTGAACGGCTGGATGACCTCGAGCTCAAGAAGAACGGCACCCATCGGGTGACCTTCCAGGATCCCTGCCGGCTCGGTCGGCACCTCGGGGTCTACGACGCACCGAGGCAGCTGCTTGCGGCGGTGCCGGGACTCGAGCTCGAGGAGATGCCGCGAAGCGGACGCAGCGGCGCCTGCTGCGCGGGCGGCACTTGGAGCAACTGCGACCGCTTCGCCAAAAAGATCCAGGTTGAGCGCCTGCGCGAGGCGCGGGCCACGGGCGCTGAGGTGCTGGTGACCGCCTGCCCCAAGTGCCAGATCCACTTCCGTTGTGCCATGAAGGACCCGAACCTCGGGTCCGAAATCGAGATCGAGATGCGCGACGTGGCCGAGGTGGTCGCGTCGGCATTGACTTAGAAAGGGAGACCAGCCTATGGCCACTCTCGAGAAGAGCGACGAACT
>Ga0209013_10000385_pt1 | contig 39129 bp, 32 predicted proteins | sample Cruoilmetagenom2_FD_187291 | JGI IMG/M metagenome (GOLD analysis project Ga0209013, IMG submission 187291) | Oil polluted marine microbial communities from Coal Oil Point, Santa Barbara, California, USA - Sample 2 (SPAdes) (version 2) | ecosystem: Environmental > Aquatic > Marine > Oil seeps ...
CCCCACCACACCCCCAGCAACCCTGAACTGCGTAAGTCCTAATCATTTTAATTTCCCATTTTCTCAGGTGGGCCAGAAGCCGCGCTGTACAGAACGCACAGACTCGGCGGTGACGAAAGCCTGTGGATCAATGTCCATCACGATGTCGACCACCCTGCCGGTTCGCCTCCGCGGTACGCTGCAGTTGATCAACGATACCGCGCCATCTTTTCCCGTGGCCGGGATTTCAGTCAGGCCGTAGCCCTGTTGACGCAGGCTGTCAGCAATTTTACTCCCCAACCGCGGGCTGATGATCCGCAGGCGCGTGTAGCCCAGCGCAAGCCGGGATTCCAGCCACATACCCACCACGACGCCTGTCGCAAAGCCGGCTGCGTAAGCGATGATCTTGGGCCAGTCCCCAATATCGGTCAGGATGGCACGCACCACGATCATAAAAATTAACGCTTTTAGGAAACCGGACACCCATGCCAGCAGCTTCTGCCCGCGCACCACCATCATAAACCGCAAGGTGCCCAAAGAAAGGTCCAGGACGCGCAGGGTGAATATCGAGAGCAGGCCGATTACAAATTCAAACATAATTCCAGTACTCAAGATTCAGGCGCGAAAGAAACCGCGCCGTACAGGACGGACGTCCTCGGCAGTAATAAACGCCATTTCGTCCACCTGGTTGACGAGCGAGCGCACGTGACTGACGTCTTTACGCTGCACGCTGCAGCTCAGCAGGGACACCATCCCGTCTTTTCCGCGCGCGGCCACCTCGGTGACGGCGTAGCCTTCCCCGCGCAGCATTTCCGCTATAGCCGTTCCCAACCTGGGACTGATGATCCTCAGTTGAATGAAACCAATTGCCAGTCGCTCCTCGATCAGCATTCCGACCACATTTCCCGTGGCAAATCCCGCAGCAAAGGCCGCTATATTGAGCGGGTTATCAGCGCCAGCCAGCACGATGCCGATCGCCAGGATAAATATGGTTGCCTGGAAAAAACCCAGCACCCAGACCAGCGCTTTCTTACCGCGCATCACGAACAGCACTCGCAGCGTGTCCAGACTCATATCTCCCACTCGCAGCAGGAAAATCAAACCGGCCCCAAGCCAGACTTCGGGCGAGAGGAAAATTTCCACTTATATCTCCATCTTCTCTGGTTCACCATGCTCCTGCATGGCGGGTAAGTACAAACGATCCGTGTATTCCGTGACCATTCGCCGCATGCTGAACTGCGGTGCCAGGGTGCGGATCGACTCTTTCATGCGAACGATCCATTCAGCGGGCAGGTTATCCGACGAGCGCAGATCGTAATACAGGGGCACGATCTCATTTTCCAGGGTGTCATACAGGCTCGATGCGTCCTTCTGGTCTTGCGCTTCAGTATTGTCGTAATCGTTGTCTTCACCGATGGCCCAGCCGTTACTTCCGTTGAAACCTTCCCGCCACCAGCCATCCAACACGGAGAAATTGAGCGCTCCGTTCAAGGCCGCTTTTTCTCCGGAGGTACCCGAAGCTTCGTTGGGTCTGCGCGGGGTGTTCAACCACACATCGACTCCCTGCGTCAGGTAGCGGCCCAGGTTCATGTCGTATTCCTCCAGGAACACCAGTCGACCACCGGCCTCATGGCTCTTTACGGCGCGGTAAACATCCTGGATGAGCATCTTGCCGCCCTCGTGATCGGGATGCGACTTTCCGGCAAAGATAATCTGCACTGGCATGTCCGCTTTGTGGAGGATATCAAGAAGGCGATCCATATCGCTCAGGATCAAGTTGGCGCGTTTGTACGGTGCGAAGCGGCGCGCGAAACCGATCGTCAGTGCGTAGGGGTCAAGCAGTGCGCCTGAAGCTATCGCCTGGACCGGGTGCCAGCCTCCACGCAGCCAGCGCTCACGGGCGCGGTCCCGGATATAGAGCACCAGTTTGCGTTTCAGGTGCCGGCGCACCATCCATAACTGCTCGTCCGGTATATTGTTCACCCCTTCCCACAGGATTGGGTTATCGACCTGTTCCATCCAATCGACGCCTAGGTAACGATCGTACAGGTGCCGCAGCCGCCTCGCCAGCCAGGTGCCCGTGTGGACCCCGTTTGTGATGTGGATGATCGGCACTTCATCCACGGGACGCTCCGGCCAGACGAACTGCCACATATCGCGTGTCACGTAGCCGTGCAGCTCCGAGACACCATTTCTTCCACTTGATAGTTTTAAGGCCAGCACCGGCATACTGAAGGCCTCCCCCCAATCAACCGTGTGCCTGGCCAGGTCGATAAACTTGTCGCGCGTAAGCCCCAACTCGGGCCAGTAGTTGGAGAAATACTTGTCCATCAACCACAATGGGAATTCATCATTTCCCGCCGGCACGGGCGTATGCGTTGTGAATACATTGCTCTCCCGCACCCTATCCGAGGCGGTCTCAATGGACAAGCCCTCTTCCAGGTATTCTCTTATACGTTCTAAGACAAGGAAGGCGGAATGGCCCTCGTTCATGTGCCAGGCCTTGGGAGCATGTCCCAGGGCGTGCAGGGCGCGCACACCACCTATACCTAACAAGATCTCTTGACTGATTTTCAGATCTACATCACTGCTGTACAGGCGAGAGGTTAAAGAGCGGTCCTGGAGAGCGTTATCTTCAAAATCCGTGTCCAGCAGATAGAGGGGCACGCGACCGACGCGCAGCTCCCAAATACGGGCGAATACTTCACGCCCTGGCAGCTGTACGGATATGGTGAGCGGTTTACCGTTATCCTCCTCGACCAGCGTGGCGGGCATCTCGTCAAATTTGCGACGAATGTAGCTCGCCTCCTGCCAGCCATCCTCGGTGATGCGTTGGGTAAAGTAGCCCTCGGTGTAGAATAATCCAACTCCGACAAAAGGCAAGCCAAGATCGCTGGCTTCCTTGCAGTGGTCGCCGGAGAGCACGCCGAGACCACCGGCATACAGGGGTAATGATTCGTGTAATCCGAATTCCATCGAAAAATAGGCGATCAATTCATCAGCCTGGGCCTGGTATTTGCCCTCAAACCAGGTGTTTTCACCGGCCATGTATTGGTCAAACGCCTCAAACATACGGTCGTAAAAATCCAGATAATAGCGGTCATTGGTGACCGCGTTCAAGCGCGCCCGTTCGACTGTTCGCAGAAACAGGATCGGGTTATGGTTAATCCGATTCCACAGCTCCTTGTCAATACGTAGATACAAGCGTTGGACGTCCGGATTCCAGGTCCACCACAAGTTATAGGCTAACTCTCCCAAACGGTTGATGCGACGCGGCAGGCTGAAGTTGTTTGAGATGTTTGTTCGGAAATTATCCATTTTTAGAAGGTCCTCTCATTTATTACAAGTGATTAATGGGCGTTCAAAAAACGGGTTTCTAGACGCCATTTCTCAGGTTGCGTCATTCAGGAGAAATAAACGATTGGTCATTGTACAAATAAACCAAGAAACCCGTTTTATGTGTTAGTCAGTGTTCAAGAGATCGCAGCTATATCAACTATGTAAAGGTCGGTTTTAGATCGGGAGTAATCTTACCACACATAAATTAAGAACTAATAACCTCGTGGTTATCACATTTTCGTGTTTTAATATAAGGGAATTTCCGTTTTCACTTGTGGTAATTAGCCTGCGTAATTTTATTGCAGCGTCTGCAGCACAGCAATAAAATTACGATTATTTCTCTAAAATTAAAATGACCGAAACAGTTAATCTATTTGTCACCTGTATTATTGACACCCTGTACCCGGAGATCGGCGAAGCTGTCGTCAGCGTGATGGAAAAGGCCGGGGTGGAGGTGGCGTTTCCTCGCGGGCAGACTTGCTGCGGACAGCCGGCCTTCAATGCCGGTCTGCGCGCCCAGGCCCGCCCTATGGCCGAACACACGATCGAGGTCTTCGAAAACGCTGACGGGCCAATCGTTTTACCATCCGGTTCATGCACGGCCATGATCCGGCATGGGTACCGGGAGCTGTTTGCTGACGACCCGCAGTGGTTGGAGCGGGCAGGTGATCTGGCTGATCGTACATACGAGTTCAGTGAATTCCTGGTCGATGTGTTGAAGGTAGTCGATCTCGGCGCAAGGTACAATGGAAAAATCACTTACCATTCATCCTGTCACCAGCTGCGTGACCTGGGTGTCAACCGACAGCCGCGCGCTCTGCTGGCCGAGGTAGAGGGGGCCGAATTTATCGAACTGCCTCACAGTGATGAATGCTGCGGCTTCGGCGGCGTGTTTTCTGTCGAATACCCGGAGATATCCACTGCCATGCTGGAACGAAAAATCAGCAGCATAAAAAAGAGCCGCGCACCTGTCGTGGTCTCGTGCGATGCCGGCTGCCTGACGAATATCAACGGCGGATTGCACCGCCAAGGTAAACCGCAGCGCGTAGTGCATATTGCAGAAATACTGGATGGAACGTAATACGCAAAAGTAAGGCACTATTGTTTTAGAAATACATTACTCATTATTACTATGACCGACGCTTTTCACAGTAAGATCAAAGAATCTCTTGAGAACCCTGGCCTGCAGGCGGCGCTGGATGGCAATGCGGAACGGCGGCGTGTGGCGCAGGAGACGGCTTATCAATCCTTACCCGAAGATTTGCAGGTGATGCGGCAGCGCGCCCATGAGGTGCGCGCCAGGACAATTGTGAACCTGGGCCAGTATCTGGAGCAGTTCGTGGATCATGCCCGGGCGAACGGAATGATCGTCCATCAAGCCCGGGATGCCGCTCAAGCCAGGCAGATTGTGCTCGATATTGCCCAAAAGAAGGATGCGTGCCTGGTGGCCAAGTCGAAGACCATGGTGGGTGAAGAGATCGAAATTAACCGGGCGCTGGAGGGGGCCGGTATCCAGGCAGTGGAGACCGACCTGGGGGAATATATCGTGCAGCTGCGCGGTGAGCCCCCGGCCCATATCATCACGCCGGCCGTCCACCTGCGGCGCGCTGACGTCGCTGAGACTTTCCAGGAAAAACTGGGCGTGCCTTATGATGAGGACATCCCCTCGATGACGGAAACCGCTCGCCACCTGATGCGGGAGACCTTCCTGAAGGCAGACATCGGAATCTCGGGCGTGAACTTTGCTGTCGCCGAGAGCGGCACATTATGCCTGGTTACCAATGAGGGCAATGGGAGAATGGTGACAACCCTGCCGCCTGTGCACATCGCCCTGTTGGGTATCGAACGTTTGGTGCCCACGATGGACGACCTGGCCTTGATGTTGTACCTGCTGCCGCGATCGGCCACCGGACAGAAGATCACGGTCTACACCAACCTGCTCCACGGACCGCGCAGACCCGGTGAGGTCGATGGCCCTGACGAACGACACCTGATCCTGGTGGACAACGGGCGTTCCAGCCTGAGCCAGTCGCAGTTGGCCGAAATCCTGTACTGCATCCGCTGCGGAGCCTGCATCAACGCTTGCCCCGTATTTCGCGAGATTGGCGGACACGCTTACGTAGGCGCCCATGGGAAACAAACGCCGTATCCTGGCCCAATTGGTTCGGTGGTGTCTCCCGGGCTGTTCGGTCAACCTGAGTTTGGGCAATTGGCCAGGGCAACCAGCCTGTGTGGTGCCTGTAAGGAAGCATGTCCGGTGGATATTGACCTGCCGAAACTGCTGCTGCGAGTGCGCGCTGGCGGTTTGGAAACAGAGCCGACGCATCTGGTCCCAATGGCCTCTGCTGCCCCTGAAGAAAGAAGAAAAATAACACCAACCACGCACACACCAGGCAGCTTAAAGTCTGGCTTACGCCTGTACAGCTGGTTGGCGACCTCCCCTCGCCGCTTCGCTGCCGTACAGCGTCTGGCAAGCATTGGCGGCAGGTTGTTGGCACCTTTTTCGGATTGGATGAAACTGCCGGCTTTCACTGGCTGGGGTTATGGGCGAGATTTCCCAAGACCGGCAAGTACAACATTCCGCGAAAGGTTCGCGAAAAGGATGGAAGGCGTGCAAGGATCGATAGTGACGGAGAGTGCTAATCTTAGCGCTTTCAATGGCTCTGGTGTTTCCCCTACCCTTTCGTCTTCATCTCCATCACCCCCATCCCCTGATTCTTCGCCCTTATCCCCTGCATCTTCCCCTGCTTCTCTCCTCCGGCGTTTCGTACACGAACTGGAGCAGCTGGGCGGCACATTCAGGGTTTGTTCGGACGACGAGCTCTCCGGACAGGTGCTATCGCTGTTAAGAGAACGGGAGATAACAGCGATCCAGGCCTGGGAGGGGGGTATGCTGCCAGAAGGTCTGTCCGAAAATCTGGTGGCTTCGGGAATCGAGATCGGTCAAAAACCGCAAGCCGGGCTGAAAGTCGGTTTGACGGGCGCCCTAGCTGGCGTGGCAGAAACCGGCACGCTGGTGGTTCCCGGTGGCGACGGCCAGCCCCAAACGGCATCCTTGCTGCCTGAGATACACATCGCGGTCTTGAGGACGGAAAATATTCATCAAAATCTCCCACAGGTTCTGAACCTTAGGGAAGTTCAGGATGCCTCATCCGTAGCCTTGATCAGCGGACCTTCGCGCACTGCCGATATCGAGATGACACTCACCATTGGTGTGCACGGCCCGCGCGAGGTACATGTATTTTGTGTTTGGTAGAAAGTGCCACGCACCTCCGCAGGTGCGTGGCACTTGATTCAGTTAATCGTCTAAGTCCACCCGTTTGCGCAGTTTTTTCTTCTCGCTTCTCTTTTTCTTTTCCTGCAGCCGTTTCCGCTTCGAGGACGTTGTGGGTCTGGTCTCCTTTCGTTCCTTAGGAGGCTGCGCTGCCTCCCTGACCAATTCTACAAACCTGGTTATCGCGTCCTGCCGGTTCTCCTCTTGCGACCTGAACCGGCTGGCCTCGATGATCAGGATCCTATCATCCGTAACCCGTTTCCCTCCAATGTGGATCAATCTGTCCCTTATATCATCAGAAAGTGATGGTGAATTCCTGATATCGAAGCGCAGCTGTACCGCCGTGGATGTCTTGTTGACCTTCTGCCCACCCGGTCCTGATGCGCGCACGTATTCCATGTGAATTTCGTTTTCTGCAATTGAGATTTCGTCTGTTACTTCGATCATTACTAACAATAACCAATACTTATCAGGTGAATTGCTATACGCTATCCGACATACCTCAGGGAAAAAACACTGGATGAGATATCTGTGCTGGTCAATTATCGCGCCTTCTTGCACAGCAGATAACTATTACCCAACATTCTACATCAATTATTACTGAGTTTCACGAATTTTCACAGTTCCCCGGAAACTCCGAGTTTCCGGGGAACTGTGGGAAAATAATAACCTCCCGGAAATTTGGGTAACTATTCGGTTACCTACTTCCGGGAGGTGCTGCTCTCCACGATCAGGGTTCATCCACTAATACCCTGATAGATGAACGCCATCCTGTTAATAATCAGCGATTTGTTTTAGCCCCAACGCTTCCTGCACTTCCTTCTTGTTGAAATTGACGATGATCTTACCCTTGATGTTAATGGTCGGCGTGGTTTGGTAACCGTTCGCCCAACCTTTTACACGGTCGGCAGCTGCGCGGTCACGCGAGACATCAATCTCTATGTATGGAATGTCTTGTTCCTTAAAGAAAGCCCGTGCTCGACGACACGCGGGACACCAGGGCGTGCAGTACAGGACCACATCCGCCTCTGGTTCCGGTTGGGGATCATCGATTAAGTGCGTGGATTCCCAGAGAGCTGTTAATTCGGGCTCGAGTTCAGCCAGAACTTTAAACAGGTCATCGTTATTGGGCTGTTCGTCGATATCATGAATATCCACGTAGCGGATGGTCCCCTGTTTGTCGATCACGAATATCGCACGTTCGCTGCGCCCGTCATCGCGCAGGACACCGTACAACTCTGCCACTTCTCCATGCGGGTAGAAATCACTCAGCAGCGGGTAAGTGATGCCCCCCAAACTTTCGCTCCATGCGCTTAAACCGGGATTGCTGTCTACACTCAGACCCAGAACCTGGGTCTTGACCCCTTCGAATCGACCGAGAGCGGCTTCATACGAAGGGATCTGGCTGGTTCAGACCGGGGTCCAGGCCAGGGGAAAGAACGCCAACACGACATTGCGTGTTCCGTGGAAGTAACGCAGACACGTTTTCCTGCCTTGATGGCTCTCCAGGCAGAAATCGGGTGCCTGTTCTCCTACTTTTGGTATCATAATATTCTCCTTTTGGATAATGTATTTATTATTGCTTAGATTTTTACCCTAACATTCCGGTAGCTGTTGGAACGTGCCATCGACATCCGGTATGAAGGACTGCACAGATTTTACCGCGCTTAAGTTGATTGGACCGTATAAGTGGGGGAACACTTCTTCCTCGACGGTTTCCCAAAGCAGTTCGGCGTCCAGCTGCTGCGGATCGATACAGAGCAGCACCAGATCGGGGACGCCGGCGTAGAACTGGTTCGCCACGTCCAGGATTTGCTCCGGTCGAGAGCAGTGAATAAAACCTTCATCCTCGAGCGATGCCGCCCGGTACTCCCCATCCTGTTCTGCGGCCCGCCATTCATTCTTACTGCAAATATGTACGATCCAGTCCATCAGGGCTTCCTTTCTTCCGAGCTTAAGACCAGATCCGCCACCCGTTCGAGGACAAGTGCGGCAACTTCGCTCTTTTTCATCTGCGGCACAGGCTCCGTATGACCATCCGGGTAAAGCAGCGTGACGCGATTCGTATCCACTTCAAACCCTGCATCCGAAGAGCCGATATCGTTGGCCACGATCATGTCCATTTTTTTGGCGGCCAGTTTTATGCGCGCATTGTGCAGCAAATCTTTCGACTCGGCGGCGAACCCAACCGTGACGCGCGGCCAGCCTGTTTGAGCTTTGACAGAAGCCAGATTGGCCAAAATATCCGGTGTGGGCTGCAGCCGGATTTCAGGGAGCCCGTCACCTTTCTTAATCTTATCTTCCGCGGTTATCTCCGGCCGGAAATCGGCGACCGCGGCGGCCATGATCAGAGCATCCGCCTCTGCAACGGCGTCCAACACAGCGGCGTTCATCTCCTGTGCCGTGAGTACGTCGATACGTAATGCACCGTAAGGGGTGGGTAGGGACACCGGTCCGCAGATAAGCGTTACCGTGCTTCCCAGATCCAGGGCCGCCCGCGCCAGTGCGAATCCTTGTTTACCCGAAGAGCGATTGCTGATCGTACGTACCGGGTCAATTGGTTCCTGCGTGCCTCCAGCAGTGACCACAACATGGTAACCAGCCAGCGGACCGCTTCGTGCGAAGACCAGGCGAACGTGCTCCAATATCTCCAGCGGCTCTACCATTCGCCCAACACCCTCCATACCCGATGCCAGGTGACCTTCCGCTGGCCCGATCAATTCAACGCCGCGCTCGCGCAGCGTCTCCAGGTTGGCCTGGGTCGCAGGGTGCGTATACATGCCGCCGTCCATGGCGGGCGCCGCCAGAAGCGGACAATTTGCCGCCAGTGCGGCGACGGTGAGCAGGTTATCTGCCAGGCCAAAAGCCAGCTTGGCCAATGTATTGGCCGTGGCAGGGGCGACCAGCACCAGGTCAGCGCTCTTACCCAGTTCGATGTGTACAACATGACCTTCGGTGCCCCACAGCTCATCATCGGTATAAGCCCGCCTGCCAGTCACTGATTGGAAGGTGAGCGGGCTGACGAATTGCCGTGCGGCTTTTGTGAGCACGACATCGACCAGGGATCCTGCCTGCGTCAGCCTGGAAGCCAGGTCAACGGCCTTGTAACAGGCAATCGAACCGGTCACACCCAGTAATATACGTTTTCCTTCTAGCGGTGAACTCATCGATACATCCTCAACTTCAATTATGGGTCATTCCCATCCACGTAGATTATAAAACAACATTCCTAAATATTCCTTCATTACGCGCGAAGTCAGCGACAGGTTATCAACACCCGGCAGCAAACGCAGTGTGAAATTGAGTGCATTGAACCCGTTTGTTGTCGCTAGGTCCGACTGTGTTACCCGGTAATCGACCGGAGCCGGGATCACCTCGAATCCCTGCGCCTCGAAAACTTTCACCGAGCGCGGCATGTGCATCGCTGAAGTAACCAGGATGATGCGCTTTATACCTTTTTCACTAAGTATTTTGTGGCTGTTGACGGCATTTTCGTAGGTATTTAAGGAATCTGCTTCAAATATGATCGCCTCCTCAGGCACGCCCAGCATCTCCAGCAGGAAGGCCATCTCGTGAGCCGGTGTATCCGTTTCAGTGAGACCTGTCGATAACCAGGGTATCCTGCCGCCGCTTACCAGGATCTTCTCAGACAGACCCTGCTTATAAAGCCAGGCTGAATAGATCACGCGGTCCCCTGCCCCGTTGATTTCCACGATTGGCCGGGGCGCAGTTGAAGCCTGCGTGCCCCCACCCAACACGACGATCACCGGCGCCTCAGGGATCGGATCCGGAGGTGTGTAACGCCATTCCAAACTGCGCGCCAGGCCGGTCGCGACCCAGTGGTTGCCAGCGATCAACAGCACCACCAGGGCCAGCATCACGCCTACCCGTCCCCAGCGTGGCCAGCGTTTGGTCAGCAGGACAACAATTAGCAGGATGCAGGTCAACCCCAGCGGGTATATGAATTGAGGCAATAATTTTGAAAGGAAGGTTTCCATCAATCATATTCCTTATGCCGTCTCAACCATCACCAACCGGTCATGCCCTGCAAGATCTTTTATTACATGGACCTGCTCGGCAGGAAAGGTGTTTGACGCCAGGGCCTTCACCGCTTCTCCCAAAGAAGCTTCGATTTCCAGCAGCACGATACCGCCCGGAGCTAACTGGCCTGGAACAGCTCGCAGCAGACAGCGGATTTCGTCCAGCCCATCCCAACCGCCGTCAAGCGCATGCCAGGGTTCGTGTTTTGAGACCTCGAGCGACTGCAGTGTCTGGGTTGGGATGTAGGGTAGGTTTGCACATACCAGGTCGAAACGGGATGAACGTTGCGGCTTAATTGAAAAGGGTGAGAGCAAATCGGATTGGACCAGGTGTACGCGAGATGACAAGCGATGTCTTCTCACATTATTATTTGCCACCGCCAGAGCGCCGGCTGAGATATCGCAGGCGACCATTTTTATTTCGGGGATTTTTACCGCGATGGAGATGGCAATGCATCCCGACCCGGTACCCACATCGACGCCTAACCTGCTTCCTGGTTTTTTTTGCAGCCATCTCAATGCGTATTCCACCAGCAGTTCGGTTTCCGGACGTGGGATCAGCACATCCGGCCCTACTTCGAAGTCCAGGCCAAAAAATTCCCATGACCCCAGCACGTAAGGCAGCGGTTCACCCGCTCCGAGTCGATTCAACGAGCTTTCAAGCGCCTGTTCCTGTTCGTCAGTTATTTTTGCTTCCGGGTGGGCAAACACCCAGGCACGATTCACCCCGAGAATAGACGCCAGCAGCACCTGCGCATCGAGGGACGCAGTTTCGCTGAGGGGCCCTAATTGGACAGCCATTGATGATAGTTGAATTTCAACTGACACAGTATGTGATCCGTAACATTAGTTGTGTGAACTGTTTGGTGTCACTTTCGCGATATCCCCACCACGAGTGGTGTATCCGGGTACTCTTTTTGCAATATCCTCGTTGCGCTTCACTCCCCCATTCCGGCGGCTGCCAGTCTCTCCGCCTCATCGCGTGTCGCCAGTTCATCGATGAACATGTCAATATCGCCCTCCATGACAGATGGTAGGTTGTAAGAAGAAAGATTGATCCTGTGATCCGTAACGCGAGACTGAGGATAATTGTAAGTGCGTATCTTCTCTGAGCGATCGCCGCTGCCAACCTGGTGGCGGCGTGCCTCATCTTCTTCCTGTCGCTGCTTCTCCGTTTCGATCTCGTACAGGCGAGCGCGCAAGATGCTCATTGCACGCTGCTTGTTCTGCAGTTGGGAGCGTTCATCCTGGCAGGCAGAGACAATCCCGGTTGGTAAGTGAGTGATACGCACCGCGGTCGAATTTTTCTGCACGCTCTGGCCGCCTGCACCGGCTGATTTGTATACATCAATGCGGAGATCGTTCTCGGGGATTTCAATTTCCACATCGTCCACTTCTGCCAATACAGCTACCGTAGAGGCCGAGGTATGGATGCGACCCTGGGATTCAGTCACCGGTACGCGCTGTACCCGGTGAACGCCCGACTCATATTTAAGCCTGGAGTATGCGCCCTTTCCTTTGACCATAAAAACAATTTCTTTGAAGCCGCCGATGCCAATTTCATGTGAAGAGAGCACATCAATCGCCCATTTTTGGCGTTCGGCGTAACGACTGTACATTCGATACAGGTCCGCCCCGAATATAGCCGCTTCATCCCCACCAGTGCCGGCGCGGATTTCCACGATCACGTTGCGCTGGTCACGCGGGTCCGTTGGCAGCAGCATATGTTTGATCTGGTCTTCCAGGTCCTCAACCTGTGGTTCAAGTTCTGCGATCTCTGACTGAGCCAGCTCGCGCAGTTCCTCGTCTTCACTCTCCTGCAGCGAACGTGCCTCATCGAGGTCCCCTAAAGACTGCCGGTAGCGTTGCGCTATCTCTACGAGAGGTTCCAGCTCGGAGCGTTCAATACCGAGTTCAGCCGCGCGCTGGTAGTCGTCGCCCACCTCCATCAGTAGACGATTTAATTCTTCGTATCTTTCTTCTATTCCTGCAATTTTTTCCAGCATATCCATGAGATGTAATTCTCTCAATACAATTTTTATGACATCAGAAAAGCACAAAGTGTACAATGCCCGCTGTGCCCTTTGTGCCTTCAATGCGAAGCGGTTAATTATACCAGAGGAACATTTAACCTATTGGATACGTCATAATCATATCGTGATACGTGATGAGTGAGAAGTGTTCTGTCAGCTTACTATTCTATTATTTTCTATCACCATTGACAAATATTAAGGAGGATACAATGAAAAAGGTGTATTTCGCTGTATTTATTACGTTGTTGTTCTCTTTCACGCTTTCCCCAATCCCAACCCTGGCGGATGGTATCGTGATCCCCGTACCACCGCCTTGCGATCCCTGTCCGCCGCCCCCTTGTCCAGATCCATTTCATTGTCCGGTGCCATCACCGATGACACAACTGGTCATCCGCTACCATCGCGTAACGGTCGATATCCAAAACCAGGTGGCTGTGACACATGTTGACCAGGTGTTTTATAATCCAAACGACTGGGCCGTGGAAGGGACTTACGTCTTCCCACTGCCAAAAGATGCCGCGATTTCAGGCTTTACACTATGGGTGGATGGCAAACCCGTCGAAGGGCAGATACTGGAGGCCGACGAAGCTCGCCGCCAGTATCAGGAAATCGTTAGCAGCATGCGAGACCCGGCTTTACTCGAATATATAGACCAGGGCGCTTTCCAGGCACATGTATTTCCCATACCGCCTAATGGAGAACGCCGCATTGAGTTGGAATACTCGCAGGTTTTGGCTGCGGAAGATGGGCTGGTGCGCTATATCTACCCCCTCAATACCGAGAAATTCTCAGCCTGGCCCCTGGAACAGGTCTCCGTCAGTGTCGATATTCGCGCCCAGGCACCCATCCGCGCAGTTTTCTCTCCCAGCCACACGGTCGATATAATGCGGGAGGGCGCGGCGCATGTCCGCGCCGGTTATAAAGATCAGGATATTCTCCCAGACTCTGATTTTGCCCTGTATTACTCATTGGGAGATAACGAAGCTTTTCACTTGATCAACTATCGTGATCCCGGCGTAGCACAGGCGGATGGTTTTTTCCTGCTTCTGCTTGCACCCCGCATGGAGGCGCCGACCGAGCAGTTGGCCAAAGACGTTATCCTGGTGCTCGACCGCTCCGGCAGCATGGAGGGGGAGAAATTCCATCAAGCCCAGGATGCGCTGAAGTATGTGCTCGGACATCTGAATGCAGAAGACCGCTTCAACGTGCTTGCCTTCAGCACCGTTCTTGAGACCTATGCGGCTGAGATGCGACCCGCTGCTGAGTCGCCACAGGCGGGTAAATGGGTCGACCAGTTGAGCGCTTATGGCAGTACAGACATCAACCGCGCTCTCCTGGAAGCAGCATCTATAGCTCAGGATGGTCGACCCACTTACGTAATCTTTCTGACCGATGGTCTCCCGACGGAGGGCGTGGTAGAGAGCCAGCAAATCCTGGATAATCTTCAGACGGTGGCAACGAACAATTTGCGTTTGTTCTCCTTTGGAGTCGGATATGACGTTGATACATTCCTGTTGGATTCGCTTGCTCAGGCGCACCACGGCACCAGCACCTATGTGCTGCCCGATGAGCGCCTTGATGAGACACTGTCCGCGTTTTACGCCAAGATCAGCGATCCGGTGTTAACCGGACTGGAGCTGGATTTCGGGGAGATCACTGTTTATGACCTGTATCCATCAACGCTTCCGGATTTGTTCCGCGGCTCTCAGATCGTGACCGTCGGTCGCTACCGGGACGGCGGCAGGACGGATGTGATACTTACAGGTACGATCAACGACCAGGTAAAGACCATAAATTTCCCCAATCAGTACTTCCCTGCAGAATCGACGGATCAAGGAATTACGACCAGGGATACTCATTCAGCGATTCCACGCTTGTGGGCAACACGCAAAATTGGACACCTGCTAAATCAAGTCCGGTTGAACGGGCCAGATCAAGAGACCATAGACCAGATCGTTCAGTTGAGCATTCGATATGGTGTTGTCACACCTTATACATCTTACCTGGTGACTGAACCGATGCCCCTGGGTGTCGAGGAGCAGGAACGTATCGCCAGAGAAGAGTACGACATGCTGCAATCCACGACCACCGCGCCGGTGTACGGGGAACAAGCCGTGCAAAAGGCCATTGATCAAAGTTCTATGGCAGAAGCCGAAGCGCCTGCCCCGCTAATCTCTGTCAACAGGGAACACATACGTTATGTTGGTTCGAGGACGTTCGTTTTTACAGATAATAAGTGGGTGGACACGGCGTTCGATCCCGACCGAATGAGCACAACCCAGGTCGTCTTTCTCTCTGAGGAATATTTCGCACTATCAACCCGGCATCCTGAATTGGCCGATGCATTCGCGCTGGGACCTGAAGTAATCGCCCTGAGTGATGGTGTGGCGTACGAGATTGTCCCAGAGACAGAAAACTCGTCACCGGCACCAATATCTAAACAAAGTTCCACTCCCACTCCGGTTGTAAACCTGCCTATGATTAATAAGGCCGGCACTCCTACACCAACGGATCAGCCGCCTGGATATGGCGAAAATCTCCCGCCTGCGCCATGTATCGGCGGGATGCTGCTCGTCGCTGCGATTCCATTTTCGTTTCTGCTTCGATTACGGAACAGCCTGCATATAAAATGACCGGCATTGTGGTCTTATGGATGAATTAGGACTGGTTACGAATGATACCAGTCCCAATTCATCGTCGTTCCCAAAGAGCTGCTTGAACCGCTGGCTAAATGAACGTTATAATTATGTTGTAGCTTGTTTAGAATTATTTGTGTAACGGCGTGTAGTTCTAGATTCGAACGTCAGGAGAGGAATCATGAACCAGTCACATAAACGTCAAGTATTTCTTGTCTTGACCATCGCTTGCTTCGCTTCACTACTGCTCGTTGCCTGCAACATGCCAGGCAGAGCCACACCCACGCGAGCGGGTTTAGCCCCGATCTCGACCTTCGCAGCGCAGACCGTTCAGGCTCAGCTTACCGAGGTCAGCAAACCGCCTGCTACATCCGATGCGCCGACCCCACTGCCGACAGCAACCGCATTAGCCACGCTGCAGCTCACTACCCAACCTGGAACGACGCTAACTCCCGACGCAGGGACATCCAACCCTGCCTGCGACCAGGCAAAATTCTTAAAAGATGTCAGCATCCCAGACAACACCGAGTTTGCTCCAGGGGGGCATTTTGTTAAGACCTGGCGTTTGGAGAACACCGGCACGTGTACCTGGACTCCCAGCTACGGTCTGTTTTTCTTTCAGGGAGATAAGATGGGCGCGCCCGACTCGGTACCCCTTCCGAAGAACGTAGCCCCGGGCGAAACTGTAGATGTCTCTGTCAGCATGACAGCTCCTGACTTAACTGGCGCCTATAAAAGTGAGTGGGAGCTGCGCAACGCTTCAAACCAGGCTTTCGGAATCGGGGAAAGCGCCAAGCCAGTCTGGGTGCAGATCCTGGTGGTTACCGATTCTGGCATCGATTTTATCAGCCAGGCTAGCTCAGCCACATGGAGGAGCGGCGCACCTAACCAGCCAGCGACTGAACTTACTTTTGGTGGAGCGGAGAATGACCCAAATGGTGTTGCAAAAATTTTGGATGGTGTTACTTTGGAAACAGGCCGAATTTCGGGCAAAGTGCTGCTAACGGTGCCCAAACACGATAACCAGGGCTGGACCTCGGGCACATACCAGCCTTACCTGATCCAGCGCGGCAACCACCTGGAGGCACGCCTGGGTTTCCTGTTGAATCCGGATGGAACCTGTGGGGCAGGGCAAGTCATCTTCCAGGTTAAGTACCGGGAAGGGGAGTCGGTGACCACACTTGGTGAGTGGCAGAAGTCCTGCGATGGGCGCCTGCTTCCGATAGACATTGATCTGTCAAGGCTGGCAGGGAAAACTGTGCAGTTCATCCTCTCTGTACAGGCAAATGGTTCTTTCCAGGAGGACTGGGCTATTTGGAATTCGGCCCAGATCACGAAGTAAATTAAACGTTACTTTTCCGCCTTCTCCAATACTTCCATGATCGCGTCATAGGCCGGTTTTGGTCCGTAGTTTTTATCAAAGAGCAGCGGCGCGTCTGGATTTCCTGTATAACCTGGAATCCACGAATGCCGGTCCGTCGGCCCCCAGGTGATGAACGCTTCACAGCCGACTGCATCCAGGCAGACACTGAAGACACGCCTGAACATCTCCGCCTGTGATGCAAGTTTATTTTCCTCGCTCGCCAAACTATACTGGATACGTACATCCATTTCCGTGATGTGAACGCGTAAACCTATATTTGACAGGCGTTGAATATTCTCAGCCAGTCCCTCCGCCGTGGGGGGGGTGTCCAGAGCCACATGCATTTGTAGTCCCACCCCATGGATAGGTACGCCCTTCTCTAAAAGCCCGCTCACTAAGCTATATACGGCCTCTGACTTGGCGTTCAACCCTTCACCCCCACTTTCGTTATAAAATAACAGCGCCTCCGGGTCGGCCTCGTGAGCCCAACGGAAGGCCATTTCAATGTACTCCGGGCCAATCGTTCGAAGCCAAATCGTATCTCTAAGCGACCCATCGTCGGCGATGGCTTCATTGACCACATCCCAGGCGTAAATCTGCCCTTGATAATGTCCGGCAACTGTCATGATGTGCTCGCGCAGGATGGTTATCCACTCTTCCCGTGAATAACGCTCCTCTTCATAATCCTTAACAACCCAATCGGGCAACTGCATATCCCACACCAGCGGATGCCCGCGCACCAGCATATCGTTCTCCATGGAAAACTCCACGATGGCGTCAGCGCGCTTGAAATCATAGGAATCGGGCTGTGGATGGATCACCTCCCACTTCATCGCCACTTCAGGCGTCAGCATATTAAACTGGTGGGTAAGAAGTTCAACAAACAGTGGATCGGAAAAATAACTGGGATCGATCGCTGTCCCGATCCACAGGAAATGTTTTTTTGCCTCACGCTGCAGCGAAGGGAGCGGCGTGGGTGTGGGTGTCACGGTTGGCGTAGGTGTGGCTGTGCTGGTAGGTGTTGCCGTGCTGGACGGCGATGGCGTTGCGGTAAACGTCGGCGTAACCAACAGCTGGCCGTCGTTGTTCTTACCACCGCACCCTGTGCAAACAGAACCAATAATTGCCAGTGTGCAAATTATTAAAATAGGAACCAGCGAATTCCTTCGCTGCATGAGCACCTTTTTCAACCCCTTAAAATAGCTCCATCACCGCCTGTGTTGCCCAATCCAACAGCGGTCCCGAAAAGACACCCATCACCAGGACGCAGGCGCCAGTGACCAGAGCAGTTGTATACAGCCAGGCTTCTTTGCGCACCACCGGCTCGCCCTCGCGCATGTACATGACCACCACCACGCGCAAATAGTAGTAAGCCGAGATCAAGGACGTGATGACGCCAATCAAAGCCAGGACCGGGTAACCGCCATCGATGACCACGCTGAACACAGCAAACTTACCCATAAATCCGATCGTGGGCGGGATTCCGATAAACGACAGCATGGCAATGGTCATCGTCAGCGCCAGGAGCGGGTATTTACGGCTCAGCCCGGCGTAATCTTCGATCTCCAGCCCTACCCCCTCTTTACGCTCCAAAGTGATCACCACCGCCCATGCGGCGAAATTGGTAATCGTGTACGCCAGCAGGTAGAACAGCGCAGCAGATACTGCTGCGTCCGCCAATTCTACCTGACCATATGGCACGAGTGCCATCATGATAAACCCGGCGTGTGCGATGCTGGAATATGCAAGCAGGCGCTTGATATTCTTCTGCATCAATGCGACGACGTTTCCTAAAATTACTGTCAGTGCAGCAAATGCCCATAGGATGGGGGTCAAATCACTCACAAGCTCAGGATCGGAGAACGCTTCCACCAGCACACGCAGTAATGCTGCAAACCCTGCCACTTTAGCGCCTACCGCCATAAAGGCGGTCACGGAGGTTGGCGAACCCTGGTAGACATCTGGTGTCCACATATGGAAGGGCACCACGGCTACTTTGAAACCCAACCCGATCAATATCAATCCGGCTCCAATGGCCACCAGCGTCAGGTCGGCGGATCCGCTGGCAATCGCTTCAACAATCCCGGTCAGCGAAGTGGTGGCTGTCGCGCCGTATTCTAAAGCGATCCCGTATACCATGATTGCGGAGGAGAATGCACCCAGCAAGAAATATTTTAGTGCCGCCTCTTCGGATGCGGGTTGTGGAACCGCGAAACCGGCGAGCACATATAAGGGGATGGATAGCAATTCCAGAGCCAGGAAAATGATAATCAAATCTGCTGCCCCAACCATGAGCATCATGCCTGAGAGCGAGAACAGCAGCAGGGCGTAATACTCGCCGCGCTCCAACCCGGTGCGCTTTAGATAATCGTAGGCCACGCCAATAGACAGCAAACCGGTTACCGCCAACAATATGCTTAGATACGAGGAAAATCCGTCAACCATGATCATGCCGTTGAAGGCGCTCACTGTGGTTCCCCAACGGGCGATCAATATCCCCAGAGTGATCAGCAAACCAAGCACTGCCAGGGCAGCTGTTATATTTTTACGATCCTTGGGGATAAAAAGGTCCACGAGCAACAGCACACACGCCCAACCAAATAAAAAGGTCAGATGCAGTATGTCGTTGAAGCTTGACAGAAAATCATTTACGCTCATACGAGGTCCTTAAGATTTGTGATTGCTGATTTGTGATTTTTAATTGCCTTTTTTACGATATTCGAATCAGTTCCATGCAGCAATCCGAATTCGAAAATCTACTATCCTACGGTACTACAACGACAGCCGCCGTGTTCACAAATTCCACCAGCCTGGTTACTGAGGCATCCATCAGGTTCAGGAACGGGTTTGGATAGAGCCCGATCCAGAAAATGAGGACCAGGATTGGTATCAGGATGACGATTTCACGCCAGTTGATGTCTTTGAGAGATTTGTTCTCATCTTTGGTAAGAGGTCCCAGGAAGAGCTTCTGGATCATAAGCAGCATGTATACGGCTGCCAGGATGACGCCGATGGCTGCAAAAGCTGCGTAAAGCACAGACTCAAGCGCACCTTCCACACCGGCCCCCCAAGCGCCCAACAAGATATTAAACTCACCAATAAAGCCGTTCAACCCGGGCAAACCCATCGAAGAGAAAGCCACCACCATGGTCATGGCAGTGAAAACCGGCATCACCTTCCATATGCCTCCAAACTGGTCCATTTCGCGCGTATGACGGCGTTCGTATATCATGCCCACTGCAAGGAACAATGCCCCGGTGCTGATCCCGTGGTTTACCATCTGCAGTATTCCACCCTGGATGCCGGTCGAATTCAAGGCAAAAAGACCCAGGATAACGAAACCCAGGTGGCTGACGGAGGAATATGCGACTAATTTCTTTACGTCTGTTTGTGCGAACGAAACCATAGCGCCGTAGAGGATGCCGATCACGCCCAACAAGGCCATCAACCAGGCCAGTTTTACAGCCGCATAGGGGAAAAGCGCCAGGTTGAAGCGCAGGAAACCGTAGGTGCCCATCTTCAGCAAGACGCCTGCCAGGATGACCGATCCCGCCGTCGGGGCTTCTACATGGGCATCCGGCAGCCAGGAGTGCAGCGGCCACATCGGAACTTTGATGGCGAAGGCCGCCCCAAACGCCAGGAAAAGCCAGATTTGAGTTCCCGGGGGTATGGCGTTGGCAGCCACCAGGTCGGGTACTGAAAATGTACCGCCTTCAATCCCCAACCACAGGATAGCCAACAGCATCAGAATCGAGCCTGCCATGGTGTAGAGGAAGAACTTAACTGCTGCATAGATGCGCCGCTTGCCACCCCAGATTCCGATCAGGAAATACATCGGCACCAGCGTAAATTCCCAAAACACGTAGAACAGGAACAGATCTTGAGCCAGGAATACGCCGACCATGCCGATTTCCAGCAGCAGGAAAAATATCATAAAGTCCCGCACTCTTTCTTCGATCGCCCGCCATGATGACAGGATGGCGATCGGAGTGAGGAATGTGGTCAGTAAAAGCAGTAGAATGCTCAGGCCATCCACTGCAAGGTAATAGTAGATAGTAAAACCGGCCACCGTGATCCATGGCACTTTCACTTCCATTTGTAACTCCGGTATATCCGGATTGAACTGGGCAAGGACGGCGATCGAGATTATGAAAGTGATCGTTGAAACGATCAGAGCCGTCCAGCGAGCAGCGTTCTTTTGTTCGTTTTTGAGAAACAAAAGTATCACCACCCCGACCAGGGGGAAGAAGGTGACCAATGTGAGAGGATGGAAAACAGAATTCATAGTATGTCCTCGTTCGAAGAGACCAAGAAGATTAGGGTAACCAAAGTCATCGCAAGAGTATGAAACCGATAATCAGGATCAGGCCCAGGAACACCGATAGTGCGTAGTTGCGCACATATCCGGTCTCCGATTTGCGCAGCCAGGAAGCGAATTTCTCAACGATCCGGGCCAGCCAGTTAGCAAAGCCGTCAATAATTTTCAAGTCAAAGTCGCCTGCGAGCCAGTGTGTGTAGCTCTTATAGAGGCCGGCGATGACTACATCGTGGAACCAATCGTGCAAGAACCGCCAGTCGACCACGTCCGCCAGGAACTTGGAAAGCGAAACGTAGGGATTGACGAACAGGGTCCAGTAGAGTTCGTCCACCCAGTACTTGTTCTCAAAGAGGGTAAACACCCGGCCCAAAACAGGTCGCAAGGGATCGTCGGGGCGCTGTTCGGCCGGCAGATCGTGCTGCGCCTGGTAGCGGCGATAGTAGATTAGATAGGCTAGCAGGAGTCCAATAAGTCCTAAAACTGTAGATATGATGGCGACCCGGAGATCGAATTCGCCCAGATGGAGGTGCTGGAGCGTTTGCTCCAGCCATGTGGCAAAGGTGTGAACGCGCGGCAGGTTCATCCCGCCTCCCCAAATCGTAAGGAAAGCCAGGATCATCAAAGGAACGGTCATGATCAACGGGTTCTCTTTAGTGTGTTGAGCTGCCAGCGTGCGCGGCTTGCCGAAGAAAACGTACAGCACTTGCCTACCAATATAGAAAGCGGTTAAGAAGGCCGCTACGGTGAGTAAAATATAAACAATGTCTGTATAAGGGATTCCGAATATCACCTGATCAAGGTTGTCCGCCTCGGCCAGGATCTCGTCCTTTGAGATAAAGCCCACCAGCGGTGGCACGCCTGCCAGTGCCAGGGCGCCTATGATATAGGTCCAGAAGGTGATTTTCATGGTCTTTCGAATACCGCCCATATTGCGGATATCCTGCGGATCGATTTGTTCCTCGCCACGCTGTTTGAGCTCGTTCTTTTGATTGGAGTCATGTTCGGCGTGATGTTGACCATACTCAACACCCTGAATTACTGATCCTGATCCCAGGAAGAGCAGCGCCTTGAAGAAGGCGTGCGCAACCAGATGGAACATACCGGCAACATATGCGCCCATCCCAACCGCCGCGACCATAAATCCTAGCTGGCTGATGGTTGAATAGGCCAGAACTTTCTTGATATCAAATTGGGCCGTGGCAATCGTAGCCGCAAATAGGGCCGTGAGGGCACCCACCGTTGCCACTATCGCCTGCGCCTCAGGCACGAGATTATAGATCTCGTAGGAACGGGTGATGAGGTAAACGCCGGCGGTCACCATTGTGGCGGCATGGATCAGGGCCGAGACCGGCGTTGGGCCTGCCATGGCGTCCGGCAGCCACACGTAGAGCGGGATCTGCGCTGACTTACCCGCTACACCCACCAGCATCAGAAGTGTGATGGCCATAAGCACCCATGGTGCAGCTGCAGCAACAGCGGGGGCTTGTTCAAACACTTCATAAAAATCCACCGTGCCAAAAGCCCAGAACATGATAAAAATTGCCAGCAGCATACCGAAATCACCGATACGGTTGGTAATGAAAGCCTTCTTGCCCGCCAGCGCGTTGCCAATGCCGTCTTTGCCTTTCTCGTACCAGAACCCAATCAGCAAGTACGAGCACAGGCCGACACCCTCCCAACCTACGAAGAGCATCAGATAGTTATTTGCGCTCACCAGCACCATCATGGTTACAATGAACAGGTTCATAAATACGAAGAACCGTTTATAGCGCTTCTTGTCGCCTTTGTGACGCACGTCCTCGTGCATATAACCAATGGAGTAAATGTGGATCAGTGTGCCCACACCAGTCACTACCAGCATCATGGTCACTGACAGTGTGTCCACCTGGAACGCCCAGTCTACACTCAATTCGCCAATCGTAAACCAGTTGACCAGCGGTACGATGGCGCCATCCGGATGGTTAAGCAGGGAGATACCCAGCAAAACCGCCACCAGGAAAGCCAGTCCCGAGGCGGTTGAGCCGATGATTCCAATGATTTTTTCCGGGATACGGTCGCCGATGATCATGTTGGTCAATAAGCCGATCACAGGGATAAAGACGACCAGGGGCACGAGGAAGAAAAAATTGGGACCGCTTGAAGCTGCTTCGCTCAATAACATAAGCACACCCTTCAGCCTTTCAGGAGGTGGATTTCATCCACGTCAATGCTGCGCTTGGTATGGAATATGGCCACAATCAACGCCAACCCAACCGCTACTTCTGCCGCAGCTACTGCCATTACAAAGAAAACGAATATCTGTCCGTTCATCGACTCGTGCAGCCGGGCGAAAGCGACAAACAGCAGGTTGGCAGAATTAAGCATCAGTTCCACTGACATAAAGATGATGATCGCATTACGCCGGATAAGCACACCGACTGCACCAATCGTAAATAAAATTGCAGACAGGCCCAGGTAATATTCAATCGGTACCATCTACATTCTCCATTTCCATGTATTTCCTTCCTGTGTGCTGCCGCATGGTGAGGATAATAGCACCCACGATCGCAACCAGCAGCAATATGGATGTCACCTCAAACGGCAGAAGGTACTCGTTGAACAGCACTGTGCCTACCGCCTCAGGGCTGCCAAACCCCTCAGCAACTTCGCTGGCTGGCGGCATGACTCCTGAGCGGATAAAGATCACGTAGGCCGCTTCGATCAACAAGATCACGCCCAGAACAACCGCGACCGGCTGCTGCCATGAAAGCGTCGTCTTGGAGCGCAAGGATTCCACACCCAGGAGCATGATCACAAATAGGAACAGCACCATAATTGCACCTGCGTAGACGGTCACCTGGGCCAGCGCGATAAACGGGGCATCCAGTAGTAAATAGAAAACGGCTACTGTACAGAAGTTGAGGATCAGGTTAATGGCGGAATAGATTGCGTTTCGACTCAACAACATACCCAGACCCGTCGCAATTGCGACGAACGCTAATATCGCGAATAATACAATATCAGGTATCATCAGTCACTCCGTAGGGTCTTGCATCACCGGTATCGAACGGTCGAACGTGCCCGGTTCGACTTTCTGGGGGGTAGTCTTCTCCGCATCGCTGACCGGTTCCAGAAGCCTGTCCTTGGTATAGATCGCCTCTCTTCGGCTGGTAAACGATAATTCATAATTGTCACCCAGGACAATGGCCTCGGTCGGGCATGCATCTTCACAATATCCGCAGTAGATACAGCGCAGCATGTTGATCTCGTAAGTGCTTGCATAGCGTTCGCCGGGTGAATAACGCACATCGTCCGTATTCTCTGATGCCTCGACAAAAATGGCATCGGCCGGACAGGCCGCAGCACATAAAGCGCAGCCAATGCATTTCTCCAGGCCGTTATCGAAACGCTTTAGCTCATGCCGCCCGCGGAAGCGGGTCCGTACCGGTCGTTTCACTTCCGGGTACTGGATCGTTACAGGTTTTTCAAACAACATTGAAAGTGTTGTCTTCAATCCTCTAAAAAATTCGCGAATTGCTGAAAACATCAATACCTCCGAAGAATTCGCTACTGAAGTAATCCTGGGAACAGGACAATCAATACCGCCGTAATAAATATGTTCAACAGAGCAACCGGTAAAAGGATCTTCCAGCCAAACCCCATCAGCTTATCGTATCGCAAGCGGGGGAAAGTAGCCCGCACCCAGATCATGATGAAGAGCAGGATGAAAACTTTTATAAACAGATATAAAGGTCCTAAGAGCGGGACCTGGTCTACAAATGGGCCGCGATATCCACCAAGGAACAGGGTGGCAAGGATGATTGAAACGGCGATCATTTTGATGTACTCGGCCATAAAGAAGAGCGCGAACTTCATGCCGGAGTACTCGGTGTGGTAGCCAGCAGTGAGCTCCTGCTCCGCTTCTGGCATGTCAAATGGGTGTCGGTTGACTTCCGCTAAAGTCGCGAGCCAGAAGATGATAATCCCCAATGGTTGGTAAATAATGAACCATCCCATGCGGCCCTGCGCGTTCACAATTTCATCTATCGACATCGAACCCGCCAGCAATATTGGCCCTATAAACGCCAGGCCAAGAGCCAGTTCGTAACTTACCATCTGCGCCGCTGCACGGATGCCGCCCATATTAGCGTATTTATTGTTTGAAGACCATCCCGCAAGTACGATCCCGTAGACTGAAATTGAAGTCACGGCGGTGATATAGAGAATCCCCACGTTTATGTTTGAAGCGATCGATAAAGAAATGTCACGCCCGAAGATATTGATCGTCCCTCCTACCGGGACAACTGCCAGGACAATTAGAGCCGGTATCACGGTGATAATGGGAGCCAGGATGAAGATCAACTTGTCCGCCTGGGCCGGGATCAGTTCTTCCTTAAAAATAAGCTTGACCCCATCGGCTACCGGCTGAAGCAAACCGAACGGTCCTGCCCGGTTCGGTCCGTAGCGGGACTGCAGCCGCGCCAGCGATTTGCGCTCATAATAGGTCAAATACGCAAACCCGGTTAACAATGCTACGATCAAGACCAATGACTTGATCACCCATTCCGTGATTGAAACGTAATCCATAAAAACCTCAACAAACGATTGACAATTTCATTATCTCGCCAACTTGACCTCCACCGGCGTAGGCCCGTTGATTGGCAAACCGAAACTGCGCGGCACCAGCACCACCCGTTCCGGTAAACTTGCATTGTATTGGACATTAGCGATGACCGCAGGTTTATCCGCCAGGCTGACAAGCACCTGAGCATCCAGGGGGATGTGCAGCCGGTTGGCATCGCCGGGGTTGAGCACCACGAACGGCTCGCTGATGCGTTGGTGAAGCAGTTTGGATGGCAGGAGGGTCGTTCCCCAGTCATACAGGCGTGTGGTTGGAAATGCCAGCAACCCTAATTTGGGGATCTCTAAAACCTGTGCCTCTGAGACGGAGGTTGGTTCATCGTCGATGTGTCCATCCAGGGTGGGTAACCGAACACCCAACCCCTGGCCGTTTTCGTAGGATGTGCCGCCATAATACAGGTCCCCCCGTCCAACAATGGGCCACTGTTCCTTTACTTCAGCCAGTTTTGAATACGAGAGTCCCGCGTAACCAGGGATCTCTTCCGCCAGCCGGTCAAAAACTTTGCTCGCCAGGCGTGATTCTATATCCAGTATTAATTTCTCCCCTATCTTGCCTGCCACCACGAAGTCTTCTAAGACGTTGGGCATTCCCTGCACGGCGGGATAGAATCGCTGCACTCTGCGCTCGCCGGAGGTATACGTCCCTTCGCGTTCGGTCCAGGCTTGAACAGGCAGCACCACGTCAGCCAACCTTGCTGTAGGGGTCAAATTCAGGTCCTGTACAACAAGGAAACCGTGCGCTTCGGACACGAGGCCGGGGTCATCACCTGCTGGATCAGCCGCCACGATATATAAGGCCTCCGCTGCCTCCAGTTCTGCTCCCAGGTCGGACACCGGAATGAAGCCCATATCCCAGGCCCCTTGATCGTTGGCACGCTGCCAGACGCCCAGTAGACCGTTATTTGGCTTATCCACATGATTTGTTTCTGTGAGCAAATCAGCGCACGCCTGCGCCAGTCCCTGGGAGCCCTCCAGGCCCACCCCTTCGGACCCAAAAATCACGACACCGTTCTCAGCTTCAGTGAAGGCCTTAGCCGCTGCCGAAAACCCCGAGCTGCCGATGGGGTTCTGATCTGCAGTCGCCTGATCCAGATTTTGGGTCGCGAGCGCTTTAATCATTGCCAGCACAGCCGCGGCCTCAGCGCCGTAGGGGTAACCAAAGGTATAAGCAGCAACACGGTCCAATTTAGTCGGACGCGGGTTGAGCACAATCAATTTTGCGCCGCGTTCGGCGGCCTGTTTCACCCGCAGCCACCAGATTGGTGCTTCTTCTTCTAAATCGCAAGCTACCACAAGGATAGCAGTCTCTGGACCCATGTCGGCGAAATTGGACCCGGGCGCCAATCCGTACCGGGCTGTCAGGTCACCACCCGCCATCGTTGTATACAGTACCTTACGACCACCCAGGCCGTCGGTGAGCTTCCGTAAATTGAACAGGTCTTCATTCGACAGCCGCCCGCCCGCCAATGTGAGCAAATCTTTGCCAGCTATTCGGAAGCGGTCAACAACGAGCTCCAAGGCTTCTTCCCAGGTGGCCTCGGTCAATTCGCCATTCCGGCGCAGCAAAGGCTGGGTCAGGCGTTCAGGATGCTGAGCGTAATGATGCCCGAAACGTCCTTTATCGCAAATCCATATCTCGTTCACGGATTCGTTTTGACGCGGCATGACCCGTTTAATCACCCAGTCGCCACCGGATTTTGCTTCGCGCCGTACATTGAAGGTCAAATTGCAGCCCACCGGGCACTGGTTGCAAATCGAAGCCGCCGAACTCATCTCCCAGGGACGGGCTTTGAAACGAAAGTCTGCTGTCGTCAAAGCTCCCACCGGACAAATGTCGCTCGTGTTTCCCGAGAAATACGAATCGAATCCCGGTTCGGAATACGTCACGATCTCGAGGGAGCGCCCGCGGTTGAAGAATCCGATGACGGGGTCATCGACAATCTCGTCCTGGAAGCGAACACAGCGACCACACTGGATGCAGCGTTCACGATCGAGGTAGATCAGCTCGCCTAGCGGAACGTGTTTATCGAAATGTATTTTCTCATCGTAAAGGAAGCGGCTTTCGCTGGGTCCATATTCCATGGTCAGGTTCTGGAGGGGGCACTCGCCGCCTTTGTCGCAAATTGGGCAGTCTAAGGGATGTGAAGTGAGGATAAATTCTACGATGTCTTCTCTCCCCGCCTTGGCTTTCTCCGAAGCGCCTAAAACTACCATGCCCTCCGTGACGGGTGTGGTGCAGGCTGTCTCTAAATTGGGACCGATCTGCACTTTGGGGGAACCGTCTTCCTCCAGCACCGCCTCGCCGGTTGCTCTGTCAATGACCGGTCGTCCGACCTCGACCAGGCACATGCGGCACATTCCGACGGGCTCCATTTTGGGGTGATAGCAGAACACCGGGATGTCGATACCCACCTTTTTCGCCGCGTCTACAATCAGGGTGCCTTCAGGGACCATTACCGAAATCCCATCTATTGTCAATGTCACAGTCTTTTGTGTCGTATTGCTCATCATCATTGTTAGTCCGGGACCATCAATCCGCGACGGCGTTCTCAAAATCTGCCGTGAAGCGATCTATTCCCGATAACACGGCCTCAATTGAGAATTCACCCAACGCACACAGGCATTTTCCCTGGATCTGTTCAGCGACTTCCTTCAGCAGCAGCACATCATCGTTGCTTGCCTCCCCACTATCGATTCGTTCTGTAAGATGCGCCATCCAATAATTGCCTTCGCGGCATGGGGTACATTTGCCGCAAGACTCGTGCTTGAAGAAATGGATCGTCTTGTTGATCAGCCAGGGGATGCTGACCGAATCATCGACCACAATCACTGATGCCGAGCCAAGCTGCGCACCGACATTGGGCACACTCTCATAGTCCATGGCCGTGTCGAGCGCCTCATCGGTTGCCACTATCAAAGACGAACTCGCACCGGCCGGCATGATAGCCTTGATTTTTCGTCCGTTTGGAATACCGCCGCCGTGTTCGAAGATCAGCTCGCGAAAAGTTGTCCCTAGGGGGAGTTCATAATTACCGGGGCGCTCCACGTTCCCGGAGAGCGAAAAAACCTTGTTCCCGGTGCTTTTTTCGGTGCCGATTTTCTTGTACCAATCGCCTCCATGGGTGATGATCAAGGGAACGTTGGCCAGTGTCTCCACATTGTTGACAACTGTCGGTTTGCCGTACAACCCAAAGGAAGGTGGGAAGGGTGGCCGCAAACGCGGCTGGCCCAGCTTACCTTCCATTGATTCAAGAAGAGCGGTCTCTTCACCGCATATGTAAGCGCCTGCTCCCAGGTGAGTGTAAATGCGCAGCGAATACTCCGTGCCGAACAGGTTATCACCCAACAAGCCGTTGGCTTCCAATTCCTCAATTTGGCGGTCCAGGGTCTCCATTATGTCCCAGAACTCACCTCGCAGGTAGATGTACGCCGCCTTTGCCTGGATGGCGTATGCGCAGATCGCCACTCCTTCCAGGAATTGGTAGGGGTTGGACTCCATGATCTCGCGGTCCTTAAACGTACCTGGCTCCGACTCGTCGGCGTTGGCGACCACATAGTGCGGCCAATTACTCTGGTCGATAAACGACCACTTCAATCCGGTTGGGAAGCCGGCGCCGCCCCTGCCGCGCAGCCCGGAGGTTTTGACCTCTTCGGTCACAGCATCCGGTTGCATGACCGTGACGACTTTTTCGAAAGCTTCGAAGCCCCCGTACTGGCGGTAGACGTCCAGGCTGTTAATATCTGCGATCTCTCGATGGCGCAGCAGTATGAGCCCCGTGGGTGGTTCCCACTGAACGTCAGTCATTTCCATCACTCCGCGCGCTCTCATAGTGTCCTGGTCCGCGTGTTGCCATCATGCGCAGTTCCTCAATCAGCTTTAATGCGTTATCCACGGTCTGGTTTTCGTAGTAGCTCAAGCCCTGACCGGAATGCACCTGGAACATAGGCGCTTTATCGCATGCCGCCAGGCACATCACTTCTTCCACCGTTACCAATCCGTCTTCGGTCGTTTCGCCCGGGCGAATACCGAGCCGTTCACAAAGCTCATCCAGGAACTGGTCAGCGCCGCGCAGCGCGCATGGCAGGTCGGTGCACACCTGGACGTGATACTTGCCGCCCGGCTCATCGTAATAAAGTGTGTAGAAACCGACGATGGAGGCTACATCCGTGGCTGAGATACCCAGGATATCGCCGATCTCTCGCATCGTCGCTCGATCTACATACATTCGCTCCCTCTGAGCCAGGTGCAGCAGGGGCATCACGGCCGATCGGCGCTCTTCCGGCGGATACTTGGCCAATATGGTCTCGATTTCCTCCGCATACTTGCTCGCTAAAGGAGTCAGAGATTTTACAGTTTCGTTAGCACCTTCAATAGGGTTCATCAGCGATCAATGTCTCCCAACACAATATCAACCGTCCCGATCAAGGCTATCAGGTCAGCCACCAGGTGACCCTTGGCCAGGAGCGGTAATATTTGTAAATTTGTAAAGGAGGGCGTACGCATGCATACACGGGTTGGTTTTGGACCACCATCGCTTTCCAAAAAGCATCCCAGTTCGCCGCGCGGAGATTCAACACCCACATATACACTGCCTTTGGGTGGAGAAAATCCCTCCGTCCACAGCTTGAAATGGTGGATGACGGCCTCCATACTGGTGCTCAATTCCGAACGGGGTGGGGGCACATACTTGCGGTTGTCGCTGCGCACCGGACCCAATGGAAGCTCGTCCAGCGCCTGTTCAACGATGCGCAGTGACTGTCGCATCTCCTCCATGCGCAGTAAATAGCGGGCATACGTGTCACCATCCGTGTGCGTTGGTACATCAAAATCGTACTGCTCGTAACCCGTGTAGGGCATCGATTTTCGTAAGTCTTGATTAACTCCTGAAGCGCGCGCCATTGGCCCGGTAATGCCCCACTGTAATGCGTCTTCACGCGACAACAAACCGATTCCCTTCGTGCGTTCCATAAAAATCTTGTTCTTGGTCAACAGGTCTTCATACTGCTTGATGCGCGGCGGCAGCATCTTGAGAAATTCGCGCACAGCATTTTCGAATTCCACAGGTACATCGCGCCACAGACCTCCCGGACGGATATAGGTGGTCATCATTCGTTGTCCGGATACCATTTCCAGGATATCCAGGATGAATTCCCGCTCACGGAACGCGTACAGGAAAACTGACATAGCGCCAATATCCAGGCAGTGGGTTCCCAGCCACACCAAATGAGATGCGATGCGTTGCAGTTCGGTCAGGATCACACGGATGACCTGCGCACGCGGCGGCACATCCAGTTCGGTCAGCTTTTCGATCGCCAGGCAGTAGACCAGGTTGTTGCCCACATTGTTCAGGTAGTCCAGGCGGTCGGTCATCACTTCGGCCTTTATGTAAGTCTTGGCCTCCATATTCTTTTCGATCCCAGTGTGCAGGAAACCGATATCCGGGATGCAGTTGACGATCACTTCTCCGTCAAGCTCCAGCAGCAAGCGCATCACACCGTGTGTTGCCGGGTGTTGGGGACCCATGTTCAGCAGCACAGTCTCGCCTTGTATCGCCCGCTCGCTTACCAGGTGTTTTATTTCATCAAGAGAATCAGCTGAGATGTTAGTTTCTGGTTGTTCTAGCATGGTTGACTCAATTGTGTAGTGAACGTTTTATTCCTTCGCATACGGCTTGCGTTGGTCAATCTCGTCATAATTAAATGAGAACTGGACTTCCTCGTACCCAAGCGGGTAATCTTTGCGGAATGGATGACCCTGCCAATCGGCCGGCATGAGGATGCGTCGTAGATCAGAATGACCTTCGACGTGAATGCCAAACATGTCCCACAGCTCTCGCTCGAACCAGTTTGCGTTCCTGTAGACAGTCTCGATGGTTGGTAAAAGCGGCGCGTTGCCGTCCAGCGGTACACGCAGACCGATGATCAGGTTGCGTTCCAACGAGCGCAGCCGGTAGACCACGTGGAAGCGGGGATTCTCCTGCGGCCAGTAATCGACCGCCGACTGGACGACGAGCATTTTAAAATCGAACTCATCACGCAGCGCCTGGCAGACTTCAACGATCTGCTCCGCTTTGACGATCAGGCTGATTTCATCACGGAATTCATAGGTGCTGGCTTCAAAACGCGCCACCAGCGTGTCGACGATTTCTTGTAGACCTTCGTTAATATCACTCATCGTATCGGTCAGTACCTTCAAATCTGGACCTTACGCCCAGTCCTTTAACTTCTCGCCCTTGACTTTTTCGTGAATAGTGATGATGCCGTGGATCAGTGCCTCGGGACGCGGCGGGCAGCCAGCCACGTAAACATCCACGGGCACAATCTCATCAACACCCTGTACCAGGGCATAATTGTTGAAGACTCCGCTGCAGCTTGCACAATCACCCATGGAGAGCACCCATTTGGGATCGGGCATCTGGTCATACAAACGGCGTAGGACAGGCGCCATTTTGTTCGTCACACGTCCTGCCACGATCATCAGATCGGATTGGCGCGGGCTGGCACGCATCAGCTCCATACCGAAGCGGCTCATATCATAATGTGCGGCCTGAGCGGACATCATTTCGATCGCGCAGCAGGCAATACCCATCAGAAGCGGATACATTGATCTGTATCGACCCCAGTTGATTACGTCCTCTAATTTTAAAGTCACAACCCCGAAATTTCCGAGCTTCTGTTCTATTCCCATTCCAAGGCTCCTTTTTTCCACGCGTAAACAAGACCTATCAATAAGACAACGATAAAGATGAACATCTCGATCAAACCAAACAACCCCAGTTGGTTGAATACAACCGCCCAGGGCAGGAAGAACACCACCTCGATGTCAAACAGAATAAAGAGCACCGCTACAAGATAGAAATGGACGGGAACGCGCCGTGTCCCTGGACCGATCGGCCTCATGCCCGACTCGTAAGGCTGCGACTTACGCGCAGTAGGGCGGCGGGGGCCGAACGCATGTCCCAGGATGACGACCAATACAGCCAGCCCGGCAGCAATTATTAGCAAGACGAGGATGGGAAGATAGTCAGTTAGCATACAGTTCCTCGATTATGGTGTGAAATGTGTGTAAGTTTGTGTGCGCGTCGCAAACGCACACACAAACTTACACAAGGAAACCTGCATTACACGTCAAACAATATGATTTCTACACCTGAAAATTCTTGAGTAGTTTATCATAAGCGGTCGTAGGTGTCAAATTTCACAAATAGAGCACAAATCATTTATGATGTCAAAACGAGCTGCGATTATCAGTTCGAGTTTGAGGTAGATGTGACGACTCACCGTAGGAAATCGCGCAGGTGCCGGCTGCGGGTAGGATGGCGCAGCTTTCGTAGTGCTTTTGCCTCGATCTGGCGGATGCGCTCGCGGGTGACCTTAAAGTACTGCCCCACCTCTTCCAGGGTGTGGGCTTTTCCGTCCACCAAGCCAAAGCGCAGTTCTAAGACCCCTCTCTCTCTTTCCGACAAAACCCCCATGGCACTTTGGATAGATTCGCGCAGCATCTCGCGCGCAGCCACGTCCATTGGCTCCTGGGCATCTTCGTCCTTGATAAAATCACCAAGCTGGGTGCTGTCTTCGTCCCCAACCGGGCTTTCCAGGGAAATAGGCTCTTCCATAGCTCGCAGGATATTCTCAACCTTGGCTGCTGCACGCGTCCAGCGCTGGCGAACTCCCTCCGAGAGAGGTGTTCCTTCCACGCGAGCGTGAATGATGGCGCGTTCATCCTCCGGTTCTAGATACCCTGCTGCCAGGGCCAGATCCTCACTGTTTGGTTCTCTCCCCAATTCCTGCATCAGTTGCCTTTGGGCGCGCAGTATGCGGTTGATCGACTCAAATATATGCACCGGTATGCGGATCGTGCGCGCCTGGTCGGCGATAGAACGGCTGATCGATTGGCGGATCCACCACGTGGCGTAGGTGCTGAACTTGTAGCCGCGTGCAGGGTCGAACTTCGAGACCGCACGTAATAAGCCCAGGTTACCCTCCTGAATCAGGTCCAGGAAGGAACTGCCGCGGCCGATATAGCGTTTGGCAACGCTCACGACCAGCCGCAAATTGGCTCGGATGATATCCTGCTGGGCTGCTTCAGCTCTATGGGTGACCAGCCTTAACTCCTGCTGTAAAATATCGTTCCCAGGGAGGTAAGACAAAAAGATGTCCTCAGGAGGGAGTTCTTTGTCTTGCACAACATACAGGCCCAACTTTTCAGCTGCCTCGGTGGGCAGCATGTATAAATAGAGGAAAACGGTAAGGGCGTTGCGGGCCACCACATCCCATAGGGGGTCGCCGCCCCATAAACCGTTATTTAGATAGGCACGCAGATACGACGGGTCATCGCCTTTCCACGTAGTGCGCAGCATCTGGGCTTCGGAGATGATCAGGTTCAGATCGGGGCCGTCATACCCTAAGCGCGATATGTCCTCGACCACACGCGACCAGGAAGTAGTCAAATCCTCAAACAGCGCTCGATAGATGCCGCGAGCCGCATTCGGATCCGATAGGATTAAATCTTTGCAATCCTCCGTTGGAGGGTCTTCATCCCCACCCGCTTGGACGGGCGCCTCCCGCGCCAGTGGGTGTTGGCGGCAAAGCAGATCGACTCGTTTGTCGGCTTCCAATTGGGTTGCCAGCCACAGTTCCTGGTCGTGATCGAGCAGGTCGATAGTCCCGATTTCACGCAGGTACAGGCGCACCGGGTCATCACCGGCCTCAACGGCGAGTTTTGGATCGCTGAGAAGATCTTGCGTATCCTCGCGTACGATTTCCTCTACTTCCTCATCATGCACAACAACGACATCCTCCTCAGCTTCAGGAGATGGCGCACCTGAAGTGACCGCACCATCTTTCTTTGCCAGCAGATCATCTACGACCCCCTGAGATAGTGGATTATTATCCTGCGTCGAAGATGCACGGGCCCCAGAGACTGAACTGGTTTCGCTTTCGTCTTCTGAGGGTTGGTCTGGTCTCTTCTCTATATCATCCAAGGATGATTTCTCCATCATCATGTGTGATTACGCGAGTTACTACCTATGTTTATCGTTCTTACGCGCATTCAGGTCCCCATCGCCGGTGAAAGTGCCCAGGGCTTCATTGATCAGTTTGATGGCTTCGCTGTGTTGGGCCACGGTTTTCAAATACTGGGTCCCTTTCATGTCGCCCTGCTCGTGGGCTTCTTCCATTAAATAACGCATGTAGTCCATACTCTGGTGTAAATTCCGGCTGCGCATGCCCAATACAGATCGCATCAGGTCCTCCGTAACACGATCCTGATTGGGGTCCAACTTCTTCGTCCGTTCCAGCAAATCGTCCGCCAGCTCCATCATGGGCAGGGAAAAGTGAGTGAGCATGTAATTCAGCGGCTCGGCCATGTCCTGGTCGACAGATTCGAGAACTAGGCGGAAGATGGTTTGGTGGTCAGCGTGCTGGAAATCATCTACTGACACGCGGCTTAGGCCATTCTCCTGCAGCGTACGATCCACCGTGTAAAGCAGGTCCGGCATGCGCATTAAAATACCCAGGGTGTGCGCTTCCAAGGCATAGCCGGTCAACCCGGCGGAAGCGATGGACCGCTCTGGTGGTTTTTCGCCCGGAAGGTGTTTACGCCGGCGGCGGATGGCGCCGCGCCTCCCCCTCACAGTGGGTCCGGCGGTCAGCAGTGAACGTTCGTCCACCCGCAGCATACGCGCCAGGCGTTGGCGGTAGGTGTCGCGCTCGATAGAGCTGGGCACGTCTTCGATCAAGGGCATAACCTGGGCCGCGATATCAGACTTGACCTTGGGGTCATCTAAATCGCGCCCGGCTGAGAGCGTCTCCATTACGTGCATGATGACCGGGGTTGCCTCATCGATGATCCCCTGCCATTCCTGCGGATCGCGGTTGACCACCTCGTCCGGGTCCATGTTGTCGGGCAGGGTGGTGACACGGATGTCGGCCTGCAGGCGCGCCTCGTGCCCTAACAGCCCGCGTGCGTCGAACACCGGCTCTTGCTCACGGTCCATGGCCTGGCGTGCGACCTGCAAACCGCGCATGGTGGCCGTGTCGCCGGCCGCGTCGGGATCGAGAGCCATCACGATGTTTCGGCTGTAGCGTTTTAGCTGCCGAAGCTGGAACTCCGTCAGCGCGGTTCCCATAGGCGAAACGGCATTATCAAAACCCGCCTGGTGCAGGGCAATAACGTCCAGATATCCCTCCACGATGACTGCCTGATCTCGAGAGCGGATGGCTTTGCGTGCCCGGTCCAACCCGTACAGCGTGCGGCTCTTGTCGAACAAAACGGTCTGTGGTGAGTTGAGGAACTTGGGTATGTCCTCCGGGTCCAGGATGCGAGCCCCGAAGCCTGACATACGGCCGCGGTAATCGCGGATGGGGAACATGACTCGGTGGCGGAAGCGGTCGTAGACGCTGCTGTCTTCGCGCTCCGAGACCAACCCCACGGCGACCAGGTCGTCGACCGTGTAGCCTTTCTCGCGAAAGTGCTGGGTTGTGGCCTCCCAGGATTTGGGTGCGTAACCGATGCCAAAGGCTTCCAGGACTTCGTCCGTCAGGTTCCGCTTTTCGTGCAGGTACTCCAGGGTCGATTTCCCGGCGGGCGTGTTGAGCAGGTTGTGGCGGTAGAAGGCGACCGCGGCCTCCATCAGACTCCGCAGTTCATCGTGTTCCTCGGCCGCCTGCTGCTGTTCGGGTGTTTGTGGTTTGAGCTGCACGCCGGCGCGTTCGGCCAGATGGCGCAGCGCCTCCCCGAATTCCCAGCCTTCTTTCTTCATCACGAACTGGAAGATATCGCCGCCTTCGTTGCACTGGCCGAAGCAGCGCCAGGTCCCGGTCTCCGGGAAGACAACGAAGGCCGGCGTGCGCGTGTTGGGATGGAAGGGGCAGAAACCGGTGTAATTCTTGCCCGACTTGCGCAGCTGCACAGACTCCTGCACCAGTTCGATGATGTCGATTTGGGATTTGATCTCGTCGATTACGGACATGAGAAGGATTTCACCGCCAGGTTGCGAATTGCGCTAAGGAAAACAAAGAAGACTTAAACCACGGAGGAGTGATCTGTCGTATGCTCCTGATGGATTTGCAATCCATCAAAAACCTGACGCTCAAGGTTGGATTACAATTCCAACCGGAGCCTTTTGTTCCCGTCTGGAATTGTAATCCAGCGGAAAGAAGGATCTTATAGAAATTATACTCCAGGTTATAGGGGGCATCGAACAAACGTGAATGCTCGGGTCGGATTACTAATCCGGCCGGTAAATATGGCTGTACTCTGCGATGATAGGGTATCATTGATGGCATATGGACTCACGCTCTTAGGGACCCTCGTCGATGATATCCAAATTCCTCAGATATACGCTTCTTTTTTGCATCCTATCCCTGGTGATGCTGGCTGTGATTCCCGGGGATCCGAAGAACTCCGTTTTACTCGGCTTTTCCGTATTTCGCCTGCTGATAGTGGCCGGGTTCCTCGTGCTTCTGGTTGTTTTAGCTGCCGGGATCAATATCCTGTCCAAAAGCCCTGACTTAGAATCGAATATCGATCAAAAAGTTGAGCGTTTTACTAGAAAAGAGCTCCGCCGGGAGTTGATCCTGGTCACTACCTCCCTGGTCATCTTAACCTGTTGTGTGCTGGTTATCGTTTTGGTGATGACCACCAACCAGTACGTGTTCCAGATCCTGCTGCGCTTGCTGCCGGTATTGATATTCGTTTTACTCGTTGGGTTCCTGATCCTGAGCCTTGACCCGCTGAAAGCAGATCGAAAAAAATGGATCACGATCATCGCCTTGTCTCTCGTGTGTATGCTGGTCGACATTGGTCTGCAGGCCATGCTTCTGGGGGATCTGGACATGCCTTACCCCAGAAACAGCACCCTGGTCCAGGTCAGCAACTATGGGACCGTGCTGCTGGCTTTTACCCTTTTATCCTTGTTGGCGAGCCTGTCCCCAAAAGACCGTTGGCCCTGGATATTGCTGGCGTTTTTTCTCACCATCACGTTCCTCCTTCAGTGGGAACTTTATCCGGGCAAATACTGGCGCACGAAGCACTTCCTGGCGATCTTCGCGCCGCCGGGCATACTGGGCACGACCCTCCTGACGCTGGTTGCGTTTAACCTCTGGCAGCGTATTAATAAAGACGGGCGGGATAAAATGCGCCTGGTTGCCCAATGGGGGGCGGTTGTTTTGTTAATAGCCCTCTCCATCCCATATTTCAACGCCGCATCCAAACATTCCCAGTTATTGAACGACTCGACGAGGTATACAGACCAGAGCAATTATCTGGAGTTCGCCAAACAGGCGCGCCTGAGCGGCTTCACTTATTTGGGCGAACACAACCAGACAGCTGCCTACCCATTCCTCCAGGCTCTGTTCTACAGGTCCGGGATGGATGACGCAGATTTTTTCGAACAGGGCAAACAAGTCAACATCATTCTGTCGCTGGTACTGCTGGCAGCGCTTTTCCTGATATTTGCCAGGGTCCTGTCCATCCCCTCTGCCGTCATTCTTGCCTTGATCATCGCTTATGGGCTTTACATTTTTAAGGCGCCGTATTTCCAGGCAGAGATACTGTACTATTTCCTTGCGTTCCTGGGTTTTTTCTTAATGGCAAAAATGATCTTGAAGCCCGAACTGGCACTGGCGGTCATTACAGGAGTTGTTTTAGGGCTCGCCCAGCACACCAAAGCTTCCGTACTTCCCGCTCTGGCGCTTTTTATCTTCGTGTACTCGATCAAGGAGATTGTCAATTGGATAAGAATGATTCGGCGCAGGCATTTTGCTCGAGACCAGGTTCGCAAATCAATCCTTAGAATTTCCTGCCTGCTGATCACGCTGATATGTTTCTTAGCCGTCATATACCCCTACATTCGAGTGACCAAACAAAGGTTCGGTCAATATTTTTACAACGTGAACACCTCAGTCTACATCTGGTACGATGATTTTGTGCAGGCCAAAGCAGCGGAAGAAATTTACAACTTCACCGACCAATGGCCCCCTGAAATGCCCGCGGAAATGGTACCCGGTCTCCAAAATTATCTGCGCAGCCACAGCATTGAGCAGATTGTCGACCGCATACGTTTTGGGGTTCACCAACAAATCATCAACATCCAATCTCAATACAGTGTCACGAATTATCACATCACGTTTTTGGTGCTCTTGCTGATTGTAACAATGGTTGACCTGAAAAACAGCATAAATCTGCTGATGAAATATCCTTACCTGGTGGGATTCAGCATTTTATACTTCGCTGTGTATATGACGGCTTTTATATGGTATTCACCCATCTCGCCGGAACGCCGCTTCACGTACGGGTTATTTATACCGCTGATGTTTGCGATTTTCGTTGCCCTAAAGGGACTGGTCGCTAACCAGCGAAAAAATGCGGATCAAGAAACTTCGATCGAATTAAAGCAGTTCGTCAACGCAGCTTACTTTATTGTCGTACTTACGCTTGTCATCAACACCTGGCTTGTGTTGTCCGAGAGAATGTTCTTTGATCGCTACGGATCGTGATGTTTGATATTCTTCTACATACGCCGC
>Ga0209013_10000386_pt1 | contig 39113 bp, 29 predicted proteins | sample Cruoilmetagenom2_FD_187291 | JGI IMG/M metagenome (GOLD analysis project Ga0209013, IMG submission 187291) | Oil polluted marine microbial communities from Coal Oil Point, Santa Barbara, California, USA - Sample 2 (SPAdes) (version 2) | ecosystem: Environmental > Aquatic > Marine > Oil seeps ...
TAGTCGCGCGCGGTCTCAGCGAGCACGATGGGGTTGTTGAGTCGGGTGGCGTCGTGGTCGGTTTCCCGGACCATGATTCCCTTGATGACGTCGAGGTCCTTGGTCTGTCCAGATCGTTCGAACGGATTCTCGACAAACGTCCGCAGGGTCAGGACCTCGAGGTTCTCGAGCTTGACCTCGAGACTGGGCGATGCGGGGTCGAGGGCGAGCAGCTGCTTGCCGGCCTCCGCCTCCTCGATGAACTCTACGGTGAGCGGGTGGGGCTCGATGCCGAGCACCGGGTCCCAAACCCTTGTCACGATCGGCACGTACTTGAAATAGGTGGGCCGCAGCCAAAGGTATGTGAGGTCGAAGACGATCAGGCTGAGGTTGATGAGCACCACCCACACCATGAAGAGATCCCACAGCGTGCGCAGCGTGAGCTTGCCGTACTTCTTTCTCCACCTCTTGAATAACTGCATGCGATACCCCTTGGGCAATGCCGGCGAACCCGGGCATTGTACGGTGTCTCCAGCCCGCCCGCATTTCTCAACCGGGTTTTCCTGGGCTACAATTCTCGCGAGCGTGACCCCATTCGGGAGGTTCTCATGCCGTCACTGTCGCCGAAATCAGCACAGCTCCAGGCGTCCCCCATCCGCAAGCTGGCGCCGCACGCCCGGGCCGCGGAGGCGCGGGGAACCGGGGTCATCTACCTCAACATCGGCCAGCCCGACATGCCGACGCCGCCGGAGATGTTGGCCGTGCTGCACGACCTGCCCCTGAACCGGCTCGCCTATGCCCCGAGCGAAGGGCTGCCCGAGGTGCGGGAGGCGTGGAGCGCCTTCTTCGCGAGCTGGGGCATCGGCTTCGCACCAGACCAGATCCTGGTCACCGCGGGGGCCAGCGAGGCGATCACGTTCGCCCTTTCCCTGGTCGCCGGGGGCGGTGGCGAGGTGCTGGTCTTCGAGCCCTGCTACACCAACTATCTGAGCTTCGCCGCCCAGGCCGACGTCACGATGGTGCCTATCACCTTGAGGGTCGAGGACGCTTACCACTTCGGCTCCATCGACCGGCTACGCGCCACCATCACACCCCGCACCAAGGCGATCCTGCTGTGCAACCCGTCGAACCCCACAGGCACTGTCTACACCGAGGAGGAGCTGGAGGCTGTGGCTCGGGTGGCGGTGGAGAACGACCTCTTCGTGATCTGCGACGAGGTCTACCGCGAGTTCGTCTTTGACGGCGGCAAAGTCAGGAGCTTCACCGAGTTTTCCGACCTCGCTCAACGGATCATCGTCGTCGACAGCGTCTCCAAGCGCTTCAACGCCTGCGGCGTGCGCATCGGTTGCATGGCCAGCCACAATCGCGAGGTCATCGATGTGGCACTGCGCTTCTGCCAGGCGCGGCTCTCGGTTCCCACCGCCGAGCAGCTGATGGTGGTGCCGATGCTCGCGAACGGGCGCGCCTACTCCGAGCACCTCTGCGGCGAGTACCAGGGCCGCCGCGATGCCGTCTTCGAGGGCTTGGCAACTATTGACGGCGTCAGCCCCCACCGGTCCGAGGGGTCGTTCTACACCATGACCCGGTTGCCCATTAAAAGCTGCGAGGACTTCGCGGTGTGGCTGCTCAAGGACTTCGAGCACGAGGGGGAAACCGTGTGTCTCGCACCGGGGGAGGGCTTCTACGTCACCGACGGACTGGGAGTCGACGAGGTGCGGCTGGCCTTCATGTACGACGCCGAGACCCTCAAACGCGCGATGCGGGTGCTCGGCGCGGCCGTGGCGGCGTATCCGGGTAGGTTGGCCACGGCGAGCGTCTGACGACAATTCTCAAGTCTCAAGTCTTAATTTTGAATTTTGAACCGCGGTTCTGGTTCCTGAGGGCAAATTTTCTGGAGATATGCCCGAAATTCAAAATTGAGAATTCAGAATTGAGAATTCTTCACTGTGTTGCTTGCTCGATTCGCTCGAGAGCCTGAAGCGGTCCCAGCGCTACGAGCACGTCGCCGGCCTCGATGCGTTCGTCGGGACCCGGGTTGAAGGTGCTGCCGTCGCCGCGTTTGAGGGCTACCACGATGATGCCGAATCGTTGACGGACCTCCGCGCCGGCGAGGGTCTTGCCCGCCAGCTCGCTGGAGGGATGAACCACCACCTCGGCGAGCTCGAGCTCCATCCTTGACCCGGAAAGCGACGCCTCGATGAAGTCGGTGACCGTGGGTTTGAGCGCGGTGAATGCGAGACGCATGCCCCCAAGCCGGTATGGGTTCAGGACCCGGTCGGCGCCGGCGAGGCGCATGCGCTCCTCGGCGCCGTCCTCGACTGCCCGTGCAATGACCGTGATCTTCGGGTTGAGTTGGCGCGCGAGAAGGATCGAGTAGACGTTGTGGGCATCGTCGGCGAGGCAGGCGATCAAGGTTTTTGCCCGGTCCACCCCGGCGGCGCGCAGCACCTCCTCCCGCGTGGCATCCCCGCGGACTACCTGCAGGCGTTCCTCCTCGATGTCCCGGCAACGATCGGGATCGGTCTCAACCACCACGAATGGAACGCCTCGTTGGCGCAAGACATCCACAACCGCGTGCCCCATGCGCCCGTGGCCGCAGACCACGATGTGCTCGGACAGTTTCTTGATCATGGTCAGATCCCTTCGCAACCCGATCAGTTGCCGGAGGTCGGTCTGGAGCATCACGCGCGCGAACTCCGACGCGATGATGAGGATGATGCCGATGCCGGCGAACGCGAGGAAGATCGTGAACGCGCGTCCCTCCGGCGACAACGGAAACGCTTCGCGGAAGCCCACTGTGGTGACGGTGATGGTGGTCATGTAGAGCGCGTCGAGGAGGCTCTGGTGCTCGATCGACATGTAGCCTATGGTTCCGAGACCTATGATCGAGAGGCCGGCGGTCAGCGATCTCAGGGCGACTCTTCGACGGGAGTGGTCCACCTGACAATCTTACTCGTTCGATGCCTCGATTGGCTCGAGTTTTCAGTCTCGGTTCGAGCGAAGCGGAAGCCGGTAGCAAAATCCGGGAGCGCGAGAGTCAGATCAGCTCCAACATCTCGAGGGAGTGGCTGCCGGCGTCGGTACCCAGGCGTTCTATACCCTCGGCGCTGACGACAAAGGTCGCCTGTTCGCCCGCGGTACGGGAGAAGTAGACCCGGTGCTTGACGCCTCCGCTGACCATGTCGAGGGCGCAGAGATCGGGCGCAATCGCGGCTGTCAGGTTGTGGTGGCAGACCGGACAACGGAAGTTCCAGCGGGAGCCATCCTCGACCTCATGCCCGGGAGGCATGTAGGCGCGGTAGTTTCCGGGTTCGGGATGGAGGCCTACCAGGAAAATGTCGGAGCGTTGCTCGGCGAGGAGGATCACCGTCTCGTCAGGGTTGAGCATCGCTTCGCAGTGCGGGCACGAGTAGGTCCAGCGCATGGTTCACCTCCCCGGTGAGAGTCGCGCATTTCGGTCACCATCAATATGGGTTGCCGGAGGAGCAATGCCAAGAGCCCGTCTGGAGCCTTTTCGTCGGAATCGAACGGCGGGATCGGGTAGGATCGCGCTTGGAGGTCGTGATGGTAGAAGCTGAGGGTCACAGGTTTCCATTTGACGGCGAGGATGTGCTGACGCCGGAGGTGCTCGAGACCTTTCCCTATCTTTACCCGGCGCGGGATGCCCTGGTGGAGATCGGTACCGACGAGTGGAGCTGCGTGTGTCCCTTTTCGGGGCTGCCCGACTTCGGCACCCTCCGGGTGCGTTACCTGCCGTCCGATGGCTGTATCGAGCTCAAGTCGCTCAAGTACTACCTCACGAGCTTCCGCAACGTCGGCATCTATCAGGAGCACGCGGCCAACAGGGTCCTCGACGACCTGGTGGCGTGCTGCGCGCCCCGCTGGATGGAGGTCGAGCTCGATTACCGCCTGCGCGGCGGGATCCACACGGTGGTGACCGTCTCCCACGGAGAGCGTTCGGCAAGCTGAAACGACCGGCGATTGAAATTCCGGCCCGAGCCCGTGCCCGAGCCCGTGCCCGATGTCCAGAAGGGCGCTGCCGATTGCAGTGCGACCTTCTGCTATCGCGCTCCCCGAGGATTGCCAAGTACGTAATTGTGGCGCAGCGAGCTGCTCGAATCTTGCGATCTCGCCACAATTACGTACATGGCACGTCCGGTCATCGCGCCCAAGCGCGGGCAGCTGGCTTCAATACTCCTGGCTGGATCTCCGCGCCGATAACTCAAAACTCAAAACTCAAAACTCAAAACTAAGAACTACGCCAGGTGTTGATCGCCGTGGCGCCGACAATCACCGCCCCACCCACGATCGCCCAAACGGTGGGCTGCTCGCCGTGGACGATCAAGGCCCACACGGGGTTGAGGACCGGTTCGAGGAGGAGTAGCAGCGAGACCTCGAGGGCGCCCACCCGACGCACCCCGCGCGCAAGAAAAACGTAGGCAATGGCGATCTGGAAGACACCCAGGTAGACGACGGTCACCCAGTCTAGTGGGCTGATGACGCCGATTGGCAACGCCATGGGCAGGGCGATCAGAAATGCGATGAGGTTGCCGCAGGCGGCTGCTGCCAGGGCCGCCGAACCGGCCGGTTCCTCTCTCCTCTGGTCGCGGCCGAGCCATCGTAGGCCGATGATCGACAAGGCCCAACTGAAGCCTGCGGCCGCGCCGAGGATGTTTCCGAGGGCCGGATCCGGTGCAGTGACCGAGGCGGGCTGGGCGCCGATGAAGAAGAGGGCCATCCCACCTGCGAGAGCGCCCATGAAGGCGACTTGGCGGCGGCGGACCTTTTCGTGGAGGAGCAACGGGCTCAAGAGGAGGATGTAGAGCGGCGCCGTGCTCTGCAGGAAGATCGCGTTGGCGGCGGTCGTGAGCTTGTTGGCGAGAACGTAAAGGATCATGGTTGCCGCGTAGGCGATGCCCACCATCCACGTCCGCCACGTCCAACCTCGGCGGGCCGAGGGAAGGAAGACGAGGAGCGCCAGCGCGGCGATGCCCGAACGCAGGCTGGCCACCTGCCAGCTCTCCAACGAGCAGAGCTTCACCGCGGCGCCGCCGGTGGAAAAGAGCAGCGCGGCGGCGAGGATCATCAGGCGGTCGGTGGTTCGGACCATCACGACGTATCATACCTACTGGCTGTTTTTTGGGGATTCCTCAGCCGCTCGTGCCCGAGCCCGAGCCCGTGCCTGATGTCCAGAAGGGCGCTTCCGATTTCAGCGCGGGCTTTCTATCAGCAGTCTGCCCGTGAGGATGCCAGGCACCGATTCGCGGGAACACATTGCCTTTCCACGGTGGGTTGCTGCGAATCGAAGCCAGGCACCTCCGAACGAGCGCGCGGTCCAATGCTCCGGGTCTGCGCTTCTAATATGTGACGCGCCCTTCCGTCGTCGCGCCCAAGCGCGGGCACAGTGCCAAAAATCGTCCGACCGCCTCCACGCGCCGGTAATTCCGAATTCCTAATTTCGAATTCCTAATTCCTCCTGTGCTACCATGCCGCCAATGGGAGTTTACAAAAGAGACTCCACGTGCCTACCTCCTGACCTCAGGGGGTTATTTTTTTGAGGTGGCAGGGGGTGGCATGACGGCAGACAGTTCCTCTCAAACGAGACTCCTGCAGGTGCTGGATGAGGCGGGGATGGATCGGACCATCGCCCGAATGGTTGCGGAGATTGTCGAACGTGATGGCGGCGATGTGATGCTGGTGGGCATCCACACCCGCGGAGTTCCGTTGGCGGCCCGCCTGGCCCGCGCCATCGAGGGAACGGCTGGACGCAAGGTGGCGCTCGGACGACTGGACATCGCGCTTTACCGTGACGATGTCGGTCCCTGGCGGCCGGCCCACCAGCAGCCGGTTCTCAAGGAGACGGTGCTTCCGGGCCCCATCGACGATCGCATTGTCTACCTGGTGGATGACGTGCTTTTCACGGGCCGGACCATCCGCGCCGCGCTCGACTCCTTGGTTGACTACGGGCGCCCGCGCGCGGTGCGGCTGGCGGTGCTGGTGGACCGTGGCCATCGCGAGCTTCCGATTGCGGCCGACGTTGTCGGCCGGGTGCTCGACACGACAGCCACGGAGGACGTGCAGGTTCGATTTGCCGAGGTCGACGGAGAGGATGGCGTCTGGATCGGGAGGGAGGCGGGCGATGGCGGTTGAAAAGGCCGAGGCCCTCACCGGCAAAGACGTGGTGGGCATCGACCGCCTCAGCGCCGGCGAGATCCAGCTCATTCTCGAGACCGCCGACGAACTCCTCGAGGTGGCTCGCCGCCCGATCAAGAAGGTGCCGACGCTGCGCGGTTACACGGTGGTCAACCTCTTCATGGAGCCTTCGACCCGTACCCGCTTTTCATTCGAGGTGGCCGAGAAGCGGTTGTCGGCTGACACTCTCAATTTTTCTTCTTCATCCTCCTCGGTGACCAAGGGGGAGACTCTTTTCGACACCGCTCGCAATCTCATGGCGATGGCGCCGGACTTCATCGTCATCCGCCACGCCAATTCGGGTGCGCCGCACCGGCTCGCCGAGGTGATACCGGCCTCGATCATCAACGCCGGCGACGGCATCAACGAGCACCCGACCCAGGCCCTCCTCGACGCCTTCACCATGCGCCAGCGATTCGACAGCCTGGAGGGGCTCAAGGTGGTCATCGCCGGCGACATTCGCCATTCGCGGGTAGCCCGCTCCAACGCCTTCCTGCTCGACAAGATGGGTGCGGAAGTGCGGTTCGTTGCGCCCGCCTCGCTGCTACCGAGGGAGGCGGAAGACCTTGGCGTCTCCACCTTCGTTCGCCTCGAACCGGCCCTCGAAGGAGCGGACGTGGTGATGATGTTGCGGATCCAGCTCGAGCGGCAGAGCAAGATGAACTTCCCGTCGATGCGGGAGTATTTCGACTTTTTCGCGCTCACTCCGGAGCGTTTGGCGCTGGCCGCAGAGCACGCGGTGGTCATGCACCCGGGGCCCATGAACCGCGGGGTTGAAATCGATTCGGTTGTGGCGGACGGAGCGCAGTCGGTGATCCTCGAGCAGGTGACCAACGGCGTCGCGATCCGCATGGCCATTCTCTACCTGCTCGCCGGAGGACGCAGTGAATCGCCTTCTGATTCGTAACGGTCGGGTGGTGGATCCGTCACAGGGCCTCGACCAGGGGATGGATGTTCTCCTCGAGGACGGGTGTGTGGCGGCGGTCGGAGAGCGTCTCGAGACACCGGCAGAGACTTCGGTCCTCGATGCTGTGGGCCTCGTGGTGGCCCCTGGGTTCATCGACCTCCACACGCACTTGCGCGAGCCAGGCTTCGAGTACAAGGAGACGATCTTCACCGGCTGCCGGGCGGCGGTTGCGGGCGGTTTCACCGCTATCTGCTGCATGCCGGACACCGAGCCCGTCAACGACGACCCTGCGGTCACCGGATTCATCCGAGAGCGCGCGGAACAGGCGGACCTGGCACGGGTCTACCCGGTGGGCGCGATCTCGGAAGGTCTGGAGGGCGCGGAGCTGGCCGAGATTGGCGAGATGGCGGCGGCGGGAGCGGTGGCGATCTCCGACAACCACCGGCCCGTGAGCAACGCCCTTCTCATGCGGCGGGCGCTGGAGTACGCACGCAGCTTCGACCTGCCGGTGGCTGTTCATGAGGAAGACCTCGATCTGTCGGACGGGGGCTCGATGCACGAGGGTGGGGTGTCGACCCGCATCGGGTTGCGCGGTATCCCGTCCTCGGCCGAGGACGTGATGGTGGCTCGGGACTTGCTGCTTGCCGAGTTCACCGGCGGTCGCCTCCACCTGTGTCACCTTTCGACGTCCACCGCCCTTGATCTGGTGCGGGTCGCCAGGCGACGGGGGCTGGCGGTCAGCTGCGAGGTGGCGGCTCATCAATTCGTCCTCACCGACGAGGACGTTGCCGGCGCGAATTACGACCCCAACTGGAAGACCAACCCCCCGCTGCGCGACGCGGCGGAGGTGGAATCAATCCTGCAGGCGATCTACGACGGAACCGTTGACGCCATAGTCTCCGATCACGAGCCTCACCACGCCGACGACAAGGAGCTCGACTTTTCAGATGCGCCTGCTGGCATCGTCGGTCTCGAGACCGCCGTGCCGCTGGCCCTGGACCGCCTGGTTCACGGGCGGGTGATTGGTCTCATGCAGCTGGTCCGCCTGATGTCCACGCGGCCGGCGGAGGTCTTCGGTCTCCCAGGCGGAAGCCTTCGTGAGGGCGCCCCGGCCGACCTCACCCTCCTCGACCTGCGGGTTCTGCGCACCGTGGATCCGGAGTCCTTCGAATCGAGCGCGCGCAACACGCCGTTTGCCGGTATGCGTCTCAAAGGCTGGCCGGCGGCGACCATCGTCGGCGGGAAGATCGTCTGGCAAGGGGGGCGTGTCGGGCCACGGTGACCCAAGAGTTTTGAGTTCTTAGTTTTGAGTTTTGAGTTACGGGCGCCCTTCCGGCTTCGCCGTGACAAGTCCGAAATCCGAGGTATGGGGACTGCAGTCTCTCGTCGCCCCTTCCCGGCCCGCCACGCCTTTGCAGTTGAGATGGGTTCAACTAAAAACTAAAAACTGAAAACTCAACACTTTCCAATCCGCTTCCGTCGATGGATTGCTTATTCGAATCTGTGCTATTCTTCCGCTCCCCGTGTGCCCCGGGTGCTCGGGAAAGACCGCCTGCGAGGCCAGCCATGACCGAGGAATCCAACAACACCGTCAACGAGTTCGAGCTGGCGCTCCGGGAGAGCCTCGACGCCAGGGATATCAAGGTCGGAGAGGTGATCGAAGGCACCATCGTCGCGATTCACGGCGATGTGGCCTTGATTGACGTCTCCGGAAAATCGGAGGCGGTCCTCGATCGTGTCGAGCTCGATGAGCTCGGGACCGGGGACCCCGTCGAGGTGGTGGTCGTGTCGATCGGCGAGGAGATTCGGGTCTCACGGCGCATGGCGATCGAGGCCAAGCTCAAGGAGAAACTTGTCGAGGCGGTGGCCTCGGGCGAGCCGGTAGAGGGGAAGGTGGCCGGGCGCCGCAAGGGCGGCTTCGACATTACGATCGCCGGGATTCGGGGCTTTTGCCCGATTTCCCAGATTTCGGACGTACGCTCCGACGACGTCGATCAGCACCTTGGAGAGTCGTATCTCTTCAAGGTGCTCGAGTACGATTTCGAGGCCGGACGGATGGTGGTGTCGCGGGCGGCCCACCTGCGAAAAGAGAAGGAACGCCTCAGCGCGGAGGCATGGGAACGCCTGGAGGCCGGCGCGGAAATCGAGGGGCGGGTGCGCTCGCTCACTGATTTTGGGGCCTTTGTGGATCTCGGAGGCGTCGACGGTCTGGTCCACGTGACCGAGATCGCCTACCAACGAATCAGCCACCCGCGCGACGTGCTGCAGGTTGACCAGGAGGTTCGGGTCAAGATTCTCGACCTCGACCGCACAAAGGACCGTATCTCTCTGAGTATCAAAGCACTCCAGTCCGATCCCTGGGAGTCGGTGGGAGAGAAGTTTCCGGCCCGCGGACCCTTTGAGGGCACGGTCGTGCGCAAGACGGACTTCGGCACCTTTATCGAGCTCGAACCCGGTCTGGACGGCTTGTTGCACGTGAGCCAGCTGCCGCCGGGGATGGAGAAAGACGCCGCCGAGTTGCAGGTAGGTGAAACAGTTCGCGGTTGGGTGCGCGAGGTGGACTCGGGAAACCGGCGCATCAGCCTCACCCTGCGCCAGGTACCCGATCGCGATCCGTGGGAGCGCATCGAAATGCGCTACCAAGAGGGTCAGACGATCGAGGGCACGGTGGAGAACGGCGCCGACTTCGGTGTTTTTGTCGCGCTGGAGCCCGGTCTCACCGGGCTGATACCGATTTCAGAGCTCGGGATCGAGAGGGACGCCGATCCCCGGGGGGTGTTTTCCCCGGGTGAGAAGATCCAGATAAAGCTCATGAGCCTCGATCCGGGGCGCCAGCGTATCAGTCTCTCGGTGACGGCTCTCGAGAAGGACCGCGAGCGGAAAGAGTACAGCGAGCACATGGACACTGTGAGCGATGCCGCACCGGCGGTCACCGGTTTCGGGGCCCAACTCGCAGCGGCCCTGGATAAGACCGAGAAAAAAGCCGAAGCGGCCGCGAAAACGCCGAAGAAGGCGGCCACGAAGAAGGCTGCGACCAAAGAGACGCCGGCGAAGAAAAAGGCCTCAACGGAGAAGAAAACGGTGGCCAAGAAGGCGACCCCGAAGAAACCAGGAGCAAAGAAAACCGCGACCAAGAAAACGCCGGCGAAGACTGAAGCAGCGACCGAGAAGAAGGCGGCGAAGAAAAAGACCACGGCGAAAAAAGCGGCGCCCAAGAAAACCACGACCAAGAAAGCGGCGCCGAAGAAGACCTCTGCGAAGTAGCGGCACCGCAGCATTCTTGTCTGCCGACTGAACGGCCAACCCGAATGAAGAGGACCACGACGCAATCAGGAGGGGGAAGCTCTATCCGGTAGGGGGATATTGATCTTCTTTTTCAATTCTCGGCCGCCGGACCGTCGTGCATGATTTCCCGGCCTTGGTGGGCGATGGCAACGGTCCGGCGGCCGAGAATTGAATGGAGGCGACGCCCGGATTCGAACCGGGGATCAGGGCTTTGCAGGCCCCTGCCTTAGCCACTTGGCCACGTCGCCTAATCCGCCGTCGCCCCCCGTTTTCGGCGCAAGCACTTAAACCAGCGACAACGGCGGATAGAAGTTTAAGCCACAGCTGGTTGACGGTCAAGAACGACAAATCTCGATTTCTCGGACGGGTTCACCGGCGAGGTCCACGTCGAGACCGCGGATCAGGGGAGAGTCCTGGAGGTACTGGCTCGGCATGGAGCTTCCGCCAGAACGTGATTGCGCGAGGTTTGCACGCTCCTGGTTTGCGATCGAGCGATGATCCTCAACCTCCAATAATCCGCTTGAAAAAGCCCAGCTGGAGGCTGGGCGTTTGCGAGTGGATTATTGGAGCGGGAGACGGGAATTGAACCCGCGACGTCAACCTTGGCAAGGTTGCACTCTACCGCTGAGTTACTCCCGCTCAGCTTCCCAAAAAGGGAAATGTCAATCTAACAATCACCCGCCGTGGTGTCAACACCTCAGTTCTCGTCGTGGCGTTCCTTCATTCCCGCCACCATCCACTTGCGGGCGAGGATGAGAGCGACCGGAGAGATCATGGCGATCAGGGCATAGATGAGCCACATGACCTCGGTGTTGGTCGGTAGGCCGGTCTCCGGTTTCGGAATGTACGTGGCAACGAAGTACCCCGAGTAGAGACCGGTGACGAATTTGGTCAGAAACCACGGAAACTGGCCGATGCCCATGTAGAGGCCGGTCTTGCCCGGGGGGGCCACCTCGGCGACCCACTGCAGGAACCGGGGCTGCCACATCGCCTCACCGATGGACATGAGCAGAATGTAGGCGAGAAACGGCACCATGAACGGTCCGATGACTAGGAGGAAAGTGGGAGCGGCCATCACCAGGGTTCCGATAATCATCATCGTGTAGACGTTGGCTCGTGCCGTGAGCCCGGCGACCAACGGCGCGAGAATGAAGATCAGGATCGGGTTGATATTGGAGAAGAGCTCGAAGTAGTCGCTCACCACCGAACCGCGAAACGCGCGATCGAGGTAATAGGGGAGGGTGAGCCAGTTGTGGGCGAACAACGTCTGGACCGGGATCAGGATGAAGATGAAAAAGGTGAAGCGGGCGTCGCGAAATGGGTGGTCGGGGCGTACTCTCAGGAACTCGTACACCGCCGAGCTGATGAAGACCGCAACGAGCAGGTAGGCGATCGCGGGGTTCACGGCCAGCCGCCCGATCGCGGCAGCCACCGCGGCGGCGATCGAAAATACCGAGAGAACGATCAGGACAGCGAACCGCAGGTTGGCGGACTTGGGAACGGGCTCGGCCGAAGCCCGTGCCACCTCATCCGATTTCTTGTTGCCGCCTTCATTCTCCTCGAGCTCTGCTGCCTCGCGCGCCATCCTTGCGACCGCCTCCGTGTCGGTCTTGCGGGTGAGGATGACCAGGCTCACCGTAAGGGCGACGACGCAGAGGCCGGTGTAGGCCCAGAAGACCGCCGTGAGCCCGTTCGGTGGGAAGACCCCCACGAACCGATGCCTGATTGCCGGCGAGACGAAGCCGGAGAAGAAGGCTCCGAGGTTCATGAGGCCGTAGACGACCGCATAACCCATCGCGGCGGTCTTGGGGTTGGTGTACCGCTTGACACCGGCGTAGGCCGCGGGCTGGTACAAACCGTAGGCCACCAGGGTGATGACAAGACCGGCCGCCATCGTGAAGAACATCGGCGAGCCCACTCCCTGTCCCAGAGGTATCGATCCGGAAAGCGCGATGAGCCCCCTGCCGAGCACGAACATGAGGAATGCGAGAGCAAGGGCTCGCGGCACGCCGATTTTGTCGCTCACGCCGCCGAGGAAAAGCATTGCGAAGGTGATCCCCGCGGTGAACACCGAGTACACCCAGCCTGCGTGAAGGTCGCTCAGCCCTACGTTTTCGGAGCAGTACTTACCGAGGATCGTCAGGATGCCGAAGTACACCAGCCCCTCGATGACGTACGGAATGTTGATGCCCCAGAGGGCCTTCGGCGCCTTGACGAAGGCGACAAGCGTGGAGCTGAGCTCCCTCAGCGAGTCAACGATCACCTGTCCGGCGGTCTTGGATTCTTCAGCGTGCGAGGATTCACTCATGCACCCATCTTCCTTTCCAATTCTGGTGGTTGCTGCCTGCCGCGGGGCGGGCGCCCATTGTACATGGGGGGCGTCTCAAAGCTCGACGGTTCCCCTCAGCACGCTTCCACTAGGAAGCACGGAGGCCGCAGTGGCGTGGAGCTTGACCTCACCCTCCACCGCGACCTCGGCGCCGAAGGTGACGTCTCCCACGACCCGCAGGCTGTCGCAACAGCGGAGCGAGGGCGGACCGCTCGGAAACCGGCTCTCGAAGGCATCGATCATCTTGTAATAACATTTGTCGAGGCGGATCACCGGAGGTGCCGATCGCTCCCGATGGAGCACGACGCGGGAGTCTTCGGTGAGCTCGTAGGCGTTCGAGCGCACCGCGAGCAGATCGTTGGTGTTCTTCACCGGTGAGAACCGGGAGCGGGGCACGCGGACTGCCGCGGCGTTCGGGAAGAACGAAACGGCGGTACCCATGGCTGTCTCGAGCTGCAGGACCTGCGGCGAGGAGGGGTCGCGGGGGTCGAGGTACTTGCGGTTGACAATGGTCGGCAGGGGGAGAAATCCGCCGTGCTCGGCGAGGAGCGCGTGGAGGGTCGAGAGGCGGAGCCAAATATTGTTGGTGTTGAAGAAGCGGTAGAGGCTCACGTCCTGAAAGGCCGCCTCGTCTTGTGGCGGACACTGGCCGGATTCGCGCAGGCCGAGGCGCCCGTCGAGCAGTCGGCAGAGGTGCCCCCCCTTCCGATCTGCCGGCGTTCGATCGGCCGCCTCGAGCAGGAAATCGAGACCCTCGGCCTCCAGGTAGCCGAGGAGTGCCGTGTCGAGGACCGCACCCAGATTGTCGGCGTTGGAAACAAACGCATACTCGATGCCCGCCTCGAGCAGGCGTCCGAGGAGGCCGGAGGTGGCGAGAGCGGTGAAGAGATCGCCGTGACCCGGAGGACACCATGCGAGCTCCGGGTCATCGACGGTGTCGGCCCAGGTCCTGGTGTCTTTCATGATCTTGGGAACCCGGTGCTGGAGGAAACCGAGGGGAAGATCGTCGTGATGGAGCTCGGGGTACCGTGCGAGAACGCGCTCTGAGTCTTCAGCCGTTCGATAGCTGTTCATCAGCAGCAACGGAATCGGGGCATCCGTTCTCTCCCGCAGATGGAGGATTTGCAGCGCAATGAGATCGAGGAAGCTCAGCCCGTCGCGAACCGGAAGCAGAGACTTGGCGCGGTCGAGTCCCATGCTGGTGCCGAGACCGCCGTTGAGCTTGATGGCTGCTACGCGCCCGAGGGCGGCGCATCCGGCATCTCGGAAGGCCTCGAACTGCTCGGCGCCGGGCAGGCTCTGAACCGGCCGGATGTCGTGCTCGGACATCATCCCGTCCTCACCATCTTGAAGGCGGCCGAGGTGGAGGCGGAAGGAACCGATGGCCGGCTCCGGCAGCCCGGCCTTCCGCATCACCTCACTAAGTGCGTTGAAAGAGTCGGGTTTGGATCCTCCGGAAGGCACGGTTTTTCTCCTTCGCAATACGACGTCTGTCATAATAGCAACGTGAGAGGTCTGCGCGTGATCCTCGTGGGAGTGGCGTACCTGCTTGCGGCCGTAGCGGTCCAGGCCGGCGGTTCCTCCGTCGTCGCTCGATCCGGCGGCGGCTCTGCGCCCGCGAACGACCTGCGCAGCCTGGTGAGGAATGTCAGCGAGGAGCACGGCGTCGATCCCAAGCTGGTCGACGCCCTTGTCCGCGTGGAGTCGGCGTACGATCCGCGAGCCGTCAGTCGCCGGGGCGCGATGGGGCTGATGCAGCTGATGCCGGAAACGGCACTGAGGCTCGACGTGGATGACCCCTTCGACCCCGAGGAGAACGTGCGCGGAGGCGTACGAGAGATTTCCCGCCTGATGGATCGGTATTCCGGCGACCTGCAGCTCGCCCTCGCCGCCTACAACGCGGGCGAGGGTGCGGTGGCGCGATACCGTGGAATTCCGCCATACCAGGAGACCCGATCCTACGTTGCGCAGATTCTCACCATCTACACCGGAAGGCCGTACCGGTTGACCGGAACCCCTCGGGCTGCGCCGGTGCGATTGTTGCAGGACGGGAGCGGGAGCACGGTGATCACGAATTCCTCGGCGAGCACGAGCTCCCTCCTGGTGCGCCGAACCGCGCCGGGCGAGGGACCTCTGCGCGGCGGCTTCGGCGCTCCTCGGTAGCCCTCTTCCGGCAGAGTGTTCCCGTACCTCAGGTGGCGCGCTGGCTCTCGCGGTGAGCAACAGGGCCTCTGGAAGAGCGCCGGGGCATGACGGAATCCGGGTTAAGATTGAGTGACTCCGGGTTGTATCCGTAAAGGGGGATTCGCGACGTGGGAGAGGGAAGATGACGATTAACCCGCATATCTCACCAGGTCTCGTCGCGAGGGCGGCGAGGTGCCGTACCCAGCAGTGTTTTCGACCCGCGGGGCGCGGAGGCGTGCTTGATTGTACGTCGAGCACCCCGCAGCGAGAAAACGCTGCTGGGTACGGTGCATCGTCGGCCGCAGCAGGGAGCTGGTGAGATATGCGGGTTTGTGGGCCGGGTCGTTTCTGGGTGCTGCCGATCATGATTGGCGCCCTGCTGACGACGACAGGCTGCTCGTCGATCGTGTCCTCCGCCACGGGAAACCTGGCGGACAGCCTTTCGTCGGCAGTGCTCGATCAAAACGACCCCGAGACCGTTCGCCAGGGGGCGCCTTCCTTCCTGCTCCTGATTGACGGGCTGATCGCGGACAATCCCAACAGCGAAGATCTCTTGCTTGCCGGGGCCGGCCTCTACTCGAGTTACGCGAGCGTTTTCGTCGACGATCCCGAACGGGCCGCTCGGCTCGCTGAGAAGGGAAGGAACTACGGTTGGCGGGCGTTGTGTCGGAGTGAAGAGAAGGCGTGCACTGCAGTGACGGGACCGTATGACGACTTCGAGCGGGTGGTGAATAGAATGGGTCCGAAACAGGTTCCGGTTCTCTTCGACGCCGGCGCCGCCTGGGCAACCTGGATTCAGACCAACCGCGACGACTGGGAGGCGATTGCCGACAAGGCGCGGGTGGATGCAATGATGCGACGGGTGGTGGTGCTCGATGAATCCTTCCGGGACGGTGCAGCGCACCTGTATCTGGGAATCCTCGCCACCATTCTGCCCGAGGCCATGGGTGGCAAGCCTGAGGAGGGGAAGGCCCACTTCGAACGCGCATTCGAGCTCTCGAATGGGCACAGCCTGATGGCAAAGGTGCTCCTTGCAGAGAGCTACGCCCGCATGACGTTCGATCAAGATTTCCACGATCGATTGTGTCGGGAGGTGATTGAGGCCGACCCCGTGGCACCTGGTCTGACCCTCGCCAACACGATTGCTCAGGAGGAGGCCAAACAGCTGCTGGCAACCTCCGAAGAATACTTCGGAGACTGAAAGATGCGGTTTTTCCGATCAATTGCCCTGTGCGTCTGGGTCCTGGTGACGGCGGCCGCGGCGGGCGCCCAGACGGTGACGTTCAAGATCGCCTCGCTGGCGCCGGATGGATCGTCCTGGATGCAGGAGGCGCGCAAGGGTGCGGCTGAAATCAAGGAGCGAACCGATGGCCGGGTGAGCTTCCGTTTCTACCCCGGCGGCACTATGGGTGGCGATGGAATGGTGCTGCGCAAGATGCGCATCGGCCAGCTCCACGGAGGGGTTCTTCTCGCCGGAAGTCTTTCGGGCGTCGACACAAACTTCGAGATCTACAACCTGCCGTTGCTCTTTCGTTCGTATGCCGAGGTGGACTACCTTCGTGAGCGGATGGACCGGAGGTTGATGGACGGGCTCGCCGGAGGCGGGTATGTCGCGTTCGGCTTCGTGGAAACCGGGTTCACCTACCTGATGTCCACCAAACCCACCCGCAGCTTTCCGGATCTCAAGGGGCGGAAAGCGTGGATGCCGGAGAATGACCCCATTGCGAAGGAGATTCTCGACGCCGCCGGCCTGTCGCCGGTGCCCCTGCCGATCTCAGATGTTCTCACGGGTCTGCAGACAGGGCTCGTCGACACCGTCGCCGCACCGCCGATCGGCGCGGTGGCGCTGCAGTGGTTCACCAAGGCGAAATACGTCACCGATCTGCCCATCACCTACGTCTGTGGCGCCATTGTGATCAGTGGGAAGGCGTTCAACCGCTTGAACCCCGGTGATCGGGAGATCGTCCTCGAGGTGCTCGGCAAGGTCACCCGGACGCTGGACAGGAGGACCCGGATCGACAACCAGCAGGCTCGAGAGGCGCTCGCCAAACAGGGGGTCACCTTTGTCGATCCAACCGACGAGGCGAGGGCGCAGTGGCGTACGGTTGCCGCCGAGGCCACCCGGAATCTGATTGCGGCGGAGCGCTACGATCCGCAGCTCGTGGCCGAGATCGAGGGAATCCTGAAGACTTACCGGGAACAGCAGGCCCCGACTGCACCGAACAACTGAGGGATGGCGGTGGACGAGGAATCCCTGCCCGCCCGCCTTCTCCGACTGACGCGGGTCCTCGAGGACGCTCTGCTGGTCGTCTTGCTGGCGGCGATGGTGGTCGTCTCAGGCGCCCAGATCGTGCTCCGCAACCTCCTCGACACCAGCTTCCTGTGGGCGGACCCGTTGCTTCGGGTGGCGGTGCTCTGGGTGGGCATGATCGGCGCTATGGTTGCGACCCGAAACGACAGGCAGATATCCATCGATGCGCTGTCGCGATTCCTGCCCGACCGGTGGAAAGCGCGGATGAGGGTCGTCACCGATCTGTTTACGGCGGTGGTGGCAGGGGTCGTTGCCTGGAACGCGGGCCGCCTGGTGCTCGACGACCGCGCCGCGGGATCGATGGTGATGAACGGGGTTCCGCTTTGGGTCTGCGAGACGATCCTGCCTTTGGCTTTCGGCGTGATCGCCCTGCGCTATCTGCTCTTCGCTTGGCATCACCTGCGGTTGGGGGTGGTGGAGGAGGAGCAGCAGTGATTCTCATCGGAATCGCGTTGGTTCTGCTCGCGGTGCTTGGTGCGCCGCTCTTCGCGATCATCGCGGCGGGTGCATTGATAGGGTTTCAACGGGTCGGCGTCGACCCGATGATCGTGCCGATGGAGATGTACCGGGTCTCCGAAATCCCTGTTCTCATCGCGATCCCACTCTTCACCTTCGCCGGCTATCTTCTCGGCGAGAGCCAGGCCCCGCGGCGCCTGGTGAGGGTGACGAACGCAGTTCTGGGGTGGCTGCCGGGTGGTCTCGCGGTGGTGGCGCTCGCGGTGTGCGCCCTTTTCACCGCGTTTACGGGTGCTACGGGCGTGACCATCATCGCCATGGGGGCGCTGCTGTACCCGGCCCTCGCGGAGGCGGGCTACCGGGAGCAGTTCAACCTCGGTCTGATCACCACCTCCGGCAGTCTCGGCCTGCTCTTCGCCCCGTCGTTACCGCTGATCCTTTACGGCATCGTGGCGGAGCAGTCGGTGGACGATCTGTTCAAAGCCGGGATTCTCCCGGGAACCCTGATGCTCGTCCTGCTCTCGGCGTGGGCCATACGGGAGGGCCGGTACCTGCGCGCCGGGTCCCCCCGGCCCCGCTTCGATCGACGCGAGGCGGCTGCTGCCCTGCGCGCGGCGATCTGGGAGTTACCGCTGCCGATTCTGGTTCTTGGCGGGATTTACAGCGGCTTCTTCGCGGTCTCCGAGGCGGCCGCGGTCACTGTCATCTACGTTTTGGTGGTGGAGGTCCTCATCTACCGCGAGATCTCCCTGCGGCGTCTGCCCGGCGTCATGCGAGATTCGATGTTGCTGGTCGGGGGTATCTTGATCATCCTGGGCGCATCACTGGCCTCCACCAACTACATGATCGACGCCCAGGTGCCGGAGAAGCTCTTCACTCTGATCACCGCCCACATCTCCTCGAAGCTCACCTTTTTGGTCCTGCTCAACGTCTTCCTGCTCGTTCTGGGCACGATGCTGGACATCTTCTCGGCGTTGGTGATCGTGGTCCCGCTGATCCTGCCCATCGCGGCGGGCTTCGGGATCGACCCTATCCACTTGGGGATGATCTTCCTCGCCAACATGCAGATCGGTTACTGCACGCCGCCGGTGGGCATGAACCTGTTCATCGCCAGCTATCGCTTCGAGAAGCCCATCGTCGTGCTTTACCGGGCGGCGCTGCCCTTCCTGCTGATTCTCGTGATCGCGGTGCTGGTGATCACCTACTGGCCATGGTTGTCTCTAGTTCTCGTGCGCTGACTGCGGGGCTCGCCGCCTCCCTTGCCCTGGCCTTCTCAGCCTGTGGTGCCGGCCCGCGGGCGCGAACCGTGCCGGTCCCTGACGCGGTGGTCGAGCGGGTGCCGGTGGGAGAGTGGCCCCTGTTGGCGGACGATCTCGATCCTGGCAGCTTTGCGGAGGCCTGTGGTTACTCGACCTCGTATCTCAAGGAGCTCCCGGCCGAGACCGTCTTCTCCTTCGGAGGCGAGAAACGCACTGCTGCACAACTGGCAGCTGGCGTGAGCCGCCTGTGCGAGATTGCCCTCAACGAGCCCGACCTCGAGCGGCGGACCGAAATCCTCCGGCGCGAGTTCGTACTCCTGCGCTCCGTGGGGCACGACGGCCACGGCGACGTTCTCTTTACCGGGTACTACGAGCCGCTGGTTGCAGCACGCCGAACGCCGGAGCCGCCGTTCGAGCACCCTGTCTACGGGGTTCCGGATGATCTTTTGACCGTGAATTTGGAGGCCTTCGGGCTCGAGCCGGCCTCCCCCACACTGGTAGGACGGGTCGAAGGGCGTCAGGTGGTCCCGTACGCGGAGCGCGAGGAGATCGACTTCGAAAGGGGTCTCCGGGCGCCGGTGCCGGTGCTTGGATACCTGGCTGACCTGGTGGACGTATTCTTTCTCCAGGTGCAGGGTTCGGGGACCCTGATTTTCCCGGATGGAACGCGCATTCGGGCGGGCTATGCCCGCTCGAACGGCAGGCCCTACAGGTCGATCGGCAAGCTGCTTCTCGACGAAGATTTGGTCAGCCGTGAAGAGATGTCGATGCAGGCCATCAGGAGTTACCTCGCGGACCACCCCCAGGAACTGCGCCGGGTCCTGTCCTACAACCCTTCCTATGTGTTTTTTCGCCCCCTGGAAGCGAGCGGCGGTCCGCTCGGGTGCTACCAGCTGCCGGTCACCGCCGGCCGCTCGATCGCCACGGATCGACGTCTCTTTCCGGCGCCGGTGGTGGTCTATATCGAGGGGGCGTTTCCGGTACCGGGGGGTGGCGAGCGCCAATTTGCCCGTTTCGCCCTCAACCAGGACACCGGAGGTTCGATTCGTGGGCCGGGACGGGTAGATCTCTTCCTGGGCGCCGGAGACGAGGCTGCCGAGGTGGCCGGACGTATGCAGCACTCAGGGCGTCTCTACGTCCTCCTGCCGAAGGGGTACTGACGCTCGAGGTAATCCCCGAGGCGCTCCTCACTCTCTTCGCGGAAACCGACGAAACGCGTGCCGATTCCTTCGATTCCCTCCCGTAGTGGATTCGTGTGGCGCACTACCTCTGCCGTCCCCTCGATCAAGCCTCCGCCCGGGAGGCGGAAGAGGAAGTCGAAACTGGACCCCATGGGGACCTCATCGGATCCCTGGAGGAGTGCGCCCGAGGACGAGATGTTGACCGTGCGGTAAAGTGCGCGATTGCGGTCGAGTGTTAAGTCTACGTCGGCGTGTAGAAGGACTCGCATGTAAACTCGTGGAGCGATCTGAAGTAGGTCGACCACGGCCTGCCACAGTCTCGCGTCGGCCCAGTCGGCGCTAATCGCACGGTTCACTCCGAGATCGACAAGTGCCTGGGCGTCGTCGAGAAGCTCCGGCTCAGCGAGCAGTAACAACCCGGTGTCGCGGCAGGCCGAACCCTCGTCGCGGACCGCCTCCAGGAGGTCGTCCATGGACATACCGGTCAGAGGAAAGCCCACGACCATCAGCTCGAAGGCGGTGCTCAAGACGAGATCTAGGAGTTGGGGAGACGGGTCCACGGTGTGGACGTTGAACTCAGCACGCCGCAACATCGGCGCCACGCGCTCGAGCGCGTTGCTTTCACCGCCGACCACCAGGACATGCCGTTGCGCCTCAGACATATATCAATCATAACCCGAATCAACGCAAGATCGTCCTGGGGATTTGCGAAAGTTTAACAGTATAGAGACTTTTTTCCGGTCGGAGAGCAGCGCCGAATCCGCCACGTCCGGGACGGCCCGGGAGTACTCGAAGATGTGCTAGGATCGGCACAATCCAGGTGGTATCCGAGGCGCGTGGGAGAGGTCGAATCCGCCGGACCACCCTGTATGCAAACCAACTGTGGACGGTGATGGGCGATGGAAGGCAGCGAAGAAAAGAGCGGCAGACGGGGGCCTTCGGTGACCGGCGTGATCACCTCATTCAATGAGGAACACAACATCGCCGACTGTATTGAGAGCCTCGAGTGGTGCGACGAGATCATTCTCGTTGACTCGTTCTCGACAGATCGCACCCCAGAAATCGCCCAAAGCTATGAAAAGGTACGCTTCTTCCAGCGCCCTTACTTCGGCGCCGGCGCTCAGAAGAACTGGGCGCTACAGCACGTACGCCACGACTGGGTGATCCTCCTCGACTCCGACGAACGATGTACTCCGGAGCTGCGAGAGGAGGTTGTGGCGTTGTTGACGGCCGGGCCGGAGCACGACGCCTACACGATGAACCGAGATGTCTTTCTTCTCGGCAAGCGAATCAGATTCTCGGGTTGGCAGCATGACCGCGTTGCCCGGCTTTTTCGTCGTGGCACCGCATACTACGAAAACCGCCGGGTGCACTCGCTCCTCCATACCAGCGGTGAGGCGCCCATTCTCGACCACCCCATCGAGCACCACATGGTGGATCGCAGCTTTGACGAGTACGCGTTCCGCCTCGCGAAGTACGGCTACTGGGGTGCAGCGCAGTGTTGGCGCGACGGTGTTCGTTCAAGCGCCCTCGAGGTGTTTCTGCGTCCGGCATGGCGCTTCTTTCGCACCTACATCCTGCAACTGGGGATTCTCGACGGCGCGCGCGGTCTGGTCTTCTGTCTTCTGCAGTCTTATAGCACTTACATGAAGTTCGCCATTCTCTGGGGGTGGCAGGCCAACGACGAGCGGGGGGTCCCGCCCAAGCTGCCCGAGTTCGATGACGAGAATTCAACGTGGGAGGGCCTCAGCGAATTGGTCGGGGAGGACGAGGGCGGCGGGTAGGCTTTGCCCGCTTATCTCACCGGGTTTCGTAGCGAGGGCGGCGAAGCGCAAGTATCCGCTGGGATTGTCGCGAATCGGGCGACGCAGTAGTAGTTGCGCTACGTCGAGGAGCACGATTCGCGATAAGCACGGCGGGACGCCGCGATTCGCCGTCCGCAGTAGACACCCGATGGGATAAGCGGGTTAGCCCGTCTCTACCTCACTCGGAGTTGTTCGCGAGTCCTCCAACACGGTTCCCGAGATCAACCCCGCAAACAACGCGAAGGCCACCAGCGGGATCTGTTTGTGGAGGAAGGGATCGCCGAGAAAGCCGATGAGATAGACGCTGGCGAGGACGATCGCTGCACCGTCCGTTCCCCGGTCCCGGTAGGGCCCGCGTATGAGCTCCCAGAAAATCCACGCCAGCGACAACAGACCCGCCAGGCCCAGCTCGGTTGCTACTTGGGCATACTGGTTGTGCAGGTGGGGGTACCAGTAAACGGCCGGCTTCAAGTCTTGAAAGCTGGTGTCGAGCAGCCTGCGAAGCTCGGGCATGTTGCCACCGACGCCGGTGCCCAAAAACGGCCGACTGCGGAAGATCTCTCCGGCGACGGTGATCGCGGCGACACGCTCGCCGAGATTGCTCCGGTACTCGTGCTCCACAAACGCTGCCTGGAGCTCGTGGCGCGCCTCATCGACCCGTGCCTTGACCCTCGGGACCATCGTCCCCACCAGCGCCAACGCGAGAACGGTGCCGGCGACCGCTGCGACTGCGGCCCTCGGCGAGCGCCCGCTCGCCCAGTGGAGCACAAGCGCTACGAGCCCTGCAGAAAAGGCTAGCTGACCGCTTCGTCCGATGTTGATCAGCAACCCGCTGGCGACGAGCACAAAGCACCCGAACCAGGCTAGGCGGCGCCGCCTCCCCATCTGCTGGTAGAGGACGCGGTTCAAGATCAGCAGGGATGAAAGGGCCAGCACCATACTGTAGTCGATGTGCGACATGGTCGGCGCCGGGTTACTGGGAAAGGCGTCCCGGAGGTGGAGCAGATTGAGGAACACACCATAAGAGAGAATCACCGAAACCGCCGCCGCCAGTGAGAATGCCGTCTCTGCGCGACGGCGAAAGACGGGCCCGACCGACGATGCAAGTATCGGGATGAGCAGCAGATAACGGTACTTCGTAAGATAGCGGATGCCTGCGCCGGGATCGCTGGACCAGAGTAGGGAGAGCAGGTTCAATGCAAGGAAGAGAAATACCGCGAGAGAGAGGATGTGGGAGCGGAGCGGCGCGATGCGCCGACGCAACCGCCCGCCGAAGAGCCAGAACAGCATGATCAAGGTGGCTGCCAGGGATACCCACGGGCGGTAGAGGGGAAGGGAAAGGGCGAGCGCCACCGTCAACCACCCGAGGTAGGGGTTTAACTCTACTCTCCCCTGGCCGTCGTCTTCGATCATGACCTCGATGCCGCCTCCATTCTGCAATCCGGGAGCGGACTATAGCAGAAGGGAACTCCCAGCCGTTCTACGGTGCTGAACCCCCAATCGTCGCTGCATCCCATCCTCAGGGCCCGAGTGCCGCGATCAGGCTTCTGAGTTACCTGTCGATCCTCCTAACCCCCTAACCCTGTGAAGCCGGAACCAAAGAGGTTCCGCCTCCGCCGGGAGCTAGGCGTCAGCTCTTAGGTCTCAGGCTTCAGGTCTCAGGTCTCAGGTCTCATTCTTCACGGATGTGCGTGGCAGCCTGCGACCCGGCACCGCTCCTACTAATGGCTAACAGCTAACGTCCTAACCCCCTAACCCATCCCGTCCAGCGGCCAACCAAAAACAAGGCGGCGGGATAACCCGCCGCCAGTGGTTTCTGGGGCATTACAGAGCCGACGTCGGACGAAGCGGGGCCGGGGTTCAGGCGTCCGCCGGGGCGTCCTGCTGCTTCGCGACCTCCGCGCGAACCTCGTTCATGTCAACCTCGCGGACCTTGTCCATCAGCTCGTCCAAGGCCTCCGCCGGCAGCATTCCGGGTTGGCCGAAAATGCCGATTCCTTCGCGGAAGACCACGAGTGTCGGGATCGAACGGATCTGGAACATCGCCGCGAGCTCTGACTCGTCCTCGGTGTTGCAGGAGGCGAAGACCGCGTCGCTGTGTTTTTCGGAAGCGGTCTCGAAGATCGGCTTGAAGGCCTGACATGGGCCGCACCAGGGGGCCCAGAAGTCGACGACGACGATGTCGTTGTTGTTGATTGTATCCTCGAGGTTCTCCTGGGTGAGGGTCGTGACTGCCATTGAATAGCTCCTTGAAGTGAGTCGTTAATCTGATGGTCGGGCCGCTGTGCGGCTCAGTTAATAACCATTCAAGCATATTCTAATACATGAGAACATCGTTGTCAAGTCCTGATCCGGCACCTCCGGTCAGGGCGCGTTTCAAAGCTCCGGAATTATGCCATTGGTAGGTGACGTGACCTTCTTTGGTCGCGCTCCCCGTGGATTGCCACGTACGTGATTGTGGGGCAACGAGCTGCTCACGTGGTGCGAGCTCCTCACAATCACGTACATGGCACGTCCCGTTCAATGCGCCCTTGCCCGCACTCCGGCAACGTCCGTGTGGCGGTACGAAAATTGAGAATTGAGAATTAAAAATTGAGAATTTAATGCGCGTCCTGATCAGTTAACCTCGCCGTCCTCGCCGTCCTCGCCGTCCTCGCCGTCCTCGCCGTCCTCGTCCTCGGATTCGCCTCCTAAGAAGGCGGGGAGCTGGTAGCGCCCGCCGGGCGGGAGAAGGTCGAGGCCGTCGGGAGGATTTTCTTCTTCTATGGTCACCAGCTCGCGTACTTCTTCGGGCAACTCCAGGAGAAACCGAGATGGATCGAGAAGAGCGTCGACCCGGTACCGGTCGCGGGCGATCTGGGGACGGACCAGGAGGAGCCGATCTCGGGCGCGGGTCGCGGCGACATAGAAAAGCCTCCGCTCCTCCTCCTCGTCTTCCGCTCGAAAGCTCGGGAAGCGTCCTTCGGCCAACCAGATCACGAAGACGGCCCTCCACTCGATTCCCTTGGCCTGATGGACCGTCGAGAGTGTCACCATCTCGTCGGGCGGTCCCGGGGCCGCATCCTCTCCCGAGAGATCATTCAACAACGTGACCTCGGAGAGGAAGGCGCTGATGTCGGGGTAGGGATCGGCGAAGATGGCGAGCTGTTCGAGATCGTCGAGTCGGGCGCCCGCGTTTTCAAGATGGGCGCGCGCCCACTCCCGGTAGAAGGACTCCACGATCCGCCGAACGACTTCGCCCGGTTGGCCCAGGAGACTGGGTGCTGCGAGCTGGGTGAATAGCGCTTTGAGGTCGGTGAGTGAGGACCTCGCGCTTCGTGGGAGGGCGAGGGTCTGGGGTTCCAGGCGCTCGAGTCGCCGCACGGGCTCGGCGCCGGAGAGCTGTTCCCACAATCGCGCTGCAAGGCGGGGCCCGAAGCCGTCGCGGAGCTTGATGAGACGCGCGAAGGCCACCTCGTCGCGCGGGTTGTCGATGAAGCGGAGATGGGCGAGTACGTCCTTGACGTGCCGGTTCTCGAAGAAGCGAAGCCCGGAACGAACCCGATACGGGATGTTGCGCCGGGTGAGCTCCACTTGCAGCTCGAGGGAGTGGGCGTGGTTGCGGTACAGCACCGCCACATCCTCGAGCTCGAAGCCTTCCTCGCGAAGCTCCAGAATGCCGTCCGCCACGTAGTTGGCCTGGGCCTCCGGCGTGGGGGCAGCTACCTCCTGCGGTATCTCCTCGCCGCTTCGGGCCGGTCGCAGCAGTTTCTCGAACTGGTGCTGGTTGTGCGTGATGGAGGAATTCGCGAGGCGGAGGATGGGCGGTACCGAGCGGTAGTTGGTTTCGAGCCGGAACACGGTGCAGTCCGGGTGGCGTTCCGGGAACCCGATGATGTTCTCGAAGTCCGCACCGCGAAAGGCATAGATCGACTGGGCGTCGTCGCCCACCACCATGAGGTTGCGCTCGGGGCCGAGCATGGCATCGACGATGTCCGCCTGCAGCCGGTTGGTGTCCTGGTACTCGTCGACCAGGATGTGGTTGAAGCGCTCTCGGAGTTCCTGGCGTGCTCGTGGGAACCGCGTCAGCAAGAGCAGCCAGTTGAGCAAAAGGTCGTCGAAGTCCATGAGGTCCGCGTTCCTCTTGCGTTCGAGGTAGCGTTTGAAGACCCCGGCAATCATTTCTCCCTGGTCGATGAACTGGGGCGCACGGTCTGACAGAGCCGCCTCGAGATCGTGGCCGGTGTTGATGACGAAGCTGTAGAGGTCCACCAGAAGCCGGGCTCGCGGCATACGCCGGCTCGGAACCTCCGGACTGATGTCGGCCAGGGCCGCCCCCATGAGCTCGCTGGCGTCCTCTCGGTCGAGGATCGAAAAGCGCGCCGTATATCCGAGCAGCTCCGCGTAGCGTCTGAGGATTCGGTGGCCGGCAGAGTGAAAGGTCCCACCGGTGACCCGGGTGGTTCCCCGCTCAACCAGCTGTTCCACCCGACCCATCATTTCCCGGGCCGCCTTGTTGGTGAAGGTGAGCAGGAGGATGCGGGCGGGCGGTACGCCGTCCTCGATCAGCCGACAGGTTCGGTAGACGAGAGTGCGCGTTTTCCCTGTGCCGGCGCCGGCCAGGGCCAACATGGGTCCTCCGGGATGCATCACCACCGCAAGTTGTTGGGGATTGAGCTCCTCCTCGTAGTGCACTCGTCGCCGCATCGGGCTAGACCAGTGTCGAGCAGGCCCGCCACCCCGTAGGATCGCGCGGGATCTCCCTCATGGCAGGCAAACCGGACCGAAGACCGAACGGTCGAAGGAGAGCGACACTCCCTTGCCGTAGACCAGCAGGGTGGACTCGATGCGCGCTCCCACCTCCCGCAGAGCGTCGACCGCCGCGGTGAAGGGAGCCGGTACTCGTAATTGGAGGGTGTTGGTGTCCCCGGCCTCGAGCGCCAGATGGATGGCCCAGCCGAGGGCGGACAGGGCCGCGTCCTGGGTGCTCCCCGCGACAGGCCCGACTTGCGACTTGCCGCCGTAGGAATAGGCTGCGATCCTTTCGCCCTGGCGCACGAAAGCGGCGCGGAGTCCCAGGTCCTTGAGCCAATAGTTGTGATCCACCTGGCGGGTGATGTTGCGGGTAACGCGGTCGATCCTGTCGAGGTCTGCCTGTCCGCGATGTGTGACGAGATCAGTGGTGACGTCCCTACCCGGGAGGAGCCGGGTCAGTGCGGAGGCTAGTTGTGTTGCAGAGGCCATCGACAGGCCGAAGAGGTAGACCGGCGCCATCGGTACGAAACCATGGTCGAGGAGCATTGCCTGGACCGCGGGTTCCACCGGCACCAAGGTCAGGAATTCGCGCGCGCCGGAACGATCGCCGTAGGAGAGAACCCGCTCGAGCAGGGTTGCACCGGCGCCGCGCCCCTGGTGTTGCGGAAGGACCCAGAGCTCGGACAGGACACACTGCCGCGAGCGAACGTGTGCAGCGGCGAATCCTAGGGTCTCGTCCCGTTCGGTTGCGGTGAAAAAGCCGTCCGGGTCGTGGGTGATGAGGTGGTGCAGGTCGGGATCCACATCCATTTCGAGATCGAGGATTCCGCGGTTGTAGGGGAAGGCCTCGAGATCCGCCGCCACCGCGTCGCGCAGCACCGAAATCCCGGGCAGTTCCTCGCGGTTGGTTCGGCGCAGCTTGATCTTTGCCATTCCTTCTCCGATCCGGATGGTGAGTTTAGCAGAGGAGGAGCATGGGGGAGCAGAGGGGGGAGGGGAAGAGGAGGAAAGGAGAAAAAGGGAGGTTGCGTGGACCTTTTGACGAGCCGGCGAAGCGGGGCGAGGCTACAATGGCGGACGCAAGGAGACGACACATGCCGAAGATCCTCGATGTCACAGCGCGCCGCGACGTCACTTTCGAGACGAACCGTGACCACTGGCGCAACCAGCTGCGGATTCTCGAGGCCCAGCGGGGCAGCATCGCCGAAGGCGGCGGCGAGAGGGCCGCCGAAAAACAGAGGGTAAAAGGCAAGCTGCTGGCCCGCGAGCGGGTTTCCGCGCTTATCGACGAGGGCACCGAGCTGCTCGAGCTCGGCGCCTTCGCAGCCTGGGAGATTTACGAGGAGTGGGGCGGGGCCCCGGCGGCGGGTGTGGTGGTGGGTCTGGGCAAGGTCCGCGGTCGCGAATGTGTGATCGTCGCCAACGACGCTACGGTCAAGGCCGGAGCCTGGTTTCCCCTCACCTGCAAGAAGATCCTCAGGGCGCAGGATATCGCCATGGAAAACCGCCTGCCGGTTATTTACCTGGTGGATTCCGCCGGGGTCTTTCTACCCATGCAGGACGAGATCTTTCCGGATCGCGACCACTTCGGAAGGGTTTTCTTCAACAATGCCCGCCTTTCAGCCCAGGGCATCTACCAGATCGCGGCCATTCTCGGCTCCTGCGTTGCGGGGGGCGCCTACCTGCCCATCATGTCGGACGAGGCATTGATCGTGGAGGGAACCGGAACCATTTTTCTCGCCGGCTCCCACCTGGTTCAGGCCGCGATCGGCGAACAGATGGACGGCCAATCGCTGGGCGGCGCGGAGGTCCAGGTGGACATTTCAGGCGTCGTCGATGACCGCTTCCCCGACGATCAATCCGCGATCGAGCACATTCGTGCCCGAATCGGCGAGCTGTCCCATCCGCAGCTGGCTCCCTTCGACCGCATCGATTCCAGGGAACCACTTGCCGACTCCGAGGACCTGCTGGGGCTACTTCCCGTTGCCCGTTCGCATCCCTACGACACTTACGCGCTGCTCGCGATGCTCCTCGACGGCTCCGAGTTCTCCGAGTACAAGGCGACCTATGGCCGAACCATGATCTGCGGAACCGGCCGCATCGACGGTTGGGCGGTGGGAATCATCGCCAACCAGCGCCAGGTGGTACACCGAAAACGGGGTCTGAAAGACACGGAGCGCGAGATGCAGATCGGCGGCGTGATTTACTCCGATGCCGCCGACAAGGGCGCCCGGTTCGTGGAGCTGATGAACCAGAAGGGCATCCCGATGGTCTTCCTCCAGGACGTCACCGGCTTCATGGTCGGTTCGAAATCCGAAAGGGAGGGCATCATCAAGGATGGCGCCAAGCTGGTGAACGTGGTCGCCAACTCGGTGGTTCCGAAGTTCACCGTCTTCATAGGCAACTCATTCGGGGCCGGTAACTACGCCATGTGCGGCCGGGCGTACGACGCGCGTTTCTTCTTCGCCTGGCCGTCGGCATCGATCGCCGTGATGGGAGGGCAACAGGCATCGGAAACTCTGCTCGCCATTCAGCTCAAGAACCGCGGCGAGGAGGTCTCGGACGAGGAGAAGGCGAAGCTTCTGGGAGAGATCCAGGCGCGGTACGAGGCGGCCGCCGACCCCCGATACGCTGCGGCCAGGCTGTGGCTGGACGAGATCATCGATCCGCGGCGGACTCGCGAGGTGTTGGCCCGCAGCATCGCCGCGTCGGCACACCAGGCCGAGATCCCCCCGTTCAAAACCGGGGTTCTGCAGACGTAGATCCCCTCCCGCGTCCTGGAGAAGTCCTGGCCCGTGTCCGTTCCCGTTCCCGTTCCCGTGCCCGAAGTTCAGATGGGCGCTTCCGATTTCAGCGCGACCTTCTCTCTTTGCGCTCCCCGTGAGGATGCCAGGCACCGATTCGCGTAGACACGCTTCCTACGTGAGACGGGTTGCTGCGAATCGAGAGCCAGGAACCTCCGAGGTAGCGCGCCGTTGCATGAACCCGCTGACGGGAGCGGTTCGTGGCCGCAGCCGGGGATCGCCGGCGAGCGGCCACCCGCTCACGGCGGGGGGTCACGGCGCCCGCAGGGTGCGAGTACCTCCGGACGACGCGCATTTCAAAGCTCCGGGTTCGCGCTACCGGCTAGGAACGTGGCCTTCTGTCGTCGCGCTCCCCGAGGTTGCCCCCCTTGACAATGTTTGGGATTCAACGAGGGGGTAACCGCGGCGCCAACGCTCCCAAAATTGTCAAGGACGGCACGCCCGGTCATCGCGCCCAGGCGCGGGCCACCCGCTCCGAATCCACCGATTGCCGCCCCGCGCCGGCAATTCCGAATTCCGAATTCCGAATTCAACCCTGGTTCGTCTCCGTGCGCGGGCCTCCCACAACCACACCTGATTCCATGCGTATTTCTATTGGAGGCGAAAGGTAACCTGGTTTCCTGGTGTTGCATAAATTAGCAGGACTACGTTCGAGGCGGCACTGAGGGACCGTGCGGCGCGGCCTGAGGTGTGGATGCGTGCCACTGGACCCCGGGAAATTCCGCGCTACTCTGTTGAGGTGAAAATCGAGATGGAAGAACAGATGCGCAGGCGGGAGCGAAAGATTTTTCCTCTGCTGCTCGTTTGCGTTCTGTGCGCGGGGTTGGTTGGCAGTCCGGCAGCCGCGGGTTCCGGCGGCAAAAAGAAAGATCGAAAGGCGCAGGAAACCGCCCAGTTGCAGGAGCTACCGATTCGCTGGCGGATATGGCTCGGCGAAGAGATCTATCCGCTGATCACCAAGGAGCAGCGGCGGGCCTTCCTGGCCTTGGAAACCGACGCGCAGCGCCGCGCCTTCGCCGAGCGGCTCTGGATCCTCTGGGGGAGACAGTCGGGTCTGGGCACCTCCTTCCGCGGCCTGTATGAGGAGCGACTCGAGCTCGCCCGGCTCGAGTTCGGGAACACCATGGAGGATCGTGCCCGCATCCTGTTGATCCACGGTCCTCCGACCTTTCGCCACGACCCCCGGTGCGGAGCCTACTTCCGGCCCATGGACTTCTGGGGCTGGCGCTACCTCGAGGGTATCGGCGAGGACGTGGTTGTGCTCTTCTACCAGCAATACTCGCTGGATCGCTGGGAAATGTGGACCGCGATGGACGGTTACCAACGTCTCCAGGCCTCCGTCGGATCGGCGGAGACGCGCGGTCCCTCCGCCACCGGCAGCTTGTTTGACAGCCCGCAATATCGCTGCCCCAACGGCGATGTCACGATGCGCCTCCTCAATCTCGCCCGGCAGTGGAGTAGCGACCCGCGGTACCTGAGGGCCATGAACCACTTTCCCGAGGTCGACCGACGGGGCGGGAAGTTCGAGTCCACCTCGCATCGATTCATGGAGTTCTCCGCCCTGCTGGACGATCATTCGGAGCCGCTCGAGTTTTCGATTGAAAACAGCGCCCGCGCGGCCCGCGGCGGGTTGGTCGAGGTCGGGTTCGCCATCGACGTCGAGGTGGCGGGACTCGGTACAACTCCCGTCGGGGACGTCGACGTTGTGCAGCTGGACGTGGTGGGTGAAATCACGAGCAAAGAGGAGGTGATGGTGGACCGGTTCCGTTATCTCTTCTCCGTGCCGCATGCGGGAGATCGCGTGGGTTTGCTCCTCGATCGGCTCATCCGGCCCGGTGACTACCATCTCCGCGTCAAGGTGGAGGATGTCCACTCGAAGCACGCCGCGATCCGGGAGTATCAGTTCGAGGTTGACAGGGCGCTGGCGGTGATTGAGGCCGACGATGAGTTCGAAGACTTCGCGGAGGAGTACGGGACCGACATGCTCATCGGTCTCGAGACCATTGTGGCGAGTGACGAACAGGAAGAGAAAGAGCCGATCCTGCAATTGGTGGGACCCGAAGGCGACGCTGTGAGCGGCCTTGTCCGCTTCGAGGCGTTGGCCCGTCCAGAGGTCGCGAAGGTGACTTTCTTCCTCGACAACGAGTTGATCCTGACGAAAAACCGTCCACCCTTCGGCATCGACCTGGATGTCGGACCGCTGCCCAAGCTGACCTCGGTGATGGTGGTCGGCTATGACGCATCCGGCGAGGAAATCGGCCGCGACGGCTACACCCTCAACGTAGGCCGCGAGCGATTCTACGTGCGGCTCAGGCCGATTTCCACCGCGGACAGCGATGGTGATCGGGTGCATGTGGCCGCCGAGCTCAACATCCCATCGGACGGCAATCTGGACCGCCTCGACCTGTTCTGGAACGACGAGCCCCTTACAACCATCCACGAGCCGCCTTACGAGACATGGGTGGTCCTCAACGCGGCGGAGCAGTTCGGCTACCTGAGAGCTCTTGCCACCCTCAGTGACAACTCCCAGGCCGAGGACATCCAATTCGTCAACTCCCCGCAATTCGGAGCCGTGGTCAAAGTCACGGCGATCGAGTTGCCGGTTACCGTCTTGGACGGGCGTGGCAATCCCGTCGAGGACCTGAAGCTCGAGGATTTCACGGTCTACGAGGACAAGATCGAGCAGACGATTTCGCACTTTTCCCTGCACCGGGACCTGCCGGTGAGGATGGGCATCGTGATCGATACCTCGGGCTCGATGACGTTGACCCTTCCCACCGTACAGCGCGTCGTGATGGGCTTTCTGAGTGATCTCCTCCGTCCGAGAGATCGTGCTTTCATCGAGACATTCTCCGACCGGCCGGACATTCTCGCCGGTTTCACGGCCAACTTCACGATCATCGAGAATGCCCTGCTCGCTCTCTACGCCGACCGGGCGACCGCGTTGTACGACGCGGTGATCATGGGGTTATTCCAGTTCTCCGGGGTCACGGGACGGCGCGCAATGGTGGTGCTTTCGGATGGAGACGATACGGCGTCGAAAAATGAGTTTGGGGACGCCCTCGGGTATGCGCAGCGGATGGGGGTGACGATTTATACCGTCGGCGTCGCGATTCCGTCGACCAAGGTCACCACCAGGTGGCAGCTCAGCAAGCTCGCGAGTGCAACCGGCGGGCGAGCATTTTTCATGTCCGAGAAATCGGAGCTCGACTCCATCTACAACGAGATCAACCGCGAGCTGAGGACGCAGTACCTGATCGCCTACACATCGAGTTCGGAGCAACCGGCGGACGAGCTGCGGAAGATCAAGGTCCAGGTGGATCGAAAGAAGGTCAAGGTGCGAACGATCACCGGGTACTATCCTACCGGGGGCTGATCGGAGAAATCGGCTGCCCGGGGTCGTCACCGCGGTCAGTCACGGAGAGCGGAGGTGGAATCCGGTGCGAAATAGACTCAGAGCCACTAAAGCCGGTGCAGTGCTCCTGTTGTTGGTGATGTTGGCCGCAGGCACAGCCGTCGCAGGGGACCCCAGCGCCAAGGAGGCGGATGCCGAGATGGAGTGGGGCTACAAAACCGCACGGCGAGGATACTGGCAGGAGGCGCTGGTGCGTTTCGAACATGCCGACCAGTTGACCCCCAACCAACCGCGGATCCTCAACAACATCGCCGTTGCACAGGAGGCCAACGGGATGTTCGAGGCAGCCCTTCTCACCTACCAGACCGGTCTCGCGATCGCGCCCAACAACGATGCGTTGAGACGGAACTACATCCGATTCCAGGAGTTCTATGCGAATAACATAGCTGTCCCGGAAGAGACTCCGACACCGGACGAAGGGGCGGACGATGCGCAAGAAGATAACTGAGCTGTTGATCGTGTGCGTAGCGGTGGCGGCCGTCTGCGGCGCCGGCGCCCGCGAGATTCGAATCGAGCTGCACCTGAAGCCCGAGCTCGACCTCGAGGGCACGGAGACTGTCTTTGTCGGTCCGATCATGATCGAGCCGAGGGAAGGGGAGGGCGTGCAGTCGGTGGACCTCACCGCCGCGCGGGAGTTCGAAATCTTTCTGCGCAAGGTCCTTCGCCGGGAGGCCGATCTCCACCTCCTGCCCGAAATGGATGATTTGCGTCCTCCCACGACCCACTTGGCGGCTCTCGCGCAGGATGGAGAGTTCTGGAAAGCGGTCAACGAGGAGACAGGAGCCGACATCATCGTGGCGGCATCAATTGATGTCAAGATCCTCGATCGCGCCGGCTATACGACCGAGGAGTACATTTCTCCTCAGGACGGCAAGACTTACTTCCGCCAGGTCCTGGTCGAGGAGACCGGCTTCAGCTACGACATCCTGCTGGTCGTGGCGGAGGGTGGGTCCGGCACCATCATCCACCAGGAGCAGATCACCGATTTCAAGCCGAAGAACGAGCGCAAGCTCGAGGAGTACACCGACATGTTCACCGACCTCTACACCCTCCAGAACAGGCTCGCGGGGATCTTCGTTCCGCGGGTTGTTCAGGTCAAACGCGCACTCTACAACGATTGAGATTCGGTGGACTTGCTCGTGATTGACGCATCGAGATCGACCGGCGGAAGGGGGCTCCGTTCAGGCGGAGATGCCGGTGACCGCATCGCCACCTACGGAGGTAGAAGATGAGACCCTGGTTCAAAGCCCTGCTGATCTTCCTGCTCGCCGCCGCGCCGGTGGCCGCCCAGCTGGACCCCTACAACCCGTATATTGGAGGCAAGAACAAGGTCCGCTGGGACAAGTTCGACTGGCATACCTACGACACTCCGCACTTCAGGATCTCGTACTACGACCGCGTCGAACCGGCTCTGGAGAAGATTGCCTCCTTCGCGGAAAGCGCGTATGACGACATCGCCCACAAGCTCAATTACCAGATCCTCAAACCGGTGCCGATGATCTGCTACGCGACCCACGCCGAGTTCGAGCAGACCAACATCATGGTCGGTTTCATTCCAGAGGGCGTGGGGGCGTTTGCGACCCCCGTCCGCAACCGGATGGTGCTGCCGGTCGATCTGCCGGACCGCGAGCTGCAGGCGTTGATTCAGCACGAGCTCACCCACATTTTCCAGTACGAGATGTTCTTTGGCGGCAGACGGGGGCGTACCGTCTACGCACGGCCGCCGCTGTGGTTCATGGAGGGCATGGCCTCGTACTTCGGTGACGACGAGACGTCCCGCGACGAGATCTACATGCGGGACGCCGCCTTCTCCGACCAGGTGCCGTCGATCACCAGGCCACCGCAGGGTTTCCTGGCCTATCGCTATGGCCACAAGGTTTTCGAGTACATCGAGGAGGAGTGGGGCGAGGACGTTGTCCGGGACTTCGTGTTCTCATTCCGAGGTAACTTCGGCGGTCAGGTCGGGCGGCCGCTGGACAAGGTCCTCAACATGGAGCCCGAGGAGTTCGACGCAGCATTCCGCACGTGGCTGCGAAGGAAGTACCAGCCGGCCGCCGACCGAGGGGTGCCCGGCGAGTTCGGCCGCAAGTTCCGCGTGCCGGGATTTCTGAACTCCAGCCAGACATCGCCGGCCATCTCGCCTTCGGGCGATCTCGTGGCGGCGTTCACCACCTATAAGCAGGATGTGGACGTGGCGATCTTCGGTCTTCCCGATCGGCGGCTTTATAAGAACCTCACCAAGGGGCTCACCACCAAATATCAGTACCTGGTGGCGCAGGGCCTGACAGTTGCCCCCGCAGAGGGTCGCGATCTCGCCTTCTCGCCGAACGGCAATTACGTGGCGGTCTTTGCGCGTACCGAAAGGACCCGATCGCTCCTTCTGCTCGACGTCCGCAAGGGCGGAATCGCCCGCCGATATGACATCAAGCTACCGGTCGACCAGGCCACACAGCCGGCTTTCTCTCCCGACGGAGGGACCGTCGCCTTTCAGGCGGTCGAAAATGAGCAATTCGACATCTTCCTGCTCGATATGGAGACTGGAGAGGTCACCAACCTCACCGACGACGCGGCCTACGATGCCGCCCCGGCGTTTTCGCCCGACGGCAAGGCGCTGGTCTACACCTCGAAGTTCGGCGAGAATGGCAAGCTCATCCGGCTCGATCTCATAGATCCCAGCCGCCGTGAGCAGCTGACCTTCGGGCCGGGTCAGGATGAGGGCGCGGCATACTCGCCCGACGGCGAGCGCCTGTACTTCGCCTCGGACCGTGAGGAAGGCGTCTATGACGTTTACCGGCTCGACTTCGACACTCGAGAACTTTCGCGTCTCACCTATGTGATCGGTGCGGCGCTCAACCCGGTTCCCGCGCAGACCCTCGAGGGCGAGCGAGTAGGGTTTCAGGCCTACTCGAACGGCGCATGGGATCTGTACGGAGCCGATGCGAATCAGGGGGTCGACGTGGGCATCTCCGAGCCGCCCTCGGAGGAGGTGAAGCTCGAGCCCTTCGTGCCCGCGGTCAGCATCGCCGTGGATCCGGAGGCGGGCAAAAAGGTCAAGAGGCGCAAGATGTACCTCGAGGATGCGGGCGGTTCCGTGGGTGTCGACACGGGCTCCAACATCCTCGGTCAGGCCTTCATCACCTTCGCCGACCAGTACGGCGATCGCCGTTTCACCACCATCCTGAGCACCATCGACACGTTTTCCAACTTCTCTTTCAGCTACTTCAACCTGGAGCCACGGCTGCAGTGGGGTTTCACAATTTACGATGTGCGGACCTTCTATATCACCGGGTTCGATCCCCTCAGCTACCGGCCGACGTCGAAGGAGCAGATCTACCGGTTCACAGCGGGTGAGTTCACCCTGCGATATCCATTGTCCTCGTACTACCGGCTGTCCGCCCGAGCTGGCTATTTCGATCGTCAGTACGACCAGCCGTTCATCGATCCGATCACCGGTCAGACGTTCTTCAGGAGCATCACCGACCAGAGTCCATACGTCTCGGTGGGTGCGACGGGGGATACCGCCTTCTGGAAGGCCTGGGGCCCCCACAAGGGCACCCGCTGGGAGGCGCGTTATTACTACGCTTACGATCTGGACGGCGGTGGCGCCCTGACCCAGAACGTCGAGCTGGACGCCCGAGCGTATGTGCCGCTGTCGCAGCGCAACGAGCTCGCTTTCCGCGGTTGGCTCGGCTTCGCGGACGGCAACTCGCCGTGGATCTACTCCTTCGGCGGGCTCGACACCCTGCGCGGCTATCCGACCCGGACGCTGAGTGGAAACCGGACCTGGTTCATCAACGCGGAGTGGCGATTCCCCCTCGTAGACCGCATGGATCTGGCATTCATGAGGGTCGGCGGTATTCGCGGTCGGTTGTTCTTCGACGTCGGAGCGGCCTGGTTCCAGAGCCAGGACGGGCAGAAATTCAACCAGTTCGGCCAGCCCGGCTTCACCTTCATTGAGGACGGTGTGCTCGTGGACGGCGTGTCGTCCTACGGGTTCGGGATCGATATCCTGTTCTTCGGCTTGCCCATGCACTTCGATTGGGCCAAGATTTGGAACTTCGACGAGGCACTGACCGGTTTCGAAAGCAACTTCTGGATCGGAGTACGTTTCTGAATTTTCAATTCTCAATTCTCAATTTTCAATTCACCTGCGCCCTTCCGGACAAATCGGGATGTGGGAGGTAATTAAAAATTGAGAATTCAAAATTGAGAATTGGCTATTTCCCGGGGTAATACCCCGCGATTGTCCTGGTGTGCGTCGTGGGGTCGTCCACCGTGACCTCGATCTCTCGGAACTGTTCGGGCGGCTTGTCCGAGGGTGAGGGGTACCAGAGAAGGTACTGCGAGCGAAGCAGCTCGGCGATGCGGGAGTAGACCGCCGGCAGCTCCTCGACATTCTTTATGAAAAAGGCCTCGCCGCCGGTCTCGGTGGCAAGCTTGTTGAGGACCTTGCGGCCCGAGAAGTTGAGCTTTCCAACACCGAGGCCGATGGTGAAGATCGGGATGCGCATGGTATGGGCGAAGCGCTCCGCAGTTTCCCACCCGGTGCGTGAGGTAGTGTCCTCACCGTCCGTGAGCAGCACCACCGCCTGCCGGCCCCGGCGGCCGCGGAACTGCTCCAGTGAACGTACCACCGCGTCGTGCAACGAGGTGCCGCCCTCGGGGGTCACCGTGTCCAGGTTCCCCACCAGCGCCTTGATGTTGTCGGTCCAGTTGACCTGCACTGCGGCGTCCCACGAGAAGCGGATCAGGACCGCCTCGTCCCCCTCCTCGAGGAGCTCGTCGGTGAACCCCTTGACCGCGGTGCGGACCTTGGGGAAGTCCTCGATCATCGAGCCCGAGGTGTCGACCGCGATGGCGAGGGACAGCGGCAGGTCCTCGGTTGTGCCGAAGCCCTCGACCTCGACCTCCTCCTTATCCTCGTAGACCGTGAAGTCCGCGAGCTCGAGCCCCAACACAGGGATGCCGCGTTCGTCGAGAACCACCACCGGCAGTTCCACGAGCTCGACCCTCACCGAGCCCACGAAACCGCCTCCGCCGCCGAGGATCAACACCCCATCGCCGCGGGTCCCTTCGGCGTCCACGACCTCGGCGGAGAGAATCGCAGCCATTTGCAGCTTCGCGACCGCCACTTCGGCGACACAAGGGCAGGCCGCCCATCGCGCCACCATCTCTGCGTCGAGGTGGAGGCTCACCTGATGGATGTCCTTGGCGCCGCTGACGGCGACCGTAACTCTGCGCTTTCCGTCCTTGATCGCGTGCTCGGGCGCGAGCAGGATTTCGACCCCGATCTGACCGGAGGGATTGTTGAGGACAATGGCATCCTCGCCCAGGTAGTCTCCGTCGGCGTTAATGGCGACGGCTCTGATTTGGGTGCGTTTGATGATCTCCCCGAGAGGAATGGAGACTGTCCACGGGGCGCGGTTCCGCCGGCCAAGCGTCTTGCCGTCGCGAAAGAACTCCACCGAGGCGGTGTTTTCGGGCGCCTCGACCTCGAGCTGGACGGCGCCGAGAGCACCGAGATTGGGTGGCGGCTGAAAATGCACTCCACCCTCGCTGGGCGGGGTGAGATCGAGCGCCACCGCGTCCATCGGGGCACCCTCCGGGGCCTCGAAGGACGTTTCGGCCTCGGGCACTTCGATCTCCCCGAGCCACACGCCCGACGTGACCCCGTTGAGAGAGGAGATGGAGATCAGGAGATCGTAGGCTCCCGGGTCCCACTCGCGGTAGAGCATCGCGGAGCCGTCGGGTTCGATGGTCACCACGGCGCTATGCCGGTCCACGATGTCTTCGCCTTTGCGCAGGGTGGTGACCACCCGAACCCGGTCCCCCGCCCGCTCGCGGTCCTCCGGAGCGATCTGGAAGACCGCGCCCATGACCGTGCCGTCGGCGCCCCTTCCCAGAGCCTCCACGTGGGCGGTGATGGCAAGGGGCTGCTCTGAGGCGCCAACAGTCGTCGCGATGAAGAGGGGCAGCAGGAGGAGAAGATGTCTCGCTTGCATTGGGTCACCTCAGTCTGGGTATGCTCTGCGCTTGATATTCGGTTACGGCCCCCGTGTGGTACGGCCTCGCCCGTCGCGGGTTACTCGCCGCTTCCGAACCGGACGGCGGGCTCATGTTAACAGTGCTGGGAACCTGTCCGTGCATGAGGGGCGAGGTTCCGCCTGCTGAAGCCCGCATATCTCACCGGGTTTCGTATCGAGGGCGGCGAAGCGCAAGTATCCGCTGGGATTGTCGCGAATCGGGCGACGCAGTCGTAGTTGCGCTACGTC
>Ga0209013_10000387_pt1 | contig 39106 bp, 34 predicted proteins | sample Cruoilmetagenom2_FD_187291 | JGI IMG/M metagenome (GOLD analysis project Ga0209013, IMG submission 187291) | Oil polluted marine microbial communities from Coal Oil Point, Santa Barbara, California, USA - Sample 2 (SPAdes) (version 2) | ecosystem: Environmental > Aquatic > Marine > Oil seeps ...
GCGAACCGCCCCCGCCTTCATTGGCCTGCTGATTCAGACGATCCAAGGTCTGGTGACAAGGATTCCGGTCCCTTTTGTTTCGGGGAAACGCCTCCAGACAACGCTGCGCCCCTACCCGGCTGCTCGTAGCGGAGCAAAACGCCAATGATCAGGGCCAGCATACTGCCGCGCTACATTGCGAAGCGGTTCCTCTTGGCGATAATGCTGACATTTCTTCTTTGTTGCCTACTGATCTACATGATTGATTTGGTGGAGTTACTCCGCCAGTCCGGCAAGTATGGCGGCACCTCAATCGGGGCTGTCGCTTTGATTGGATTACTGAGATTGCCGGCCTACGCGGAGTATCTCGTCGGCTTTGCAGTCCTTGTTGGTAGCATCGCGGCGCTCCTATCGCTCAGCCGGCAGAGCGAACTGACGGTGATGCGGGCAGGCGGCATGTCAGTATGGCAGTTTCTGCGGCCCGGCTTAGTCGTGGCAGTGGTTCTTGGTGTGTTCGGCGTTGCAATTTTCAACCCGATTGCCGCAGGCGCACGGAGCAAGGCCGAAACGGTCTACGCAGAAGCATTTGGCAAAGAAACCAATCTGTTACGCGCGCGATCGGGCGACTCATGGTTGCGCCAAGACGGGGCTGATGGCCAGTCAGTAATTAGCGCAGTTCTCGCCTCCAATCGAGGGTTGACCCTAACCGGGGTGACAGTGTTCGTTTTTGATCGCGGCGGCCACTTTGTGGAGCGTGTCGATGGTGCCCGCGCCGACCTAAGACGCGGGTTTTGGGAGATTAAGGATGCGTGGGTGGCAAGAATCGGCCAAGAGCCCGAAAAATTTCAACAATATCTCCTTTCTAGCTATTTGACGCCCGAGCGCGTCACCGACGCTTTAGGCTCTCTTTCCTCAATGTCGTTCTGGGAATTGCCTCGCCTTATAGAAGTAGCTGAAAAAGCTCAGATTTCGGCCGATAGACTGCGCGTGCAGTATGTATCTCTGCTGTCCCGTCCATTGTTGTGTGTTGCGATGGTCCTTTTGGCCGCGACTGTGTCGTTGCGGTCATTCCGTTCAGGCGGCATCCAGACTATGGTCATCACTGGTTTAGTGGGGGGAATAGGCTTTTTTCTACTCGCAGAGGTCTCCCGACAAATTGGAGTTGCTGGTCTCGTGCCCGCTTGGGCCGCGATCTGGTTACCCGTTGTTCTACTTCTCGTTGTCTCGGCGTCAGTGCTGCTGCACCAGGAGGATGGCTGAGTGATGCGTGTTACGCGGACACCGCATGAGGGTTGCGGATGGTCACGCGTTCCTTGCCGGCGCCGGAAGGTTGTCGGTAGGGGACGTTTGGTCATGCTCGCGGCGCTTACTGCTGTGCTCGCGTTTGGCGATGCTCCAGCCTTAGCCCAAGACCCCAGTGTCATTGCCCCGAAGACGCCTTCCGGTGACTCGTTCGGTGACGTCAGTATTTCACCCCAGGTTAAGATAGACCGATCGCAGCCGCTCTATCTGCAGGCCGACGAGCTCATCTACGACAACGGTGGCGACAGTGTCATCGCGCGTGGCAACGTCGAAATCTATTATAACGATTACATCCTGACGGCTGATGAGGTCCTTTATAACCAAGCAGGCGGCACGCTAACCGCGATCGGCAATGTTGTTCTCAAAGAACCCAACGGCAACATTGTACGCGCTGACCGGTATACATTGACCGACGATTTCCGGGATGGGTTTGTTCAATCGTTGAGTGTTGTCGCCAAAGACGATACGCGGATCGCCGCTCAGCGCGCGATACGGCGCGAAGGCAACACTACAGAATTCATTAAGGGTCGCTTCACCCCGTGTAAAAGTAAGGACGGGATGCCGCCTTTATGGTGCATCAGCGCCGATCGCGTAATCCATGATCAACAGGCCGCGACCATCAGTTATTATGATGCCCAGTTTGAACTCTTTGGCGTGCCGGTGCTCTACACTCCCTACTTCGAGCACGCCGATCCGTCGACAAAGCGCAAGTCGGGCTTCCTAACACCGGAGCCAGGAATCTCGGATGCTTTCGGCTACAGTACGACGGTTCCCTACTACTTTGCGCTGGCGCCGAATTACGACTTTACGTTCTATCCTAATTTTATGACCCGGCAGGGTGTGCTGTGGCAGGGCAAATGGCGCCACAAACTGGCTAATGGTGAATATTATGTGGACCTCGCTGGCATTGATCAGGATGCCGGCCAGCTGCCAAGTTCGATAGAGGACCGCGATCGATTCGACGGCTGGCGGGGCAGTATCGAGACCAAGGGTCTGTTTTCGTTATCGAGCTGGTGGGACACAGGCTGGGACGTCGTCGTTGAGAGCGATGACGCTTTTCGCCGGTTTTATAAACTTGATAACATCCTACTAACAGACCGCGTGAACAGAGGCTTCCTCGTCGGTCAATCAGAACGCAATTACTTTGGCCTGAATGTTTATCAGCTGGGGGGGCTTCTGTTTACTGACGAACCCATCGCCGATTCTTGGGCGCACCCAGTCATTGACTACAATTACGTGGCCGCTGATCCAATTCTTGGTGGGGAACTCCGCTGGGATACCAATGTGCTGGGTTTCTCGAGCGACAATGAGACCACTGGAGCTGGTGTGGAGAGAATGAACCGCGTAGTAACGGAGCTCAAGTGGCGCAAACGCTTATCTGATCATATAGGCATTACCTACACGCCCTTCGCTCATCTGCGCGGTGATGTGTATCAGCTTAAGAACTACTTCGATCCGCAGTCTCGGGAGTTCGTCAAGAGCAGCACGTCGGTGGCGCGCGGGCTGGCCTTCGGCGGCGTCACAGTCGCCTATCCTTGGGTGGCAAATTCGACTAGAGGCTCACATGTTATCGAACCGATCGGACAGATCATTGGACGGCAGGCAAGCGTAAGACAAGACGACTTGCCTGACGAAGACGCACAAAGCCTCGTCTTTGATGACTCGAACCTGTTCGATGTCGACAAATTTTCCGGTTACGACCGCATCGAAACGGGTACCCGCGCCAACGCGGGACTGCAGTATACTTTTCAGTCGAATACGGGGGGATATGCCCGAATTCTGGCAGGCCAGAGCTTCCACCTTGCAGGCGTCAATCCATATACTCTTCCTGGCGTCAATGAAGTTGGCGATCCTATCTTCAATCCAACCAGTGGATTGGAGACGGACCGGTCAGATTATGTGCTGGGCCTATACGTAGCCCCTTCTGACTTCTTTCGGGTGATTTCGCAAACCCGCTTTGATGAAGATAACTTTTCCATGCGCCGCCAGGATGCAGGCGCCACAGTGGGCTATGGCCCCTTCTACGCGACGGCGACCTACACCTACGTAGCCGACGATTTGCCCGCTGGATTTGCGACACAGCAAGAGGGTGTCCTCGCCTCCTTGAAAATGGCCCTCACCGAGCGGTGGAGCCTAAAGGGCGGCATGCGCTATGACATTGACGAACGAGAGCTGCTTCAGAACTTCTACCAGGTACGCTATGGCGACGAATGCATCATTCTCACCGCGACCTACACCGACAATCGCTTTAAGAGCGAGCAAATCGCCGACGGCCAAACGTTGATGCTGCGGTTCGAGCTGAAGCATCTTGGCGAGTTCGGGTACAAGACCGACGCCCTTAGTTATACATCGTCGGAGCAACAATCTGGCGGCTAATCATGCCTATTCGGCGCAATTTCAGGGCTGCTGGCCTGCGCCATGCCTCCGCCACGGTTGGTGTGGAAAACATAGCGCAGAAGCATGCAGCGGGGACGCGAATCTCCCAACTTGTCATGGGCCACACATCCAGAAGATGCAGCCAATGATACTTTTTCGAAATCGCTGCACTCCGCACCAGCCTCCAACATCGCGAGCCTGCGCCCTTCTGGTGTTGAGCATCGTGCTTGCCGGAGCGCCATTGCCTGGAACCGTCTTGGCGCATGTGGAGGACTCCTCGACCGGCGGTCAGGCAAATACTTCGTCAATGCCTGCCAAACACGCTAGCCGGGGCAACAGTTTAAGGCCGACGCGACTGGCCGCCAACAAGCCCCAAAGCAGGCGTTCGCGCTCATCCAAGACCGCCCAATCTATCGTTGCGCTTGTCAATGACCAACCGATTACCGGTTACGAAGTAGACCAGCGCCGCCGACTGATGAGTATAGGTGTAAACATCCAGCCCAAAGTGAAGGCCATTTTTCAAAGCCTGGTCAAGGATCCCAAGACCACGGCACGGCTGAAAGCTATTCTTGACGAAACCGTCAAGGCGAACCAAGGCAAGTCACAAGAAGAGGTGATCAAAATATTCGAGGGGCGCAAGAAAGCCTTCGGCCGCAGTTTACAGCAGCAGGCAATTGCTAGGGCACGCAAGTCCACCTTGCCCTCACGTAAGGCAGCCCTCGACGAGTTAGTGGATGAACGTTTGAAACTGTACGAAGCCAAGCGTCTCAATGCACTAGCGTCTGAGGAAGACGTCAACCGCGTCCTCGCCGGAATGGCTGGCCGCAACAAATTATCAACTGAACAGTTGACCAAAAATTTTGCCCAGATGGGCACCAACATCGAAGCGATGAAGGAGCGGATAAGAGCGTCGATCTCGTGGAACAACGTCATTCGTCGTCGTTATGGCCGGCAGATCCAGAGCGTAATTAGCGACTTGGACCGCATGACGGGCGATGTCAAAGGAAGCGATGATGTGGAGTTGCGAGTCCATCGGATATTGCTCGTCTTGCCGACAAAGGTTGACCAAAAAGAAATCGCGCTTCGGCTGCGCGATGCAGAGCTCATGCGCGCCAATTTCAAAAATTGCAAAGCCACACCTTCACTGACCTCAGGCGTGACCGGCGCGCGATTCCAGGACTTGGGTAAGCGTGCGCCATCGAGTATCCCCGAGCCCACACGCACGCTCCTGTTGAGCGCGCAGGACAACGAGATGTTGCCACCCAGCGTCGGTGAAGGTGGGGTTGAGTTGTGGGCAGTTTGTGGCCGCAAGGTCATTCCGGCGCAACAGAAGAAGCGCGCATCGGCAAAGAATGATCGCCAGCAGAAAGAGTTTGATATTCTGGCCAAGCGTCATCTTAAGGACCTGCGGCAGGACGCGCATATCGAGTATCGCTGATGAGCGCTGCGGCCGAGTGCCGACTTCGTATGCCGATCGCAATTAGCATGGGCGACCCTGCCGGGATCGGCCTCGAGCTATGCATCAAGGCATGGATGGAACGGGGCAAGCACAACCTCCCGCCGTTCGTTCTGTATGCTGACCCTGAGGCGCTCGAGGAACGGAGCCGCCTGCTTGGGCTTCCAATACCTCTGCAGGTTATCGGAGCCCCGTCAGAGGCGGCCGCCGTATTCGCTAGAGCACTTCCCGTACGACGAGTGCCTTTGGCTACGCCGGCCGTACCTGGGGCGCCCAATCCCGCCAACGCGGGAGCTGTCATTGCCGCCATCCAACAAGCAACTGGTGCGGTTTTGAGCGGGGAGACAATGGCCCTTGTGACAAATCCGATTGCTAAGAGTGTTCTTACTGCCTCCGGCTTTACCTATACTGGCCACACTGATTTTCTGGCGGCTCTCGCACAGGGACAATTTCCCAACCAACAATTCAGCCCGGTCATGATGTTGGCTTCGCGCGAGCTGCGTGTTGTCCCGCTTACCATCCATATCCCTCTTGCCGAAGTCCCAAGGTCAATTACACGCGCGTTAATAATGGATACTGCGCGCATAACCTCCGAGTCGCTTCAACGCGACTTCGCTATTGCGGTGCCGCGAGTTGCGATAGCCGGGCTTAATCCGCATGCCGGCGAGGACGGCACCATGGGTGATGAAGAACGCAACGTCATCGCGCCGGCAATTGCGGCATTACGCAGTCAGGGGTTATCGGTTACGGGCCCCTTCCCGGCGGATACCTTGTTCCATCCATCAGCGCGAGGCAGCTATGATGCGGTAATAGCCATGTACCATGACCAAGCCCTTATTCCATTCAAAACAATTGCCTTTGACCACGGCGTCAACGTAACGTTGGGACTACCCTTCGTGCGCACATCTCCCGACCACGGCACGGCTTTCGACATTGCGGCGCAAGTGCGCGCATCCCCGAACAGCTTTATCGAAAGTTTACGGCTTGCAGTCCGTATCGCAGCCGCGCGTGCTGCGACTGTGCAACGATGACCCTAATCAACAACCACGAAAACCGCTCAGGGGCGAGCCCGGATGGACTGCCCCCCTTACGCGAGGTCATCGCTAAGCTAGGGCTTAGCGCCAAGAAGAGCCTCGGCCAAAACTTTATCCTTGACCTTAATCTCACGCGCCGAATTGCACGCGCCGCCGGCCCTTTGCTCGGCCGCACCGTCGTCGAAGTGGGACCAGGCCCAGGCGGGCTCACGCGCGCCCTCTTCTTGGAAGGCGCGGCCTATGTGATTGTGCTCGAACGGGATGAACGCTGCGCGCCGGCGCTCGAAATGATTGCGGATCGATATGCAGGGCGGCTGAAAGTGCACTTCGGCGACGCGCTAGAGGCCGATTGGCCGCACTTGTTGTCCAAACACGATGGTAAGGCAACGATTGCAGCCAACCTCCCTTATGGGATCGCCACGCTCCTTCTCGTCGGTTGGTTGGAAACGGAGCCATGGCCACCCTGGTACGATCGTATGGTTCTCATGTTTCAGAACGAAGTAGCTGAGCGGATCGTGGCAACCCCGGGAACGAAAGCCTATGGACGGCTTGCCGTGCTTTCACAATGGCGTGCCCAGGTGCGCAAGGTACTGACATTGTCACCCGAGGCATTCACGCCGCCGCCAAAGGTTGCCTCAGCCGTCGTTGATTTCGTGCCTCGTTCGAAGCCCGCTCTGCCCTGCTCGGCAAAATCCGTTGGAAAGGTGACCGCCGCCGCCTTCGGTCAGCGGCGCAAAATGCTGCGCACGAGCCTCAAGCAACTGCTCCCCGATCCTGAAGGTTTTCTTGAAGTATCGGGAATTGCGGGAAATCTCCGAGCCGAGGATGTGAGCGTAAGAGATTATGCGAAACTCGCTTACATCTTCGAGCGCTCCAAGGCCGGCCGCTCCTAGGCGGCCAGGTTAACGCAGGGTTAAGACTGATCATACTTGCCCTCACGGCACTAGGCATCGAGTTCGGACCAACAAGAACGGCGCAAACGATCGCTATTTAGAAGCGGGCTGCTGTGGGGGTGTTCATCTCACTGTAATAGTTATTGCTGTTACCTAGGGAACAGCTCTCGGCCTCGAGCCAGGGTACGATTGAGGCAGATCCCTAGCAGACGGGTTACTCGTCATGCGCTTAAGAATACTAGTACTGTTCAGCACCGTGTTCCTGTGGAGCGGCACGCAGGCGATTGGCGCGCCGGGGGAGGCCATTGGCTCGGCCGTCAGGATCGTCAACCTTGTTACGGCAGAATACGAGACTGACTATCGCCGTTTGGCGACAGGCGACGACGTTCGCCAAGACGATATGATCGAGGTCAGCGCGAAAGGCAGCGGCGAGCTCAAGCTGCGCGATGACACCAAGTTGGCGCTCGGGCCTGGCTCGCAACTCTTGCTCGACGAGTTCGTCTACAATCCAGAGATGAGCGGCGGCGCGATTGTCCTCAATCTCGTCAGGGGAACCTTTCGGTTCATCACCGGCATTGCCGCAAAACCAGCCTATGTCATTCGCACACCGACAGCGTCGATCACGGTGCGTGGAACCATCTTCGATGTTTATGTTCAGGATACCGGCTTGTCCTGGCTGTTGCTCATCGAAGGCGCCATCGAAGTCTGTAATGAGAAGGGCGAGTGCCGCCTGCATGACGAGCCCGGGAAACTCATCCGCATTACGCCTGCCGGCGACGTGGGGAATCCCATCAAATGGGCAAGCCTACCTGAGAAACAAGCAGCGCCATTCGAGTCCGCGTTTCCCTTCATAGTCACAGCGCCGCTGATCGATCCTGACCCAATCTTCACACCCGACTACGTCATCAACTTCACTGAAAGGCCGGGTCCCAATAACGAGGCCCAGCCTAACGACACCAAGGATGAGAAACCTAACAGGGTCAATAAAAAGAAGAAGAAAAAGAAGGCCAAGAAGAAGCGCAGGAAGATAAAAAAGGCCAAGAAGAAGCGCACACCCAAACGCCGGGCCAGCTCGCAACCCAGCTTTGGCGTAACGATTGGCATCGGAGCCGGATTTGGACGCAGCCGCCCCAATCGGGGCCGCCCCCATCGCGGTCGTAAACCCAATTACAACAAGTACTAGCCGGGGGCCTCAGTTTCGGATGCGCTCGGGCTACGAAGCCCTCACGCAGTGGGCGCGAGGCGCCGTGCAAATGTATCGTATAACGGCGCTAAGTCATCCCATCCAAGCGACCGACAGACTTCCAGGGCCTTGCGTACGTTTACCGCATCTTTGGCGCCCATCGCTGCTAATAGCTGGCCGTGCGCCTTCTCAGCTACGCGGAAACGTTTGGACGCCGCGACGCCCTCATCACCGAGAAGGGCGTAGATACGCTCAGGCTGATCCCTACCTCGAACCAATACCGCGTCGATTTCGAGGAATGCGAAGTTTGTTGCTGCCTTCGCCGTGGCCTCTCCGGTAACAATGGGGAGCTTGTATGTCTTCGTGGCTTCTTCCAAACGCGAGGCTACATTGACGACGTCGCCCAGTATTGAATAGTCGAAGCGCTGGGGGGAGCCCACGTTACCGACGCAGCATTCTCCCGTGTTAAGTCCGATCCCGATCTGAACCGGCGTGTGCGTTTTGCCGCGGCGGCGCGCCTCGATCGCCCATTCTTGGTTTTGGGCCTGCAGACGGGAAATCATGCCAATTGCCGCCCGCGCTGCGTTGCTGGCGTGCGCGGCGTCAAGAAGCGGGGCGTTCCAGTACGCCATTACCGCGTCGCCCATGAATTTGTCGATGGTCCCCCGTTGGGCCATAATGACCTCGGACAGTGGCGTAAAGAGTTGATTTAGAAAACGCACCAGCGCCTCGGCACTCATTCCTTCCGAAATCTTAGTAAAGCCACGCACATCGGCAAACAGAACCGTGACCTCGCGCATTTCGCCACCGAGTTTCAGCTTTTCCTGGTGACGCACAAGCTCCTCGACTAAGGGGGCGGAAACATAGTGACTAAACGCATGGCGCACGCGGTTGCGGTCCCGCTCAGTTTGGACGTAGTTATCGAGCGAGGTTGCAAGATAGAGCAGAATAACAGCGAGTGATGGGTAAACGGGATCGAACAGAAAGTCGGCTTGAGTATAACCTAACCACGATGCCAAGAAGACCGCCCCAATTGCCACCGCTGCCATGATAGCAGCCGTAGCGGCGCCAAAGCGATAGACAACCCAAGCAATCGCGCCACCTGCCACAACAAGAAAAAGAAGTTCCGCACCGGTTGCATAAGCAGGGCGGCTCAGGTGCTCTCCCGACAGCATCTGTTCGAGCGCTTGAGCGTGAATTTCGACACCCGGCACGGCAGGTCCAAGAGGTGTTGCTCGCAAATCGAGAAGACCCACAGCGCTCGTGCCAAGAAAAACGTGGCGGCCTGCCACATCTTTCGGGGAAAATGTGCCATCTAAAATGGTGTGTGCGGGAATGTAGCGTTTTCGATCGTGACGCGAAAAACGCAGCCAAAGTTCGCCGCTAGCATCGGTGGGCACCACCGTGCTGCCGACGCGAACGGTGTCAACACCCGTCCTTTCTCCAAACGACCAAACGCCGCTGCCGCCCGACGACCGCACAAAGACGGTCGTTTCTGCCAAGGCTACCCGGAGTGTTTCGAGTGGCAGTGAAGGATAGAGGGTATTGTCGACAGAAAGCAGCAGTGGTGCGCGTCGAATGATTTGGTCGCGTACGGGAATCCAGTTGACGGCGCCAAGTCCTTCCGCGCGCTCCGTAAGTGCCGCCAGACTGCCGATACCGCCTACAAAGCTGGGTACAAATTGATTGGGGTCGTCGCCCGCAAACGCAAACCGTGCGCGCGCAGGACCCGGCATGACCGCCCCGTCGTTCTCTGCCGCAAAACCAAGGATAACCGGCGCCGCCGCGATGGCATCTCCTAACTGTTGGTCATTAGAGGGCAGCATCGCCGCTCGGTTTGTAAGAGGAACAAGTTCGGGCAGACCAGAAAAGAGCTTGGCAAACTCACCTGGAGAAAGACGATCGGCCTCCGCAAAAATTAAGTCGACGCTGATCGTGCTGACGCCTGCCTTTTTTAGTTCATCGATGATCTCGGCGAGTTTTGTTCTAGGCCACGGCCACTGACCAATACGCCTCAGAGATGCCTCGTCGATGTCAACAATGCGCACGGGAAGCGTAGGGTCGACCGATCTTGGGGTCAACGAAAGGTAGGTATCGAAGACGGACAGACGCAGGGTAGCGACAAGATCCGGATCGGCGATACGTAGTGCCACAGCCAAAAGGAGGAATGCCGCTGTGAGGATGAACTGAACGGACAAATCTCGCACGTCCATAACTCCTTCGCGAGCGGCACCTAGAACGGATCAATGGGACGCGATTTCCCCGGCCCTTAGAGAGCTTTTTGCATTTCGCGTACGAAGCCGGTTAGACCGTCGAGGCACTCGCGCTTTAAACGTTCTGCCGTCAGGATAGCCTGCAATCCCTTGAGAGAATCCTCAATGTTGGCATTGATGATCACGTAGTCGTACTCGGGCCAGTGGCTGATCTCAGCGGAAGCATCCAACATCCGCCGCTTCACCACATCCTCGGCATCCTGAGCACGCGCACGCAAGCGCTGCTCAAGAACATCATGGGACGGCGGAAGCACGAATACACGTACAACGTTGTGCTTCATCTTCTCTGAAAGCTGCTGTGCGCCCTGCCAGTCGATGTCAAACAGAACGTCGCGGCCTGCAATAATCGCGGCCTCAATCGGTGCCCGCGGTGTGCCGTAAGAATTGTCGTAAACACGTGCCCATTCCAACAACTCCTCGGCGTCGCGCATCTGGACAAAAGTGGCCGCGTCAACAAAGTTGTAGTCGCGCCCATCAATTTCACCAGGTCGCGGCGATCGCGTCGTGACCGACACCGACAATGAGATTGAATTGTCCGTTTCAATGAGACGGCGCGCAAGCGTCGTCTTTCCTGCACCTGATGGTGAGGAAAGCACCAAAAGCAGTCCGCGCCTGTCTATTCTCGGCCCCTCGGTACTCATAGGCTCATGTCCGTTGCCGGTGGATGTTCTAGAATAAGATTACTCGATATTCTGCACCTGCTCGCGCATTTGATCGATCACCGTTTTTAGCGCAAGACCAGCGCGAGTAATCTCAACGTCGTTGGACTTAGAACATACGGTATTCGCTTCGCGATTAAATTCTTGTGCCAGGAAATCGAATTTGCGGCCGACAGCGCCATCGCCTTCTAACAACTCACGCGCCGCGCCGATGTGCGCGCTCAAGCGTTTCAGCTCCTCTTCGACGTCGCTACGGGTAGCGAGCAGCACAGCCTCTTGATGTAAGCGTTCTGGATCTAGTCCATTGCCTGTTTCGACGAGACGCGCGACTTGTTCCTTGAGGCGCGCTGTCAAAGTTGCCGGCGTACGGGCCGGTGACTTCTCAATCTGCTTGACGAGACGTTCGATCTCGGAAAGGTGAGCGCCCAAGACCTCGTGCAGGCGTTGCCCTTCCGCTGTGCGCGCCCTGACCAACGCGGCAAGTACGTCCCTCAAATGATCAAGCATGGCCTCCATGCGAGCGCCTGACTCCTCAGCCTCTTCCTCAATCTCGTTCACTTCCAGGACGCCTCTTATACCTATGAGACCGTCTGCTCGAGGCAAGGCGCAACCTGTCAACTCGCGGATGCGATCGGCCGCCTTCACAACCTCGGCCAGCGCCGTCTCATTGAGGCGGATCGCCTGCCCTCCCTCTCGGCGGTCGGCGCTTAGTGAGACCGTTACGTTGCCGCGCACAAGTTGATTTGCAACGGCTTCGCGGATCATCGGCTCTAACGCTTCATAGCCGGACGGCAATCGCACGCGAACATCGAGCCCGCGGCCATTTACACTCCGCACCTCCCAATGCCACCTAACTGTTCCAAGCGAACTTTCGGCGCGCGCGAAGCCGGTCATACTGTTTATGGTCATAGCGCCTTCCGCATACTCCTAGAGCCGACAAAGAGAGGATGCCGAAATCTAACTGCTGAGGCGCGGGGCAACAAGGAAACGCTTGTGGCCACCTCTAAGTGATATGACCAATTGACGACGGACGGCGCGTCTATCGTCGTGGCTTGCGCACAGGGAGCGGAATGGAAGATGCCACTCCAGCAGCTCCGGAGTTAAGGAGTTGCGGCGCTGCTATGCGGCTAGCCGAGGTAGCGGCTTGGGCGGGTCCTTCCGCCGACGCAGCGGCGGCTTGTCTGGCCCGCCTCCGGCGTTCCACCTTACGCCAGTTGGAGACGGCCGCGTTGTGCTCGCGCAGTGTCTTGGAAAACGCGTGACCACCACTTCCGTCGGCAACGAAATACAGTTCTTTGGTTGTAGCCGGATTGAGCGCGGCTTCAATGGCGGCACGGCCGGGGTTGCAGATTGGGGTGGGCGGTAACCCGCTGATTTTATAAGTATTGTGATCTGTTTTCTGATTAAGGTCCGCGCGTGTGAGCGGGCGCCCCAAGTGACCCTCGCCGCCAGCGATGCCATAGACAACAGTGGGATCCGACTGCAGACGCATTTTCTTGCGCAGTCGGTTCATGAATACGGCGGATACCCGATCGCGCTCATCGGGACGGCCGGTTTCTTTTTCGATAATCGAAGCAAATATGATGGCCTCTTGCGGACTCTTCATCGGAAGATCTGCTTGGCGCATCGCCCACGCCTCAGCCAGATAGCGTTGCATCTCTGCCTTCATGCGTTCGAGTACTTCTTGGCGTGTCATCCCTTTTGAGAAACTATAGGTGTCAGGCAGCAATGAACCTTCCGGCGGAATTTCGGTTATGTCGCCGACCAGATCGGCCTGGCCACGAATGCGCTCAACGATCTGCTTACTCGTCAAGCCTTCAGGAATAGTCAGTTTCGACAGGACACTTTGGCCTTTGACCAGCGTGTCCAGCACATCGGCCATGCTGGCATTCTTCTTAATCTCGTATTGGCCGGCCTTAAGGTCTTCCGGTCTATCGCTCAGCGCATTGCGCAATAGATAGCTCGCCATGAACGTCCAGCGGTTGGAGATGATGCCTAGCCGCTCGAGACGCGTCGCGATCTCGATGCGCCCCTCTCCCTTGGGGATAGTGACAACACGTGAAACTTCCAGAGGTCCTCGGCGCTCATACTGGTTATAAACCAGCGCACTGACGGCACCGATCGCAACCAGGATCACCAGAAGCAATGTCAGCACACCGCTGAAGAAGCGGATAAAGCCGCCCATAGGCCGCGGCATCTCTGGCTCGTAACTGCCGGTTGGGCGAATCGGCGCACGCGATGGCTCGAGCGTCTCCGCGGGGCTACGCGGACGCACACCGGCTTTGTAAAACACGGGCTCCTGCCGCGGAGGGCGGATATTATTCATGGTTCCGTTCACGTTCACCGAACGCGATCATTCGCGCTCGGCATCTGTGAAGATATTGATCCGACCCTATAGGCAAATGTGGCAAAAGCGCGAAATGAGCTTGCGTATTCGACAGCATCGCCGGTTACGTGGCCAGCGCGCCTCAGATAACGCGACGCAGGATCAAAGACGCATTGGTGCCGCCGAAACCAAATGAGTTCGTCAGCACAGTGTTTATCTCACGCTTCTTGGGCTCGTGAGGCACCAAATCAACGGGCGTATCGACCGACGGACTATCTAGATTGAGAGTCGGCGGAGCGATATTGTCGCGTATTGCTAGCACAGAGAAAATGGCCTCGATAGCGCCGGCAGCGCCCAGGAGATGTCCGGTTGCTGACTTGGTAGACGACATTGCGAGTCTGCCGCTGGCATTGCCGAATAACCGCTCAACGGCACCCAACTCTATTTCATCACCCATCGGCGTAGATGTTCCATGCGCATTCACGTAGTCAATGTCGCTCACATCGATTCCGGCACGGTTCAGGGCTGCGCGCATACATCGGTAAGCGCCATCACCACTCTCTTCCGGCGCTGTGATGTGATAAGCATCGCCCGACATGCCATAACCAATAACCTCCGCATATATCTTAGCGCCGCGGGCTCTAGCATGTTCGAACTCCTCCAGAACTAAGATGCCGGCGCCTTCGCCCATGACGAAACCATCACGGTCCTTGTCATAGGGCCTTGATGCCTCTGTGGGACGGTCATTGAAATTTGTCGAGAGTGCGCGGCAGGCCGCAAAACCAGCAATTGCTATACGGCAAATAGGCGATTCGGTGCCCCCCGCAACCATAACATCGGCATCCCCCAATGCGACAAGACGGGCGGCATCGCCGATGGCGTGCGAGCCTGTCGAGCAAGCAGTGACCACCGAGTGATTGGGGCCCTTCAACTGGTGTTTGATGGATACATAACCTGAAGCGAGATTGATCAGACGTCCAGGAATGAAGAATGGGCTTACGCGTCGCGGGCCTTTTTCTTTAAGAAGAAGAGACGTCTCAGAGATGCCCGGCAGACCGCCGATGCCGGAACCTATGAGAACCCCAGTACGTTCTTGCTTTTCAATCGTGTCTGCTTTGTACTCAGCATCCGCGAGCGCTTGCTCGGACGCGGCCATGGCATAAACGATGAAGTCGTCGACCTTGCGCTGCTCCTTTGGCTCCATCCAATCGTCAGGATTGAATTTGCCCTCAGACTTTTCTCCGCGCGGAATAAAGCAAGCGATCTGACAAGCGAGATCGGATGCTTCGAACTCCTCGATTCGGCGCGCGCCATTGCCTCCCGCAAGCAATGCCGACCATGACGGCTCGACACCGCACCCAACGGGAGAGACGCTGCCAAGTCCTGTAATGACGACGCGACGCATACTTCTCCTTTGAGAACCTGCTTCAGTCCGCGTTCCGATCAACCTTTGCGAAAGTTGAAGCGCCAATTCCCCCGAAGGCAATTGCCGACGTCAACTCGTCTGCCTATGGTTGTCACATCGACAGTTTGGGTCGGCCGGCATCAAGCCGCGCTGGCATTCTTCACGAGAAACTTCACCGCATCACCAACGGTCAGAATATGCTCGGCCGCGTCATCTGGTATTTCGCAGCCAAATTCTTCCTCGAAGGCCATCACGAGTTCAACCGTATCCAAACTATCAGCGCCCAGGTCGTCTATGAAGCTGGCATTTTCCGTGACCTTTTCGGCCTCGACGCCCAAATGCTCCACGACAATCTTTTTCACGCGCTCCGCGACATCGCTCATCGTCTTCCCTCGCGTCGGTTTCTCTTAGAAAGTTGATATCAAGTTGTAATTGGGATTACCTGCGGTCCGGCCATCTTTCTTGCTCCGTTCCGACGGCTCCCGACTGGCGGGCACTGAAACGACGCGGTCATCCCCCATCTTCGCTCGCCATACCGCTCCATTCTGCGGCTTGACTGGGCCAGTAGGGTTGCGTCAGAAACGCAAAAACCGTTCGGCTCGTTAACACAATTAGATGGGCTTGGCCAGCGCCTGAAGACGGATGTCACCCGCCACATACAGAGCGTGAAAGCCGCGGCCAAAACGGCCAGAAGAGTGGCTGAAGCAGAGGTTGTCATTGGTGTCAGACCATCGCCATCCCGCCATTGATATGAAGTGTCTGGCCGGTAACGTAGGCCGCCTCAGCGCTCGCTAGATAAACGGCCCCTGCCGCGATTTCACTAGCGGTGCCAAAACGCTGTGCTGGGATCATTTTGGCAATCTCCACAGTCTGCTTTTCGTTGAGCGCCTCCGTCATGGCCGTCTGGATAAACCCCGGCGCTATGCAATTTGCAGTGATTCCCCGTGGGGCCACCTCGCGAGCCAGCGACTTGGTCATGCCAATAATTCCAGCTTTCGATGCGGCATAATTCCCCTGGCCGGGATTGCCGAAGACGCCCGAAACGGAGGCGATGTTGATAATGCGTCCAAAGTTCGGCTTTGAGCGAAGCATGGCTCGCGCGGCAGCACGGCAAAGCATGAAGGTCGAGGTTAGATTGACGGCAATCACATCGTCCCACTGCTCGTCTTTCATGACCATGAAAAGATTATCTCGGGTTAGGCCTGCATTATTCACCAAAATGCTGAGCCCACCCATCTTGGCGATCGCTTGGTCGATGAGCTTGGCGACGGCTGCCCGGTCTGCCAAATCACAGGGCAGCACATAGACACGCTCGCCTAGCTCCTTTGCAAGTGACTCAAGTTTTTTGCTTTGACGCCCTGAGATGGCGACGGTGGCCCCCGCCTCGTGGAACGCGCGAGAAATCGCGGCGCCTATGCCGCCGGTTGCTCCGGTAACAAGGGCGGTCTTTTCCGAGAGGTCAAACATAACGTTTCCTTAGACTTCTAGCCGTTGAGTTGAACCAGCACAGCGTCGAACTCAGCCGGACAGCCGAGGCTTGCGGTGTTGAGGGTTTTCTCTGTGCGCTTGACAAGACCGGATAGCACCTTGCCGGCGCCGATCTCGTAGATATCTGTCACCCCATTGGCTGTCATGTAGGTAACACACTCGCGCCAGCGTACGGTGCCGGTCACCTGCTCTACAAGGCGCTTCTTGATGTCCGCCGGATCCGTGATCGGCCGCCCGATCACGTTGGCGACGACCGGAACAACGGGCGACTTCACTTCAACATGCTCGAGCGCCTCCGCCATCGCGTCGGCGGCAGGTTGCATCAGCGAACAATGAAAAGGCGCGGAAACCGGTAGCGGTACCGCACGGCGCACGCCGAACTTTTTACCGACTTCCGGCACACGGTCGAGTGCCGATCTATCGCCGGAAAGAACAACCTGTGACGGTTCATTGTCATTGGCAATCTGACATACGTCACCACCTGCAGCCGCGTCGGCTACTTTGCGGGCAACGTCAATCCCAACGCCCAATAGCGCGCTCATTGCGCCTTTTCCCACCGGCACGGCCGCTTGCATAACTTGACCTCTGAGCTTCAGAAGCCGGGCAGCATCAGCGAGCGAAAAGGCCCCGGCAGCGGCCAATGCAGAGTACTCGCCAAGCGAGTGGCCTGCGACAAACTTGACCTTGTCCTTGAGAGAAAAACCCTTCTCCTGCTCTAGCACCCGCATCACAGCCATTGATACCGCCATTAGCGCCGGCTGCGCGTTTTCTGTAAGCGTCAGGGTCTCTTTGGGGCCCTCCCACATAATCTGCGAAAGGTTCTGGGAAAGGACTTCGTCAACCTCCTCAAAGACCTCACGCGCCGCACCAAAGGCCTGAGCCAATTCGCGGCCCATACCAACGTCCTGACTGCCTTGTCCGGGGAATACGAATGCAACCGCCATTCGTTTTCGTCCTTATTCGGGAGATGTTATCGGCTCATCGGAGGTAGATGATGGGCCGCCCGGGCCGCTTTAGCCATGTCGCCGAGTATTCTGTCAAGCTAAGCCAACCCATTGCTCTTATCCGATTGTGCAGGAGAGCGTTGGCCCTCGTACAATGTTTCACCTCTTGCCCGGATCGGATTTTGGCGTATAAAGCGCCCCTTACCCGCTCCGGTTGGAGGCTGAACGGGGGACCGCGGCGACGCGGCCGGGCTTTCATGCCCGTAACCCGGTGTCTTCGCTCTCATGGGTGACCTGATTGGGCCTTATTCGGGTCCATAAGGGGCTTTGCGCCGGAGCGATTGGACAAACGAACGAAAGGCCCAGCACATGCCACTTTACGAGCATGTCTTCCTGGCTCGCCAGGACGTCTCCAACGCCCAAGTCGAGGCACTAACCAAAGAATACTCAGGTATTATAGAAGAAGGTGGCGGCAAGGTCACCAAGAGCGAGTATTGGGGCCTTAAGGCGCTGGCCTATAAGATCAAGAAGAGCCGCAAGGCGCACTTTTCTCTTCTGAATATCGATGCACCACATGACGCTATTGCAGAGATGGAGCGGCGGATGGGCCTATCGACCGAGGTCATTCGCTTCTTAACGCTAAAGGTCAACGAGCATGAGACCGATCCCTCGGTCATGATGCGCAAAGGTGACCGAGACGACCGCCGCGACGGCGATCGCGGATTCGGCGGACGCGGGGGATTCCGTGGTGGCGGAGGACGCGGCGGGTTCCGTGGTGATCGTGATGGTCCAGGTGGCAGGTCGCGACCGCCGCCACGTGGTGATCGTGAAGGCGGCGACCGCACGTCCACCCCAGCGCGTGAAAATACAGCCGCGCCCTCAGCCGACGCCAAGCCCCCGGCGGCGTCCAGTAAAGATTTGGAGGCATAAGTCATGGCCGAGATCGCATCGGGCGGCGGACGTCGCCCCTTCCATCGCCGCCGCAAGACCTGCCCGTTTTCGGGAGAGCATGCGCCGAAAATCGACTACAAGGACGTGCGTCTACTTGGACGTTATGTTTCAGAACGTGGCAAGATTGTTCCCAGTCGGATTACCGCCGTTTCGGCTAAGAAGCAGCGCGAACTATCGCGGGCCATTAAGCGCGCACGTTTCCTCGGGCTGTTGCCTTATATTCTAAAGTGACGAAACACGTGTTCGACTGACTGGTCGAACATGCTTCATAGGTTGGGACAGAACTGGCGATTGCGCCCCTGCTCTCTAACCGCGACAACGCGGGACAGCTTTCTTAATGCCGTATTCGCTCCTGATTGGACTAGGCGCCGGAATAGTCTCGGCCACTGTTTTCGCATCGGCGACGACAGGTCCGATGCTCGTACGCATATTGCTTTTTGTTTTGACGCCCCTTGCGCTTTTTTTAGCAGGACTCGGTGTTGGGCCCAGGGCAGCTGCCCTCGCCGGCATCGTAGGTACGGCAATCGTCTTTGCGGCGGGAAGCGGTACGGCCGCTCTTGTCTTTGCCGCAAGCCAAGCGCTTCCCGTCGTCCTGCTCGTGCACCTTGCCTCCCTCAGTCGGCAGACCGAAGGCGACACTGAGTGGTATCCAATCGGGCGTGTTGTACTAGCTGCAGCGCTGACGGCAGCCGCCTTTTCGACCATGACGCTGTTCCTATTGGGCGGAAACGAGGAGGCACTGCGTGAGACTTTGCGAACAACGTTGGATTCGTTCGTCCAGAATGAACTCCCCAAGATGCCCGAGGCACCTACTCTCGGCCCGGATGAGATTACCGAGATAACCTCTATTACGCTCAATCTGCTGCCAGCAGCCTCCGCCATATCAACAATGGGCAGCCTCCTGTTCAACATGTGGCTCGCGGGCCGGATTACGCTTGCGTCGGGCCGGCTCCAACGGCCGTGGCCCGACCTTGCAGCAATTACGTATCCTCCCCGCACACCACTTGCACTCGCCGTCGCGACGGCAGCCGCATTTCTTTCCGGGATGGCCGGCTTCATCGCTACTGCCTTTGCGGGCCCGCTATTTCTCGCCTACGTCCTAATGGGCCTCGCCGTCCTGCACTACGTCACACGTGGACGCTCATGGCGTCCCTTTGCCTTGTGGGCGATCTATGCCGCGCTCTTCATCATAAATACGGTGGCCTCGCTCGCCGTCGCGATCCTAGGATTAACGGAATCGGTCTGGCCTCTTCGCAAGATGATCCAGCGGCCATCCGAACCGCCAAAATCGTAACAAGAACTGATGCAGTGAAATTAAAAAGGAGATATTCAATGGAGGTGATACTGCTTGAGCGCATCGGTCGGCTCGGCCAGATGGGCGACGTTGTAAACGTCAAGGATGGGTATGCGCGCAATTTTCTGCTTCCACAGAAAAAGGCACTTCGCGCGACCAAAGAAAACCGGTCCCGATTCGAAACTGAACGCTCCCAGCTTGAAGCTAATAACCTCGAGCTTAAGAAGGAAGCAGAGGCCGTTGGAGAAAAGCTCGATGGTCAAATTTTCCTCGCCATCCGGAGCGCCGGCGACACAGGGCAACTTTATGGTTCGGTATCGACCCGTGATATCGCTGAGTTTGTAACAGACGGCGGGTTCACCATCGAGCGCCGTCAGGTGATCTTAGAGCGGCCAATCAAAACGCTGGGCTTGCATGCGATAAGCCTCGCGCTGCACCCCGAGGTCGTGATTAAGGTAGCACTCAACATCGCCCGTTCTGAGGACGAAGCCCAACGCCAGGCAGCCGGCGAGGATGTTACTGTCGTCAAGGATGAGAAGTTGGAACTGGAAACCTTCAACCCTGATGTCTTCGAGCAAGGCGTGGAGCCCGAAGAGACGGCCGAAGAGGCGCCCGCAGCCCACGACAGGGAAGCGGAGAAGCCCACGGAATAGGACCTGTTGCACGATTCGCCTACGCAAGCGAATTCCGCACCTGATGTGCATAGTGGGGACTGACACGATTACCCCCTCGACGGTAGGCGCTCGGAATCGGATAGCGTCCCACCTATGGCACAAAACGCAACGCTCATTTCCGACCGGTCCAAGGCAGCCCATGCTGCTGACGAGCCCCTCCCATTTCGTCAGGCTCCACACAATTTGGAAGCCGAGCAGGCTCTGCTCGGCGCCATTCTCGTAAATAACGAGGCGATGGACCGCGTGTCCTCATTCCTTGAGGCCCAACACTTTTTCGATCCGCTGCACCAGCAGATTTTCGAGACGGTCGCGAAGCTTATACACGCGGGCAAACAAGCTACGCCCATTACGCTCAAGACGTTCTTCGAAAATGCCGAACCTATTTCACCGACGATGACGGTGCCCCAATACCTGGGAACGCTTGCGGCCAACGCGACATCCATCATCAACGCACTAGAATACGGCCGCACGGTCTATGATCTGGCCACCCGCCGGGCTCTCATCATTATCGGCGAGGACATGGTCAACTGCGCATTTGATAGCGCCGTTGATCAACCCCCCAAAGCGCAGATTGAGGAGGCCGAAACGCGGCTTTACGATCTTGCTGAGCAGAACAAATATGGACAGGGCTTTCTGGGGTTTAACACCGCGCTGACGAACGCTATCGACATGGCGAACGCAGCCTACCAACGCTCTGGTCACTTATCGGGGCTATCAACAGGTCTTTCCGACCTCGATGCCAAACTTGGCGGCTTGCAGTCATCTGACCTGATTATACTCGCCGGCCGGCCGAGCATGGGCAAGACGGCGCTGGCCACCAATATAGCCTATAACATCGCCCGAAATCTCCGTACCGAACAACAATCCGATGGTACTGAGAAGGCGGTCGACGGCGCCATCGTCGGCTTCTTCTCCTTGGAAATGTCTTCCGAACAGCTGGCAACCCGTATCCTCTCGGAACAAACAGAAATTTCGAGCGAGAAGATACGCCGCGGCATGATCGATGAGGCGGAGTTTCGCAAGCTCGTGGAAGTGAGCCGGGAGATGAGCGAAATCCCGCTCTATATCGACCAAACAGGCGGTATCTCCATCACGCAGCTAGCAGCCCGCGCGCGCAAGCTAAAACGCCAGAAAGGGTTGGGTCTGCTGGTGGTTGACTACTTGCAGCTTCTGACCGGGCATAAGCGCCAGAGCGATGGGCGTGTGCAAGAGGTCTCGGAGATCACTACTGGACTCAAGGCGCTTGCAAAGGAACTCAGCGTCCCCATCATTGCACTCTCCCAGCTTTCCCGTCAGGTCGAGCAACGAGACGACAAACGGCCTCAACTCGCCGACCTGCGTGAGTCGGGCTCGATCGAACAGGACGCCGACGTGGTCATGTTCGTCTTCCGCGAGGAGTACTATGTCGAGCGCAAGAAGCCGTCCGAAGCCCACGGCGAGGAATTTCTTAAATGGCAGCAAGAGATGGGCCTTGTCCATGGCCGCGCCGAGGTCATCATCGGTAAGCAGCGCCACGGCCCGACAGGCACCGTTCCACTGAGCTTCGAAGGTCAGTTTACGCGCTTTTCCAGCCTGGTCCGCGACCATGAGATGCCAGATTACTTGGGTTGATCGCCTCGTTTGCACCCCGATTGGGACCTATTAGGGCTACTGTTAATGGCATCTCGGGTGTGAAGCTCCATGCATGACATTCGGGCTCGCCGCATTCGATCGTATCCTGGCGATGCCTCGCCGGAGGTGAAAATGGGCGTGGCACGTGTGCACACGCGAGTTACCTCAGAACATGGGCCGGTCGACATTCCCGTCGGTGCAACCGGAACCATCGTTATTGATCTTGCTCAAGCCTCTGCCAACTGGCGTGCGCTTGCCCGGCACGTCGCGCCAGCTGCATGCGGTGCTGTGGTCAAAGCCGACGCATACGGCATGGGGGCTGCGCGCATAATTCCCGCCCTGGTTGCGGCTGGCTGTCGGCACTTCTTCGTCGCTACGCCTCAAGAGGCTAGCGCAGCGCGCGAGCTTGCCCCCAACTCGGTAATCTACGTTCTCGATGGACTCATACCGGGAACGGCACGCGACTTGATGAGCATCGGCGCAATTCCGGTGCTGGCAAGTTTGAGAGAGATACGCGAGTGGGCCACATATACGTCTAATCACGTTAATCTTCCGCCAGCGGCCGTGCACATAGACACGGGCTTGAACAGGCTTGGCATCAGCGAAAAAGAGGTTGCAGAGCTTTCACGTGATGCGGATCTCTTGGCCCGGTTGAACACTTCGCTCATCATGAGCCACCTCGCCTGTGCGGATGAAGCGGGCCATCCCATGAATCGCGAACAACTCGACAAATTTAATCGTCTGCGTGCGAAATTACCATTTGCGCCCGCGAGTATCGCCGCCTCGGATGGAATGATGCTCAGCTCTGAGTACCACCTCGATCTCGTTCGCCCTGGCTATGCGCTTTTTGGCGGACAGGCTACTCCTGGACGCATGACGCCTGTGCGTCCCGTTTTACGCGTCAGTGCACGCATCCTGCAGGTGCGGGACGTTGCACCTGGCCACTTCATTGGTTACTCAGCCAGCTACGGTGCGCGAAAACGTCTTCGAGTTGCTACCGTCGCGGCTGGTTACGCCGACGGACTCTTCCGCCACGCAAGTGCGACAAACGAAGACCCCGGTGGGTTAGTTAGCATCCGCGGCAGGCACGCACCCATCGTGGGACGAGTATCCATGGATTTGATCACCGTAGACGTGACACATATTGACGATCCCGCACCCATACCGGGAGATTGGGTCGATCTCGTTGGGCCGGACCTGGCAATCGAGACCGTCGGAGCCGGCGCGAAGACGATCGGCTACGAAGTCCTGACGCGATGGCGACCCCGATTCCACCGCGCATATCTCGAGCAAGGCGACTGATAGAGCATGGGCAAGGCGAGCAAGACGTCGTTCGTCTGCCAGAGCTGTGGTGCGGTCTCACCGCGCTGGGCGGGAAAATGCTCTGCTTGCAGCGAGTGGAACACCCTGATCGAGGAGACCAACGTCGCAGCCCCGCCCGGCACGGGACTAACGCGGAGCAGTGCGGGGCGAGTCGTCTCGCTGGAGACCTTGAAAGGGCGCACCAAAGAAGCGGCACGTTTATCTACGGGCCACGTTGAGCTCGACAGAGTAACAGGCGGCGGACTCGTACCCGGATCGGCTTTACTGATCGGCGGCGAGCCGGGTGTTGGTAAATCTACGCTTCTCTTGCAGCTAGCGGCAAAGATGGCCTCCGCAGGACAGCGCGCCATCTATTTTTCAGGTGAGGAAGCACCCGCACAGGTACGCCTGCGTGCCGAGAGGCTCGGGCTGACCGATTCACCAGTCGCACTCGCCAGTGAAACAAATCTCGCTTCCATTCTCGCAACGCTTCAGGACGGTAAACGCGCTGACCTCATTGTCATTGATTCGATTCAAACCCTTTGGGCCGAGGCCATCGAAGCTGCGCCAGGCACGGTGAGCCAGGTGCGCGCGGCAGCCCATGCTCTAATCCGCCATGCTAAGACCGCAGGCACCACGCTGCTGCTGGTAGGGCATGTGACAAAGGATGGCCAAATAGCTGGTCCGAAAGTTATCGAACACATGGTTGACACGGTGTTGTATTTCGAAGGAGACCGCGGACACACCTATCGCATCTTGCGCGCAGTCAAGAACCGCTTCGGAGCAACGGATGAAATTGGCGTATTCGAGATGGTCTCGGGAGGATTGCGCGAAGTCGCGAACCCCTCGGAGCTTTTCCTCGGCGACCGCGATGCCTCCTCATGCCCCGGAGCCGCGGTATTTGCCGGCATCGAAGGTACGCGCCCTCTGCTCGTCGAAATTCAAGCGCTTGTGGCTCCATCGGGACTGGGTACGCCGCGCCGCGCCGTCGTCGGCTGGGACGCAAATAGATTATCCATGCTCCTGGCCGTACTTGAGGCGCGCGCCGGCGTATCGTTCGCAGGGCGTGATGTTTACCTCAATATCGCTGGCGGACTGAAGATAAACGAACCTGGGGCTGATCTAGCGGCTGCGGCAGCATTGCTATCCTCACTATCGGGTGTTGCGATTCCGCGACACCAAGTGCACTTCGGTGAGGTGTCACTTTCAGGAGCAGTAAGGGCGACCCCACTCATGTCGCAAAGACTGAAAGAGGCTCAAAAACTTGGATTTCGCCGCGCGGTGATGCCAGCTCAGGGAGAACTAGAAACGAAAACTTCGAAGCTACAGCTGCGTCGCGTCGCGCATCTGAGAGAGCTTGCGGACGGGTCGCCGTCATGCGACTGAGAAATGGCGGCACCGCTGTGTCGATCGCTGCTGACAACAGGAATTTCGTTCATGATCGGGCCGCTGACTTACCTCGATGCTGCACTCATTGCCGTTGCCTTTATATCCGGCCTCTTGGCGATGTACCGCGGTTTTGCGCGAGAAGTGCTCTCTATCTTCTCATGGCTTGTTGCCGCCGCCGCCGTCCTTTATTTCGTCATCTACCACAAACCCTTCGCCGAAGAGATGGCCCAGCAGATGGGCACCCAGGCCGCTGTCGCGCAGATCGTCGTGGGCGCCCTCATATTTGTGATCGTACTTATTGTCGTGCATTTGATTACAGCCCGGCTTTCCGACGCCATCCTTGACAGTCGGATCGGGATGGTTGATCGAATCCTCGGGTTCATCTTCGGCGTTTTCCGGGGCTTCATCTTAATCGTGATCCCCTTCATGTTTTACGAGGCGTTTTTCCCCAATCCGGCGCAGCAATTCACCTGGATCCGCGATTCCGCCTCCCTCCCCTACATCAAGTCCACAGGCGACGCCCTGCGTTCAATGCTAGAAACCAACCTTCCCTCCTCGCTTACGGAACCACTAGGGGAGCAGCAAAGCTTCTTGGAACTTCATACTAGCGACCAATTGGCGCTTGAACCTAGCATCAGGTATCATATTTCGGTCAGGTGGCAGGCGCGTGCAGGCTGACGCCGTCGAAGATCTAACAGCGTTAAATGTTGCGTATCTTCTTGGGGCGCACAAGGGCACCAGCGGGAGGTGGCCATGACTGATTGCCAGAATGCAGACAAAAAACTTCGAGGCCCCGGATATCTGCGTTATGGGGACGACAGGCTCCGCGAGGAATGTGGGGTCTTTGGCATTTTTGGCCACCCGGATGCCGCGGCAATTACTGCGCTAGGCCTCCACGCTCTTCAGCACCGCGGGCAAGAAGCATGCGGGATCGTTTCTTACGATGGCAAACAGTTCAATTCGGAAAGGCGCATAGGCCTCGTCGGCGACAGTTTCTCCCGCGCTAGCGTGATCCAGCGGCTCCAGGGTCACATTGCCATCGGCCACAATCGTTATTCAACGACAGGTGATGCGGTCTTGCGCAACGTACAGCCCCTGTTCGCCGACATTGATACTGGCGGTTTTGCCATTGGCCACAACGGAAACTTCACCAACGCGCTCACAGTGCGCAACGAACTGATTTCGTCAGGTGCCATCTGTCAGTCCACGTCCGATACGGAAGTAATCCTACACCTACTTTCGCGCTCACCAAAGCGACGGATTGTGGAGCGCTTTATAGATGCGCTTCGTCAGATCGAGGGAGCTTACGCCCTCGTTGGGCTTACTGACGACATGCTAATCGGTGCGCGTGATCCCATTGGTATCCGTCCTTTGGTTCTCGGGCGGCTCGGCTCCTCTTATGTACTCGCGTCTGAAACTTGCGCCCTCGACATAGTAGGGGCCGAATTCCTGCGCGAGGTGGAGAACGGCGAGGTTGTCGTCATTACCCAGCAAGGACTGGAAAGCCATCGTCCCTTCCCGCTTCGCCCTGCCCGACCCTGCATATTCGAGTACATCTATTTCGCGCGCCCTGACTCGGTGATTGGGGGACGCACTGTCTATGACGTCCGCAAACAGATGGGCGTTCAACTTGCGCGAGAAGCGCCGGCCAACACCGACGTCATCGTTCCCATTCCAGACTCAGGGGTACCAGCTGCCATTGGATTTGCTCAAGAAGCTGATATTCCATTTGAGCTTGGCATCATCCGCAATCACTACGTCGGCCGCACATTTATCGAGCCAGAGCAGCGTATACGCGCGCTCGGCGTCAAGCTGAAGCATTCGGCAACTGCCAGCATTATTCGCGGCAATCGTATCGTCCTCGTCGACGACAGCGTTGTGCGGGGAACTACGTCGAAAAAAATTGTGGGGCTTATGTACGAGGCCGGGGCGAAAGAGGTGCACATGCGCATTGCCTCTCCACCCATCACAAACCCCGATTATTACGGCATTGACACGCCTCATAAACTTGAGCTCCTAGCCGCCAACAAGGATCTGGAGGAAATGCGCGAGTTCCTTGGCGCAGATTCGCTAGCGTTCCTTTCCGTCGACGGCATCTACCGCGCCGTGGGCTGCGATCGCCGCGATGCGCAAAGCCCGCAGTTCACGGATCACTGCTTCACGGGCGAGTATCCAACTTCGCTTACCGACCAAAGCGGTCAGTCTGAGCCGAGGCAATTGTCGCTGCTCGCCGAAGTCGGTTAGGCGAGTACGGCTGATCACGTCTGCGCACCAATGCAGTTTCAAAGCCAAACTGGGGTTGAGTCTTGCGCCTAGGCGCAAGTGGCGTCCGGCCATCTGGTGTGCGACTATAGGGGAACTTTGACCTCAATCCGGATCTAGCCAATGGCATCAAAGACGTCGTTTACCAACCGACTGGCCCTAATAACAGGGGCCACGCGCGGCATTGGCCGCGCGGTTGCGCTGGCGTTGGCGCACCAAGGCGCCCATGTCATAATTACAGCACGTACTTCCGGCGGACTAGAAGAACTCGACGATGAGATCCGGAAGTTTGGTGGCAAAGCGACGCTGCTTGCGCTTGACTTGCGGGATGGGGCGAAAATTGATCAGCTCGGACCGACACTCTATCGACGTTGGGGCAAGCTCGACATTCTCATTGGCAATGCCGGCATACTTGGACCACTCTCGCCACTCAATCACGTTACGGAAGATGCTTGGCAAACGGTCCTCGACGTCAATCTGACTGCCAACTGGCGGCTGATACGCACCCTCGATCCGCTCCTTAAACGTTCTGATGCCGGCCGCGCGGTGTTCACTACTTCTTCGGGAGCCGCGAGCGCAAAGCGAGCATATTGGGGACCTTACGGCGTCTCGAAGGCCGGGCTCGAAACACTGGTCAAGACTTACGCCCACGAGATTCAAAGCACGCCCGTCCGTGCGAACCTCGTCGATCCTGGGCCAATTCGAACCGAGATGCGCGCCAAGGCGTTCCCAGGTGAGGACCCTAAGACGCTGCCAACACCCGAGACATTGGTGCCGCTATTTTTGGAATTGGCCGCTCCGGAATATACATCGAACGGTTGCGTGGTAAGCTTTAGCGAATGGGAAAAACCCAAGCCCAAGCCAAAGCCGCGACGAGCTACAACGGCCGCCAGCAAAACCTAACCAGAGCATATCGCTCATTTGAGCTCAATCACCATGCCGTCATAGGCCGGTTCAACGCCCTCGGGCAGTTGGCGCCTAAGCGCCTCATAGTCTAGATCGGTGGTCATATGGGTCAGTATGGCGCGCTTCGGCTTCAACTGCTCGATCCATTCCAGCGCGCGCTTCACATGGAAATGGTTGGGATGCGGCGTAAAACGCAGGGCGTCCACCACCCACACCTCGAGACCCTGTAGTAGTGGTATTGACGAATCCGGCACGTCGCTAATGTCTGGGGAATAAGCAAGATTACCGAAGCGATAGCCAAGCGACGTTATATCGCCGTGCACCTGTGGGATCGGGATGGCCTTTAGCGGGCCGGCTGGCCCATCGATCATAATTGGTTCGCTCGAGGTGACGGGATGAGCATTAAGGATTGCCGGGTAGCCCGAACCATTTGGCGATGCAAAACAATAGGCGAACCGTTGTTGTAGACTATACAGCGTCTCAGCGTCAGCCCACATCTCGATACGCTGCTTCATCGCATAACTGACCATGCGCAGATCATCGATTCCGTGCGTGTGATCGGCATGGTCATGCGTAAAGAGGACACCATGAAGCGAGCTGGCGTTCACGCTCAATAGCTGCTCCCGCAGATCGGGGGACGTATCAATCAGTGCACGCGTATACGAACCGTTCGCAACGCACTCGACAAGCGCTGCACAACGCCGCCGCCGGTTCTTGGGATTGGCAGGGTCACACTGGCCCCACATGGTCCCGATGCGCGGCACCCCGCCCGATGAGCCGCAGCCCAGGATCGTAAACCGCAAGATCATGCGGCAGCTATGTCGCTAGCCGAAGGCCGCGGCACTTTCTTGAATAGACGGTAGAAGTTCTCCGTCGTGGCATCCGCCAAATTGTCAGCCGACAGGTCGCGCGCCTCTGCAATCGCTATGGCAGTATGCGCCACATAGGCGGGTTCGTTGGTCTTCCCGCGATAGGGTACAGGCGCAAGGAACGGTGCGTCAGTCTCAATAAGCAAACGGTCAAGCGGTATGGACTTAGCAATCGCGCGTAGCGAATCTGATTTTTTGAAGCTAACTACACCCGAGAAGGACACATAAAGACCTAGTCTCAGGGCCCGAGCTACTAGCTCCGGCCCACCCGTATAGCAATGCAGAATAGCTGGAAACGCGCCTTTGGCGTACTCCTCCTCTAAAATCCGCCCGGTGTCTTCTTCCGCGTCGCGCGTGTGAATCTCGAGCGGCAAACCGGTCGCACGTGCAGCGGCAATGTGCCGGCGGAAACCTTCCGCCTGCGCGCCGGGCGTGGAGCGCTTGTAGTAGTAGTCCAGCCCCGCCTCGCCAATAGCTACGACCTTGGGATGCTCGCTGAGGCGCACGATCTCTTCCAAGGGTATGTCGAGTTCCTCGTCGGCATTGTGCGGGTGCGTACCCACCGAACAATAGACATTCTGATGCGCTTCGGCGATGGCCAGAATTTCGGCAAAACGACGGATGCGTGTAGAGATTGTCACTATCACACCTACGCCCGCCTCACGTGCGCGCGAGAGCACGCCGTTAACGTCATCCGCCAGCTGAGGGAAATCGAGATGGCAGTGATGGTCAACAAGCCTCATGACGCGGTCTTCTTGTCGTGGTCACTTTTCTTTTGTCCTGGCCCTCTCTGGCCCTCTGGGGCCGACTTCTTCGTTTTCCCGCCTTTGGCCTCCCCAGAACTCTCTAGCTCCACGTAACGCGGAAAGACTCCAGTCGGCTCTGGCAGGATCATGCCGGATCGAAGTCGCCCTCCAGCTCCCAACGCTACAAATTCACGGGCCTCTTCCGGCTGGCCTAGGAGGCCTAAGAGCTTCTCTGCCGAGTGAGGCATAACCGGTGCCACCAGGATGGCCAGCTGGCGCACAACCTCAGCGGTCACATAGAGAATCGTCTCCATTCGTTGCGGGTCACTCTTCTTTTTTGCCCATGGTTCCTCACCCGCAAAGTAACGGTTTGCCTCCGCCACCACAGCCCAAACTGCATCGAGGTATTTCGTCACCGCCTGACGATCCATCGCTTCCCGCGCCTTTGCATAAATCGCGTCGGTCTTGGCGAGGATGACCTGATCGGCCTTGGTAAAGGCACCAGGATCGGGCACCTTACCATTGCAATTTTTAGCAATCATCGACAGGGAGCGTTGGGCAAGGTTACCCAAATCATTTGCAAGATCGGCGTTGATACGGTTGACGATTGCCTCTGCGCTGTAGTTTCCGTCCTGACCGAAATTTACCTCACGCAGAAAGAAGTAACGTACGGGGTCGAGTCCATAGGCGTGCACGAGATCGAAGGGATCCACAACGTTGCCGACCGACTTTGACATTTTTTCACCCTTGTTCAAGACAAAGCCGTGTGAGAACACGCGAGCCGGCAACGGCAGCCCGGCGGACATCAAGAATGCAGGCCAATAGACCGCATGAAATCGTAGAATGTCTTTACCGATGACGTGTATATTGGTCGGCCAATATGCCCAACGTTGGTCCTTTTCATCGGGGAAACCAATGCCAGTTAGATAGTTGGTCAGCGCATCGACCCACACATACATTATGTGGTTTTCTGCTCCCTCTTTCTCGTCTCGCCCTGACGTCGGAACCGCGACCCCCCAATCAATCGTCGTGCGCGAAATTGACAAATCATCCAGGCCGCCCTTCACAAAACTCACTACTTCGTTGCGACGTTCTGGCGGCAGAATGAAGTCGGGCTGCGCGTCGTAGTGCGCCAACAACTTTTCCTCGTAGGCCGAAAGGCGGAAGAAAAATGTCTCTTCCTCGGTCCACTCTACGGGTGTGCCTTGCGGCCCACGGCGCACGTTATCATCACCAAGCGTGGTCTCTTTCTCGTTATAGAAAGCCTCATCGCGCACCGAGTACCAACCCGAATAGGTCTCCAAAAAGATATCGCCGGCCTTATCCATGCGCCGCCAGATTTCCTCGCAGGCGCGGTGGTGCCGCTGCTCCGTAGTGCGAATGAAGTCATCGTTTGATAATCCGAGTAGACCCGCCATCTGCCGGAAGCGTTTCGAGTTGCGATCCGCCAGCTCGCGCGGCGTAAGCCCCTCCTTCACCGCAGTCTGCTTCATCTTGAGACCGTGCTCATCGGTACCCGTCAGGAAGAAGACGTCCTTACCATCAAGACGTTCAAAACGCGCAATTGCGTCGGTTGCAATCGCTTCATAGGCGTGACCGATGTGCGGTTGTCCGTTGGGATAGGAGATCGCGGTCGTGATGTAGAATTTGGGTCGCCTACTCATGAGACTGCGGTCCTCGTGATGACAGAAGGTAGACGCGAACGTTTCGACGCCTTGACGTGTAACTTTGCCCTTCGCCTCACATTGGGGCGCAGCAGCTCATCAAGACCGGCAACTTTCGCGTCTTAAGCATCTGCTCAGCACGTTTCCGAGTAGGGCTCCAGAACATTATCGCTGTGCAGCTTCGACCAAGCCGCTCACCGTGTCCAGGATGAGAGTTTTGCGATCCAGGTTGAGCGCCACCGTCTCAGCCTTTTCGCGGGCTACTCTTTCCCATAGGGCGGCGAACGAGGCAAGCCGGCCCTCCCCGATGAGGCGGCCGGCAAGTTCCCGCTCTGCTGGAGTTCCCTCGTCGGTCACTTGGGCGCGGATCAGCCGGGCCAGATGGCCAAGGAATAGTTCAAAAAATAAGTCAAAATGCTGCTGGGCAGCGGCCGGTTGCAGATCATCAGCCAGCGCGTGAATACTTCGCCAATCAATTTTCGGCAAGCCCTCAGTGAGCTTTGAGATACGCCGATTCTGTTCTAATCCCCCCGCCGCCCACAGACCCAAGAGCCGCCCTACACTGCCGTCCGCCAAACGTTCCAGTATCGGCCAGTCAGCGACACCTGGTTGCTCTTGTCCATCAGCCAGAAGTGCCTGCGTCGCGGCGACGCGCAGGGCGTCGTTTGAGAGCGGTTGCAGGATTAGAGTGCGGCAGCGCGACCGGATTGTTGGCAGCAAACGTCCTGGTGTAGCCGATACGAGAAGGAATACGGTACCCGGTGGCGGTTCTTCCAATGACTTCAACAAGGCGTTAGCTGCATTTAGGTTTAGCTCATCGGCTTTATCGACGATGACGATGCGCCAAGTGTCGTCGGCCGTGCGATGTGCCAAAAAAGAACGAAGGCGCCGCACCGCTTCGGTAGAGATGCTGGTGGTAAATCTCTTTGTTTTTACGTCAAACGATCGACGAATGATTAGCAGGCCCGGATGCGAAAGTGAGCGCACTTGATGGCTGGCGATCGTGTTATCAGAGATCGCCAAGCTCTGACACTTAGGATCGCGCTCATCGGGATGCGCAAGCGCCGCGCGAGCAAAACGATAGGCAAGCGTAGCCTTGCCAATCCCATCTCGGCCAGTGAGCAACCAGCCGTGGTGCATACGACCACTACCAAGTGCCTCGGCGAGTGTACGTTCGGCCATCTCATGTCCGAACAGTGTTTGCGTTTCGCGCGGGTGCGGTACACCTTCGAGACGATCTATCTCCGGCAATGCTTCGCTGTCTGTGGTAGCGCGTGCGCGGGCCATCAGCGCGGTTCCTTCAGCAGCCGGCCAGAGACACCACTCCATATCGCTGTTGCAACAGATTCCTTATCGGCACTGGCGTCGATAAGCACGCAGCGTTGTGGCTCCGCCTTGGCGATAGCAGCGAACGCCTCGCGAAGCTTCTGGTGAAACGCGGGTGCGCGCTTTTCGTAGGCATCTGGCACGGGGGCAACCTCAAGTGTTTCATTCCGCCGCGCCTCAGCGCGCTGCAACCCAATCTCAACGGGAAGATCCAGAATGAAAGTTAGGTCAGGGAATGTCGGCTTGACGACCATGTCCTCAAGTGAACGAAATGAACTCAGCGGCAAGCCGCCTGCTTCGCACTGATAGACACGCGTTGAATCGGAGAAGCGGTCGCAAATAACCCAGCGCCCGGAGGCTAGGGCGGGTCGCACAGCCTCCTCCAAATGATCGGCACGCGCTGCGTAAAACAAGAGCGCTTCAGACAAGGGCGAGTGCGCAGGTGTTTGTGGATCCAAGATAATGGTCCGCAACCTCTCGGCAAACAGCGAGCCGCCGGGCTCGCGCGTTAACAGCAAATCGAGCCCATGCGCGCGCAAACGTTCGGACAGAAGCCGAACTTGTGTCGACTTTCCTGATCCTTCACCGCCTTCGAAGGTGATAAACTTGCCCAAAGCCATAGAACCAATCCATCGCGCGTTCGCCACTTCGAATGAGAACTCGTCGTCGGGAACCACACCCGGTCAATGCAGTGGGTATCATGCTTCAGAGAGGCAGTGCTAGAGCGGGACCCAGCCCAGCGCCAAATGCGCCAGAGAGTCGAGGCCGCGACGGACCAAACTGCCCGTTTCGACGTCCGATGCAGCATAAAGCGGGACCTCGTTAACCGCATTCGTTTGACTCGTCACGCGGAGCTTAGCCACCTGGTCTCCTTTGCGGATTGGCGGCTTTAACGGGCCCTGATAGAGGATTTCGGCCCTCAAACGCGGGTTCTCCGGGACGCGCGGGAGGATAACCGAAACCTCGCCCTTCCCGATGAGTGGGACATAGAAGTTTTTGCCGCCCCATACGCGCGCATAGCCCACGGTCTCCTCCGCGTCGAAAAGCTTAAATGATTTGAAGCCTCGAAATCCCCATTTCAGCAATTTTATAGTTTCCGATTTGCGCGACGATTTCGTGGGTAGCCCCATAACCACGGCAATCAAGCGCTTACCGTCCTGTTTCGCCGAAGCTGCGAGGCAATATCCGGCCGCCTTGACGTAGCCGGTCTTAAGACCATCTGCACCGATACCCGCAGAGAGTATCGGATTGCGATTATAAAATTTGTGCCTCCGGTAAGGAAACATCTTCAACGAGAAGATTTTGTAGAACTCCGGATATTCCTTGATGATGTGGCCCGAGAGTAGGGCGATTTCACGCGCAGTCATCTGCTGATCAGGGTGATTGAACCCGGTTGGGTTCCTAAAAGTTGACTTGGTCAACCCAATTCGCCGCGCCTCAACCGTCATTCGTTTGGCAAAGGCTTCTTCTGAACCGCTCATGCCTTCTGCAATGGCAATACTGGCGTCGTTGCCTGACTGTACGATTATGCCCTTCAGAAGATCACTAATTGTCGCCTTCTTATGTATGGGTACGAACATCGCCGCGCTGCGCGACGGCGCTCCTCCAGTACGCCACGCGTGCTCACTCATAACGAACTCATCATCGAGCGACAGCCGGCCCTGCTTGACCGCCTTAAAGACTACGGCAAGTGTCATTAGCTTGCTCATGCTGGCTGGCGGCAAAAGCTCATCGGCGTTGTGCTGATAAAGAATTGCGCCGGTATCAGCGTCCATCAGAATTGCCGCTTTGGCGCGTGTTCCGAAACCTTTGCTCTTCCCTGCGTCCGCCGAACCGATGCTGAGGACCGCGATTACAAGCGCCGAAATCAATCCGAATATCGTGTTACCAAAGCGTCCATCGGTCATAAAATGCATATCGGCCTATCAAACCCGTTCAAAATTGCGCTGTTCGGCAAACTATCAAAGCAAGGAGTTTACGGTGTCAACGCCATGAGCCAACGTACTCCATACTAATCTAAGATGTGCACGCTACCGTCGATTCCAAGTGATGCCACCTGTTTAATGGCGGCCTTGGCCTGGACTTCATCAAAAGGTCCCAGCAGCAGCCGGAAAACCGGCTTTGACCCTACGTTCAGTTTCTCCACCTCAACGGGTTCCAGCCCTTTTAGTAAGTGGCGCAGCCGCTCAGCCTGCGCGCGCAAGGGAAAAACGCCTGTCCCGAGGTAGATGCGCGGGGGGCCACCCAAGCTGGTCCGCTGAACTGCGAGCCCGCTGGGCGCTAATCGGTACTTGCGATTACGCTGGACGGGCCAAGTGGACGCCGTAACAATTGGCTCCGTGTTCCCGCTGTCAGAGTTGGGAGATATACCTTCGGCGAACTGTCGGCGGGCTCCATACCAGGGTTGGACCGCCAGATATTGGCGTTCAGCGGCGTCGTTTCCATTTAGTGGCGCAGGCCCTGCATATCGTACACGCACACGTGCTAGCCCTTTGTTCTGATAACCAAGCTCGCGAGCCGAACGGCGCGACAGATCAATGAGTCGATTTTTGACATACGGACCGCGGTCGTTGATCCGCACAAGTATAGTGCGGCCGTTCGTCATGTTCGTCACGTGTGCGTAGGACGGCAGTGGCAGCGTGGGATGTCCCGCCGTAAGCGCATTCATATCATAGACTTCGCCATTGGCCGTACGCCGACCATGAAACGCCGCTCCGTACCAGGAGGCCACGCCTCGACGATCGTAGTAGGGATCTTTGCGCGGCACATACCATTGCCCGGCAATCTTGTAAGGCTTCCCCACTTTGTAGTGGCCCCCACCCTTGCGGATATTGCGGCTCCCACTCACAACGCGCGCGCTTGTCTTTACACCAAGCTCAACATCTCGCGTTGCGGTACTTTGCGAGCAAGCACCAAGCAGGACTGCCGGCAGGATCACATAAGTTGTAGCACGAAGGATTTGGTTCTGAGACGCCGTGCATAGCTTGCAAGCTCGCGATGCTTGCAACTCTTTCGCAGGATAATTTGCCACGTCACCCTTACACATACGCCAAACTGCCTACCGCTCGCCACTCACGCACACCCGCTAGCCCAGCAATTAAGGCAAGTAACTGTGCTTAACCCGCTTCATACATCCCAAATCTCGCTTAGGATTGTGTAAAGGTCCGACAAACCTGAGGGATACTTATTTGGCGTGTAGAGTCCCCCGCGCGCCGCTCTCGGCCGACAAAATTAGTCCCTTCGTCGGGTCACTGGTTTGGCGCGGCTTTGGCCTCGGAGTGCTGCCGGAGGTAGACGAGGATCGCTGTGATCCAAAAATTCTGAAGCCATACTGGGAGCATCAGCACGAATTGGCCGATCGAAAGCGTTCCCACCGAATGGAAAGGCTCAAGGGCAACCGCGCCGACCGCGATGCGTTACGAAAGCCTTTAGTGCGCTCGCGCCGTAAGCCGACGCACCCAAGGTCGTCTCACGAGCCACTGGTTATGCGTCCGTTACCTTCACGCTGCAACGGCATGCACACTCGCGTCCCGACTTGCAGCACGATGACGCCGATGAGACCCAAAACCTTGTCGTAAAGCTCGTGAGCAAGTAGACCTCGCGTGGCTGGGCGGCAATTGGGAACTAATTCGCCGCTAAGTCGTTGATATAATTCAAGTGGATGGGTGGCCGAGTGGTTTAAGGCACCGGTCTTGAAAACCGGCGTGGGTGCAAGCCCACCGTGGGTTCGAATCCCACCCCATCCGCCATGGAACCCTCATAACATATTGTTTTTACATAATAATACATAACATGCTTGTGTCGCACCCCACATTTTAACCCACACTGCGTTTAGGTCTACCACGGATCATATCGGACGATTTGAGACACTGAAGACGCACCCAATGGGGTCACAACGCGGACCGGGAACAAGCGGCGATAACACTCCAACTAGTGCTCGCTCTCAGTACATGTGCAACCTCTATTCAATGACTCGAAACCGAGACGCGATCATTCGTCTGTTTCGCGTCTCACATAACCGAGCCGTCGTCTTCGAGCCTCAGTCCGCCACCTTCCCTGGTGGAACTGCTCCGATTGTTCGTAGAGCAGAGGATGATGAGCGCGAACTGGTTGTGATGAGTTGGGGCTTTCACTGCCGCAAGAAGAAAGCCCCGCAAGCATACCTCGGGTCACGATGGCACACCTACGGGGGCAGGGATGCGATGAGGCGTCACACAACAGACCTGGTAAGGTTAGAGAGACGAGACCCAGGGAACGCACATCGCTTAGCAGTGTTGGCTAATCAGCCTGTCATGGATAATCTCGACAAGGCGAACTGATTAGTCTCTTCTTAGAAACTACCAAAGGACAGTCCTCGACTACAAAGGATGGCCCTGGACTATTAAGATTTTATCTACGTTTTCCCTTTGCCTTTGCTGGAATATGGCAACATTGGAGGGGACGATTAAAGCCAACTTCCGACCCGGTTGAGATGGATGTGTATGCGTTCCTGACTACACAACCGAATGAGATTGTTTCGTCCATTCACCCAACGAGAATGCCGGTGATGTTGGTGGGCGATGAAGCACAAGAGACGTGGCTTGCTGGTTCACCTGAGGAAGCAATAGCGTTGGCCAGACCCTATTCGGCGGATCGTATGAAGATTGTTGCAAAGGGCGAGAAGCAGGACGCAGGAGCGGAGACGTAAGCACGCATCATCCTTCGCTTGTTTCGCAGGTATGATCAGCGAGGGTAGTCTGTTTTGGGGCTGTTTGGGGAGCTCAAAGCCGTCCCGCAGCGTTATTTCCAGCCTATATCCACCCCTCACTTATTCGTAATTATGGACGCTACTGACAACTAGCTGGTCAGCTCTAATGCTTGTCACGAAAACGAATAGAGCCGCCACCATGAACAGTGCGCGTGTCATGTCCTTCACTCCATTGAATACCAGATTTCCTGCACTACCCCCAAAGCGATAAATCCAACAGGGCCATTGAGAAAAAGGATCAGCCAGAATTTCCAAGAGTACGGTTTGATGCCCAGCGCGACGGCGACTATTGTTGGCAGGAATCACACCGCAATCACTAACAAGATAGCTATCGAACCCGCGATGCTTTCCGGAAGATACTCAAGCCAGGCATCTAACGGCTGCAACCAGTCAGGGACTCTTTCTTTCATTTTCATTTCACTCTGCCCCTTGGAACTTAGTAGCGCACTCCATTCGCTGACCTAAGGCTTAGCTAATCACGGACGATGCGGACGATAGATTGCGGAACTCATGTCCGCTCTTGGGGGTAAAGCAGACATCCGTAGCGCATGCTCCCATGTCTTCTTGTGACCCAAGGCGGACATTAGAAGCGGAGTGCTGTAGCGGAAAAAAATGAGCGCCGATCACTTGATGGTGGGACAAGCAGAGGTGCGATTTTAGCTGACGAGATCATTGGATTCGTCGGCCACCGTATGAAGCGCGGCTGTGGTGATACGGAGAGAAAGCAATCCCCGCTAATAAGTCACCTTAGATTTTTGCGAACATCCCAGATTTCTCGCAGCGATAGCGCGCGACGAATTCACCCTCGCGCAGGACCCTCTTTTTTGGATCGGCGATCTGAGCTTGGCCCTTCATTGCGCAGGCATAAACAGACAAACCTTGTGGCATAAACTGGAGCTTGCTTTCCCGACAGTCCACCGGGCTTGAGAGCAGACACAAAACCATCGTCAAAGTAATCATGACGAACCCCCGTTTTGTTTGACGCGCACCCTCTAATCACTCAAAAAATCTAACATGGCCGCGCCACCGAACAGTGACACACTGGTCGCAGTTGAAAAGAAACGCGGCGACGCAGATGCGAGATACTTTTGAAGGCAATGATTGGTAGAGCAGACGTCACTGCCACCACTGGCCCTAGCTTTCTCACTCTGCAGAGGCATTGGTTTGACACTAATGCCGGGTCGAATCTGATTATGAGTGGAGCTTGGTGACCCCAAGTTAGTAAGAAATACTGCGGCGCGTCATCTGCGTGAGCTACTGCAGCAATTTCCATGGCCGCTCTATTATTTGAACCGGTGTTGCAGGGGTGCCTCAAAGGGCTCGCCTGCAATTCATAAGAATCAAGTCCCTATTCCGATGCAGTGGCCCACGACCTTGCGGAGACTTAGCCCTCCGCATGTCCGCTATTGGCACTTAGCGGACATCTCCAACGCACGCTCAAATGTCCGCCCACCATGCATGCATGCTGTCTTCAACATACGCGCCGTTGATCGCAATTTGATAGAGACCCTTGAGCCATGGCGATCTGCTCAGCTACAGCATGCTGCTCTCGGCCTTTTTCATCCAAGTGAGCAACGAGCCGTGCGTAGCGATCGATAGCGACATGGTAGGATAGGTAACCCTTAATTACCTTTCCTCGCCAAGATGACCCCGCCTTTTCAAGACGAAAGACGTCGGAGAAGCCCCTGGCTTTAAGAAGAAGAATGGCTTGAGATTCAGTCATCCACGTCCACTCTGGATAGAGATGGGGATTTCGAGAGAGGACTCGCTCATGCGGCGTAAGCAGGTCTTCGTCCTGCTGGAAAACTGGTGTTTCTGCGGAGACATCTCCGGCCTGTACGGCGCCGAGATTTGCAATAGCCAAGACGCAGGTGACGGCGGTCGCGGCAACGATTTTTTTCGCAAAGTTCATCATAGAATTCCTTCTGATCAATTGCTTCATCACGTACTTGCATCGCTTGCCAGGTCGCCGGGTACCGATGCGATGTTTGGATCATGGAGCATCACGCGGATTTGCGATGTGGGATTTGTCACATGGTGAGTTTGG
>Ga0209013_10000388_pt1 | contig 39106 bp, 25 predicted proteins | sample Cruoilmetagenom2_FD_187291 | JGI IMG/M metagenome (GOLD analysis project Ga0209013, IMG submission 187291) | Oil polluted marine microbial communities from Coal Oil Point, Santa Barbara, California, USA - Sample 2 (SPAdes) (version 2) | ecosystem: Environmental > Aquatic > Marine > Oil seeps ...
TTCCGCCCGACCGAGCCGGTCACACGGGCTCAGATGGCGACCTTCCTGGCGAGGGCGCTGGGGTTGCATTGGGCGCCGTAAGCGAGGGAGAATTCTCAATTCTCAATTCTCAATTTTGAATTATTGGCGCTGGTCAGTTTTGAGTTCTTAGTTTTGAGTTTTGAGTTGCCGGCGCGGGGAAGCGGTCGGCAGGCTCGATGCGAGTTGCCCGCGCATGGGCGCGCTCGTTCGGAGGTGCCTGGCATCCTCTCGGGCAGAGTGCCGATAGAAAGATCGCGGTGCCTATCGGCACCGCAAACCCGGAACCTCGACCTGCGCGCTCAACGGGAGGGATCGTACGTGATTGTGAGGAGATCGCAAGGCTCGAGCAGCTCGTTCTCCACAATTACGTACTTGGCAATCCACGGGAAGCGCGACGATAGAAAGGCCTCGCTGAAATCGGAGGTGATCTTCAGGACACCGGGCACGGGCACGGGCACGGGCAGGGGCACGGACGTGCACGCATGAGGAGGTTCTTACCTCCGAACGAGGGCGCCCCAGCGCGGGCAGTATTTTCAAGTCGTTCAACCGGGCCGCGCGCCGGCAACTCAAAACTCAAAACTCAAAACTCAAAACTAAAAACTACTCTCGGTTCCAGCTCCGCCACTCTTGATCCGAGATGACAAACCCCCCACAGCGGTCTATATTGACCAAAACGTATCAACCCTCGAAACGGAGGATCTCATGATCAAACGTCGAAATGGCCGGGTTCGCATTCTGGTTCTCGTGGTGGTCGTTCTTGGGTTGGCGGGTTCCGTGACCGCCCAGGAGGCTGACCCGGATTTCTGGGGGACCGGAACCAACATCCATTTCGTGAGCGCCGAGGAGTTCAACTGCGCGGAGTACACCGGGGACTGTATGTATTCAGACTTTTCTGACGGGTTTTGGGGTGCAGGATCCGTGGTTCCCGCGTGGGTTAATGCCTCGGTGGAGCTGCCGGACGGCGCGTTAGTCCAAGGCTATCGGGTCCTCTATAGCGACGACGACGCCGGGTTGAACATGCAGGTGAGCTTTATCCGTTTCTATTATCACCTGAGCACAGGCCCGGGAACCGACACAATCGAGGTCTGGGCGTCCTCGGGCGCGCCGGGGTTCGCCTCGACCTGGGTGGATATCGATCCCGACATTACGGTCGCTTATCGGTACGAGACCATGTTTGGTCCGGGGTATGCCAGCTACGTGCTTCGTGTGGGCTTGCCTGACACCACCTCGGTCAAGCTCCGCGGAGTGCTTGTTTACTGGAACCGCCAGATCAGCCCCGCTCCGGTTACCCCGACGTTCCCGGACGTCGCTTCGGGCTACTGGGCCTTCCAGGAGATCGAGGCCCTCGCCGCCTCGGGGATCACCACCGGCTTCCCGGACGGCACCTTCCGGCCCACCGAGCCGGTCACACGGGCCCAGATGGCGACCTTCCTGGCGAGGGCGCTGGGGCTGCATTGGGCGCCGTAAGCGAGGGAGAATTCTCAATTCTCAATTCTCAATTTTGAATTATCGGCGCTGGTCAGTTTTGAGTTCTTAGTTTTGAGTTTTGAGTTACCGGCGCGGGGAAGCGGTCGGCAGGCTCGATGCGAGTTGCCCGCGCCTGGGCGCGCTTCTTCGGAGGTGCCTGGCATCCTCTCGCCGGAACGCGCGTTTCCTGAGCTGCCAGGGCCAGCTCCTCGCCATGTCAGCTGCGTGATCTGTGAGACCTGGAGGTCTCAGGTCTCAGGTCTCAGGTCTCAGGCTTGAGGTTTCATTGAAAAACTCACGGAAGTTACAAATGGGGCCAGACATCGCAGGAATCCAGTCAACGATCTCGGTGCGACCTGAACCCTGATCCAGCATCCAGCATCCGGCTCCGCCCTTCGGGCTACGCCGTGACAGGTTCAGCATCCGAGCTTCCGGGAGAACGGCCTATCTGCGTCCATCTGCGTGATCTGCGGGAAAGCCCGGGTCAGCCGCGCTCCGCGTCCGCTAGCACGCTGCCTTTCGGCAGCTTGATGCCGCGTCCGCCCAGGCGGTGGGGCAGGGCGCGCAGCACCGCTGAGCCCACGTCCTCCAATGTGGTGTACCACACGGGCAGGGCGAGGAGGGTGAAGATGGTCGAGGTGGCGAGCCCGCCGATCACCACCACCGCGATCGAGTCGATGTAGGCGCCGGCCACCGTGGCACGGGCGACGGCCAGAGGCAGCAAACCGAAGATGGTGGTGATCGCGGTCATCATCACCGGGCGCAGCCGGTCGCCGCAGCCCTCGATCAGCGCCTGCCGCCGTTCCACGCCCGAGACCCGGAGTGAGTTGACGTGGTCGACCATGACGATGCCGTTGTTGACCACGATTCCGATGAGGATGATGATTCCCATGAAGGCGATCGGGTTGAGATCGAAGCCGAAGAGCCACAGGCTCCAGAAGGCGCCGAAGAACGCGAGAAGAAGGGTGATCAGGATGGCGAAGGGCTGGGTGAAGGATTCGAAGAGGGCCGCCATCAGCAGGATTACCGCGACCAGGGAGAGCACCACTCCCCGGGTCATGGTGCCGAGCGCGTCATCCCGTTCGCGGCCCCACTGGCCGAAGTCCCAGGAGTAGCCCTCCGGTACGGTGAACCCCTCCATCCTCTCGCGCACCAGGGCCTGCGCCTCCTCGGTTGTGACCGCATCTTTTTCGAACTGTGCGGTCACCCTCTGGGTGGTCTGTCGGTCCTCTCGCCGGATACGTTCGGGGGTGCGGGCGATCGTGACCTCGGCCACCGAGCTCAGGGGTACGAGGCTGCCGTCACGGCTGGGGATCGGCAGATCGGCGAGGGCGTCAATGCCGGGCTGCGCCTCCTCGGGTAGCCCGAGCACCATCTCGACCTCGCCGTCGGGACCCTGGAAGCGGCGCAGGCGGCGGCCGCGGAAGGCGAAGCCCACCGCGTCGGCGATGCTCCGCGGACTGACGTTGAGGCTGTGGGCCGCCTCCGGGTCGATGAGCAGGCGCAGCTCCTTGGTGCCGTGCACGGTGGGGCCCCAGATGTCGTCGAGGTGCTCCATTCCCCGCATGCGGTCCTCGACCTGGATGGCGAGATCCTCGAGGTACTCCGGGTCCTCCCCGTGCAGGGCCACCGAAACCATCCGCCGGTCTTGTCCACCGCGGTGGCGCCACATGTCGCGGTCCCCCACCTCGAGCTTGACCCCCGGGATCTCCGGTAATCCCTCGCGCAGCTTCGAGCGCAGGCGGGCGACGGACTCGGGGCTGGCTTCGTGTTCGGGCAGGTAGACCCGGGTCATGCCGAAACCGCGCTCGGTGTACCAGGAGTAGACGCTGTCGAATCCGAGCTCGGCCTTTCGGCTGAAGACCCAGTCCTCGACAGTGTCGACGTAGCCCTCCATGACCTCCTTGGAGACGTCGTCGTAGATGCGGTAGAAGATCGGCACCTCACGGCTCTGCATCGGCATGTCACCCGACTTCTCGATCTTCATCAAGGGCCAAGCCGCGGAAGCTGCGATCAGGAAGAGACATGTGAGGGTCACCAACCGATGGTCGAGGGTCCAGTCGAGCACCCGGCGGTAGGCCGGCACCAGCCGCCTGATAACCACTCCGGGGCGAACCTCCTCGGCGGGGGCGAAGCGCGCGGCCGCGAGGGGGATGAAGGTCAGCGAGATGAGCAGCGAGCAGGCCACCGCGAGGCAGATGGTGAGCGCCACCGCACCCATAATGATGACCATGGTGTTGCGCTCCGAGACGAAGAGCCACGACCACACGAAGACCGTGGTGGCCGTGGAGGCCACCACCGCCAGCGCCACCTGACGGGCGCCCAGGCGCGCCGCCTCGGGCGGGGCCATGCCGAGACCCTCGTAGCGGTGGATGTTCTCGATCACCACCACCGCGTTGTCTACCAGCATGCCGACCCCGAGCATCAAACCGAGCAGCGTGAGCACGTTGAACTGCGAGCCGAGGGCAAACATCGCGCCGCAGGTGACGAGCAGCGAAAAGGGGATGGCGGTGGCGACGATGAGGGTAGTGCGCCAACGGCGGAGGAAGAAGTGCAGCACGGCGATCGCCATGATGCCGCCGTAGAAGCCCGCGTTGCGCAGCCCGCCAAGCGAGTTACGGATCGCCTCACCCTGGTTCTCCCAGATCAGCAGGTTGATGCCCTCGAGCTGCGGGTCTCGCTTGATCTCCTCGATGCGCTCGAGCGCCCTGTCGACGACCTCCACGGTGTTGGCGGTGGGCTCCTTGTAGACGTCGATGCCGACCGCGAACGATTGGTCGAGGTGACGGCCGTAGTCGAGGCGCGGCTCGCGCAGCTCGACCACCGCGACGTCGGCGATGCGCAGGCCGTCATGGCCGACGCGCAGGGCGGCGATCTCCTCGGCCGAGCGGAAGCGGGTCAGCGTGCGCACCTCGTAGCGCACGACGTCGCCGCGGATGACCCCTGCGTCCACATCCTGGTTCGCGGCATTGACCGTGCTCAGGACCTCCCCGGCGGCGACACCGTGACGCCGCAGAGCGTCCAGGTCGAGGTCGATGCGCACCTGTTGCGGCTCGACGCCGTAGAGATCCACCCGCGCCACGCCCTTGATCCGCTCCAGCGGCCTGCCGATGCGGCGGTCGAGGAGGTCCCACGACTCGGAGAGGTCGCGCTCGGCGGAGATGCGTCCCGCCAGCACCTGGGCGCTGCCGCCGTCGGTGTCGCCCTGGATCGATATGTGGCTGATGGTGTCGGGGAGATTGGGACGGGCGCGTTCGACCGCCTCGCGCACCTCCATTTTTTTGATGTCGACATTGACACCCCAGTCGAAACGCACCTCGAGTCGGGCCATCCCGGATTCGGAGTGGCCGTTGATGCTCTTGACGTCCGGGATGGTCGCCAGTTCGTCCTCGATGGGTTCCACGACCTCGCGAAGGCTCTCCAATGGATGACTGCCCGGAAAGGGGATCTCGATGTCGATCTCCGGCTCGTTGATCACCGGCATGAAGTCCAGAGGCAACAAGAACACGGCCACCGTTCCCAGCACCGTCAGGCTGAGCAGCAGCATCAACGTCGCTACCGGACGATCGAGGGGAATGTCGGTCAGTTTCATCTCAGCTCGGATCCTTCGTCCGGGCCGAGGGCGAAGAGTGAAGACCGAGGACGGTGTGGTTAGTTTTGAGTTTTGAGTTTTGAGTTTTGAGTTCCATCCCGCCCACCCACCGCCAGGGGAAGACGGTAAGCATTCCGAATTCCGAATTCCTAATTCCTAATTCCTCATTCCTCATTCTGCCTCCACCCGCATTCGTACTGGTGCCGCCCCGAGGATTCGGTAGATGCACGGTATCACCACGAGCGTGAGGAGGGTGGCGACCGTCAGGCCGCCGATGACGGTGATGGCCAGCGGCGTCCGCAGCTCGTCGCCGGCGCCGAGCCCGACCGCCATCGGCAGCAGTGCGAGCACGGTGGTGGCGGTGGTCATCAGGATCGGGCGCAGGCGTTCGCGCCCGGCGCCGACGAGGGCCTCCTCGACCTCCTGCCCCTCCCGGCGGCGGCGGTTGACCGCGTCGACCAGGACGATGGCGTTGTTGACCACGATTCCCGCCAGCATGATCGCGCCGATGAGGACCAGCACGCTGACCGAGGTGTGGGTGAGGGCGAGCGCCGCTACGACCCCGACTACGCCGAGAGGCACAGCCATGAGGATCACGAAGGGATGGATGAGCGACTCGAACTGGGAGGCCATCACCACGTAGACCAGGAAGGTCGCGAGCGCCATCGCCAGCCACAACGAGTTGAAGCTCATCGCGAGCTCCTCGTTCTGGCCGGCAAGCTCGAGGCGGGCGCCCGGTGGGAGGACGAGGCCAGCCACCGCCCCGTCCACGGCGGCCAGGGCGCCGCCGAGGTCGCGGGTGGTCGGCAGGGCGGTGATCTCGGCGACGCGGGCGCCTGAGAAGCGGTAGATGGCGGCCGGTCCTCGTTCGGTCAGCACGCGCGCTACCGCCGACACCGGCACTGTGGTCCCCCCGGGCAGCAGGATTCGCAGAGACTGAACTCCCGAGGCGAGGGAGCGGAAGCGCTCCCCGGCCCGCAGCCGGATGTCGATCCGTTCCTCACCCTCGCGGAACTGGCCGACCACGTCGCCACGGATCTTGGTGCGCAGGGCATCGCCGACCTCCTCGGCGGAGACCCCCAGGGCGGCCGCCCTTTCGCGGTCGAGCTCGACCAGGATCTCGGGGCTTCCCGGCTCAGAGGTCGAGGCCACGTCGCGTACCTCCGGCAGGTCGGTGAGCGCCTTGAAGACGAGATCGGAGGAACGGTCCAGCTCGAGGAGATCGTCGGAGAAGACCTGGACCGCAATGGGGGGGCGCACCGAAAGCACCGCGGGTCGAACCAGCTCCGCCTCGGCGCGTGGGAAGCGGGCGATGGCGGCCCGCACCCGGGTCTCCGCCTCGGCCTCTTCCTCGGCGCTGGTGTCTGGGCGCATGCGGAGATTGATCTGGGCCAGATTTTCGCCCAGAGTGCGGCGGCCGGAGGCCGCGGACGGAAGGCTGCCGGTCATCGAGAAGACGCTGGCGAAGGCCGGGTCGTCGAGGAGCATGGCCTCGATCCGTTCCACCGTGTCGGCGGTTGCCTCCAGCGTGGTTCCCTCAGGCAGGCGAAGCTGGAACGCGAACTCGCCCTGGGCGAGGTCGGGCACCAGATCGGTGCCGAGGCGCGGGATCACCACCACCGAGAGGGCGAAGAGCCCGAAGGCCACAACCAGCACGATCCATCGCCGGTGGAGGGCGCGAGTGAGGGCGCCGGGGTAGCGGCGACCAAGAGCGTCCATGGTCCTGGCGAGGGGTGCGGCGAGCAGGTGGAAGGCCCAGCTGAAGGCCCACCAGGCGCCGCCCAGGAGAAGAGCCGCCAGCAGCAACAGCAGGCGGACCGGAAGCACGAGAACGGTGATCGCACGGCTGAGAAACGAGCGTCCGCCGCCGATGGGATCGAGCTCGAGCCCGCCGAGGCGAAGTGTGAACGGTAAGGGCTCGTCGTCGGAGGAGCGGCGGCCGGCGAAGCGGGCGGCGCTCTCGAAGCCGGCGCGAGGGGTGAATCCTGAGAGCGCCGGAATCAGGGTCAGCGACACCACCAGCGAGGTGAGCAGCGAGAGGCAGACGGTGATTGCCTGGTCGCGGAAGAGCTGGCCGGCCACGCCCTGCACGAAGACGATTGGGAAGAAGACCGCAACCGTTGTCAGGGTGGCCGCGGTCACAGCCCCCGCTACCTCGGATGCTCCTTTGATCGCGGACTGCGCGCGTTCGAGCCCCTCGGTTCGGCGCCGATCGATGGCCTCGAGGACCACGATGGAGTTGTCCACCAGCATGCCGATACCGAGGGCTAGCCCGCCCAGGGACATGATGTTCAGGGTCACGCCGGCGCGATCCATGGCGAGGAAGGTGGCCACCACGGAAATCGGGATGGTGAGCGCGATGATGGCGGTGGCGCGCAGGTCGCGGAGGAAGAAGTACAGCACCAGGATCGCCAGCACGCCGCCGATCCACGCCGCCGACCACACCTCGTGGATGGCCGCCGATATGTAGCCCGAGAGGTCCGTGAGGGGCTCGATGTGAAGGTCCTCGGGCATCTCCTCGCGCAGCTCCTCGAGGGTTGCGCGAATCGACCGGGCTACCGCTACCGTGTTGGCCAGTCCTTGGCGGTGGAGGTCGATCTCGACGACCTCGCGACCACCGAGCCGGGTTATCTCGTCTCGGTCGCGGTGGCCGCGGCTGACCGTGGCCACGTCCTCCACCCGCACCCGCCCGGACGGCGTCTCACGAATCACGGTCCGCCGGATCTGCTCCAGGTCTACGAACTCATGCATGGTGCGTACGAGGTAGATGGCGTTGAAATCGCGCAGGGTGCCGCCGGGCTGGTTGATGTTCTCCTCGCGGAGGGCGCGGGCGAGGTCCGCCAGCGTGAGGCCGAGGGCGGCGAGACGATCCTCGTCGGCCTCGACCACGATCTCGGCGTCGAGCCCTCCCCGCACCTTGGCTGCCGCCACGCCGACCACCGCCTCGAGCCTCGGTTTGAGCCAGCGTTCGGCGAGCTGGCGCAGCTCGTCGAGGTCTCTGTCCCCGGAGAACCCGAGACGCATGATCGGTTCGAGCGAGGGGTCGAAGCGCAGGACCCGCGGGATCTCCGCCTCGCGCGGCAGCTCGACCAGGCCGAGGCGCTCGCGGACGTCGAGACCGGCGGTGTCCATCGACTCTCCCCACTCGAACTCGAGGACCACCTCGGAGATGCTCGAACGCGACTGGGAGCGCATCTCTCGGACGCCGGGAATGACGCCGACCGCCTCCTCGATGGGGCGGGTCACGAACTGCTCCACGGTCTCCGGGGCGGCGTCGGGGTACTCGGTCTGGATCGTGAGGGTGGGGTAGGACAGGTCCGGAAGCAGGTCCACCGGCAGGTTTTGGACCGCGATCAGACCGAAGGTCGAGACCGCGAGGGTGGCCATGAGCACAGTGACCGGCCGGTTGACGGCGAAGCGGGGCAGCACCGATCAGGCCTCGGTGCGGCAGCGGTGGGGGCGAGGCCGGTTTTTCATCAGCCCGCCTGCCCTTCGTCCGCCGTGGGTGAGTTCTCGGCGTCGTCCACTACGCGGACCTTGGCGCCCTCCGAGAGAGCGGGGGCGCCGACCACGATCACCCGCTCACCGGGTGAAAGAGAAATCTCTGGATCGGTGGTGCTCGCGATCTCCACGAGGTCACCGTTCTCGAAGCCTAGCGACACCTCGATCTGCTGCACCGTGTCCCCGCCCTCGGCGAGGCGGAAGAGGTGCCAGCGCCGACCCTCCGCAACCAGTGACGAGCGCGCCACGACCAGCGCCTCATTGTGGGTGTCGGTGACAATGTCGACGCGCACGAAGGCGCCGGGCCGCAACCCGGGCTTGCCCTCGACCGCAACCGTCACCTTGACCGTGCCCGTGGTGGGATCGACCGCGGGAGCGATGCGCTCGATGAGCGCGCGCGCCTTGGCGCCGGTAGCGTCAGCGGTGAGGTGGACCTCTTGGCGGGGCTGGAGACGGGTGACGTGGCGCTCGGGGATGTTGATGTCGGCGTAGAGTGGGTCGAGATCGGCAAGGTCGAAAACTGAAGTGCCGTCGGACACGGTGGCGCCCACATCCAGGTGACGGGTGACCACCATCCCGCCGATGGGGGCCCGGATCACCGTGCGTGAGAGCTCGAGCTTGGCCAGCTCGAGGACGTGGAGAGCGTCCTCGGCGTCGCGGCGGCTGGCCTCGAATTCATCCACGCTCACCAACCCGCGCTCGTAGAGGCCGGACAGGCGCTCGTGATCGCGTCGCGCGGTTTCCTCGGCGGTGCGTGCCCGGGCGTCGGCGATCTTTTGCTCGTCGTCCTCGAGAAAGGCCAGGGCCTGGCCGGCGCTGACCGTGTCGCCCTCCTCCACCACCAGCCTGCGGACCACGCCGCGGGTGCGGGCGATGACAGTCGCCCGGCGGTCTGCGCGCAGGGTGGCCGAGGTGGAGTAAAGCGATGCGATCGGCTCTCGCACCACCTCTCCGACCCGCACCGCAATCGCCGGCTCTTCCTTCTGAGGTTGATCGGAGGAACGCCCTCCGCGACCGTCACCATGACCTCCGCCTCCTCCTGCCTCCGGGCCGCCTCCACCTCCGCAGGCGGTAACGAGCAGGAGGAGGGGAACCAGGAGAGGCGCGAGCCTTGAGAATGAAGCGTGCTGAATGATCAACTTTCTTTCCTTTGATTCAGGTTTGGACCGGTTTGGTCCAGACGCCCGGACGATTGTACGGGAAACGACTTACGGAGTTGCGTTTTCCAGCGTGAGTTCGCCTGCGTACGGGCGCCCGCACAGGGCAACGTTCTTCTCTCGGGAATTAATCCGTCCGGTGACGCCCTGCGGACTTTCTCGGCATCGCGATTCTCAACCGTTGGAGGGCCAGAAAATCCCCGTCAGACTCCCTTCGGACGAGGGCCCCACACTCCGAGCGCGAGCGCGATCACGCCGGAAATCGACGTCAGAACCGCCGGGAAGGCGTAGCGATAGGCCGAAAGGGGAGCGAAGGCGACGATCACCGCGATCGTGGCGAGAGCGGCGAGGAAAAGACACCCGCTGAGAACGACACGATCACACGCTTGCGAGCAGGCCCCCCTTTCAGCATCGCGCGCCAACCAGATCAGACCGAGAAACAGACCCGCGATCGCGCACCCCAGGTACCAAACAAGCCGTGGATTCATGTGCCGGGTCCACGTGTTAGTCATCTTACAGATCGCGCGTCGGGTCGGCGAAAAGGTGATCTTGTACTCAGACGACGGGAAAAGCGTCATCAGGTCATGGACGGAGGCCGTGAACCACTCTAGGTGGGCCCAGCTGATGCGCATGTCCGCCTCGAGCTCTCGGACCTTCAGTACCCTCGGCCGTCTCAGCAGCAGCGTCCTCGCGAAACGTCCCTTGTGGCGGAGGAACGCTTTCGGGTATCGACGGACGTTGAGAGCCCACTCCTCGGAGAGTTTCTGTGGCGCATTTGGGTCGAGCAGCCGGCCAAAAATGAAACGATCGACGTTGGCCGGCGTGATGGCATACTGGGCCTGAACGTCCGCGAAGGTGACCCCGGGTAGGTAGGCACCCTCCGGAATCAGGTCGTGTCCCGAGAGCACACTGATTCCGATCAGGTCGTGCATAAGGATGTTCCGGGTCACGCCCTTCTGGCCCGGCTTACCGAACAGCGCTGGGTGCACCATCACCATCGCGATCAGCAAAGCACTCACCGCGGAGAAAGCCAACCCGACCCGCGCCAGATATCCGAAAGAGCCAAGAGCTGGGTTCGTGTTGGCCAAGACCGCCCGATGGGTCAGATAGAGACACAGGGGCGCGACGGTGACTATCGCGTTGTGACGCCAGTACAGCGCGCAGAAGAGCACAGCGGCAAGAGTCGTCCAGAAGAGCACGCGCCGCACACGGCCACCCACTGAGTCCGGCCGTCTGAATGTCGTCGCGAGAAGGCACATCCCCGCTGCGACCCACACGAAAAGGCCGAAGGTGAAGTCCTTCCAGAAAAGGGGGAGGTAGGACCAAATACAGGGCCAGAACGTGATCATCAGCAGCCACAGCGCGTGGCGGCTGCGGGTGACGCGATAAACCGCGAGAACGATCGCCGCCAGCCCGGCGTGCCACAACACGAGGTTCAAGAGCAGTATGTACCAGGTGTGGTACCCGAACAGCTTGTAAAGGACCCTCAGCACGAACGGGATGAACAGCACCTGGGCGTGGTTCGCCCACTCCCAGGCCACCGAACCGGGCAGCGTGACCGCCATCCAGTCGCTGAAATGGAAAAAGCCCGGGGAAAATAGCCAGAAACGAAAGCCAATTTCGGCGGTGGCAAAAACGACCACGACGCCTACCACCTGCCGGAGGGAGCGAGAGTTCTGGACTGTGGTCGTCACCCCGGTTCGTCCTTTGGGCCCACACGCCGAAAGGGCCATAGAGTTCCTCTAGCTTCACCTCATTTATTACCACGGTTTCCGGAAGCCTGACCCGCATGTTTCGCCAGGTCTCAGGTCGCACCGAAATCTTTGACTGGATTCCTGCGATGTCAAGCCTATTCTGCAACTTTTGTGGACTTTTCAATAAGACCTGCGACCTGCGACCTGCGACCTGGCATCCTCACGGGCTCGGGCACGGAAACAAAAAAAGGACCCGGGCGAACCCGGGTCCTGGTTAATTGATAGGGGAGGGCGATCAGTACATGCCGCCCATGCCGCCCATGCCGCCCATGTCGGGAGCGGGCATGGCAGCCTCCTTCTTCTCCTCGGGGATCTCGGCGACCAGCGCCTCGGTGGTGAGGAGCAGGCCGGAGATCGAGGAAGCGTTGATGAGGGCATTCTTGGTCACCTTTGCGGGGTCGATGACGCCCGCCTTGACCATGTCGGTGATCTCGCCGGTGGCCGCGTCGTAGCCGATGTTGCCACCCTTGGAGCGGAGCTCGCGCACGATCACCGCCGCCTCTTCGACGCCGGTGTTGAGAATGATCTGGCGGGTCGGCTCTTCGAGCGCGCGGAGCATGATGTTGACGCCGGTAAGAATGTCGCCCGAGGACTTCTTCGCGAGCTTCTCCACCGTCTCCATGGCAGCGAGGAGAGCGACGCCTCCGCCGGGCACGATGCCCTCTTCGACAGCCGCCTTGGTAGCGTGGAGGGCGTCCTCGACGCGCGCCTTCTTCTCCTTCATCTCGGTCTCGGTGGCGGCGCCGACCTTGATTTGCGCCACCCCGCCGACCAGCTTGGCCAAGCGCTCCTGAAGCTTCTCGCGGTCGTAATCCGAGCTGGTGTCCTCGATCTGTCGCTTGATCTGGCTGACACGGCCGAGCACGGCCTCATGCTTTGACTCGTCATCGTCGGCCACCACGATCGTGGTGTCGTCCTTGTTGACAACGATCTTCTTGGCGTTGCCGAGGTCTTCCCAGGTCACGTTCTCGAGCTTAATTCCGAGGTCCTCGGAGATCATCTTGCCACCGGTGAGGATGGCGATGTCCTCGAGCATAGCCTTGCGCCGGTCGCCGAAGCCGGGCGCCTTGACCGCGCAGATGTTGAGGGTGCCGCGCAGCTTGTTCACCACCAGGGTGGCGAGGGCCTCGCCTTCGATGTCCTCGGCGATGATCAGGAGAGGTTTGCCCTGCTGGGCGGTCTTCTCGAGGATCGGCAGGAGGTCCTTCATGTTCGAGATTTTCTTCTCGAAGATGAGGATCGAGGCGCTCTCGAGCACCACTTCCATGCGCTCGGGGTCGGTGACAAAATAGGGGGACAGATAGCCGCGGTCGAACTGCATGCCCTCGACCACCTCGAGGGTGGTGTCGAGGCCCTTGGCCTCCTCGACCGTGATCACGCCGTCCTTGCCGACCTTCTCCATCGCCTCGCGGATGATCTCACCGATCTCGGTGTCGGAGTTGGCCGAAATGGTGCCGATGTGGGCGACGGCTTCGCCCTCGACGGGCTTGGACAGACCCGTGATGGTCTCGACGGCCGCCTTTGTGGCCTGGTCGATGCCGCGCTTGAGGTCCATGGGGTTGGCGCCGGCGGTGACGTTCTTGATGCCTTCGCGATAAATTACCTGGGCGAGGACAGTCGCGGTGGTGGTGCCGTCGCCGGCCACGTCAGAGGTCTTCGAAGCCACCTCGCGCAGCATCTGCGCGCCCATGTTCTCGAGGCCGTCGGGGAGCTCGATCTCCTTGGCCACGGTGACGCCGTCCTTGGTAATGGTCGGCGAGCCGAACTTCTTCTCGAGCACCACGTTGCGGCCCTTGGGGCCGAGAGTAACCTTGACTGCGTTCGCAAGCTTGTTGACGCCCGCGAGAAGCTTGCTCCGAGCCTCCTCGGAGTAGACGATCTGTTTTCCAGCCATGATGGGCCTCCTATTTCTCGATGATGGCGAGGATCTCGTCTTCGCGGACGATGGTGTGCTCCTCGTTGTTGATCTTGATGTCCTGACCGGTGTACTTGCCGATGAGCACGCTGTTGCCCTTCTTGACGGTCATCGGGAGACGCTTGCCGTTGTCGTCCAGCTTGCCGTCGCCGACTGACACCACCTCGGCCTCTTGGGGCTTCTCCTTGGCGGTATCCGGAATAATGATGCCTCCATGCACCTCTTCTTCTGCTTCGGTGCGCTTCAGGAGGACGCGGTCGCCCAGGGGTTTCACCTTCATCTGACTCTCTCCTTTCGAGTTATCTCTGGTTTTTAGCACTCGAGTCATGCGAGTGCTAGCGTGAATATAGTGATCACCAGGGTGATTGTCAACCCCTTTGTCTAGATTTCTGATGAAATGTCGCTCAGATCTGTTCACTCAACACAAGCGGAGACTTCTTAGTGAAATTCACTAAGATTTTTGGCGCCCATGAGTTGTTCCCCAAACCGGCCAATAGGCCCGCGGCGGGCGATCCGGTTGGCTCGGATCGGTTGTCGGCCAGATGATGCCTCCCAGTTTCGCCGGGGGTAATAATCCTGTAGGAAACCGGGGCGGGTAGGGTATCTTTGCTGCGAATGGAGGATGCTATGACCGGACGAGTGCTCCTCGTGTGCCTGTTGACGTCCGCCGTCGCAACGGCGGGGACCCTCGATGACCTGCCCCAGTTCACCCCCGACGCCAACGCTGACCGAGCGTCGATTCCGGAGGTTTACAGGTGGGATCTTACCGCCCTGTTTCCTGATGATGACGCGTGGTCTGCTGCCTTCTCGGCCACCGGCGAGAGTCTGTCAGACCTGGCGCGCCATCACGGCGAGCTGGACGATCCGGTCGTTCTGGCCGAATACATGGCAACCTACTTCCGACTCGAAGTGGAGGCGAATCGGCTGTCGCTGTACGCCAGCCTTCAGCGAGACGGCAACACAACCAACCAGGAGTTCATCGCCCGTCACCAGAGCGCCCTCGATCTCACAAATCGGCTGATGGACGAGGGCTCGGTGCTTCGGGAGGCCGTGCTGGGCTACGACGCGGAGGAGCTCGCCGCGGCGTTTCGCGAGGCACCCGAGCTGGCGACCTTCCGCCCGTGGATCGAGGGACTGAGGCGGCGTGCCGACCGGGTGCTCGATCCGGAGGCTGAGAGGGTTCTGTCGCTCGCCGGCGACAACCTGTGGGCGGCGATCGACCTCAATGAGCTGCCGTCACCGCTCGAGACCACCTTTGGAGCCCTGGTTTCGGAGATGCCGCTGCCGATGATCGTCGACCAATCCGGCGCCGAAGTCCAACTCACCTTCGCCAACTACGGTCGGATGCGCGGTTCGGTAGATCGTCGAGTGCGTCGCGATACGGTCGCCGGGATGTTCGCGACCTTGAGGGGCTTTGAGAACACCTTTGCGGCCACCCTTGGCGGCCAGATCGAGTTCAACGTCTTTCTCGCCCGTTCCCGCAAGTACGACACGGCCCTCGAGGCGTACCTCGACAAGGATGATCTCGACCCTGCCGTGTACCACAACCTGATCCGAACCGTGCGCGCACACGCCCCCGCGCTGCACCGGTACATCGAGCTGCGCAAGAAGGCCATGGGATTGGATGAGGTCCACCTCTATGATCTCTACGTGCCCCTGGTGGCCGGGGTGGAGCGCGAGATCGACTACGCCGAGGGTGGCGGCCTGATCATCGATGCGCTGGAGCCGCTCGGCAGTGATTACGGTCGGCGGCTGGTCAAGGTCGTGGATCCCAAAAACGGCATGATCGACGTCTACCCCTCACGGACCAAGGACAGCGGCGCCTTCTCGGCCTCGGTTTACGGCGTCCGTCCCTACATCAAAATGAACTTCCAGAACCGCTACGACGATGTCTCGACGCTCGCGCACGAGCTCGGGCACGCGCTCCACAGCGAGCTGTCCATGGAGAGTCAGCCCTACTTGACCTCGCGCTACGTGCCGTTCCTGGCCGAGATCGCCTCAACCTGCAACGAAATTCTTCTCTCCAAGCACATGGTGGCCCTCGCCGGGTCCGAGGCCGAACGCGCCTGGTACCTGTCGGAGCTGCTCGAGACCATTCGGACCACCCTTTATCGGCAGACTCTCTTCGCCGAGTTCGAGCTCCGGGCCCACCAGCTCGCCGAGCGTGGTGAGCCGATCACGGCTGAACGGCTGAACTCGATCTACGAGCAACTGATCCGGGACTACTACGGGCCCGGTTACGCCATCGACGTCAACGACCCCCTCGAGTGGGCCTACATTCCCCACTTTTATTACAAATACTATGTGTTTACGTACGCTACCGGCCTCGCATCCGGAATTGCCCTCGCCGAGCAGGTGGCCTCGGGCGATCCCGCTGCCCGGGACGCCTACCTGGAGATGCTGCGGGGCGGCAACTCCAGACCGCCGCTGGAGCTCTTGAGGTCCGCGGGTGTCGACCTGACGAAACCGGATGCGATCACGGCCGCGCTCGAGCTCTTCGAGCGTACGGTTGTCGAGCTCGAGGGGCTGTTGCTGGACCGGGAGTAGGGCACGCGAGTGGACAGGTGCGCCGAGAGTCATTGTCTTGCCGGTGCTGAAGCGTTAACGTAGGCCACTGTGAGGATGCCCGGCCAGCAACCACCGGAAGCCCCCGGCAATGGGCCGCGCAGCGAGGCAATGCGCGGCCATGTGGCCGACGCCGTTTTCAGTATCCGTCCAGGGGAAGGGGCGCTGGCCTGGCTCTTCTTCTTCGCCTTCCTGGTGCTCACCACCGTGCACTTTGCGGCCAAGAGCGTCCGCCAGGCTTCCTACATCGACGCCCTTGGGGCGGAGAACCTGCCCTGGGTGTACCTCGCCGTAGCGTTGGTCTCTTTCCCCGTGCTGGTCTTTTACTCACGGCTGGCCGCCCGCTTCCGGGTGGCGATGCTGATGCTCGCATTCACTTTGATCCACATCACCGCGCTGGTGGCTTTCTTCATGCTCTTTGCCACCGGCCGTGACTGGGTAGCGGTTCTCTACTACGTGTGGTTGGGCATGGCCTTTGCGATTGCGGTGTCCCAGTACTGGACCTACGCCAACCAGGTCTTCGACCCCCGCCAGGCGCGGCGGCTCTTCGCATTCATCGGCGCCGGCGGCCTCTTGGGAGCGACCCTCGGTGGGTTCCTGGCCGTGGCGGTCACCCGGTTCGCGGGGACCCGCTTCACCCTGCTCGCGGCGGCGTCGCTGTTGCTGCTGGTACCGCTGCTGGTGGTCCTGATCGAGCGATCTCGCGGTAAGGCCCCCGACGCCCTCCGGCGGCGACACGGCGCCCGGTACGAAGAGGCGCGCGGCGGCCTCCGGACCCTGCGCGGATCGCGACTCCTGGCACTCATCGGCATGCTGATGCTGGCCACCGTGATGGTGGGACAGCTCGTTCAGTGGCAGTTCTACTATCTCGTAGAGAAGAACACCGAGATTCTCGACGAGCGAACATCGGTCATCGGGCTGGCCTTCATCCTCATGGGCTTCATCGGGTTCCTCTTCCAACTGGTCTTCACCCAACGAATCCACAAGACTCTCGGGGTGGGTGTGGGGATGCGGGTTCTGCCGGGAGCGGTGGCAGCCGCCCAACTGGCAGTAGTCCTCGCGATCATCGCCGGATCCGGAGCGATATACCCGTTGGTGTGGGTTCTCCTGCTGACGGAAACGAGCCTCCGCCACTCGCTGGAGCAGGCGACCCGCGAGCTGCTTTTCCTGCCGGTGGCCGAGAAGTTGAGGGTTCGGGCAAAGGCCTTCATCGACGTCTTCGTTCAGCGATTCGCCAAGGGTGCGGCAGCCATCCTCATCCTGCCCGTGACCTTCAAGGTGCTTCCCGCGGCCTACGTCAGCGGGCTGACGCTGGTCCTGGCGGCGGGCTGGCTCGTGCTGACGACCCGGGTTCGCCGAGAGTACGTGACAGCCTATCGCGAGGGCTTGAAGTCGGGGACGATTCAGCCCGACGCCGCCATCGATCCCGGTGACGTGACCACCGTAACCACGCTGGTGCAGTCCCTGGGGAGCTCGGATCCGCGTCAGGTGCTCCACAGCCTCGACCTGCTTGCGGCCAGCGGCGAGGGACGGCTTGTGACCCCGCTCCTGCTCCACCACGAAAGTGCGGAGGTGCGCAGCAAAACCCTCGAGATCCTCGCAGAGGGCGGGCGCAAGGACGTGGCGCCTTTGGTGGAACGTGCTCTGACCGATGGCGATGCCGGGGTTCGCACCGGGGCCATCCGAACGCTTGCTCGACTGCGCGGCGAGAAGGCCGCCGAGCTGATGTTGGAACACCTCGACGACGAGGATCACCGCCTCCGGGCCTCGGCTGTGGCGAGCCTGCTCGGCGGCGCCGATCCCAAGGGTGCTCAGAGGGCGGACGTCGTGCTCATGGAGCTGGTGGCCGATGACGATCCCGAGGTAAGGGCAGAGACCGCTCGCGCCCTTGGTCATGTCGGGGACCCGGTGGCCAGCGACGTTTTGGTGCAGCAGCTCTACGACCGCGAGCTGAGTGTGGTGCGGGCGGCCATCGGCGCCGTTTGCCAGCGCGTCGAGCGTGACGGGCCCAACCCCCTCTACGCCACGATACTCATCGCGCAGATGGGAAACCGGCGTCTCAAACACGAGGCGCGCGAGGCGTTGGTGGCACAGGGTGAGCGAGTACTGGAGTCGCTGCTGCTCTTCATGAACTCAGCGGACGAGCAGATCTGGGTGCGGCGCGCGGTTCCGAAGACCATTGCCCTGATCGGTTCCCAGCGTGCAGCAGACGCCCTGCTGACGAGCCTCGATTCCACCGACCGCGTCCTTCGAAGCAAGATCATCGAGGCCCTGGTCTACCTCAGGACCCGCGACGAGAAAATCAAGGTGGGTCGCCGTTTGATCTCCCGCCAGCTCAGCGGGGAAGCCGCGCGCTACCTGCGATTGCTCGCCGATCTTTGGGCGGTGTCCTCCCTCCACGAGGCGCGCCTCGACGGCCCGCTGGCGGTGTGGAAGGTCGACGGCCGGGTGCCCACCCTGCCGCAGCAACTGCTCGCCCAACGAATGGCAACCTCGGTAGGCAACATCTTCGGCCTGCTCGAGCTTATCGAAAATCCCGAGGACATTCGCGCCGCGCAGCGCAGCTTGCTCAGCGGTCAGACCCATCTCCGCGCACGGTCCCTCGAGTACCTCGACAACACCCTGAGCGGCTCGATTCGCCGCGACCTCTTCGCGGTGATCGACGACGCGCCGCCTGAGGACAAGCTGCGACGGTCGCAAACGATCTTCGACATCCACGTGCAGCCGCCGGAGGAGACCCTCGAGCGATTGATCGGCATCGACCCGAAGGTCGACCCGAGCGCGATCGGGATCATCCTCGCGGCCCTGCACAGCGTGTGGGTCGAGGAGATCACCTCGCTGTATCCCCTGGCGCGCTCGATGGCGGAGGAGGCGGAGGATCCGCTGGTGCGGGAGACCGCCGCCTGGGTGACCAAGCGGGTGGAAGGTGGGACGCATACGCGGGGCGTGCTCGCGACGGGAGGAGAAAGCCACATGGCCCCCATGGCACATATCGAGATGATGGTATTCCTGCAGGGAGTCGACCTCTTCGCTCACTGCAACGCCGAGCAGGTGCTGCGGCTGGCGGCGATCGCCCGGGAGCAGACCTACGACAAGAATGAGGTCGTCTTCAGCAAGGACGACCCGGCTGACGGGCTCTACTGCGTGGTGGAGGGCAAGGTGCGTCTGGACGCCGGTGGTGAGGTGGGAGCGGTCGTTGGCTCCAGCGGTCGCTTCGGGGTCCTCGACATTCTCAGCGGCCGACCTCGCTCCGGCGATGCGGTGACCCTCACCGACACCCGCCTCTTGACCATCGAGGCGGAGGATTTCTACGACCTCCTCTCCAACAACATCGAGATCGTCAAGGCCCTCTTCCACACCGTGGTCGCGCTCGGTGAGGACTCGGACGAGAGACTGCTGTAGAAAATTAGGAATTCGGAATTAGGAATTAGGAATTATCGGCGCGGGCAAGCAACCAGGCGGTTGGAGCGTTTTGCCCGCGCTTGGGCGCGATGACCGGACGTGCCGTCTCTAACGATTTTGAGAGCACCGCATTTGAATTTCAGTGAAACGCTGAGTCTCAAATATCGTTAGAGGGGGCTCTCTCGGGGAGCGCGACGACAGAAGGTCGCGTCACCTACCAGTAGCGCGAATCCGGAGGTTTGGATCACGCCCACCGGACGTGCTCCCGTCCCCCGGGGAGCGAATTTGGCAGCAGCCGAGGATCGCCGTCAACGGCACGCCGCGCCGCGGTACCGCTTGCCGCGCCAGGACTTTCCAATGATTGCTCAAGCGAGGTATGGTGCCTTTGTATGGATGGAAGGGAGGCCTCTCCTCATGCAACGACCTGATCCAATCCGCTGCACCTACTGCGAAGCAATCTCGGTGTGGTCCGCCGAGCAGACCGACCGCACCATGATTGGCGAGGTTCACACCTGCCCCTCCTGCGGGCAGGACACACACACCTGTGACGACGGCAATACCCATCAGCTCGAAGGCAGCGCGAGCATGCAGTGGGTGGCTGCCGAGCCGCTTTACTGATCAAAAACCACGAAACTCGCTTCAATCAAAAGGAAGTTCGCTGATTCCGACCAGGTGCAGGTGAATGCGGTCATCGCGGGGAGCGGAGTCGTTGAAAATGTGCTCGGCGGTCGGCTGCAGGCCCTCCGGGTCGTCGGTTGCGAGAACCACCCGCAGGCGGTTGAATCCCTGGGAGTCCCGCTCCACCATGCCGGACGCGATGAAGGCGGGCAGCGCCGCAGCGGCCCGCTGGGGATCGCCCACGACCTCGAGCACGTAGACCAGGAGTTGCCCACCCACGTCGAGGCGGGTGAACAGGGTGTCGGACTCGATCGACACCTCGACGTGGGTGAGGTGGATCGACCGCAGAACCTCTTCGGGACAGCCGCAACCGAGAGTGGAGCGGACGAAAGTCTGAAGCCGAGAGGTCTGGTTACTGGTCACCAGGTCATTGTACGACGTTACGAAACCCGGTGAGAAGACTGGGCTAAACGCGATCGTTGTTTACACTGGAAGGATGAAGACGTCTGCGGGCGCGGCGTTCCGGGAGCGGGCCCGGTACGAGGCCGATCGCTACGGGTCGGACGCGTGGGTGTTCGTCCGGGAGCTGCTGCAGAACTCGCGTGATGCCGGAGCACGACGGGTTTGGCTCGGGGGGATGCGCACCGGGGGGCGCGACCGCGTGATCTGCCACGACGACGGCGGCGGCATGAGCTTCGACCACGCGCGCCGGTTTCTCTTCACCCTGTATGCCTCGAGCAAGCGGGGTCGGTCGCGGACCGCGGGCCGTTTCGGAATCGGCTTCTGGTCGGTGTTGCGCTTCGCCCCCGACACCATCCTCGTCCGCTCCCGGCCGGCGGGTGGTGAGGGTTGGCAGGTCCGGCTTGACGGCACCCTCGAGTGGATGAAGCGAGAGGGGGCGGTGATGGACCCGGGCACCGAGGTGGTGCTCGAGCGAAGGGCGGGAGGCCCGCACCCGGAGGAGGCGCTGCGCAGGGCGGTGCTCCGGGACGCCCCGTTCCTGCGCTGCCGCGGCCGGGGAGAGCGTCCGCTCGAGGTGCTGGTCAACGGGAATCGGGTTGCCGGCGTGCCGGAGGTCAGCCCGCCGAGCCTGAGCTTTCGCCGCCGCGGTCTGCGTGGCGTCGTCGCCCTCGGCCCCGAACCTCGGGTGGAGGTCTTCGCTCACGGGTTACGGGTGCGGGATGCCGCCACCCTGGACGAGCTCCTGCTCGAGGGGGACCGTCGCCCGCCGGCGTTGCCGGCGACCGCGGAAGGGCTCGCACCCAGGCTGATCCTCGATAGCCGAGATCTCTATGTGATGATGGCGCGCGGTGATGCGCGGGAAGATCGGGCCCTACGACGGCTGGTGGCGGTGGGGTACCGCGAGCTGAGGCGCCTGGTTCGGGCCGAGCTCGACCGTCACGCCCGCCTCTCCCTCCCGGCCCGGATGATGGAGCGCGTGCGCGAGGCGTGGTCTGCGTCCTGGGTTCCCAGGGCGGGCGCTCTCGTGATGGCGTTGGTGCTCGTGGCCGGCGGCTCGTGGCTCGCCCTGCGCCAGTGGAGCGGGGATCGGCTGACGTTGGTTTCCTCCGCGCCGGTTTTGGGACCGACCGCGCCGCCGACCATTCCCCCGGTGGCCTACCGCGATCTCGAGGGCCGCTATCGCGGACCCGACGTGGACGCCCTGATCGGAAAAACTCCGGCAGTGATCCTCTCCTACCAGCCGGCGGGAGAGCGGCTCCTCTTCGCCGCCCTGCTGGTGACCGGGCTGAGAGAGGATGGGACGACGCCGACGGGAGATCCAGTCGAGGCCCTCCGGTCCTACCAGGGCGCGCCATGCATCGAGGAGTGTCTCGAGGTGGAGCTCGAGGTGGATGCCGACGCGGGCCTGCTGAGGCTGCCGGTGGCGACCGGACATCGAGTGGATCCAGCCAGCGTCCATCTGGACGGAGAACCGTTATCCGTCGTTGTTACCACCGCCGGCGAGCCGGCAGTGCTCCTGGAGAATCGCCGCACCGGCCGCCTGCGCTACCGGTCGATGCCGGGGGTCGCCCTCGAGGCGGTGGATGTAAGCAGTTGGCCCGAGCTTCCTCCGGAGGCGGAGGGTCTGGCCCTGGCGCTTGACGGTCTGCCCACCGGGGCGCGCGCGTTGGCCGCCGCCGACTTCGTGCGCCGCCGCGTGGCCTACAATCGCTCCCCGGCGACCCTCAAGCGGCACCAGGAGGAGCGCGACGATGGCCGTGATCTCTTCACCCGCACCCTGATCGTCGGCGCCGGTGACTGCGATGTACAAAACGCGCTGCTCGCCGCGATTCTTGCCCGCACCCGGGTCCCGACTCGCCTGGCGGTAGGCTGGATAGGGATCGATGGGGCCGCGCTCCCTGGGCTGCACGCATGGGTGGAGTATCTCGATGAAGACGGGGGCTGGAGGGCGATCGATGCGAGCGCCGACGACGGCGTCGCCGGTGCGGGGATCGCGGCCGGGCCGTCCCAGGTCGAGGCCACCAGCGACGTCTCGCCCTGGGTTGCGGGGCCGTGGCGGATCGTGGCGGCGGCGGCCCTGTTGTCGCTTGCCGTTGCAGGGATTGCCCTGCTGCTCGGCCGGCGGGCGTGGCGGCGCAGCTTCCAGGGCGGTGGCGAGTCGGATCTGACGGGACTCCTTCGCGGGGCCGCGCTGCGCCCACAGGTGTTTGCCCACGTCCACCCGCTCTTTAACCGAAGGGTGGTGCCGCTGCTCTCCGGGCGGGCCATCTCCCTGCGACAGGCCCGGGAGCAGCAGCGTCTGGGACGCCTCGCATGTGGAAGGCGGCGGTCAGAGCTCGCCGTGCGGGCCGCCCGCAAGGGCAGCAGCGTGCTGGACGGAGGCCGCACGGAGGGTGTGGCGGTGGGCGAAGCTCTCGGGGCGGTGGACCTCGACCGCTGGCAGGAGTTGCTCGACAGGGCGAGGGCCGAGCCGGTGGCACTGCGGGTGGAGGAGGCGCTCGCAGGGGGCGGCGAGCCCGCCCGGGTCCGGGTGGCGGCCGACGTCGGTGAGGTGATGGCGGTTCTGGACGGCTCGCCGTTGGGGCTCGGACGCCGTTCACGGTGGGTCGTTGTGGACGAGGCGAGCGAGCTGTGGCGAGTAGTGCGGGGCCATGCCGACGAAAGACCGGCCCTGGCGGCGCTACTGCTTGCCGACGCCGTGGTGCCCAGGGTGGGTGCGACACCGGATGTGAGCGTTCGCTGCCTCGCCGGCCTGGCCGATGCGGCCCTTTGTGAGCGGACCGGAGGTCGTCCATGAAGGCGGCGGAGCTGCTCGCCATCGATGTCGGCAGCGAGCTGCGAACCCTGTGCGAGGCCCAACTCAGGGGGACCTGGCAGGTTCCTGCCGAGCTCGTGCGCCTCGCCCTGCGTGGGGGTGCGAGTGAGATCTCGGCGGAACGCCGGCGGAGGGGCTTCGCCCTGCGGTGGGTGGGAGCCCCGGTGACCCCGGAGGTTCTCCGCCATCTCCAAGCAGCCCTCGACGAGGCCGGCAACGCCGAGCAGCGGCACCGGGCCATCGTGGCGCTGGAGGCCGGAAAGGCGCAGGCGCTGCTGTGGGCTGCGGGTTTGCCCGGCGCCGTCCTCCGCGTTCACTCAACCACCGGGCGCCAGAAGCTGCGCTTCGAGCACCGGGACGGAAGCAGACCAAAGCTGAGCTCGGCGGGCGCCGCCGGCGACAGCGACCGCGTCGAGCTTCGCTGGTCCTGCGCGGGGCTCGACCGGGGTCGCGCCGCGGACTGGCTGCGTTCGGCAACTCGATTTGCGCCGTCGCCGGTGGAGATCGACGGGAGGCCGGCGCCGCAAGGCTTTCCGGGCGGTCTCTTCCATCTGGGCCCAGTCCGCATATCTCACCAGGTTCCGTCGCGAGGGCGGCGAGGTGCTGTGCATCGCCGACTGCAGCAGGAAGCTGGTGAGATCTGCGGGCTAGGAACGCCGGTTCCCTGCCGGCTGGGGCTGACCCGCAGCGGTGAGGACCCCCTCCTGTGGTTGCTCAGAGACGGGGTCGTGTCGGCCCGCGCGACGGTTCCCGGCTACCCCTCTTTCCAGGCGGCTGTGGAGCTGGGAGGGGTGGTCCCCCCGGACGCGAGCGCGGCAGATATGCGACGTGCGGTCAACCCCTATCTCGAGGGTCTGATCGACCGTGCGGTACGGATGATGGTGCAGGTTGCCGATCGTCTACCGGCCCTGGCCGAGGCGGACCGGCAACGGCTGGGTACGCTCCTCCTGCAGGCGGCCCACCGGGGTCTGCGGGAGGAGGAGGTGCGGCGCCTCCCGTTGATTTCCCCGGCAGGGACCGAAGGACGCCTGCTGTCGCTGCACGAGCTGAGCGAGCTGGTAGGACGCCGAGGATCCACCTTCCTGGCCGTCGATCCAAAGGACGATCCCGGCGAATTCCTTTTCGATCCGGAGACCACGTTTCGGGTCTCGAACGAGGAGAGGAACCTGCTTTCGGCTCTTCTTGGCGTGCGCTTCCGATCGCCCGCCCGGCGCCGACTCGGGGCCCTGCGTCGATCGGCGGTTCGTCTTCGCTCTGCCGTGGCCACCGCCGTGAGACGTTCAAGAGGTCTTGTCGGATCGCGCCCGCTGCCGGAGGATGCCCTGTCATCGGAGGAGCGGCGACTGCTCGCGGCGATCCGCATCGCGGCTCCGAACGAGAGGTTCCATCTCTGCGCCGGCGGCGGCGCGGTGCGGCGGTCCCGGCGCGGTCTGATCGTGCCGAGGGAACACCCGGCGGTGGCGGCGGGGGCTTGCGCGGTTGCCGGCGACCTCACATGGCTCTACCCGGTGCTGTTGACTCTGTGGCCTGACGAGGCACCGCCCAGTGAGGTCAGAGAGCAGTGGCGGCGGCGAATTCTCGAATGCTAGTGATAGGTGCTACACCACGAGGACGTGGGCTGCGCGGTCGATGTCTTCGGGCCGCACGTAGATGAGGTAGCCGAAGCCGCCCCTGCCGTCGGTGACCCCTGTGGAGTTGTAGACGTTGACCATGGCGTCGGCCAGGATCCCGTGGACCTCGGCGAGGGCGCCCAGGTGGTCGTCCCCCTGGACGAGGAAGGCGCTTTGGGGCCCCGTGAGGGTGAGGTTCGAGCGCTCGGCGACCTCCGCCAGCGCGATCGGGTCTTCGGGGAAAAGCACCACCTGGGTTAGCTCCGGCCCCATCGGAGTGGCGCTGAAGGCGAGCAGGTTGACTCCGGACTCGGTCAGCTCGGAGAGCAGCTTGAAGGCCGCTCCTGGCTGATCTTCAACCATCACGTAGAAATACTCGACCTTTCTCTTCGTGATCGCCATGGCTCACCTCCGGGATTCCCGGGAGGAGCGTAACACGAATTCGAGCGACTCCCGAGTCGGAGCCGCAGCGGAGGCTCTGCACCCCTTAACCCGCATATCTCGCCGGGTTTCGTCGCGAGGTCGGCGAAGCGCTGCTCGGGGGATTTGGGGCCTCAGGTCTCAGGTCTCAGGCTTCAGGTTTCATCGAAAATGTCACGGGCTTCAGGTCGCAGGTCTCAGCTGGCACGGAGCTCACGAAAGGGGCAGAAACGGCTTGACATCCAGGAGTCCAGCCGACGATTCTGCCGCAACTTGCGATGTGCGACCTGCGACCTGCGACCTGCGACCTGCCTTGCGCCTTCCGCCTGGGGCGGCGCATCGCCGGCCGCAGCAGAAAGCCGGTGAGATATACGGGTTAAGCGCGACGTCCCGGCCGATGTGGGGCGCAAAGGTGTAAACTAGTCAGTGGAGAGCACGGCTGCCCGCGGTCGTTACAGGATGGAGGGTGAGTGTACGCCGAGGGATCCAGGGTGTTGGTGGCTGGAATCGAGCGGGAGGCCTTCGAGGGGTTCGCTCCGGTTCTCAAGCGTCGGGAAATGCAGGTGGACCGGGTTTCGTCGCCCGAGGCCGGGGTCGCCCTCGCGGGATCGGCGAAGTTCGACGTCATCATTCTCGATGCCGAGCCCCGAGAGCAATCGCTCGCGGAGGTTGTGCGCGCGATGCGGTCGCCGCAGTCTCCGAGTCGCGGCGCCGCGATTCTCGTCCTCACCGAGCCCAACAGCGTGGAGGAAACACAAGCCCTTTTGGGCCACGGTGTCAACCGGGTGATGTTGGTGGGCGACCCCCCGGAGATCATCGGTCAGCAGGTCGCCGTTCTTCTCGAAGTCGCGCCGAGAGTGGAGACCCGCCTCTCAACGCGTCTCGACACTGCACTCGGAGACAGCGCCAATCAGCTTTTCTGTCAGACCGAGAACGTATCCGCATCCGGCATGCTCGTGCGCACGCAACGCCGCCTCGAGATCGGGGAGATGGTGGCCTTTGAAATTCACCTCGGCGACCAGGAGGGTCCAATTGCGGGCCGGGGCGAGGTGAGGCGGTACGCCCGCCCGGATCGCGAGGGGGTGGATGGTATCGGCATCCATTTCCTCGGCTTCGCCGCCGGCGGCGAGGATCGCCTGGGGGGTTTCCTCGAACAGGCCCTCTCCTGAGCTTCCCACTAGCGAATCACCTTCATTAAATAGGGCGAAACCCGAGCATTCCCCTGCTGGGTGACCGGGGTCACCGGCCCGGTTCCCTCCGGTGATTGCGGTCACAACAGCCTTCCTCCCTCTGCAATATCTCTCTTGCCAAAGGAGGGCTGAGATATGCGTATCGTTCGAAGATTCTTCATCGTGGCCTGCGCCGGACTGCTCGTTCTTTCTGCGGGCATTGCCGACGCACAGGGCCGACCGCCCCAGGGGGGCGGCGCATCGGATTGTCAGCAGGCTTTGGTCGATCGATTCGAAAGCCTGGATATCAACACCTTGGACGAAGGGACCATTGCCGACATCCTCCTCTTGCGCGAGGAGGAGAAGCTGGCCCGCGACGTCTACTTCACCTTCAGCTGGTGGTACGACCTGCCGGTGTTCCCGAACATCGCCCGCTCCGAGCAGCAGCACATGAATCTGGTCGCCATGCTGCTCGTTCGCTACGGCCTTCCTGATCCGGCGGAGGGCAAGGGGATCGGCGAGTTCACCGATCCCTGGGTGCAGGGGTTGTTCGACGACCTCACCGCGTCGGGGGCCAATTCCCTCGTCGACGCCCTGCTTGCCGGGGCGACCATCGAGGACGTTGACATCTATCACCTCGATCACATCCTCCACGATTCCAACTACGACGACGTCAACTTGATCGTCCAGAACATGGTGGCTGGATCGCGCAACCATATGCGCGCATTCGTCGGGGCCCTCGATAAACGTGACGAATCCTACGTCGCGGCGTACATCAGCCAAGAGGAGCTGGAGGAGATCCTCGCCTCGCCGATGGAGACCGGGGTGATCTACGACGAGAACGGTGACGTGCTCGCCGAGTGCGGCCGAGGCGGAGGGCGGTAGGCTTTGCCCCCTGCCCAAACGCCAAGATCATGATCTGATCAGCCCGGCTCCGAGAGGAGCCGGGCATTTTTCTTACAACCCCGCCAGCAGCACCTCAACAGCTTTTTCCAGCTGTTGATCCCGACCCGCAGCCTCGAGCGCGGGGTCGTTGTCGATTTGGTGATCTGGTGCGAGGTGGTTGTTCTCCATCATCTCACCGTTGTTGTCGATGTACCCGACCTGCGGGATCCCGAAGACAAGGCTTCGATCCTGCAGCCTCTCCCACCACACCGCGGTGCAGGTACCGGGCACCGGCATTCCCACCATCAGTCCGATGCCGAGCGCCGTGTAAGCGGCCGGGAAGCAGTGGGCGTCCGAGTAGTTGCCCTCGTTCATCACCACGATCGACGGCTTGGTCCAGCGGTGGGTCGGTTGGACACCGATCTTCTGCCCCCGCGGCAGCGCGCGCGAATATACCTCGCCGGTGAGGAAGATGGTCAGCGCCTCCACCAAGTTGCCACCACCGTTGAATCGGGTATCGAGGACGATACCCTCCTTGTCGACCGACTTGCCGAACACCTCTTCGAATACCTCGCGGAAGCCTCTGTCGCTCATCGAGCGGATGTGAGCGTAGCCAAGACGGCCGTCGGACAGGCGATTGACCTCCTCACGACGCGACCGGACCCAGCGCTGATACAGAAGTCCGGATTCTTCAGCACCTGAAATTGGTTTGACGGTTTCTTGCCAACGGATTTCCTTTGCCGGATCAAAGAGCGAAATACGGATGAGGTCACCGGCCTTGTGATTGAAGAGCGGGTACCAATTCTCCCCGGCCGCGATCTCGTGACCGTTCACGGCCTCGATGATGGTTCCCTCCTTGACCTCGGTTTGAGCGTTTTCTAGAGGCCCGCCTTCGATGATTTCGGCCACCTTGATGCCTGGCCCGGCGTAGTCAATGTCGGGGAAGATGGCGAGGGTTGCGGTGGCGTCTGCGCCTTCGCGCTGCGGTCGGTAGCGACAGCCGAGATGGGAGCCGTTGAGCTCGCCCTGGAGTTCGGAGATCAACTCACAGAAGTCGTTATTGTTGTCGATGTATGGCAGAAAGCGGACGTAGGCTGTCTTGTAGGATTCCCAGTCGACACCGTTCATGTCCTCCACGTAAAACTTCTCCCGTGTCTGCCGCCAGGCGTGCTCGTATATGTAGGCCCTCTCGGCCGCAGCGTTGAGCTCCATCTTCGCCGCGAGCGCCACCGGTTTGACCTTGCCTGAGTCGATTTCCACCTCTTTGAGGGAGCGGTCGGCGAGGATATAGGCCTTCTCTCCCTCCTTGTCGAGAATCATGTTGCCGATCCGTTCGGCCTTGAGCTTTGCCAGAAGCTTGACTTCTTTTTTCCGTGGTTCGTAGACCCACAGGTCATAGCCTTTCTCGAATTCCGCCATATAGAGGATCTTTTCACCGTCCGGTGTGATCTGTGCCTCGGAGAGATCGGCCGAATGCAGAGTCATACGGATGGTGCGGTCCTCGAGGCCCTCGATCTGAATCTCCACGGGGTCGGGGAGCTTGATCTCGTCGTCCTTCTCTTCCTCGTCCTTCGCATCGTCCTTCTTGGCCTTTTTCCCGTCCTTGTCATCTTTCTCACCCTTGTCCTCGTCCTTCTTGTCCTTCTTTTCTTTTTCCTTGAGCTGTTCGAGCTCCGCCACTGAAAGGTGGAACCGATCCCATGCCTCTTGGGTGAGGAACGAAGCATAGACATCAACGAGGGAGGGCCATCCGGACTGCTGGCGTTCGCCGTGGCGATCGGTGAACCAGAAGAACCCTTCGCCCTTGAAGGCCCAGCGGGGATTAAAGTCCTCGTATCCGCTCTTCGTGAGGTTGACGAGTTCGCCTTCACCGGAGGAGGGGATCAGCCCCACCTCGTCGGACCATCGGGTCGGGCTTAGAAAACTCACCAGGAACCACTTGCCGTCGGGGGACCATTCGTACCACTGGTCCCCGTCGGTATAGGAGTAGTTGTACTCGTCGGGCAGAATAGTTCGGCTCTCACCGGAGGCAAGATTGACGACCTTCAGCGTTACCCGTTCTTCGAGGTAAGCCACCTCCTTGCCGTCGGGCGAGAAGTGGGGCTGGAAGGTTTCGAGCTCGGTCACCAATACGGGTTTTTCCTCGAATGCAGTGGCGTTGAAGAAGCTCGGCTCGTCCTTGTCGGTGAGATCCGTGCGGTAGAGGTCCCAGCTGCCGCCGCGCTCCGAGGCGTAGAGCAGGCTGCGTCCATCAGGGCTGAAGGACACAGAGCGCTCCTGCTCGGGTGTGTCGGTGATGCGCTTGGTGTCACCGTGGCCGCTCGAGGTGACGAAGACCTCGCCGCGGGCTACGAATGCGAGTTCCTTCCCGTCGGGCGACAGGTCGAAGTCGGTGATGTCCTTCGCCACGTCGATGTACTCGACTTCGTTGTGGCGGCTGTCCGCCGGTACCGTGATCTCGAGTTCGCGACCCTCGGAGTCACCGGCGGGTTGCACGTAGATGGAACCGTCCCATGTGTAGCAAAGGTCCCCGTTTTCTGAGATCGAGAGAAAGCGTACCGGGTGGGTGTCGAAGGTGGTTATCTGGGCCGGCTGGGCGCCGATATCCAGAGTGAGAGTCCACACGTTGAAGGTGCCATCACGTTCGGACAGGTAACAGATTGCGTCGTCATTAGGGCCCCATACCGGCTGGCGGTCATCGGCGCCGAACTCGGTCAATCGGGAGTGCTGACCGGATTCGGCGTCGAAGATCCACACATCGCGAGCGAACGAGGAGTCGTCGTGCTTACGCCATGGGCCCTCGTATCCCTTGTTGTCGGAGTAGGCGAGTCGTTCGCCGGCCGAGTCCCAGACCGCGTAGACCGCGGGCGTTGTGAATACCTGCAGCGGCATGCCACCCTCGAGGGACACACTGTAAAGTTCGGGTTGGGCGCGACGGGTCGGGTATTGAGCGCAGTCCTGGGAGTCGAGCCTCCCGGAAGAAAAGAGAACGCTCGCGCCGTCCGCTGTGAAGCTCGTCGGAAAATCGTCGGCCGAGTGAAATGTCAGGCGGGTGGCCTTGCCTCCGGTAGCCGACATAACGAAGATATTGTTGTTGCCATAGCGGTCAGAGGCGAACGCGACCTTGGAACTGTCCGGTGACCACACCGGCATGAAGTCGTGGTCCGCGTGCACGGTGAGCTGGACTGCCTGCCCGCCGCCTGCAGCCACTTTCCACAGGTCGCCGCGATAGCTGAAGACGATCGTCTCGCCATCCGGCGAGATTGCCGGATACCGCAGCCACAACGCTGTTTCCGCTGCGCCCGCCGCGCCCGTCGCGGCCACAATCGCAATCAGACAAATCAGACAAATCAGACCGAGAGCCGTGCTGCTTTTCGTCATGTCAACTCCTGATTTAGTGGATTCGAGGCGGTGCCGCCCCGGCGGCGTCTTAGAGTGTACGAGGGCCGGAGGGATTGGTTCTCCGCCGGCGAGCCGGTCGCTCAGCTTGTCTCATCCCGGCGGATTATTCCGCGGCGCGTGGCGCCGTCGACCCGGACCTCGAGCGGTTGCTCGAGCTGCACGTGGCGCACGTAGCGGCCCTCCCAGACTGCCGGCTGGCTGTCGAGCCAGTCCCAGTCGACGCGGTACGGGCCGTCGTGCTCCACCGACATGTAGAGCACGTGGAAGTTCAACACCCGGTGGAAGAAGTGGGTGCCCTGGCTGAGCGCGCCGGGCGCTTCCGGCAGAGCGGCTTCGACGATCACCCGGGCGGCTGAGATCTGGCCCCATGTCACCGGCAGGCCGTACCTATCATCGGTGGTTCCCCAGCGGCCGAGGCCGATGAAGATCCCCTGTCGCCCCTCCTCCGCAAGCCCCCTGTTGACCGCCTCGAGCTCGGTCGCCATGATCCGGGTCTGGCCACGGTCGAAAGTCTGCGGCGGCAGGTAGACCACGTCCGTGAGATCGCTGCGGGCGCCGTGGCCGAGGCAGTCGTCGGACGCCACCAGCACGTCCCCGGCCTCGAGGTTGCTCTCCTCGACCGGGAAGCGCTCTCCCGCGCCCATCATCGGCCGCACCTGCAGGAAGCCGACGCGCATGGGCAGGCCACCGTCGGGGTCCAGGTCGGCGGCAATCTCGATCTCGACATCGCCTTCCAGCACCTCGCGTGACAGATCGACCAGCCGCTCCACCAACTCGCTGAACGGAATGACACGGGAGCCCAGCAGGGGCGCGAATGTCAGGGCGCGCGGCCCGCGGCCGCCGAGGCCTTCCTGCAGCCGATCCGAGCCGGCGTCGTATGTGGAAGCCAGGAACTTGAGCGTGCCGTCGTTCTCCGCGTCGCGGAGGCTCGAGCGCACCAGGCACTCGGTCTCACGCAGCGGATCGGGGGACGCCGTCTCGCCCAGGTTGACCGCCCAGAATTTGGTTTGGGTGTACTTCAGGAGATCGCTGGTGCTCTTGAACGGGGGCGGCGCCGTCGGCCGCTGCGGGCAGTAACTCCAGGTGTGTCCGTCGTCGATGATGGTCTTGCCGAGCCCGAGCGCCAGTGAGACCACGCCCTCCTCGGGTTGGTTCCCCGGGGTGGGGTAGTAGTTGTACGACCGGGCCAGCCCCGACAGCGTGGGGTAAAAGCGCTCGCCATTGCGCTCACCGAAGATCTCCTGCACGACCACGGCCATGCGCTCGGTGTCGGCCGGCAGCCCGGCAGCCCGGCGGGAGATCACCGAGTTGGCGAAAAAGGTGGACGCCCAGACTAGCTTCAGGCCGCTGACGAGGCGGCGGAACCGGGCCTCGTCGGAGGCCTCGTTGTTGGGGATCATCTTGGTGGTGTAGACCGTGGGGAAGGGGCGGTCGAGAGTCTCCTCGATGAGGCTGGAGGGGCGCAGCGCGAGGGGTGTACGCATGACCGAGATCAGACCGCGCAGGTCGTCAACAACCTCCGCCGGGAGCTCGCCGCGCTGGAAGGCCTGCGCGATGTGGCTGTCGGGATGATCCGCCAGGGCGACCTCCCACAGGCGGTTGCGATCCATGAAGGTCGCAAACACGTCGGTCGCGATCACCACGGCATGGGGCACGCGCACCGTGACCCCCGGAAACTCCACCGGGTCGAAGCGGGAGAGGATCTCGTCGTGGATCAGAAGCAGGCCCCTGGACTTGGCACCCAGGGCACCGGAGCCGATCCGGGAGAAAAACTGCTCCGGGTCGAGCTGTTTGGGGTCGAAAAAGGGGATCTCGATCTCGTTCGAAACGCTCATGGTCAGGCCACCTCGGGCGTCAGCCTCGCGCTTCCGCCGCGCCGTGTCAACTCCCTCCGCCGACCGCAGCAGGAAGCTGGTGAGGAATACGGGCTAGCCGTGCGGTTGTACTTCTTCGCGTGATGTTTCATTCTCCTGGTTGGAGCCGGAGTCGCGAGGGGTCCTCGAACCGGGGGCGCCGAGCCGGCAAACAGAGAGGGAGAAACGATGGACTTCCAACTTTCGGAGAAGATCGAGACCGTCCTGGGCATGATCAGCGAGTTCGTCGACAAGGAGCTCGTCCCGATGGAGCCTGCCTTCCTCGGCAAGCCCTTCCGCTCTCTTCTACCGGAGATCGAGAACAAGCGCCGGAAGGTCAAGCAGATGGGCCTGTGGGCGCCGGGCCACTCCAGGGACCTGGGCGGGATGGGTCTCGATCTGGTCGAACTCGGCCTTGTCTCAGAGGCCCTGGGCAGGACGCCGCTCGGCCACTTCGTATTCGGCTGCCACGCACCTGACGCCGGCAACATCGAGATCCTCGAGCAGTACGGCACCCCCGAACAGAAGGAGCGGTACCTGAGGCCTCTGGTCGAAGGAGAGATTCGCAGCTGTTTCTCGATGACCGAAGTGGAGCTGCCGGGCTCCAATCCGGTGATGATGGACACCACCGCAGTCGCAGACGGCGACGACTACGTCATAAACGGCCAGAAGTGGTACACCACCGCAGCCGACGGCGCCGTCTTCGCGGTCGTCATGGCGATCACCAATCCCGACGCGCCGTCCCATCAGCGCGCCAGCATGATCATCGTACCCACCGACACCCCGGGCTTCGACCTGGTGCGGAACATCAACATCATGGGCCATGCCGGGGAGGACTACTTCAGCCACGCCGAAATCCTCTACCACTCGTGCCGGGTCCCCAAGAGCAATCTCCTCGGGCCGGAGGGCCACGGTTTCGTGATCGCCCAGGAGCGCCTCGGCCCCGGGCGGATCCACCACTGCATGCGGTGGATCGGCGTCTGCAACCGCGCCTTTGACCTGCTCTGCTCGCGCGCCGTCTCTCGGCCCATCGCGCCGGGCGAGACCCTGGCCGACAAGGACATCGTGCGGGCCTGGGTCGCCGAGTGCTCAGCCGAGATCCAGGCGGCCCGTCTCTTGACCCTGCACACGGCCTGGAAGATCGAGCGGCTGGGATGGAAAGAGGCGCGTCAGGACATCTCGATGATCAAGTTCGTGGTCGCCAACGCCATGCAGGGGGTCGTCGACCGCGCGCTCCAGGTCCACGGAGGGTTGGGCATGACCGATGACACCCTCCTCGCCTTTTTCTTCCGGCACGAGCGTGCGGCGCGCATCTACGACGGCCCCGACGAGGTGCAGAAGCTCTCGCTCGCGCGCAGGATTCTCCGGAAGTACCAATCGTCGTGATCGAAAAGCGGTAGTGCGCCAGTCGCACCGAGGAGAGAACGGATGACCCGGATCGACAGCGCACGTATTGTGAGACAGGGTGAGGAGCTGGACCTCGGAGCTGTCGAGGCCTACCTGAAGTCTGTGATTCCCGGGCTCGAGGGTCCGGTCGAGGTCTCGCAGTTCCCTTCCGGGGCGTCCAATCTCACCTATCTGTTGAAGATCGGCGACCGGGAGATGGTGCTCCGCCGACCGCCCTTCGGCCGCAAGGCGAAGACCGCCCACGACATGGGGCGGGAGTGCCGGGTGTTGACCGCGCTGCATGATGCCTACCCCTATGTGCCCCGGGTGCTCGCATTCTGCGGTGACCAGTCGGTCATGGGATGCGACTTCTTCGTCATGGAACGCATCGAGGGGATCATCCTCCGCAAGGGTCTGCCCCGCGGTTTGAGCTTGTCGCGGGAGGAGGTCGGACAGCTGTGCCGCAACGTCGTCGACAGGATGATCGAGCTGCACTCCGTCGATTTCCGGGCCGCGGGCCTCGAGGACTTCGGCAGGCCGGAGGGATACGTCAAACGCCAGGTCGAGGGGTGGAGCAAGCGTTATGTGAACGCGCGCACCAAAAACGCTCCCTCCTTCGAATGCGTGATGCAGTGGCTGAATACCGAGATGCCCCCCGACGGGCGGCCCTGCCTGATCCATGGCGATTTCCGCTTCGACAACGTGGTGCTCGATCCGCAGGACCCGCTAAAGGTCATCGGCGTCCTCGACTGGGAGATGGCGACGATCGGCGACGGCCTGATGGACCTGGGCAACAGCCTCGCCTACTGGATCGAAAAGAAGGACCCACTCCTCCTGAGGATCATGCGCGTCCAGCCGACAAACCTGGACGGCATGATGACCCGGGACGAGGTCGTCCGCTACTACGCCGAGAAGACAGAGATTGAGATCGACACTTTCGACTTCTACCGGATCTACGGCCTTTTCAGGCTGGTGGTGATCATGCAGCAGATTTACTACCGCTACTACAACCGCCAGACCCGGAACAGGCGCTTCGGCAGATTCATCTACCTGATCAAGTACCTCGACGGCTATCTGAACCGGCTGATCGACGCATCTTCGCTGTAGCCTCTCAGCGGTCCTCGTACGTGAAGACCTCCTCGAGCGGTTGCTCGAAGACCCTGGCGACACCTCCCGTGCGGGTTGTGTCCGCCCCGTCGTCGTCGCGATGGGAGTCCGCGCCGAATCTGCGTGAGACGAATCCCACGATCAGCGCCGACGCCGCGGCGCCGCCGGCGCCCACGCAGGCAAAACACGACGAACACGGTACGCCCGAGCAGACGAAGGAAGGCAGGTAGGCCGACAGGCCAGCCGAGACGCCTACGAACCCGGCCACGATGCTATCTCGCCGGCTTGCCATAATAAATCGCCTCGGTCGGGCAGACGCCCTGACACAACCGGCACGGCATGCAGGACAGCTGGTTGATGGTGGTGTCACCCTGGGTGTCGATGGCCCAGGTGGGGCACACCTTCGAGCATTCGCCGCAGTTTGTGCACTCGGTGGGTTCGATGCGGATCCTGCGCCCGAACTTCGCCCCGATGCGGTTGGACAGGGCATCGAGGGCGCCGATGGGACACAGCAGGTTGCAGTAGGCGCGGCCGCCCTTGGCAAAGACGCCGAGGAACAGAAGCAGGCCGAGATTGACCACGCCCTGGAACCTCAGGAAGTAGGTCAGGTCGCCCTGCGAGAACGGCGCTGCGAACAGCCTGGGAACGGCGGCAAAATTGCAGTAGTTGCAGCACAGGCTGCCGATCCCGATGGCCGGTGCGATGAGGTAGACCGACAGGTAGGCGTAGCGGAACGACGGCGCCGGCGTGTTCGAGAAGTCGAGCTTGAGCGGGGACGGGACGAGACGGCTGCCGAGTTCGAGGGGGCTGGCCACGGGGCACAGGTGACTGCACCAGTACCTGCCGAAGATGAGGGTGGTAGCGAGTATCGACACCACCAACGCGACGCCCATGTAGCTGCGGACGAAGCCCATGAGGTAGGCCGTCATGGTCATGCCCTCCCGCCAGACGAAGAACATCCGTGGGCACCACCGCCCGCAGAAGTTCACGTCCGCCGTGAGCTGGACGATGGCCGCCAGCGGCGGCAGGAAGAGGATGATGCCCAACACCAGGATCAGGTTTCGGTGCTGGGCCCAGAAGGAGGTGGCCCGAGGTGTGCCGTCGTCAGCCTTCATGGTCGTGGTCCTCCTTCCCGCCGAAGAACACGGGGATTTGGAGGATCGATTTGTCGGTGGCCGTGTCGTAGAACGTCAGGTTGTACTTGCCCGCGGTAAGGGGCTCGGTTGGTCGAAGCACTACCCACACCGTGAACCGGTCTCTCGGCTGGAGACCGGTCAGGGTCTGGTCGTCGAAGTAAGGGCGACGGCGCAGGCCAAGGTCCAGGATGGGATCGGAGCCGTACACCCTGAAGGGCAGTGCGGGCTCCCCCTCCACCACCAATCGAGCATCACCCTGGTAAGGGGGCAGGATCGTGCCGGTGACCACCAGGGTGTAGCGATCCTTGCCGCTGGGAAGTTGGACCGGGTGGTGAGCCCGCCCTCCCTTGACGGAGACCATGCCCATGGCGTGGGCGGAGTCCCCGGACCGGTACCAGGCGGCGGTAACAGACAGGGCCGCCGCGAATATGAACACCAGAATTTTTTTCATCGGTTTACTCCATTGCAGTCGAAACGGAACGGGGACGCATCACGACCTATCCCGTGGGTCAGAACTTGTAAGCGAAGCGCGCGAGCGCGTACCTGGGGGCGGCCGGCGAGTATCGGAGGCCGCCGTAGAGGTCCTTCTGCGCCTCCACCGCGTAACGTTTGTCGAACAGGTTTTGGATGATCAGGGCCACCTCGAAGCGGCGGGTCTGATAGCCCACGGTCAGGTCCGTCACGAGATCGTAGCCCTCGTACATCTCGGTGTTGGCGTTGTCCATCCAGTACTCACCCCAGGTGTTGGCCGTGACCCGCAGATATGCCCCCGTTCGGTGCATGTAGCCCGCGAAGAGCGAGTAGTAGTGTTTCGGGATGTAGGGCAGGGCGTTGCCACTGCGGTCGATATTGCGACCGAACGCCGGCTCGGAAAACTCCTTGAAAGTGTAGTCGGAGTACGTGTAGCTGCCGCCCAAGGACACGCCGAGCCACGGCACCCAGGTAAGCGCCACCTCCACGCCCTTCTTCTCGGTCTCGCCGGCGTTCACGTACTCGGTCTCGCCGAAGGGCTGGATTACCTGGACCACCTCGTCCAGAACCGGGCTGTAGTACACGGCGGTGTCCAGGGTGAGGTTCTGGCGGCGTGCCTTGAAGCCGATCTCGTAATTCATCACCTTGGTGAGGTCCAAATCGGGGTTCAGGGTGAGCTCATCGGAGGTGGGCGTCTGGGTTCCGGTGGAGATGTTGCCGTACAGGTGAAAGACGTCGTTCAAATTGTAGACAACGCCAACCCGGGGACTGAAGGCGGTGTAGGTCTGGAGGGTGTCGATAGGCCCCTCGCCGTCCACGTAGCTGCCGCTGCTCCAGTCGTAGTCGATCCACTCGAATCCCGTGACGTCGAACGTGATCCGATCGAAGCGGGCGCCCACGTCGACCAGCCACCGTGACCCGAAGTGCATGGACTCCTGAGCGTAGATGCCGTAGAGGACGGTCTTCCGGTTCAGCGTGCGCATCTGGTCTCCGGGCTCGTCCGACAGGGTCGACACGATGCGGCCACCCCACGCCGTCAAGACGTCCGCGTAGGTGAAGGCCTCGGAGTCCTGGTTGTCGGCGCGAAAAGTAACGCCTCCTGTGAGGACGCCGAAGCCGTGATCGTAGTCGGCCTGCAGATCGATGCCGCCGACGAGCGTGTCGGCCTCGTTGATGCGTGCCGTCACGGGGTGGAAGTGCTGCCACGAGTTGAGGTAGAGCAGCGGCATGAACTGCACCTTGCCGAACCGCTTGACCAGCTTCGAGCCGAAGAACAGGATCTCCGAGTTCCTGGAGCTGTGCTTCCACGGCTCGGCGGTCCGCTCCACGTCGCCGGTCTCCAAGTAGGGGGTCCACTGGTCTACGTGGTAGCCGGAGTTGACGATGAGCCGGCCCGGGAGCTGGAGGTTGGCGTCGGTGTAGCTGATGAAGTTCTCCCACACCCAGCCGTTTCCCAGAATCCACGATGGCTGCAGGGTGAATTGGGTTGTGTCGAACTCGTTCCACTCGCGCCAGTCGTTGGTGGACTGGCGCCGGCTGAAGTTCACATTGAAGAAGTGTTTGTCGGCGATATCGCCGGTGTAGCCCAGCTGCACGTTGCGGGCCCCGTAGCTGCCCGCGTCCAGCCTGGCGCCGCCGCCCTGGCCATCGAAGGGACTCCTGGTGACGACGTTGATGGCCCCACCGGTGGAGTTGATGCCCCACAGGGTGGAGTTTGGTCCCCGCACCACCTCGATCCGGTCCACCAGGTGGGTGTCCACGAAGTCGAGGCGGGTGAGGCTGTCGGGATCGGTGATGGGAATCCCGTTGAGAAGCACCATCACCTCGCGGATGGCGTAACGCGCCTTGAGGCCCGCGCCGCGGATGATGAGGCGCGCGTCGTACCCCTGGTTCTTGGATTCGATGAGCACGCCCGGGGTGCCGACGATGGCCTCCCTGATGTTGGTCATGGGTGTTTTTTCGATGGCGTCGCGCCCGATGACCGTCACCGCGGCCGGAACCAGCTCGATCGGCCGCGCAGTCCGCGTCGCGGTCACGGTGATGGACTCCTTGAACTCGGCGGACAGCGCGATATCGTGCTCGACCTCGCCGCCGTCAGCGACGCCAATCGTTGCCGAGTAGTCCTCGAATCCGGGGCTCTCGACCGTGAGGATGTACGTACCAGAGTTCAGACCGATAAAGGCGTACTCGCCCCGGGCTTGACTCGTGGTTCGTTTCGAACGCTCGAAATCGGCGCTGTCCAGACGGAGACTGATGCCGGGCATGCCGTCCCGAGGTTCACTGGATACGTTGAGTACGTGGCCGACGATGGACCCCGACTCCGCGGGTTTGGCGACGAGGTCGCCGCCCGGGGGGATCAGGGCGAGGAATGCGACTGCACAGGTCAGGGTCGCGGCCG
>Ga0209013_10000389_pt1 | contig 39053 bp, 38 predicted proteins | sample Cruoilmetagenom2_FD_187291 | JGI IMG/M metagenome (GOLD analysis project Ga0209013, IMG submission 187291) | Oil polluted marine microbial communities from Coal Oil Point, Santa Barbara, California, USA - Sample 2 (SPAdes) (version 2) | ecosystem: Environmental > Aquatic > Marine > Oil seeps ...
GTCCCCGCCCGCCGCTCGATCGGACAGACGGAGAACCCGATCCATGCTCAAAGTTGAGAATCTGACGAAGGTCTACGAGGGCGGCACTCAGGCACTCGACGATGTGTCATTCGAGGTCGAGAAGGGCGAGTTCCTCGCGGTCATCGGTCTCAGTGGATCGGGAAAGTCAACGCTCCTTCGTTGCATCAATCGTCTCATCGAGCCCACCTCCGGCACGATCACCTGGGACGGCGTTGACGTTACAAACGCTTCACAAGAAGAGCTGCGCAGGATCCGGCGACGGATCGGCATGGTCTTCCAGCACTTCAACCTCGTCGATCGATCAAAGGTTCTGACGAACGTCCTGGCGGGACGTCTCGGCTATGTGAACCCGGCTCTTTCGATCGTGAACAAGTTCCCGAAGGCGGATATGGAGAAGGCCCATGCCCAACTCGCCCGTGTTGGACTCGAAGAGAAGGCCAACGCCAGAGCCGACGAATTGAGCGGTGGGCAGCAGCAGCGGGTCGGCGTCGCCAGAGCCATGATGCAGGACCCCGAGATCATGCTCGCCGACGAACCGGTCGCAAGCCTCGACCCGGTTCTCGCCCACAGCATCATGCAGTACCTCGAACTGATCAACCAGGAGGACGGCGTCATGGTGCTGTGCTCCCTCCACTTCCTCGATCTCGTCCATCAGTATGCGGACCGCGTCATCGCCTTGAACGACGGCAAGCTCGTCTTCGAGGGATCCCCGAAGGAGATCGACGACGCGAAGTTCAAGGAGATCTACGGGAAGGAGGCCGAGCGCGTTGGCTGACTCGACTACCTCCCAACCGGAACCGACTTCCGCAGAACAGGCCTCCGGCTCGAAGCCACCCAACGGTCGCAAACCGCGCGGTTGGCGCCGATCCCTCTACATCATCATCGCGATCCTCGTGGTGTTCGTCGTCTACGCGTTCGCATTCGCCAAGACCGACGTGTCGCTTGAGGAGATCCAGTCGGAGACGCGCCAGGAACAGCTATTCCGAATTCTCCGCGCTCTCGCCAGACCCGACCTCATCCGCTACGACAAAGAGGACCTCGTCGTCACCGCAGATGTCTACGTTCCATGCAGCGGCGGGGAACCAGCCACGACTGATGCCACCACGGAAGGTGCTTCCATCACGGTCGCTCCGGCCTGTGCAGAACCCGGTGACGTCTTCACCGTCACAGGGAGCGGGTATGACGCTGGAAAGACTGTCGGGGTCAACTTCGTCCCCGTATCAGACTTCGAGATCGTGCTCCCACAGGGAAGAACCGTCGTCGAAGAAGACGGAACCTTCTCTCTCTCCTTCGAAGCCCCGAGCCGGAAGACCGACGAACCCCAACAGATCCAGGTGATATCCCAGACCAATGTGGGGAGTTGGCGTCATCGCGTCGAGGTGTGGACCGACACCAACAAGAACGGGGTCCAGGACGTCGATCGCCTGCCCGAGTCGGACGATCCCATCGCGGCCTATGTCAGCGTGCTCCCTGAATTCGAGATCCGTAACCCTGGCGGCGTGACACTCATCGATGACAACAACAATGTGATCGACTTCATCAGTTGGGGAGGATCCTTCGAAGCGAGCACCGGGTCAGGGACCGGTCTCGTGAGTCGCGACATCGGTCTTGATCCGTTCGACGTAGGACCCGACGATTCCGTTCAACTCACCGGGAGCGGCACCGCGGCCACCGACTTCTCCTGGGCGGGACCGGCACAGGAGAGCTTCGGATCGGCTAACTCCGGACAGGTTGCCGCCAACGGGGAGTCGCCCGAATCGCTGTTCTTCAATGAGATTGCGTTCTCCGAAGTGAATCGCCTCGAGGTCGCGGGGGCACCGGGAGCGAGCGTGTCCGATGTCTCGTTGATCTTCTTTGACGGAACCGACGGATCCCAGTACAAGATCATCCTGCTCGCGGACAAGACCGATCTGTCTCCGCGCCTCTCCGACAACGCGCTGAACACATGGGATCGGATCGTCGAGACCGTGATGTTGGCACTTCTGGCAACCACCGTCGGCACGGCCCTGGCGGTACCGCTCAGCTTCCTCGCTGCGAAGAACCTCATGCGCGATGTCACGGTCCCCGTCATCAACCTGTCGCTGTCACTCATCGCCATACCGATCGGCCTGTACACCGGTGTTCAGGCATCGAGGTGGGCAGCGTCCCTCCGTGCGTTCACCGATGCGAACTGGATCACACTCTTGGTCGCCCTTCTCGCTATCACAGCAGTGGGATGGGCACTCATCCGTTGGGCCTTCCCACCGGAGGAGGAGGACGAACCACCCAGCCTCGGTCTGCGTTCGCTCCGAGTTGTTGCCCTCCTCGGCGTGGCGTTCCTCCTGCTCCTCGGGTCATACATTGTCGCGACTCTTCTCATCATCCTCGGCGGCTGGATGGAGGATCTCATCACGGGAGCCCGATTCCTCGGTAGCTTCGTGGTATCGCTTGGCGAGATCACCGAGATCGGCATTCCTGTGTTCTCGTCGCTCATCGGAGCATTCGTACTTGCAGCGGCCGCCAGCAAGCTCGGATACTTCGTCAACGGCCGCGTCAGCCGCGGCGTCATCAATGCCCTGACCCTCGCCCTCTCCGGAGTGGCGGGCGCTCTCGTGGGAATCGGCGTCGGGGCCATCATTGATTGGTTCTATCAGTTGGAGAACCCGTTCGCCACCGTGATCGTGCCGGGAGCCATCGGCGCAGCCTTCGGAATGATCCTTTCGGTGAAGGCACTCAGAAAGGGCGAGTCTCAAAACATCGGCCTCACGGTCTACTACCTGGCACGAACAACGTTCAATGGATTCCGATCCATCGAACCGTTGGTGATGGTCATCATCTTCGTCGTCTGGGTCGGAATCGGACCGTTCGCTGGCGCGCTCGCCCTCGCACTCCATACGATGGCCGCCCTCGCGAAGCTCTATTCGGAGCAGGTTGAGAGCATCGCCAACGGACCGCTTGAGGCCGTTCGCGCCACGGGAGCGACGCGGTTGCAGACCATCATCTACGCCGTGGTTCCGCAGATCATCCCTCCGTACATCTCCTTCACGATGTATCGCTGGGACATCAACGTGCGCATGTCAACGATCATCGGATTCGCCGGTGGTGGTGGTATCGGGTTCCTCCTGCAGCAGAACATCAACCTGCTCCAGTACCGAGCGGCGGCCGCACAGATGCTCGCCATCGCAATCGTGGTCGCGTCGATGGACTACATCAGCTCCCGACTCCGTGAACGCGTCGTCTAGCGATGAGTACCTTTCGTCTCCGAACCCGTGAAACGGCGGAGGAGCTCGAACGGGAGGTTCTCTCGCCGGGCGCAACGCTCTCGATTAACTCGGCCGGCAGAGTTGGCGGCGAAGAACCGGATCTCTGGAGAACAGCGTTCGAACGCGACCGGGACCGCATCCTTCACTCGAAAGCGTTCCGACGGCTGAAGCACAAGACCCAGGTCTTCATGAACCCGGAGGGTGATCACTACGTCACCCGCCTCACCCATACGCTCCAGGTCACCCAGGTCGGTGGCTCCATCGCACGGGCCCTCAGCCTCAACGGAGCGTTGACAGAGGCGATCTGTCTCGGCCACGACGTGGGTCACTCCCCGTTCGGGCACACCGGCGAGGACGCACTGAGCGAGTTCGTCGACGGTGAATGGCGCCACTCGGCGCAGTCGGTCCGGATCTTTGAGGTACTCGAACCCCTCAATCTCACATTTGAGGTTCTGGACGGGATCATGGCTCATCCGTGGAAAGTCGAGACCCCGGCGCAGACCCCGGAAGGCGCCATCGTCCGATTCGCCGATCGCATCGCCTATCTCGCCCACGACGCACTGGATGCGATTCGCGCCGGAGTGCTTCGGCCCATCGATTTCCCCGGGCCGGTGCTCGAAACCCTCGGGGACCCGGGACGGGAGTGGATCGACACGATGATCACATCAGTGATCGAGACGTCGGTGGAGCGCGACGAGGTCGCGATGGACGACCACACGCTCGACGTCATGCTCGAACTCCGGGGCTTCATGTTCGAGCATGTCTACCTGAGGGCAGACGTCGAGCCACAGCGGATACGGGCCAGGGAGATCGTCAGGAGTCTCGTTGAGTACTACGTCGCTCATCCATCAGAGATCCCGGACAGCTACCGCCACGATGATGCTGACACCTTGACGCAAGTCATCGACTTCGTGGCAGGGATGACCGACCGCTACGCGATCAGCCGCTACGACGACTTGTTCAGGCCTTCCTTGTTCTAACGAACAGGGAGATGACAGACCACAGCCGTTCTGGCTGTTCGCTACCGGCTGTTGCTGCAATCTCGTTCTAGCTCGTCAGCGCTGACACTGCGGCCAGCAGTGCAAGGTTCCCCAGGGTCCATATCAGGGCGACCGTGGCGTATCGGCGGATCCAGAGCCCCCATGTCTCTGAGCGGACGGCGAGCGCCGTGCCGAGCACGTACCAGAGGGGCAGGCTCGTCACAGCACCGAAGATAACCACGGTCGTTCGCGACACTTCGATGAAGTCGAACGAGAGGAACCACGTCGTTGGGAGGGCAATGACAAGCATGAGAGCCGCGATGAAACTCGAGGCAAGGTCTTGCAGATCACCGGCCTCTCTGAACCCGGCGGCGAGCGCCATCACGATCATCACGATCGGATAGGACAGCGCCATCAGACCGGCCGTCGTCCGCCCAACCGTTGTCCGTCGGGGGGCGAACGAAACCCTATCTGCAGACATGAATCTCTCGATACACCATCACCCCAAGGCTACTCCTCACCCATCGACTCCGCCCCGCTCGAAAGCCCCAGTGGGACATCGCGAAATCGAGCCTTCTCGTAGAGTCCCGCCTGGCCAATACCCGCCTTCTCGGTCTAGCCTGGAGTACTCCATGTCCTCATCAAAACCGTTCGCCCCGGTCATCCTGATCCTCCTCCTTGGACTGCTCGCTGTCGCCCCCATTCCCGCCGGTGCACAGACGCAGGGTGCCGTCGATGATGCCGAGGCCGCTCAGGATCGGGCCTACCGCCAACTCCTGGAGGCCAATGAGGCCGTCGGCCAGGCGCTTTCTGAACTCGAGGCGATCGACGATGAAGTTCATGCGCTGGGATACACGGTCACGGTGCTCGATCGGAAGATCATCGAGTTCGATGAGCAGGTCGTGAATCTCAGGGAGAGTGCCCAGGAACTCGTCGTCGAGGCGTATACAAACTCCGGGACCGGCTTGGTTACCGCGGCGTTCACCGCCGGGTCGATCCAGGATCTCCTCACGAGTCAGACCCTCATCGGCGAAGCCACCGAGCGAGACCTCGCGTCGCTCGATCTTCTCACGGCGGTCAACCGGGAGAACGATCGACTGAAGGCGGAGGTCGCCGAGAAGCGAGCCGAAGTTGAGATTCTTCAGGAGAACCAGAAGGTCCTCGTCGAACGGCTTGCCAACGAACGCTCCAAGGCAGACGCGATCTACGCCGAGGCCCAGGACAAGTACAAGGATGCCTACGCGAAGTACCAGGCCGAGTTGAGGCGCCAGGCAGAAGCGGAAGCCCGCCGCCAGAGGGAAGAAGCGGCCCGTCAGGCAGCGGCGAACAACTCATCCGCTGCTGCCAGCAGTAGTGCTGCAGCAGGAGCGCCGGCCTCGAGCACCCCCGGCGTCGTCTGTCCCGTCGCTGGCAACACTTGGTTCACGAACACCTGGGGAGCACCACGCTCAGGAGGCCGGACACACAAGGGTGTCGACATGATGGCCTCCACTGGGACCCCGCTCGTTGCCATGGATGCGGGTCGAGTCCGGTTGAACTGGCACTATGCCGGCGGTCGCCAGGTCTACGTCTATGCCGACAATGGCTACTTCTACTACTACGCCCACCTGAACGCATACCCGTCAGGACTCGTCAACGGTCAGCGTGTCTCTAAGGGCCAGGTCATCGGTTACGTGGGATCCACCGGCAACGCTTCCGTTCCCCACCTCCATCTCGGCATGGGACCAAGTTCCGGTGTCTACGTGAATCCCTACCCGACCGTTCGCGCCGCCTGCTGACGATGCCGCAAGCGGCGTCGGTTGTCGGTGAAGACTGGCCATGTCTCACATCTCGGGCCCCACTCCTAGCCTGGACCGCTATGACAGCCCTGATCCATGCGACCGGATTGACGAAGCGGTTCGGTGAGTTCACCGCCGTTGACGACATCGACTTCTCGGTCGAACAAGGCGAGTCGTTCGGCTTCCTCGGTCCGAACGGTGCCGGGAAGACATCGACCATGCGAATGATCGGTGCGGTCAGTTCGATCACCGACGGAACACTCTCCGTCTTGGGGCTCAACCCGATGGAGCAAGGGTCTCAACTCCGTTCCCGTCTCGGTGTCGTCCCGCAGGAAGACAACCTCGACCAGGAACTGACCGTCTACGACAACCTGATGATGTACGGACGCTATTTCGACCTGTCCCGCGCGGTGATCCGGGAACGGATCGACGAACTGCTCGAGTTCGTCCAGTTGACGGAGAAGCGCATGTCGAAGGTCGATGCACTGTCCGGCGGGATGAAGCGGCGCCTGACCATCGCGAGAGGCCTCATCAATGAACCCGATCTCCTCATCTTGGACGAACCTACGACCGGGCTTGATCCGCAAGCACGCCATGTTCTCTGGGACCGCCTCTACCGACTCAAGCAACAGGGCGTGACGCTGATCATCACCACGCACTACATGGACGAAGCGGAGCAACTCTGCGACCGGCTCGTCGTCATGGACAAGGCGAAGATCGTCGCTGAGGGGTCACCACGCTCGCTCATTGAGGAGTACGCCCCACGCGAGGTTGTGGAAGTTCGCTTCCCCGCGGGAGTCCTCGACGATGTCACCGATCGTATCGAAGACCTTGCTCCCCGCACCGAGATCCTCGCCGATCGCGCGCTGTTGTACACGGATGATGCTGAGTCAACGATCGCGAGCATCGCGGCTTCCGGTCTTGATCCCGAGACGATTCTCGCCAGGAGATCATCACTCGAAGACGTGTTCCTCCGGCTCACCGGTCGATCCCTCGTCGAGTAATGGCGACGCCTCTTCCCCTCCGAGTCTTCGAGGCCGAAGCCAGGGTGTACCGGCGTACCTGGCGTGGTTCGGTGGTTTCGGGTTTCCTCAACCCGATCCTCTATCTCGCAGCAATGGGAGTCGGTCTCGGCTCCCTCGTCGACCAGAACCTCCCCGGTGGTGTAGAAGGCGTCTCCTACCTCACATTCCTTGCTCCGGGTCTCCTGGTCGCCACCGCCATGCAAACCGGTGCCGGTGAAGGTGCCTGGAAGGTCATGGCCGGTATCAAGTGGCAGAAGACGTATCAAGCAAAGCTCGCCACGCCGATCGGCGTCCCAAGCCTGGTCGCGGGGCACATGCTTTGGTCAGGGGCGCGGGTGCTCATGGTCTCCGTGATCTTCGCGGTGATCATGTCGGCGTTCCGGGTTGCTCCCCTGCTGCAATCTCTCCTCGCCGTCGGTCCAGCCCTTCTCGTGGGACTTGCAATGGTGGCCGCCACCACCGCGTTCACTGCCAGGCTGGACGAACCCACCGGCCTTCCCCTGTTCTTCCGCTTCGTCGTCATCCCGATGTTCCTGTTCTCGGGTGCATTCTTTCCCATCACACAACTCCCGGGCTGGCTCCAGCCGATCGCTCTCGCCACACCGATGTTCCACGGCGTCGAGCTGAGCAGGGCAATCGTGGTGGGGGCAGAGCCGGCGGTCACGTGGTGGGTCAGTGTGATGTACCTCTCGGCATGGATCGCGATCGGTACCGCTCTCGCAGTCAGTCCATTCCGGAAACGGTTGACGCCATGACAACCGGCAACCTCGCCGCCAGGGTCGTTCCGCCTCTTCCTCGCCGCTGGCGGGGCCGATACCTCGTTGAGCGGAACATCATGTCCACCAAGTCGTTCTGGCCGGTGTTTCTGTCCGGCTTCTTCGAGCCCGTCTTCTACCTCTTTGCCATCGGCATCGGCATCGGGCAACTCGCCGGCGACGTCGAGGTAGCGGGCGTCCCCGTCGAGTACACGGCATTCGTCGCACCGGCGATGCTGGCTGCGTCTGCCATGAACGGTGCCGTCTTCGAATCGACGAACCTGTTCTTCAAACTGAAGTACGCCAAGGTCTACGACGGAGTCCTGGCAACACCCGTCGGAGCGAAAGACGTCGCAACCGGCGAGATCACCTGGGCACTCATTCGGGGAGCGTTCTACTCCGCGGCCTTCCTCGTCGTCATGGCGATCATGGGACTCATCCACTCTCCGTACGGCGTGCTCGCCTTCCCCGCCACCATCCTCATCGGTTTCGCATTCGGTGCCGCCGGAACTGCTGCAACAACGTACATGCGGACCTGGCAGGATCTCGACCTGGTGACACTCATCACGCTGCCGCTCTTCTTGTTCTCCGCAACGTTCTATCCGATCGACGTCTACCCGGAGTTCATGCAGATCATCACGTGGGTTTCACCGCTCTACCACGGCGTCATCCTGATCCGCGGCCTCACGCTCGGGATCCTTGAATGGACGATGCTGATCAACGTCGCCTACCTCACGGTTATGGGAATCGCGGGTTCGTGGGTCACCGGACGTCGCATCGGAGCCCTACTCCTGAAATAGCCGATCGACGAAACCCGTTTCACAAGCGATGGGTCATTGATACGCTCGGTCCCGGAGCGACGAAGGAGATCACCATGTCCACCAGAACGCTGAATGTCCCCGAGATCTCGTGCGGACACTGCAAGTCCTCGATCGAAGGCGCAGTGTCGCCACTCAACGGCGTTGACAAGGTCGAGGTTCACATCGACGAACGCACCGTCGATCTCGACTACGACGGTTCTGACGCAACGTTCGACTCGATCGTGGCCGCCATCGAGGAACAGGGCTACGACGTCCCCGACCAGAGCTGACCTCCCTCTGACCGGAGTCCAATGATGACCGATACACAGTCGATCACATTCGATGTCGACGGCATGACGTGCGCATCGTGCGCGCTGAGGATCGAACGCGTCCTCGGCAAACAGGACGGTGTCGAGGCGGCGATCGTCAACTACGCGGGGCATGAGGCCCGGGCCGAGGTCGGTCCCGATGTCGATGTGGAGGCCCTCCGGGCGGCGGTAGCGAAGATCGGCTACGAGATCGACCCCGTCGTCGCAGGTGAAGAGCGGGTCAGCGTCACCGAGCGCTACGACGAAGAGGTGCTCTACCAGCGGAAGAACCTCATCGGTGCCGCTGCACTCACGATCCCCGTGTTCCTGCTCGCCATGCTCGGCCCTGAGGAAATGTGGAACTCCTCTCTCCAGGCAATCCTCACGACAGCGGTCGTCTTCGGCTTCGGATGGCAGTTCCACAAAGCCGCCTGGAAGCAGATCACATCGATGAGTCCAGCCATGGACACGCTGGTCTCGGTTGGGACCATCACCGCTTGGAGCTACTCACTGTTCGCGATGTTCGAGGGCTCTGCCGTCTTCTTCGACACTGCTGCCATGATCACAACACTCATCCTCCTCGGCCGTTTCTTCGAGGCCCGGGCGAAGGGTCGCGCCTCTCGCTCTATCACCAAGCTCCTCGAATTGGGGGCGAAACAGGCTCGCGTCGTCCGGGATGGTTCGGAGGTGATGCTCGGCCTCGACGACGTCCTGGTCGGAGACACTGTGGTCGTCTTGCCGGGAGAAAAGATCCCAACAGACGGGCGCGTCACGGCCGGATCATCGAGCGTCGACGAATCGATGCTCACGGGTGAGTCGATACCCATCGACAAGGTTCCAGGAGACGATGCATTCGGGGCGACGATCAACCAGCACGGCCGCCTGGAGATCGCGGTGCTGAAGGTCGGCGATGCCACGGCGCTGGCTCAGATCGTCCGACTGGTCGAAGATGCGCAGGCGACGAAGGCCCCGGTGCAGCGGCTCGCTGATCGCGTGTCGGCCGTGTTCGTTCCAACCGTTCTCGTGATCGCAGCGGCCGTGTTCGCGGTCTGGGTGATCGTGAGCGGAGGGGACGTGCCGGTGGCTCTCCGCAACGCCGTTGCCGTGCTCATCATTGCCTGCCCGTGCGCCATGGGACTCGCCACACCGACCGCCATCATGGTCGGGTCGGGGCGCGGGGCAGAGCTCGGTGTGCTCTTCAAGAATGCAGAGGTTTTCGAGCGGGCGCGTTCGGTGGACGTCGTGGTCTTCGACAAGACCGGAACCCTCACCCGCGGAGCGATGACACTCACCGATGTCATCACCGATGACCACGAGGCGCACTTCCTTGCCCTCGCCGGATCGGTTGAGGCCGCCAGCGAACACCCAATCGGCAGGGCCGTTGCCCTCGGTGCCGAGGAACGCGACGTCGAACTCTCCACACCGACGGACTTCTCGGCGCTTCGAGGCCAGGGCGTCGTTGGTACGGTCGACGGCGTCGAGGTCACCGTCGGCAAGGCGAAGCTGATGGCCGAGCGCGGCCTTCAGATCCCCGAGCGGTACACCGACGCGATGGAACAGATCGAGATCGCAGGCAACACGGCGTTCCTGGTCGGATGGGCTGGCAGTGTCCAGGGAACCATCGGCGTTGCCGATACGGTCAGGGCATCTGCGGCAGAGGCGGTCTCCACGCTCACGTCCATGGGTGTTGGCGTTGTCATGCTCACCGGAGACAATCAAAGGACCGCAGAGACGATCGCCGCCGAGATCGGAATCACCGACGTGATCGCCGAAGTCCTCCCCGGCGACAAGGCCGAAGAGATCCGCCGACTGCAACAGGAAGGAAGCTCGGTTGGATTCGTCGGTGACGGTATCAACGATGCTCCGGCGCTTACCCAGGCGAATCTCGGCATGGCGGTGGGGTCGGGAACAGACGTCGCCATCGAGGCCGGTGACGTCGTCCTGATGAGCGGCGATCCACTGCTCGCCGTCACGTCGCTTCGGCTCGCCCGGAGGACGTTTTCAACGATCAAGCAGAATCTGTTCTGGGCCTTCGGCTACAACACAGCGGCGATCCCGCTTGCCGCTCTCGGATTCCTCAACCCGATGATCGCCGCAGCAGCGATGGCGTTCTCCTCGGTCTCCGTGGTCACGAACTCTCTCCGTCTTCGCCGCTTCGACCGGAGTTGACAAGCAGCATTGACCCGCTCCACTTCACACCTTCAATGAACGTCACACTCATCCCCACTCCCGGCTTGGGAGACTCCACGTACCTCCTCGAACACGGTGGGGTCGGCGTGATCGTCGATCCTCAGCGAGACAGCGATCGGTTTGTCGAGGCTGCCTCTCATATCGACACACGATTCGTGCTCGAGACCCATATCCACAACGACTACGTATCGGGCGGCAGGGCAGTCGCTGCAACGACAGGCGCCGAACTCGTCATCCCGGCGTCAGCGGGTGTCGCATTCAGCCATCGACCGGCGTTCCACTACGAAGACATCGACGGTGGACCATTCACCATCCGTCCGATCCACACGCCGGGTCACACGCCGGAACACGTGAGCTATCTCGTCATCGTTGACGACGAAGCCGTCGCCCTGTTCTCGGGAGGCAGCCTCCTCGTCGGATCGGCCGGACGCACCGATCTTCTCGGCATCGACCGGGCCGATCAACTCGCCAGACTCCAGTACGGGTCGGTCACCCGCCTTGCAGCGCTACCCGAGCGTGTTGCGCTCTATCCCACACATGGGGCGGGCTCCTTCTGCACGGCATCCGTCGCGGAGACCACGACGTCGTCGATCGGCACGGAGAACCGGTCGAACCCGGTGCTCAAACACGCTTCGGAGGATTCGTTCGTCGCAGCGGCCCTCTCCGATCTGCAGCCCTACCCGGATTACTATGCACAGATGGGCCCGATCAACCTCGCGGGTCCGGAACCGATACCAACGAATCCGCTTCTGCGTCTGATCGTCGACGAAATCCCAGACGACGCCCTCGTTCTCGATATCCGGCCCCACGCCGACTACGCCGCCGGCCACCTGGCGGGCTCGTACGGACTCGAACTCGAGGATCAGATGGGTGTATGGGCCGGTTGGCTCGTGCCGTTCAATGAGCCGATCGCCCTCATCGCTACTGAGGATCAGGACGTAGAAAGCGCGGTGACCCAACTCGCTCGCGTCGGCTACGACCGTGTGGTCGGCGTCATCGACGATCTCACTGTGCGCGACGACCTCAAGAGTTACACCCTGGCTTCGATCGCCGATCTCGTGTCGGAAGTTCGACTCGCATCACCCCAGGTCCTCGACGTCCGTGCACCCGGCGAGCGGGAGGCCGGATCGATACCGAACTCGTTTCACACCTATGTTCCGGACCTTCGCGATGGGATTCCGGAGGGTCTCGACAGGGAACAGCCGGTATGGATCATCTGCGGAGGTGGCTACCGATCGGAAATGGCTGTGCGCTACCTAGAGGCGGGCGGGTTCCAGCCCATCGTCGTGGTCGGCGGAGGAGTGGAAGACGTTCTCGCGGCACTCGCGGTGTAAGTGGACGGCGGACACGGAGCTACCGGGTACCGGATACCAGATACCGACGACCACTCTCTGCCATCTCCGCTACGACCAGTTCGACGACCTCATCGGCCGCTGCCGCAATATCAGGTGCCAACTCAACGCCCGGACTCACCGTGCCGATCTCGATCCCGTAGACAACCAGCTCGTCGGGCAGCATGTCGACGGCGCCACCGAGCTCGATGGCCTCGACTACGCCGATGAGATGGGTCGACGCCGAACGCCACGATGATGGAAGGCCCATCTTCCCTTCAACACGATGAACCGAGCCGGGAACGCCACCTGAGACCACGGCGTCGACAACGACGGTCAGCCTGGCGTCGCGCCATGTGTCGAGAAGATGCGTAGCGTCCCCGACCGATTCAACCAGGGCAACCGACTCCGGAAGTCGTCCGGCGAGGCGGTCGATCACGATCGGACCCACCGCGTCATCGCCCATCATCCGGTTGCCGACCCCTATCACGACAACGTCAGCCACGTTCCACCGTCAGATCGAGGAAATGCGTCGCACACGAGATGCACGGGTCGTAATTCCGGATCGACTGTTCAAGTACCCACGACAACTCATCATCGGGAAGATGAAGGTGGCCTTCGAGTACGAACCGCAGATCCGACTCGATCGTCAACTGGTTCTGAGCCGTCGGGGGCACGATCTGAGCGTCCGCTATCCGGCCGTCGTCGTGGATCCGATACCGGTGGTACAGCAGACCGCGAGGCGCCTCCGTTGCCCCGTGTCCCTCTCCCTCGGCCGCCGTGTATGACACGTACGGTTCCGTGGGCTGCATATAGCTGTCGATGATCCGCAAGGACTCCTCAACCGCGTAGAGCACCTCAACGGCGCGAACCACGATGCTCTTGAACGGATTAGCGACCTTGGTTCCAAGACCTGCTTCGAGAGCCAACTCTTGAGCGAACGGCGTCAGCTTCTCGAAGTTGTTCGCGTAGCGCGCGAGAGGACCGACGTGATAGGCGCCGCGTTCACGGATCTGCGAATGGAGGGCGTTGGAGCGCTCCACGTGTTGCTCGACGAAGTAGTCGTTGTACTCGGAGATCGCCAAGTCGAGGCCCTTGTTCGACACGATACGGCCTTCGTTGAACGGATACTCGTCCGGGTGGCTCAACGAGACGAACTCGAAGTCCATGTCGGCATCGGGGAACGTGAACCCGCCGACGAAACGGATCGTCGCCGCTGCCGCATCCCGCGCCCATTCGAGTTCGGGGACCATTGCTTCGAGTTCCCGCTTGGTAGGAACCCGGTAGAAGCCGCCGACCCGAACGTTGATCGGATGGATCTCACGACCACCCACGAGCCCAACGATCGCATTCCCGGCCTTCTTGAGTCGGAGACCCTGTTCGACCACCTCGCGATGATCCGCTGCCATGTGGATTCCGCTCTCGTACCCGAGGAAATCGGGAGCGTGGAGTAGGTATATGTGTAGCGCGTGGCTCTCGATCCACTCACCGCAATAGAGCAGTCGGCGCAACTCGCGCAACGAACCTCCAACGGTCGCGCCGAACGCGTCTTCCATCGCGTGGACGGCGCTCATCTGATACGCAACGGGGCAGATACCGCAGATCCGAGCGGTTATGTCCGGTGCTTCCGTGTGGGGCCGACCCCGCATGAACGCCTCGAAGAACCGGGGCGGTTCGAAGATCGAGAACTCGACATCTTCGATCTTGTCGTCAACGACCTTGACCCTCATCGATCCTTCGCCTTCAACACGTGCCAGGTACTCAACCGAGATCTCTCGAGCGTTCGTCACCTCACACCTCCGATCTCGATTGCCGCTTCCCGACGATCACTCTCGATGCGGAAAGCCTCAGACCAGGCGTTGAAGCTCCTAAACGCATCCACGAGCTCGCGATCTGAGATGCCCATCTCCCCCCACTGATCGGCGAGTGCCGCCGTGTTGGGGGTTTCCATCGGGCCGAAGCAGCCGAAGCAGCCTCGATCGTACGTGGGGCACAGGGCGTCACAACCGGCCTGGGTAACGGGGCCAAGACACGGCGTACCGTGAGACACCATCACACACGGATTCCCCTTCAGCTTGCACTCGACGCACACGCTGTAGGTCGGGATGTTCGGGCGCCGTCCCTGGAGGAACGCCACCAACACCTCGAGGAGCTGGTACTTCGAGACCGGGCATCCGCGCAGTTCGAAGTCCACCTGCACATGGTCGGCGACCGGCGTCGAAGTCTGGAGCGTGTCGATGTAGTCGGGATGGGCGTAGACGTATCGGGTGAAGTCGTCGACGTCCTTCCAGTTGCGCAGTGCCTGAATCCCTCCTGCCGTTGCGCATGCCCCAATCGTGATGAGCACAGGGGTCTCCTCGCGGATCTGCTTGATCCGCTCGGCATCGTGGGCGGTCGTGATCGAACCCTCGACCAGAGTCACGTCGTATGGCGGTGGGAGCACCTCACGCGATGCTTCCATGAAGTTCGCGATCTGAACGACGCCGGCGACGGCGAGGAGCTCATCCTCAAGATCGAGAAGGCTCAGCTGGCAACCGTCGCATGAAGCGAACTTGTGAACCGCAAGAGTCGGAAGAGCCATGTCACACCTCCCTGGTCCAGAAGGTCCCGGACATCTCTGCGCAACTCAGTATCGGACCGTCCTTGCAGACGAAGTAGCGCCCCATTTGGCAATGTCCGCACAGGCCGATCCCGCATTTCATGTTTCGCTCCATCGAGACGTACAACCGATCGTCCGTAATGCCCTTTCGTTCCAGATCCTGGATCGTGAATCGCATCATGATCTCCGGACCACAGACGAACGCCACCGCGGACTCCGGATCAAATGAGGCACGGCTGATCAGAGACGTCACCACACCAACCGGACCCCGCCAGACCTTGTCGCCGTGGTCGACGGTGATCAGGACGTCGAGGTCGAATCGGCCGCGCCACTCCTGGAGCTCGTCGGCGAACAGCAACTCGCCCGGCGAGCGGGCACCGTACAACAGGGTTACGTTGTCATACCGATCACGATTCTCGAGAACCTCGAGAATCGCCGGACGAAGCGGAGCAAGCCCGATTCCGCCGGTGATGATCAGCAGATCGCCACCTTCGGCAACGCCGGTCGGCCATGCCGACCCATACGGGCCGCGAACGCCGATGGTGTCTCCCGGCGAGACGGTGGTGAGCGCGTCAGTGACCGCTCCCACCGCACGGATCGTCTGAACGAGCCGGCTCGGATCATTCGGGTCGCCGCTGATCGAGATCGGCACCTCACCGACCCCGAATGCGTACAGCATCGTGAACTGACCGGGTGCGAACTCCCAGCCGTCCCCTGGCGGCTCTATGTCGAGTGTGAATGTGTCGTCGAGCTCTCGCGCGACCGAGCGGACCCGGCAAGGAACCGGGTGCATCGGGCGTACGGCGGGTTCAGCGAGGAGTTGAGTAGACATCGAGCAACTGGATCCTTATTGATTGCATACGGTTGACGAGCATCTCCGTGAAACGCTTCATCAGTTCATACCCCAGGGCGGGGTCGACTTCGGAGGCCTCCTTCAGTCGGGGACCATCGAAACGGATAGCTTCCGCGTTGCTGTGGACGTGGGCGTCATACGTCCATCGGTACGGCGGATAGAGCCACGACCATCCGAGGAAGTCTCCGGAGTGCAGGGTCAGGATCACCTGCGGTCCGTGTCCCGGCGTCTGCAACTCGAGCGCAACGTCGCCGCTCAAGATGAGGAGCGGGCCAACAGCATCCGTCCCCTCAGAGAAGATCGTCTGGCCCTCGTGGTACGACACCAGTTCACCCGTCTCAGCGACGATCTTGATCTGGTCGTGTGTCATCCCCGCAAAGAAGGGATGACCGACGATCAGGTCGAACACTTCACTCATTCGACTGCCTCCTTGACGGCGGGGGTCCCGACAGCGACCCGGCGGACATCCCGCTCACGGATCACGGCCGCTTCTTTCGTGATGTCGATTCCGACGGGGCACCATGAGATGCAGCGTCCGCATCCCACACACCCCAGCGAGTCGAACTGGTCCTGCCACGACGCCAGCTTGTGCGTCAACCACTGGCGGTAACGCGCCGAGGATGACGACCGCACCGGGCCTCCGTGGATGTAGGAGAAGTCCAGGGTGAAACACGAGTCCCAGTTGCGAACCCTCTCAGCGCCGGACCCATCAAGCGACTGACGGTCTTCAACGGTGGAGCAGAAACACGTCGGGCAGACCATCGTGCAGTTCGTACACGAAAGGCAACGCTCCGCGATCTCATCCCAGTACGGATTCGAAAGATTGGCGTAGAGGAGCTCTTGCAACCCATCCGTCTCCAGCGTCCTCCCCATGTGATCCGCGGCGTGGACGACAAGTCGGCGGGCCGTAACAACCTCCTCGTCGCGGGCACCACGAGCCACGAGTGACCCGAGTACCTCGGTACCGCGGTCAGTTCCGGCCTCTGCAAGGAAGTAGTGATGGTCGGCGCCGAGCACCTCGGTAAGCGCTATGTCGAAGCCCTCGGTCACGTCAGGTCCGGTTCCGACAGATGCGCAGAAACACGTCGCTGCAGGTTCGGTGCAATTCACCGCGACGGTGAACGACTTTCTCCGCCGTTCGGTATAGATGCCGTCTTCAACCGGCAGGTACACGTCGTCCTGGATCTTCATCGCCGCAACTTCACATGGACGTGCTCCGAAGAACGCGTAACTCGGAGGCTCCTCAGGTTCGACCGTCTCGAAGCCGCCCTCGGTTCGGAGTCCTTTCCAGAACACCGTCCCAGATGGAGTGAGGAACTGTTTCCACGACTGAGGCCCGACGACGTACCCGAAAAGGGCGTCGTCACCACGGTCCTCAAGCCGGTAGGTTCCGGCCTCCTGTCGATCGCGAATGCCAACCGGCAGGTCAGCGGTCGACGTGATCGTGTCATAGAGAATCGTCTGGCTGCGAACGGTCGGACCGACCACTTCGTAGCCCCGTTCGATGAGTGCGCTGATGAGAGCGTCGACGCCCTCACGGTCGATAACGAGTGGTTCTGTCACGGCTCCATCCTGGGATGCTCCGTCATACGCTACGAACTGACCCCCTGGCGGCATAGGGTCGGAGGTCTCACCTGGTGGGCCGTTTGGCCCTATCACGGATCTGATGGGCGCTACGGCGTCTGCCCGATAGCCTTCCGGTCGTGGACCCCGTACGACGCTTCGGAAAACCATCCCTTCGCCGACCGCGCGCGGTCCTTGCGTTCGAGGGTTGGAACGACGCATGCGATGCCGCCTCCGGCGCTCTGCGCCATCTGCTTGAGCGTCGCGGCATCCAACGACCCTTCGCGATCATCGAGTCGGAGGAGTTCTTCGATTTCCAGGAGCACCGCCCCTCGGTCACAATCCAGGACGGGGCTGTTCGGGCGATGACGTGGCCCGAGACACGCTTCTACGCGATCGAGCGACCCGATCAGGATCACGACCTCGTCATCGTCGTCGGAGATGAACCGACGTTCCGCTGGAAGACGTTTGCCCGCACGGTGGCCGCAGTCCTCGCGGACAGCGGTGTGGAGTCGGTCACAATGCTCGGTGCCTACATCGGATCGGTCACCCACTCGGGACCGGTGCCGCTTTCAGGTGTTGTCACGGATCCGCCATCCCTCGAGTCGCTGGCACTGCCACCAACCGACTACGAAGGGCCCACAGGGATCGTGGCGGTACTCGGAGAGGCGTGCAAAGAAGCCGGCATTCCTGCCACGAGCATCTGGGCGGCAACACCGCACTACCTCGCGGCGAATCCGAATCCGATGGCGATGAGGGCGCTGCTTGCCAAAGCCGGAGAGATCGTCGGATTCGACGGTGACAGCCAGGAACTTCGCGAGATGGAGACCGAGTTCATCCTCCAGGTCGACGAGGCCGTCGCGGATTCGGACGATCTTGCCGAGTACGTTCGTGAAGTTGCCGAAGAAGGCCGTCAGATGGATCCGGAACGAACGGGTGACCTCGTCGACGAGATCGAGAACTTCCTCAAAGACGTGTGACCCGGCGTCAGTACTGAGTACTGAGTACCGAGTACTGGGTACACCGGCGGCCACGCCGCCGGTCGGAACGCGTCACCGCCCACGGTGACCGTGGGCGGTGAGCAACGACTACTTCTTGGTCTTGTGGCGATTCGCCTTGATGCGCTTGCGGTATTTGTGCTTGCTCATCTTCTTCCGACGCTTCTTGATCAGCGAACCCATGCAGGAGACCTCACTCGGTGTATTCGGGAACCGGTTCCGACGGCGGCGAGGCCGGGCCGGAGCCCATAAGGTTGGCTGAGGATAGGCCGCTATGCAAACAGGCGTCACTTTCAAGCGATGGAAACCAGCTTCCCGTTGACTTGTAGAATTCCCGGATGCGGCCAATTGTCGGCGTCACATCCCAACCGAAACAGGCGATCAGCGCCTCGGGCAACCTCGAATCGCACGTCATCGGGCACACCTATACCGACTCCGTACTCCGGGCGGGCGGCATCCCGGTGATTCTGCCTCCGATCGCCAATGACGACGTAACCACGCTCGTGAACCGTCTCGACGGCATCGTTTTCACTGGCGGCGGTGACATGGACCCCGGCCGCTACGGAGAAGCACCTCACCCCGAGGTCCGCAAAGTCAACACGACCAGGGATGAGTTCGAGATCGCTCTCGTCCGTGAAGCGAAGGCGCGCCGTCTCCCCGTTCTTGCGATCTGCCGTGGCCTCCAGGTCGTGAATGTGGCACTCGGTGGCACGCTGATCCAAGACATTCCGTCGGTCGTCGGATCCACGGATCACGGGGTCATCGGTGATGCCGTATACGAAGCACACCAGCCGGTCACGATCGACGCCAGTTCAGGCATCGCCAAGGCCGTTGGCAAGACTGAGATCATGGTGAACTCCATCCACCATCAGGCGGTCAAGGATCTCGCACCGGGGTTCCGTGCGGTCGCATGGGCCGGCGATGGGGTGATCGAGGGGATCCAGTACGAGGATGACGAGTGGCCGCTCCTGGCTGTGCAGTGGCATCCCGAGTTCCTCGGTGACAACTGCGACGAAACGTCACATCTCTTGTTCGATGCGTTCGTCGAATCAGTGTGTTTGGCACGCCCCGACATCGAATGGTCACCCCACGAGCCTGCGATCGGCTGCTAACGCAGCCCCTCATGATCGACGGCCAGGACTCGCACAGCTCCATCATCGCCGAGCACCCTGTTGAAGGCCTCGATGACGGCTCCCTTCGTTTCCTCTGTCGTTAGGGCGAGCGTTGTTGGACCGGCACCGGACCACGCAGCATGGAGGGCACCTGCCTCACGTGCTGCCTGGATCATCGCCGCTGTGACGGGAGAGAGCGGGCCTCTCGCTTCTTCGTGAAACTCGTCACCGGCGGCTGCGGCGAACGTCTCGGGGTTCCCGGTTCGGAGTGCCTCGACGAGCAGGACCGCCCTCGACACGTTCCGAACGGCTGACGGCAGCGGGACATCCTCCGGCACGACCTCCCGAGCCCGCTTCGTCGACAGCCGGGTGTCCGGGATACCAACGACCGGAATGATGTGTTCAGTCATCTCGAGTGGGTGGGGTCCGTTCGATCCCACGGCCATGAGACCGCCCCACACGGCCGGCGCAGCATTGTCACCGTGGCCTTCGATCCTCGCGACGATCTCATAGATCTCGTCTCTCACAGGCTCAATGCCGAGCGTCCGCTGGACGGCTGCTGCTGCTGCGGTGGTGACCGCCGATGATGATCCCAGGCCACGAGCCCGGGGGATTGCGTTGTCCACGGTGAGCGCCATGGGACGGCTGACTGCAGCCATCACCGTGTCGAACAGCATGTCCCCAGCGAAGAGGGCGATCGGGCCATCCCCGTCGTCGACGGTCATCTGCTCGGCGGGTACTGCGTCAACGGCGCATCGCAGGTCAACGGCGAGTCCGAGGACGTCGAATCCGGGACCGAGGTTGCCGGATGATCCCGGTGCCGACGCCTTCATCGGTCCACCGGTTCGACGAAGATCCTCGTTGCTTCAGGCACGGCCTCAGCGATCTCTTGCTCGATCTCGACGATCGCTCGCTCGATGTCATCCCCGCCGATCCCGGCGTCGAAGTCGAGATCCATCGTGACCAGAATCTCCTCCGGTGAGAGTTGCATGGTCAGGAGCCGATCGATGGTTCTCACTTCACCAACGGACAGGACGGCGGCACGGATCTTCGCCCGGTCCTCCCTGGTTGCCGATTCCCCAATCAGGAGCGACTTCATCTCGATGGCGAGGAACCACGCGACACCACCCAGGAGTATTCCGATGAGCACCGATGCGACACCGTCCCATAGGCCGTTGCCTGTCAGCTCCGCAGCGATGAGACCTGCCGCTGCAATGACCAGACCGACGATCGCTGCGCTGTCCTCGAACAGCACCACAAGCAGGGACGGATCCTTCGACTCCTTGATCATCTTGGACATTGTTCTGCCGGATCGCTGCTCGTTGAACTCCTTCAGTGCCGGCCGGAATGCGATGAAGCCCTCGAACAGGGCGGCAATCGCCAGGACTCCGAGTGAGAACCAGAGCCCACTCTCACCGTGCTCGTGGGGGCTCCTGATCCGGTTGATGCCGGTGGCGACAGAGAGCGCCGATCCGCCGACGAACAGGAACACCGCCACCATGAAGCTCCAGAAGTACATCTCCTTGCCGTGCCCGTATGGGTGTTGCACGTTCGCGCCGTGCCGGGAGACGGCATGCCCTCGGAGCAGGAATAGCTGGTTCCCGGAGTCCGCGAGAGAGTGGATTCCCTCAGAGAGCATGGCGCTACTACCCGAGATTGCAGCAGCGATGAACTTCGTTATGGCGATCCCAGCATTCGCTACGAGCGCAAGGATCACCAGTCGTTTGGATTCTGCAGCCATTCCGTGGAGCGTAGCGCGGAGACCGTTCGCGACCGATCAGTCCCGGGTCATGATTCCGGAGAGACCCTCGGCGAATGCCGGCCGATCTCCGAGCAAGTCAGAACCCGGACCAACGACATCTCTTCCGAACCGCTCCCGCAGATCATCAACAGCAGCATCGAGAGCCTGGAATTCGAGTTCTCGAGGACTCCCACCCACGAAGTCGTCATCGAAGAGCGGGAGTTCGAGTTGAAGCGGCGAGGCCGGTACGAGATTCGACATCGAGATCCCCAGGAGACTCAGGCCCCGGTCTGGGAACTCGTCGAGAACCCCATCCGTGAGGTCGACTGCCGTGCGAAACAGGACGGCGCTTGATGCGCTCGCCGTCCTCATTGTCGTCGACCGGGTGATGGACTCGAGGTCCCGGAATCTGGCGCGCAGCGTGAGCGTGCGCCCCGCACGGCCTTTCCGTCGCATGCGGGCACCGACCCTTGAGGACAGTCTCGCCAGAACACCACGCAGGAACTCCCGATCCCGATGCTCACCGCCGAATGCGCTCTGGGCCCCCACCGACGATGACCGGCGCCCGATGACAACTCCTCGGGGATCGCGATTCCACGCAAGCGCGTGGAGATGACGGGCCCGGTACGATCCCATCCTTGACGCGAGCAGCGTCGTTGGGGCACGGGCGAGGTCGCCGATCAGGCTGATGCCGAGCGAGTTGAGCCCCTCGAGGGTCACCGGACCCACGCCCCACAGGTGATCCACGGACAGGGCGTGGAGGAAGTCGATCTCCGTCCCCGGTGCCACGATCAGCGATCCATCGGGCTTCGCCACGCGGCTCGCTATCTTCGCCAGGAACTTGGTCAAGGCTCCTCCGACCGATATGGGAAGCCCTGTCTCGATTCGCACCCGGTCCCGGATCAACTCTGCGATGTGGGCCGGTGACCCGAACAGATTGCCTGCACCCGATACGTCCAGGAACGCCTCATCGATCGACACGGGTTCGACGAGTGGAGTGAAGTCCCGGAACACGTCGAAGACACGATCGCTGTACTCGACGAAGTCGCCGAAGTTGCCGTCGACAACGATGAGTCCCGGGCATCGACGACGCGCTTCACCGATGCGCATTGCACCGGCGACACCCATCGCTCGGGCCTCGTATGTCGCAGACAACACGACCCCACCGCCGACCGCGACGGGTTTCCCCACCAGGTCCGGCCGATGCAGGAGAACCACCGAGGCATAGAACGCGTCGAGGTCTGCATGGAGGATGGTCGGCTCGCCGTCGGATCCCATGCCGACATCGTGTCATCAGGGTGTGACAGAAAGCGGCTCGCTGCGCTCGCCGTACCCGGTAGTCGGTCGTCGGTATTCAGACCGAGACGAGTTCCTGGGTTGATGTCTCGGCATCCCCACCAGCCTCGGACTCTGGCGTAGATAACGGCACGATTCGGCCGTTTTCTACGCCAGACTCCCGGCGTGAGGGGCGACGGATGACCCAGATCGCGCCCGCAACCGCTGCGGCGAGTGCAGCGACGATGAGGAACACGTGGAGGTTGCTCTGCACGAGGATCGACCCGCTCTGACGCAACGGGGATCGCCCACCGTCAGGGTCGAGTGCCCATCCACCGATCCTGAACAGCGCTGCGAACGACAGAGCAGAGAACGAGACGCGCGTCGCAAGCGAACGAACCATGGGCCAGCGTTCCTCGGATAGAGCGACAGCAGCAACCGCTGCGACGATGAGCATCACGGCTGCGATCACGACTCCCCGCGTGAGGACTCCCCTCGCCTGGTCAGTGACGACACCAACCGATACCGCCTCGCCTGTGTCGAGCGCTACGGGATCAAGATCCCCCACCGCTGCTTCGACTGCACCTGCAGGCACCTCGATCCCCTGGTCGGCGAGTTCAGACACGACCTCAGGCACGAGTGGCGTGAGCGCTGCGGCAACGTCGATGCTGGCATCGGCTCCCGGTGGAGCGATCAGAGCACGAACGACGTCGTCGATCAGCGTGTCGATGGCCCCAGCAGCAGAGGGATGCGCTCGGACCTCTTCGAGCACATGTTCGGCTTCCGCGTCAGTGATCCCGGTTGTTGCCGCAAGGCCGGAACCGATCCAGTCATACACCCGCTCGGTCACGAGATCCGCAGACAGCGCAGCTTCGGTGGACCGGGCGATCGCATCGTCATCCACGGTGACAGCGCGCCCCCACAGGCCGACGAGCAGGAGCGTCGTAGAGAGACCGAAGAACCAGAGCGCCCACGGAAGCGTGAGCCTGCGAGCGGCCAGCAATCGGCCCGGAGGTGAAAGCGAATCGGTTTGGTGGTTCATGAACAACGCCCCCGGATCGAACACGGGGGCCTGCAAACAGGGTATCGACGATGCGAAATAGGGACACTCCTGCGGTCGAGCACTCCACGCTCGCTACCGTTCCCGGGGTGAACGACGTCGACCTCGTTGAGATCCTCGATCTGGATCAGCTCCTGGTGCTGATGGTGCTCGCCATCGGTGTTGCGATGCTGGCCGGAAACGGTTTCGCCATCTTGCAGCATCACAGGGGGAACAAGCCGAAGGGCGAGAAGGGTGAGTTCAGACCGTCCCGCGCCTACTGGCTGATCGCCGTCGGCCTCATCATGACGACCTGGGGCCTCATCTCCCTCTGACCGCAGACGAGACGGCAACGCTACAATCGCGTTCTCTCGCGGGTGTAGTTCAATGGCAGAACATCAGCTTCCCAAGCTGAATACGGGAGTTCGATTCTCCTCACCCGCTCCAGTGGAAGGTCCTCATGAGTCGAGCCATTCCTCCGGAGAAGTACGTTGAGCGGCCCGCGTGGCCGCTTTCTTCTTTCAATCGTCGGGGTCTGCGGTCGCTGTAGGTGTGACGACGTCTGCAGGTGCTGTGATATGGGTGGGTGAGATCGAGTGCCTAGGGCTGGGTGCGGTAGACGAGCCGCACGGCGCCATTGTCGTAGCCGGTCGATTCTTCAAGCTTCAAAGGTCCGTCATAGGCCTCGGTGAAGAGTGGGATACCGGACCCGATCGCCTCAGGCACGACCATGATGTCAAGTGTGTCCACCGCACCGCCGATGAGACCGTCGGTGATGACCTTCCCGCCTCCAAACACCCACAGACGCTTCTGAGTTGCCGCCGAGAATGACCGGATAGCCTCCGCTGTCGGGGCAGCAGTGAACTGGACGTTCGCACCGTCGGGAACGTCGAGCGGACCTCCGGTGGTGAGAACCATGGTTGGTAGGTCTCCCCACTCCCAGCCCCAGCCGATCGTCTGCTTGTAGGTGGTGCTGCCCATGATCAGCGCACCGATCGTCTCTACGAACCCGGCAAAGTCGAACTCGCTGATCGGGTGTTTCTCCAGGTAGTCGACGGAACCGTCGCGTCGAGCCACGTATCCGTCGAGGGTGACCGCAACCATTGCCACAACATCTCTAGAAGCCATGACGCAAAGCTACCCGACAAACAACTCGTAGCCGGAGCGGCTCTCCACTGGTCGAGACGTGCAAACCGCAATAGACATGTGCGGCCTGGCAACGGTTCTCAGATGATTCTTACGCGATCCTCGCTCCGATCTCAGCCCTTGGAGCTAGCTTGAGCCTATGAGACGCATCCGTATCTTGCTCGGTCTGATCCTTGTCCTCGCTCTCGTGGCCGGTGCCTGCTCAGACAATGTCGAGTCGTCGCAGGTGGCAAGCCTCGAAACCGCTACGGCAGCCACATCAGAGGTAGCCGAGTCGGACGACGTTGATCCGTTGGCCGAGACCGAATCAGCCATGCTCGACTTCGCTCAGTGTCTTCGTGAGCAAGGCTTCGAGGTTGGCGACCCCACAATCGATGCCGACGGCAACGTGCAACTCCCGCCGATCGAGTTCTCGTCTGAAGTCACCGGGGACGATCCAGAAGAGGGAATGGCCGACCTCAACGAGCGTATGGCTTCGTGTGAAGAGCACCTCGATGGTGTCGTCATGACCGGCGATTCCGAAGGTGCGTCAGGAATCGAAGACACGCTTCTCGAGTACGCCCAGTGCATGCGAGAGCACGGGTATGACATGCCGGACCCCGACCTCTCTTCCGGTGGTGGCATGATCGACCTTGGTGATATGGACGACGAGGAGTTCCAAGCCGCCGATACCGAGTGCCGCCACCTGCTCGCCGATTTGGGGATCAGCGAACCCTAATGATCCGACCCGCTCAGATCGATCAGATCAGACACCGCTGATCCGTCACCCCGTCTCGGATCAGGTTCACCGCCAAGTGGCAATAGGCTGGTCGGCATGAGCAACGGACATCCTCTCATCCCACCGATCGTGTCCGTCGTAGCTAGATCGAATACGGGTAAAACCACGTTCATCGAGGCCCTACTCCCGGCGCTGAAGGACTCTGGATTGCGGGTGGCTGTGGTCAAGCACCACCACCACACGAGTTCCTTCGATACCCCAGGAAAGGACACCCACCGCATCGCAGAGGCCGGAGCAGATCTTGTCCTGGGCATCTCTCCTGTCCAGGTGGCGTCCTTCTCCAGAGAGGCCGGGTCGAGTGACCTCGACGCGGTGATCGCCAGGTACTGTTCCGGCTACGATCTCGTACTTACCGAGGGCTACAAGCGCGGTGACTTCCCCAAGATCGAGGTGTACCGGGTCGAGCGGAGTGACAAACTACTCTGCGACTTCGGTGAGATGATCGCCCTCGTCACCGATACAGCGTGGGATACGGACGTTCCCCAGTTCTCCCTGAGCGACGCCAAAGGTGTGGCAAGTCTCCTCGTCTCATGGCTGAGCTCACTCGGTGATACCACAACTCCCCTCGACATGCACTTCAACGTGTGGTTGGAGAATGACGGCGAAGTCGCAGCATCACGCTGGAGGATGGAGCTGCTCTCCGCCGTCAATGAGCACGGATCAATCACCGCTGGTGCCGAAGCGATGGGCGTGCCGTACCGGGTGGCGTGGAAGAAGATCCACGAGATGGAGGAACAATTGGGTGAGCAGCTCCTCGAGACCCAGACCGGTGGTCCAGAAGGTGGCGGTGCCAGACTCACCGATGCCGGCAGAGTCCGCGTCGAGCAGATGGGGACCTTCTGTGATCGTGCCGACAGGGCGCTCCACGAGATCTCCCGCGACGTCTTCGGAAAACCGTCGACAGACTGACTGTGCGACAGTCTCACGGTAGGCATCAGGCGTTATGCTCACCCGTCATAACGCCTGCAAGGATGTCCGTGCTCACTCGAATCATGACTTTCGTTCTCGCCGTGCTGCTCGCCGCGGCGTGTACTGGTGGAAGCTCCAACGGGTCGAGGGTTCTGCGCCTTGCAACCACGACCAGCACGAACGACTCCGGACTCCTCGATGCACTCCTCCCCACTTTCGAGACCGAGTACGACGCGCGCGTTGACGTGGTGGCGGTCGGTACCGGTCAGGCCATCGCTCTCGGAGAAGCCGGGGATGCCGACGTGATCCTTGTTCACGCCCGTGCCAGGGAGGAGGCCTTCGTGGCCGAGGGGCATGGCACTGCCCGGTCCGACGTGATGTACAACGACTTCGTCATCGTCGGGCCCATCGACGACCCGGCAGGAGTGACCGGCACCCTGCTGGCGTCGGACGCCCTCGCCGCGATCGCTGCAGCCAAGGCCACGTTCGCCTCCCGAGGGGATGACAGCGGGACGCACTCGAAGGAGCGACTCTTGTGGGAAACAGCCGGGATGACTTCCGACCCGGATACCTACTGGTACAAGTCGCTCGGTCAAGGCATGGGTTCGACGCTGGGTTACGCGAACGAAGTGGGCGCATACACGCTCACCGACCGCGGTACGTTCCTCGCTCAAGGCGAGAGCCTGCCTGATCTTCGAGTGATGGTGGGCGGTGCGTCGATCGATGAGAACACCGACCCGGCGCTTCTGAACCCGTACGGCGTCATCCCGGTTCACCCTGACAAGGGTGGCATTGATGCCGAACTGGGAAACCTGTTCGTCGAGTGGCTCACGTCGATCGAGGTCCAGGAGAAGATCGAGACGTTTGGGATCGATTCATTCGGTCAGCCACTGTTCTACCCGAACTCTGCTCCATGGCGCAGTCGGTGATCTGACCGATGGGAACCCTCGCCCGCGCATTCGCGGATGCACTCGGACTTCTATGGAACATGGAGCCTGCCCTTGTTGAGGCGGTCGTACTCACCCTGCAAGTCACGCTGATCGCTCTGGTGATCGCACTCGTGATCGGGGTCCCAATCGGTGCAGCGATCGGTTTGACCCGCCACCTCCCGGGCCGCTGGCTCATCGTCCCGCTCATCTACACCGGCATGGGCCTCCCCCCGGTGACGGTCGGCCTCTTCACCTATCTCGTGCTGTCGAATCAGGGCCCGCTCGGTGGCCTCGGCTGGCTCTTCACCCCAGCGGGCATGATCGTTGCGCAGACGATCATCGCCTTCCCTCTTGTCGTTGGCCTCACGATGGCTGCGGTGCAGGGAGTCGACCCGAATCTGCCGGTCCAGATGCTGTCCCTCGGCGCCACTCGACGCCAGGTCGCCACAGTGACTCTTCTCGAGGCCCGTGTCGGTGTCACCGCAGCGGTCGTAGCCGCGTACGGGGCAATCATCTCTGAGGTGGGAGCGGTGATGCTTGTCGGTGGCAACATCGAGGGAGAGACACGAGTGCTGACCACGGCCATCGTTCTTGAGACGCGAAAGGGCAACTTCGCCCTGGCCATGGCCCTCGGCATCATCCTGCTGACGCTCGCCTTCGTCACGAACTTCGCCTTCCACCGCCTCCAGGTCCACCAGGGGGTCAGATGACGTCCGCCTACGAACTCGCGGATGTCCGGCACTGCTACGGCGATCGCTGTGTCGTCGACATCCCAACCCTCGAGGTTCTCCAGGGCGAGATCCTCGGTCTGGTTGGGCCGAGCGGGGCAGGGAAGAGCACTCTGCTACGACTCCTCGACTTCCTCGAGACCCCGACGGATGGGCACCTCACGTATGGCGGAACGAGGATCGACGGCGATGTCTCGCTCGCGGACCGGCGCGACGTCACGACGGTGTTCCAACGCCCGATGCTCCTGAAGCGCAGCGTCGCAGCCAACGTTCGGATCGGACGAAGACTCCGCGGTCTTGACACCAAGGACCGCGGCACCGAGATGTGGCTCGATCGGCTTGGCCTGACCGACCTTGCCGATGCCCCTGCCCGCACCCTTTCCGCAGGCGAGGCGCAGCGAGTTGCACTCGCCCGGGCGCTCGTCGTCGAACCGTCGGTCCTTCTGCTCGACGAACCCACCGGCAATCTCGATCCATACAACGTGGGTCTCCTCGAAGAGATCGTCCGCACGGAGAACGCAGAGCGGGGAACCACGATCGTCATCGTCACCCACGACGTCTTCCAGGCTCGACGGTTGGCCGACCGAACCGGGCTGATGGTTTCCGGGCGTGTCATCGAGTTGGCCGAAACCAAGGGATTCTTCTCGACTCCGCAACAGCCACAGACGGCCGCGTTCCTGCGAGGCGATCTCCTGATCTGAACTCGGTCTCAGAGGTGCATGGTCAATAGGATGCGCTCCATCAACGTCATCCACGATCGAGGACGGAGCACCTTCATGACCATGACAGAGAACCCGGGCTTCGTTGAAGCCCTCGGTCGACACTTCCCAGGTTCATCTCTCGAAGTGGAGTTCATCGCAGCAACGGCCCAGCGGCTCCGCGACGAGGGATTCTCGAAGGACAACACCATTGCATGCGTGGCCCTTTGTCGCGACGAGATCTCCCGCCCCCTCTTCACCGACGTGGAACGCGTCTGGGGATCGGCGTTCAGTCTCGCAGGGCTTGCAGGGATGGTGACGGCGGGCCGAACGGGACTCGCTGCCGCAATCCACCACTCCCCGGTTGAAGGCGGTCGCCGGCGCTTCGTGATCTATGCCATGGCACACATCGCCATCGGCGCCGACGGCACGATCGGTCGGGTCGAGCGGCCGGGCATCCCGGAACCGTCGAGTGCATGCGGAGCCCTCGTGGCGTTTCGCGACGAGTTGCAGGCGGGATCGCTGGAGGTCGAATTCGATCGGTACGACACCGAGCAGAGCCTCCTCAAGCACCGTCTCCTCCCACTGATCGGGTACGGCGAGGTCCCCGATCTTGTCGACCTCACGAAACTGACCGTGATCGCCATCGAGGAGGATCTCCGGAGGATCCTCCGTTCACTCGCCGATGGATGGAGATCCACCGATCACCCGATGCTCGCAGATGCAGCCATCTTCAGCGGTATCCAGATTCACGGACCCGACGGTGTGAACTTCGTGTGGCCGCACTCCGTCCACATCGAGACCGGCGGCGACCTCAGCGACTACGAGTTCGAGTCGCCAGATCCGGCAGCCTGAGCACCTATGCCCCGGAAGATGAGCTCCAGTTGGCTTCGGATCGTGCTTTCGACGTCGTGAACCGTTATCTCCGGCATCGACACGAACAAGAGGGTCGCCACCGCAATGGTCGAGTAGATCAGCATTGCTCCTGACCCTGCATCAACCGTGTCGGACGCCATGCCGTGCGCCTGCAGGAGAACGAAGGCCTCCGCGATCTGCACGAGACTTCTCTCATCGAGGGACATCAGGTCGGCCATCAACGCGGACTCGGCCGGATCGAAGCCCGCTCGGAAGAGCTCCTTGAGCACATCTTTCCCCAGCGCCGTCAACGCATCGACGTAAACCATGATCAAGGGCATCAGCACGTCAACCGGATCGCCGGAGGACAGGTCGATCGCCTCACCCGCATCTGCGATGGCATGCTCCGTGTCCCTTGTCACAGCCGCCAACAGGACGGCGTTCTTGGTTCCGAAGTAGTTGTAGATCGTGCCGGCAGACACGCCGGCTTCAACCGCGATCGCCTCGATCGTTGATGCGCGATAGCCGACGTCCTGGAATGACCGGGCAGCCGCCGAGACGATCGAATCAAAAGTCTCATGCTTCTTCTGCTCTCTGCGACTCGTCAACGTTCCCTCACCCAATCAGTGTTTTGTAGTGACTATAAATTAGTATAGACTGGAGCTTTGCACCATCGAAGACAGCGAGGACGACGTGAGCGAACCGACAGTCGTAGCGGAAGGTCTGACGAAGATCTACGGAGAGGGCGACACCGCAACGACGGCACTCGATGACGTCTCGTTCTCGATCAGCCCGGGCGAATTCGTCGTACTGCTCGGACCATCGGGGTCGGGTAAGACGACCCTCCTCAACCAGATCGGCGCCCTCGAAGGAGCGACCTCGGGCAGCCTGGTCGTCAACGGATCTGAGATCGCGGGGATGTCGGACAAGGAACGCACCGAGTATCGGCGCTCAACCGTTGGCTTCGTGTTCCAGTTCTACAACCTCGTCCCCACGCTCACGGCGCACGAGAACGTCGCGCTGATCGCAGAGATCACAGGAGACGAGCCTGATGCTCGATCCGAGGTGATGCTCGACAGTGTCGGCCTCTCCGATCGGGCCGAGTACTTCCCCGGTCAGATGTCTGGAGGCCAGCAGCAACGGGTCGCCATCGCTCGCGGCATCGTCAAGGATCCGCCGCTCCTGCTGTGCGACGAACCGACCGGTGCGCTCGACCTCGAAACGGGTCGTTCGATTCTCGAGCTGCTCAAGTCGACGACGCAGGGAACGGATCGAACCGTCTTCCTCGTCACACACAACTCGACGATCGCCGAGATGGCGGACCGCGTCATCCGGCTTCGAGACGGCAAGGTCGTCGGCGACGCCGTGAATCCGAACCCGGCTCTCCCCGTCGAACTCCGCTGGTGAGCTACCTCTCGAAGAAGCGTCGGAGGGACATGCGCCGCCAACGGTGGCAGTTCCTTGCCGTCGGTGCGACGGTCGTCATCGGTGTGATGATGTTCGCTGCGACGTACGATTCATATCGCAACCTCACCGCCAGCTACGAGCAGACGTACGATCGTTTGGCCTTCGCCGACATGACGATCACCGGCGGAGACGAGTCTCTGCCGGCCACGATCGAGGCAATCCCCGGGGTCCAGAGCGTCACCGTCCGGCACACCGCGGATCTACCGATCACGATCGGCGAGGACACCCTTCGGGGTCGAATGGTCGGCATGCCCACAGATGGCCAACCCGCCATCAACATGATCGACATAGAGACCGGGTCGTACTTGACGGAGGACGGCGAGTTCGAAGCGGCCGCCGAGGTGCACGTGGCCCGCACGTTCGACCTCGTCCCTGGAGATACGTTCGACATTGTGGTCGGTCCCGGACAGGAGTTCGAAGTTGTGGGTATCGCAGCGTCGGCTGAGTACATCTGGCCTGCTGCGAGCACGCAGGAGATCTTCTTGGATCCCAATCAGTTCGGCGTGTTCTTCGTAGACGAAGCACTGGTCTCCCAGTTGCCCCCCTCCGTCTCAGCACGCGAGACGCTGGTTCTGTACGACGACGATGCCGTCACCGAGGACGTGGGTGCAGCCGTCCACGATGCCGCCACCGATGCGGACGCCACGGGCATCCTCACGCAGGCCGACCACCCCTCCAACTCGACGCTCCAGCTCGACGTCGAGGGGTTCGGCGCCATGTCGGTCGCTTTTCCGATTCTCTTTCTCACCGCGGCGGGCATGGCCGTCTACGTGTTACTGACGAGGATCGTGTTCTCTCAGCGGTCGATCATCGGCACGCTGCGGGCATCGGGAATGAGTGCCAGGGAACTCCGCCGGCACTATCTGAGCTACGGCCTGTGGATCGGAACGGTCGGAGCAGTGACCGGTGTTGTGATCGGCATCATATCTGGCTCCCTCATGACCGAGATGTACACCGGGCTGCTCGACATCCCCGACACGGTGATCGTGATCAGACCATTCACCATCATCGTTGGGCTGTTGTTCGGCGTGATCGCCGGAGCCGTGTCGGCACTGGTACCTGCACGCGCCGCCTACAAGATCGAGCCTGCCGAGGCGATGCGGGGAGCCGCCCCGTTGATGACGGGAGGGAAGAGCACGCTCGAGAAGATCATCCCGTCCCTCTCCAAACTCCCCGTGCGAACGCGAATGACGCTGCGGGGCATCGGTCGCTCCAAGCGAAGGAGCCTCTCGACGGTGCTCGGTGTCACACTCGCTCTCGTCCTGATCCTCGCCTCCGGCGGCATGATCGATTCCATCATCAACATGGTTCAGCAGCAGTTCGAGGAGATCGCTGTTCAGGATGCATCCGTTCTGGCGACCGAGTCGATCACCGACGACTTGCTTGCCGACATCGATGCAGTCCGTGGTGTTGAACGAGCGGAGCGCGTCGCCGGCCTAGGCGCTTCTGTGACGAGTGACGGCGAGACGCTCGCTACGACCCTGCAGGGATTCGAGGCCGGCACTGAGATGCATGGATGGACGAACCCTTCCGGCGGTCTCCCGTCGACGGGGTTGCTCGCCGGCGCCGGGATCGCAGACAAGCTTGGCGTGGCTGTGGGAGACCACCTCACGATCGACCTGCCGATCCACGACGTCTCGATTGAACTCGAACTGATCGAGTTCGTCGACGAACCGATGGGGATCCCCCTCTACGCACAGTACGACGTGATCACCGAGGCGCTCCGTGCCGCAGGTGTCGGCGATCCGGAGGCCCTCATGGCCGAACCGACGGTGACCACCGCCATGACTCTGTTCGATCCCGCAATCGATCGAACGACGACGATCGAGGACCTGGAGGACACAGAGGGCGTACTCGCCGTTCAAGATGCCCGCTCGCTGTACAACCTGATCCAGGACTACCTCGGCTTGTTCTACGCGTTCACCGGGATCATGCTCCTGTTCGGCGGCATCATGGCGTTCGCTCTGATGTTCAATACCATCTCGGTGAATATCGCCGAACGGTCGACCGAGTTCGCCACCCTCAAAGCGAGCGGTATGTCGGATCGGATGATCGGTTGGATGATCGTCGGAGAGAACCTCCTGCTGACGCTGATCGGCATCGTGCCAGGTGTGATACTCGGGATCTGGATGGCGGATCTCTTCATGGGCTTGTTCAGCAATGACTCGTTCAACATGTCGTTGACGATGAGTCCGGTGACCGTGGTCATCGCGGCCGCCTCGATGATCGTTGTGGCGCTCCTTTCGCTGATCCCCGGTGTCCATTCCGTCAAGCGCCTGGACATCGGTGCCGTGGTTCGGGAGCGTGCGGTCTAGCGCGTCGCCGGTGTTGGCTAGGTTCTCGAGTGAGCGACGCATTTGAGGGCCCATTGACCGACGAGAACATCGAGCACTACCGCAGGCTGGAGCGCATGTATTTGAGCGCGCCGCTCAACGACTTCTACCGGCCCACGATCGAGATCGAACGGGGCCGAGCAGTGATCAAGAACCCGGTTCGAAGGGAGTTGTTCCACGCTGCTGGGGCGGTTCACGGTTCGGTCTATTTCAAGGTTCTCGACGACGCTGCCTGGTTCGCCGTCAACTCACTGGTCACCGACGTGTTCGTGCTCACCACGACGTTCACCACATATCTGACACGACCAGTCACGGCGGGAACGCTCACATCGATCGGAGAAGTCGTCAACGAAGGCCGCACACAGTGGCTTGCCGAAGCCATCGTCTACGACGACGAGAATCGTGAGGTCGGGCGTGGCTCCGGCACGTTCGTCAAGAGCAGAAGCCCGCTCACACCCGAGATCGGGTACGCCTAGCCGCACGACGTGCTCAAACAGGCCACTCAAGGCCGGGACCAACTCGACCGATTCTCTAGTCGGGGCCTCTCCCCAGATTGGTGATTGCACTGGACATGACAGCACAACACACAACGCTCGGCAGGACTGTCGGGCTGAAGCCTTCTCCGGCCGATCGCATGTCTCAGCAGACCGCGGTGGCCGAAATCGGGAAGGCGGCTCTCAGTGGTCTGGAGGTCGACGATGTGTTCCTCCTCGCTGTCGATCTGATCCGCCAAGTCCTCGACGTCGAGTACGTCAAGATCCTCCACCAGAGCGCCCCCACTGAGCCATTGACCCTCGTTGCGGGTAGCGGGTGGGCGGAGGATGTCCGAGTTGGAGAGACCAGCGTCCCAAGCGATCAGAAATCTCAGGCCGGCTACACGCTCATGACCTCCGATTCCGTTCTCGTCGACGATATTTCGACCGAGAAGCGATTCACCGCACCGTCGCTTCTGATCGACCATGGCGTCGTGAGCGGAATGAGCGTGACCATCCCCGATGGCGACCGAGCATTCGGGGTGCTCGGGGTCCACACAGGCCGCCATCGACGCTTCACCACTGACGACGGTGACTTCCTGCGATCCATGGCCCACGTCATCGGTGGTGCCGTCCAGAGCGATCGTGCCCGACACCAGATCGAGATCCACTCGATCGCCCAGGAACAGCGCCTCGGGTATCAGGTCGCTCTCTCGACATGTGCCCAATCCCTTCTCTCAGCGACCGGTGACGCTCGTCTCGAACACGCGGTCGAGGCCCTCCTGGCCGCAACGCAGGCCAGCTACGTGTTCGTCGAGCGCAATGTGATGGATCCCGAGCTGGGCTTCTGCTCCAAGAGCATTGCAGAGATCGAACAGACCAACGGTTCTGCCCGGGCATCGGCCAGCGAGTACTGGGACCTCGTTCCCTGGAAGCAGATGCCGACGTCTCGGCACCATCTCGAACGAGGTGAACCTTTCGTCTTCCACCCGGACGAGTTGGAAGGCATCGAGCATGACCTCTATGCAGCGGCGCCGTTCCCCATCAAATCCGAACTGGACATTGCCATCTTCACCGAGGGGGAATGGGCAGGGTTGATCGCGTTCGCCGACAAGTCGACCATTCGGGAATGGTCCCCCGACGAGATATCGCTGCTCACGACCGCCGCAGCCATGATCGGCGCATTCTGGGAGCGGGATATTGCCAGGGAACGCCTCGAACAGGCGATCCGATCCAAGGACGACTTCCTGGCGAGCGTTAGCCACGAACTGCGCACCCCGCTCACAGCAGTGATGGGGTTCGGCCAGATCCTCCAGGACGAAGCAGGGGCCCTCTCGGAGGAGGAACGCTCGGAGCTCCTCGAAACGATCGTCCGACAGGCCGCAGATCTCACGAATATCGTCAACGACCTGCTTGTTGCCGCAAGGAACGACACAGGCACACTCCACATCGCGCTGGTTCCGGTAACCCTGCGGGCTCAGGCCGCGCAGGCTCTCGAGGCATTCGAACAGGAACAGGTCGGTGCCATCGAAGTGACCGGCGACTTCCTGAGAGCAGTCGGCGATCCCCATCGCGTCCGTCAGATCATCCGCAATCTCATCTCCAACGCGCTTCGCTACGGGGGACCGAATGTCCGGATCGACGTGCTTCCCGGTGCCAATACTGCGAGGGTCCTCGTCTGCGACAGCGGACCACCTATCCCTGAGAAGGACCGCGAACGTATCTTCGAGCAGTATGAACGTGCTCACGACGTCCGGGGAGTGGCGGAATCGCTGGGTCTGGGTCTCGCCATCTCGCGGCAGCTCGCCAACCGCATGGGCGGAGACCTCGCCTACCGTTACGACAAGGGTGAGAGCATCTTCGAACTCTCTCTGCCGAGAGCCGATTGATCTCTCGCTCGGATGGATCTCTGTAGGGTCGCCTGATGTCTGATCTCCCCTCCGCCGATCTCTTCGAACGGCTTCGAGCCATGCGGCTGCCACCCGGTACCTATGCCGTATTCGGGAGCGGTCCACTTGCAGCCCATGGACTCATCAACGAGATCGGTGATCTCGATGTGATCGTCCGCGAAACCACGTGGAAACGCGTCGAGCGCCTCGGCACGATCGTGATGCACGGTGACGACCCGGTCGTCGAACTCGACAACGGACTCAGTTTCGGCCGGTCATGGGCCTACGGCGATGTCGACATCGAGCGGTTGATCGAAAATGCGGAGATGATCGATGGTCTCCCCTTCGTTCGACTCGATGCGGTTGCTGAATACAAGCGCATAGCTGGCCGCCCGAAAGACGTGCGACACATCGAACTCATGGAGTCGGCCGGCCTCGCCTAGCGGTGCCACGACCAGCGTTCGCGTTGAAGTGAGCGCGAGTGTTGGTGTCGAGCCTTGCTACTCGATACCAACAATCGCGCTCTGCGGATCGGACTCGGAGGATCTAATCCGATCGGCGACCAGTGCGCTCGCTCATCAGGTTGAGTCGCGATGTTCGAACTGCAAGAGCACCGAGGAGGATCGAGAGAATCGCCACAATGCCGAGTACCGAAAGATCCCCCGGTCCTCCGGTTTTCGGTAGCTCTTCTTCGTTTGAGGCGACCACAGATCCGTTTGTGGATGTAGTTGTCTCGGCTGCGAGGTTCGTCGTTGTGGTCGTGTCATCGTTCGGTGCAGCGGTGGTCGTGCTTGAACTGGTGGTCGTCGTCGCTTCTGGCACCGTGGTCGTGACGGGCGGAGGCGGGACCGTGGGTGTGGTCGTTGTCGTGGTTGTGGTGGTCGTCGTTGTGGTGGTCGTCGTTGTGGATGTTGTCGTTGTGGATGTTGTCGTTGGAGTCGGGGGCGGATCGTCAACCTGAGCGAGTACGAGCTTCACCGTGATCAGAGATCCGGTGGAGGGAAGCTCAAGGTTCCAGATGTCCACAGGTTCGTACCGCGACGGCGGTGTCAGGTGCAACGAGTACGTCCCGGCGGACACCGACAACGCAGCCAGTCCGCCACTACGACTGCTACCTGAATCGGACGTCGAAAAGAGTTCCAGAACCTTGACACCGTCGCTTCCGGTCTCACCGGATCCCCAGGAGCGTCCACTGGCGGGCAAGCCCTCGATGGCGAGCCCACTCACGAGAGGCGAACCGGTTCGGATTTGAACACCGGGTACTGGCTGGTCGTCGGGATCGACAACCCTCACCCTGAACGGAACCAGATCGTCGTCGAGATCATCGAGTTCAATGGGATCCCAGACGTTCTTCTGACCATCGACAACCGTCCTGATTGCCTCAGAAGTCCACACTCCTACGCGAGTGTTCGGATTGAGGAATCCGTTGATGAGGTTGACCTTGTACGAGTCCGGAATCAGTCCATCCTCAATGGTGAAATAGCCGTCCACGGTGTCATCTGTCGCTCCGCCGGACCCTCCGTGCGTCATCCCCGTGACTGAGAAATCGAATCCGTCGACACCTGAACCGTGATACATCAGGCGTCCATCGACATCGACGCTGCTGGCCGCAGGCGGAGGACACTCAGAACCCGAGAGACTCACGACCGTTGTCACTCCGGCACCGAAGCTCACCGACTCACTGCTCAGGTCGTACGCAACGCCCGAGCCACATCTGGGCGGCCTCACCGATGCTCGGTAGATATCCGAGGCGTCACCGAGGAGCCACATTGTGATGTAACCATCCACATCAGATCTCACGAATCCTCGTTGGTAGTTTGCGGTTCCAGATGCCGGGTACGAACCGATGGCGAGACCGGTCACTGTAGGAGCAAGGAAGAAGTCGAGGTCAGCACCTGCGACCGGATCACCGGCAGGGTCGAGCACGCGGAGTTTCGTCTCCACCGTCGGGACAACGACGTTACCGACGGCGAGCACCCCGCCATCAACGAGTGCAACAGGATCAAGAGTCGTCAGCATCAGGTGCTGGGGTAGCAACGGATGCGGCCCGCGGATTTGAAGGCGGTCTGTCACCGTTATGGCCTCGAAATCCACGTTGCCAGACGCGTCCGCACCGCCCTGGCCACCGGCTATTACCAAGAACTGAGCGCCAACGAGATCCCTGCCGTCAGTGTGCTCGAGATGTGCCGTCACCCGGGTCTTCCCCGGATCCGGCTCATCATCGAGGATGATGACCACGGTGCTCGGAGCCGGAACCGAGAACGTGGCTCCATTGGGAAGGAGGCCCGTTCCAGAGCCCGGAGTAGCGACGGCGCTCAAGCTTCCACTCGGGAGCAGGAGACTCACCGATCCCGACGCGTTGGTCGGGACACTCGAGGACGCGACGTTGATCGAAGACGTGGGTGCGGTTCCCAATGATGGGCCGGTCACGGTCGTGCCCGGTACGGAAACGAACGCATTCGCGACCGCAGCCCCGCGAGTGTCTTCCACCCGGAACGTCACAGTGGATCGCGGGAGTTGGATATCGACAACCGTTGCCGACGAGAAGTCTTGTGATCCATCATGAGAGACCACGTACGCACTGGGGAGTCCACCGACACCGCCCGCGTCAGCGGAGATCCTGTACGACGACTTGGACCGCACGTCGATCCTGTATGTGCCGTCGCTCCCCGTCGTCGCACTCCCGCCATCGTCGCCGACACTGCCGGTACCGAAGGAGCTGATAGTCACGGCAACACCGGCGACGGGGTTCCCGCTCCCATCGGACACGGTGCCGGTGACTGGAACACGAGTGTCGATCACTTCGAACCGGAAATTGAGCGCCACGATATCTCCAGCACTGAGCGCAACGTCGGGTTCGGTGATCGGTGTCAGACCAGACGCTGCCGGTGGGGTTGCAACAACTGAATACGTTCCATCATCTGGCGCCGAGACCGAGTAGGTGCCATCCGCTGCTGTCGTGACGGGTCCGCCCACGACGGTCAAGCCGTCTCTGATCTCAACCTCGACGCCGGCGTAGTGGCTGGTCACTCCTGCCTCGCGGATCTCGACGAAACCATCGACCGTGCCCCCAAGTACGGCAGCTCTCGCCTGGGTTGTCGATATGACCGCGACGGCTGCGATCAGAAGAAGTGCGAGAGCCAGCGCAAGATGGCGGCGAACAGAGACAGAGACAAGAGACACGGAGGCTCGTACATTGAATACAAGGGCACCCGGCGACGTCCCACTTCTCGAGGTC